>Ga0335072_10009087_pt1 | contig 14373 bp, 13 predicted proteins | sample Lox_Sample_21_FD_206725 | JGI IMG/M metagenome (GOLD analysis project Ga0335072, IMG submission 206725) | Soil microbial communities from Loxahatchee National Wildlife Refuge, Florida, United States - Lox_Sample_2.1 | ecosystem: Environmental > Terrestrial > Soil > Wetlands | place: USA... | reverse complement strand
AGCTACTCCTTAAGCAAAGGCTGTACCGACCATATTCTCTCGTCAACACTTGGTCCCGGTCCGTCGGAAAGCTTCTCAATTTGCAATAGCTCAGAACCAATCAAACGTTTGTTTTCGTCTAAATAATTGAAATTACGGAGTTTTTTAGGAAATAATCACATCGCTAAGTTTTTGGCGCAGTTAGCAATTTAGGAAGCCCTTAGCTGCTAATTTCTCAGGCATGCCAGAATAGTATTGTTTGATGGATAAGAATGCAGAATGAGTGCGAATAAAACATAACCTTGCAACGGAGATCTAATGTGCAACATGCCTGAGCCGAACCTTTCCGGTGTCTGCAAGCAGGGGTCATTGTCGAATCATAATAACGAGGCTAAAGCGGTCTCCTATGAACGACCGGACCATCACCGACGAACTTGAAGGGGCTCCGGCGCGCTTAGTTATTGTCTGAACTGTTACGGGATGGTTCACTTTTGACCATCGCGACGATTGCAGTTGACCTTGGGCAACTATAGGGGGTGAGCATGGATACGAAAGAGCCACAGGTGGATACGATTGAAGATGTCAAACCGCGGCTGCTCGGTAATATTAAGTCAGGAACTTACAGCGATGGCAGTCCTCTAGATGAGGTCCATTACCTGGAATGCAAGCTTATTCTCAAGCCCGATCGCTTCACCTCGGTTCCGAGCTTTCACGAATTTGGCAAAATCGTACGGCAAGCCGCCGAGAAGCTGGATATAGGATTTTCCACCAAGGGCTATACCGATCTGCGGCCGCGGATCAGGGAAGTGATATTTTTGGACACCAACGACTTTGCCCTTTATAACCACGGCTTTATCCTGCGCCGCCGGATTTCCTATCAAGACGGTTTCCCGACCGGCGACCCTGAAGTGGTCTTCAAGTTCCGCTATCCCGACCTTCAGCAGGCCGCTGAGACTGACGTTCGCCCCAATATCTCCGGCGAATATCGGGTTAAGTTCAAAGCCGAGATGCTCCCGCTGAGAGAAGAGATTGGCGGGTATCGGATGTTGTATTCCCATAATGTCGAGCTAAGCCTGAAGAACCAATTCAAGGCTGGCAGCCTTTCAATACCGGCGCTGGCCGGTTACTTCCCGGTTTTGGCTGCCCTCGAGCTCAGGTGCAAGCACAAGATCCAACTGGTCAATCACACGATCGTCGAGGAAGTTCTTCAAGACCTCGGCGAGTTGGATTTCGGCCACGGGGTAAAGGCTGAATCAAACGCAGCGCTATGGCGCGAACGCGGAGACCATAAGCTCCTCGTCGGTGAGTTCTCGTACGATTGCAAGTTCAGACGAAAGGACGAGCTCCACGAAAAGGCGCTAAGTCGCTGTATCCAGTTCTTCTGTTCGTTACAGGAATTCGCGAAAGACTGGATCGCGCTGGGCACGACTAAGACGGCAGTGGTCTACCGGCTCAGAGGCAATCCGCCCCAGGCGCACGAATAAAACTCCGCGCGTCGGGATTTAGCACCTGTCTTAACATTCTTACGCGAAGCGCCCGCAGCCTCGTGTCGCGCGGCATCGCGGTGGGGGCTCAGGGTGTTTGACGAGCCGACGAGCGTGGCTTAAGGTCCGGGTCATAACCGAGCAGGAGGCAGTTAAAGACATGGCCAGCGATCTCGAACGCCGAATTACTGAGCTGGAAGATATCGAGGCGATCAAACGGCTAAAAGCGCTTTACTGTGACATTTGCGACGACGATCACAACCCTGATCGCATCTGGCGCATCTTCGCCGAGGACGGTATCTGGGAGGGCGGCGACTTTGGCAAAGCCCAGGGCCATGAGGCGATCAGAAAGCTGTTCGGTGGCTTTCAAAAGCTTATCAGCTTCTCCCAGCACAATGTTTTCAATCCGCAGATCAAGATTGACGGGGACCGCGCGCATGGAAGCTGGTATTTAGTCGGACCCTTCACTTTCCGCGAGAAGAATGACGCTCGGTGGATCGCCTGCCGTTACGAAGACGACTACGTGAAGATTAACCGCGAATGGAAGTATCAGCATCTGCGCGCGGAGATTCGGATGGTCGCACCCTACGAGACCGGCTGGGCTGGAAAACAATAGGCGGGAACGCGAACCACACCGCCTATTAGTAATCGCGTTCCAGCGACCTAACGGCACTTCCAAAAGATGGTCGATCAGACTGGACTGCTGGCTGAGTAGCGAAGCCAGATTATATCGTCTGAGCGTCGTTCCGTTGCACGCAACTTCCAACGAGCGCCGATTGGAGCTGCCTCAAGTGTATCAAATAATGTTGGCGTGCCACTGGAGCCGTCAGTAATCGGTGCAACCAGGATACTCAATTCGTCGATGAGTCCAGCTCGCAGCATCGAGCCATTGATGTTGCCACCACCTTCAAGCAGCAACGTCTTTATTTGCAGTTTGCTGGCAAGCTTGTCCAGAAGAAAGGAAAGATCAATCTCGTCCCGGCCGGCGAATAGATAAGAGACTTCGTGAGACTGGAGCGCTGCTAGATAGTCAGTCGAGACTTTCTCAGTAAGTACGGCGACGACATGGTCGCCTCCAATCTCGTTTGTTTGCCAGTTGAGTTTTCCGGCAGCATCGATTGCGATGGCGAACGACGCATGCTTGCCTGGAGCCAAATAGTCGATCTTTTGAATGGCCGGATGATGATGCCCACTAAACGCTCCGTCGCCTTTGGCGAAGGCCGCCATAGTCACGCGCCCGCACATCCACGCATCCGCGTTGAAGGACGCACCAGTTGCTTCATATTCGGCCCGGCCGTCTTTACTCATTTGCCAGTTTGTAGTGACTATGCGGCCATCGAGTGACATCAGCATGTGGCATATAACGTGGGGTCTCATATCTCTGTGCAACCGATTATGGCTAAGGGTCGGATTGTACTCGAGCGCGATTAGCGTCGGCGCGAATGGCCTTGGCGATATCGTCGCTGAGCATTGAGAGCGCTCGGCTATGCGCCGCTGCGAGTGCGTCGAAGCTGTCGTCCGCGACGGTCTCGTTAGCGCTGGTTCGGCCCGACTGAGTAGTGCCACGAGCTTTGTCGTGAATAGTCCATACGGCGTCGAGTTCCGTACGCTGGCCTCGCACTGACTCGAAGCGTTGAACGTCGATCGCGACGGCATAGTCGGGAATGAAGTTGGCGAGTGGTCCGACGGCCACGTTAGGCGTCCCAAGCAGCGCCACCAGATTCTCGGCAACCACGCGGGCGATATTATCGTTGAGCGGCGAAGCCCAGCGATTGAATTCGTCCACGTCGACGCGATTCGGGCCATTCTGGGTGACGAATTGCGGTTGATCGACTGAGGCTGGAATCGTCACTGGTCCGACCGTCACATTCCCGCCTGTGGCGGGCAGTCCGCTGGCTGTAGCTGAGGCGTCAAGCGTGTAAAAGCGTGGCGGCGCGGAGGTGCCGCAAGCGGCGATTACCGTCGCGCACGCGAAGGCTGCAATCAGATGAACTATTCTTCGGAGCATCATAGTTTCGCCTTCTCGCGTCCTTGTCATTTCGGCTTACCGGGTTTGCCGCGCAGTAGAGCTTCGGGATGTTGCTCGAGATAGTCGCTCAGCACCCTGACTGAACGGGCGGTGCGGGTCAGCTCATCGAGGGTGCTGTCCAACCGCTGTAGTTGTGCGGAATCGGGCTGGACTATTCCGTTAGCGTTGCTCAATGCATGCTGGGCGCTAACGAAGGTTTCGGTCGCGCTGGACAAGGTGTTGCGCGCACTGATGAGCGTCAGGTTCAGATTGGCGATGCTATTGTTCAGATTCTCGCCAATCTGCTGCAAGGGCATCTTGTTAACCTTCTCGATAATGTTCTCGACCGTCTCCTCCGTTGCCTCAAGCTGTCCGGGAACGGTGGGGAGCTGCACCGGCTGTTGTGACCAATCGACTGCTGCAGGCGGAGCACTAGGGAAGACGTCAAACGCGACGTAGACGGCGCCGGTGAGCAAGCTTCCTGTGCGAAGCTGAGCGCGGACTCCGTGGCTAATCAAAGAATCGATCAATCTTCTTCGCAACGCCGCGAGATCGCTGGGAGCCGCCCCGACAACGTTGACCCCAAGCCGGCGCGGATCGAGCTCGATAGTTACCGGCACTGAGAACTGAAACGTCTTCAGGTCAACCTGTGCCTTGATATCCGATACTTCACCAATTGGAATACCGCGAAACTCGACCGGTGCCCCTGCCACAAGCCCACGAACGGAGTCCTTGAAGATCAGGACGTAGGTTTGCGGATGCTGAGCGGCCGGTTCGAAGGCCGTGGCGCGATCGCTGAAAAGCGTGAAGACAGTGTTCGGCTCGGCAGGTGGTTCGACGGGCGCAGTTGCTGGGGTCTCGAAGGCGATACCGCCGATCAATATCGACAACATTGACTGCGTCCGCACCTGGAGACCGCTCGCGCTAAGCGATACGTCAATTCCACTCGCATGCCAGAAGCGGGTGTCCGGATTGACGTATTGGTCATATGGCGCCCGCACGAAAACCTGGACGGTCAGAAGTTTGCCGTCTTTATCGAGCTTGTAGGACGCGACCTGACCCACCTGCAGCCGGCGAAAATATAATGGAGTGCCGGTATCAAGTGATCCAAGATCGGGCGTCTTGAGAATGAAAAAACGCCCGGGAACTTCGCCAGTTACGATCGGCTCGGTTTCCAGCGCAACGAAGTCGCGCTTGGGCTCCTTCGATGAACCGATCTCCAAGCCGATGTAAGCGCCGGAGATCAGAGTACCCAGGCCAGTGACGTTAGCTCCTGAGATGCGCGGCCGTACGACCCAGAACTTGGTGTCTTGAACCAGGAAGTCTTCGGTCCTCGGTGCCATCTGGGCAGTTGTGATCACATGTTGGTGATCTTCGGAGAGGCGGATCGTAGTGACAGTGCCGATATCGACGCCGTTATACTCAATTTTGGTCTTGCCGGCTTCCAACCCTTCGGCTGATTGAAAAACGATCGTAATCGTAGGCCCTTCACCCAGAATCCTGGTGACCGCGACCCAGACGCCGGCCAACGCGGCTACTATTGGGATAAGCCAGACTAGCGACGGCCGGGTACGTCCTTTCGAGACGGTACGCGACTCCGGCACTGACGGAAGCGGCGGTTCGTTTTCAGGCATGTGTAACCTCGTGCAGGGCCGCTCCATCCCATATCAGGCGCGGATCGAATGATTCCACTGCGAGCATCGTGAACACCACTACCGCAGCGAAGAAGATCAAGCCTGGCCCCGGCTCAACCGACATCAACGGCTGAAGCTGGATTAGAGCCGCCGTAAAGGTATCAACGAAGACGTCGACCATCGACCAGCGTCCGATAAAATCAACCACCCGGTAGAGGCGAATACGCTGTCGATTGTTTCTGATCGACCCACGTTGCGACGAAATCAGTAAGTAGGCTAGTGCCAGAATCTTCGCGCTCGGAATCATGATACTGGCGACCAAAACGATGATAGCGAGCGGCCATCCAGTCGGCGACCAGAGCAGCACCACACCTTGCATGATCGTGTCGGAATCCCGGCCGGTAGCGGTGGTGGTAGTCAGGACTGGCAGGACGTTCGCAGGGATGTAACAGACCGCCGCGGCAATCAAAAAGGCCCATGTACGCTCGAAACTCGCGCGCTTGCGAAATTCGAGTTCCTGACCGCACCGCGGGCATTGTCCATCGTCCCTGCCGGGGGCAGGTCGCGACAGCAGGCCGCAGACCTCACAGCTCTGGAAGCCGTGCTCGATGGCACTTAAGTGCTGGGCTGTCACGCCGTCTCACCGGTGGCCATCGGTTTGGTGCCGCGAGTGCGGTCCTCGTCCGCCCATTCGATCCTCTGCCATATTTCATGAGGGTCGAAGCTCGCCTGCATCCCGGCCAGCACGAAGACCAGGGCTACGAGAACGAACAATGCAACACCTGGAATGACGGTCGCGTAGTCAGCGATCTTGATCAGGGCGACCAATACGCCGAGAAGCATCACCTCGATCATGCTCCAGGTGCGAGTCGTAGGATAATGCCGCATAAGCGTTCCCACCCATTGTGGAACAGATGAGCGGCGGGAGCCGATAGTGATTGCCAGCATGCAGAAGAGCTGCGCGGCAGGCGCGATCACGGCGGTGAGGAGCACCAGTATGCCCACGATCGGCTGCCCATTCTCCCAAAGATGCTGCGCGCCGCCGAACACCGTAGTGGACGCGTCGCGCCCTACGATCGTCAGGCTCAGCATTGGAACCGTGTTCGCGATCACGTAGAGCAGCGTGCCAGCAACGGCTAGTGCCAAGGTGCGATTGAATGAATCGACGCGGCGGCGCCGCAACTCTCTCGCACAGCGCGGGCACCGTGCAGACGCACCCGGCGCAAGTTGCGGCAGCCTCTGCAGTAGATCACAGTGCGGACATGCGAGCACTGAGCTATCAGGCGCCGGCTGGTTAAACACGCTGGTACTTCCAATGGTTAGCGATTTACGCCTCGCTTTACAGCCGAGCTATGGGACTAAAGTCCAATAGCTGCTATCGGGCCTTGCTGCTAACTCTGCAACGGTCATGAGAGCACGGTTACGGATCGTGAGAATACGCGAAGCAGGCGAAAATGGGGAGCCATATGCGACGAGTAGCAACGTTTGAGAGGCATGCGCGAGCGCTGCTCTTTTCCATTATGGCTGTGGCGCTGACCGCATGCGCAGGTGCGTCGGTCGCACCCGTAGCTAACGGGCTACCCGTAAGCTCGAACCGGCCGACCACCGTGTATGTATATCCGTTCGCCGTGACTTCGCAGGACGTCACCTTAAATCAGGGCTTCTTGCAGAAGACTTACAGGAGCATGACCAGTTCCGAAGCCGAACAGGATCAAAGCGCCCAGCAGCTTGCCGAAGAGACGGCTAACGATTTAGCCGGCGCGATGGTCAGCGAACTGCAGGCTCTCGGGTTTACAGCGACGCAGATCCCGCGCGGGCAGCAAGTGTCAGGCGACAACGTCCTGATCGTGGACGGTCAGTTCACAGCGATCAATGAAGGCAATAAGTTGCGCCGTATGGTGATCGGGCTGGGAGTCGGGCAATCGACCCTTGATACCCAGGTGCAGGTCTATCAGATGGTCGCGGGTAACGCGCAGCAGATTATGAACTTCAGTACCCATGCAGATAGCGGCTCGATGCCGGGAGCGGCCTTTACAGCGCCAGCTGGTGCCGCCGTTGGCGGTGCGGCGGCGGCGGCTTCACTCGGGGCGAATCTGGCTGCAGGGGCAACCAAGAACTACACCTCAGGCATGGGCTACTTGGCGAAGAAGACCGCCGACCAGGCGACCGCATACATGTCACAATACTTCGGTGTGCAGGCCTGGATTCCACAGAACATGGTGAAGGCCGCAGATCAGAATTCGTCCTCAAATTTCTAACCCAAGATTCGATAATCACCGACCGGCGAGCTCGGAACTCGTATCGGTACTATAGCCAACTGATGGTTCCCCTGCGATCATGAGGAATGCCGCGATGAAAAAGTTCTCTCTTGCAAGGATCACCGTTGCTGGATTAGTCGCGGTCGTGAGCGGAATCGCGCTTGCGAATCTACTGAGCGGCTGCTCGCAAACAGTGGAGAGTAAATCAGGAGTCGCGGAGGAGATGAAGAACGGCCAGCTTCCTCCTGCAGCCAGTCAGTTCTTTGGCAATAATGCATCTCTGCTCCACCCGGGCAAAGAGGGGCAGGCGGCGTTGGTGTACATCAATCCTGACGCGCAGTGGAGCAAGTACACGAAGATAATGCTGCAACCAGTGCAATACTGGGATAAAACGGATTCTAAGGAATCAATCGAAGACGAGCAAAAGCTTGTCACTTATTTCCACAATCAGTTGCAGCAGACCTTGCAGAAAAACTTCACGATGGTCGGTCAGCCGGGGCCGGACGTGCTGGTGCTTTACGTCGCATTGATTAATGCGACTACTGCGACGCCGGTGTTGCGGTCGATTTCCGTAGTCGTCCCCCAGGCACGGCTGCTTAACAGCGTGCAGTCGCTGGCGACCGGAAGCTACGCTTTCGTCGGATCGGCAGAAGCGGAGATGAAAGCAGTCGATGGTGGGACAGGCGAGTTTCTCGCAGGCGCGATCGATCAACGCTCAGGAGGAATCGCTCTGAGCACGGCCGCACAATGGCAATGGGGTGACGCCGAAAACGCTATGAACTATTGGTCCGAGCGCATCAACACCCGGTTGCTGGAACTCCAAGGCCGCACTCCCGCGCCAGCGCAATAAACTTGCTAATACGCTATCGTCCCCCCTCGCGCTGACACGGGGGCTGTGGCCTCGCGCGGTCTAGGCTCGCCCTCGCCACCGTTTTCAGTCAGACTTTCGTTGGAGGCAGGCTTCACTCAACAGTATGTGCGGTATTGCCGGTGTGATGATGCGTGACGGGCGCCCGCCCGATTCAGCTATCCTCGACTGTCTGATCAATGCACTGGCCCATCGCGGCCCCGATGGGAGCGGCAGATATGTTTCGCCGCCCGTTGGTCTCGTACATACGCGGTTGGCGATCGTCGATCTCAAGACCGGCGATCAACCTTTGTATGAAAGCGGCGGCGCCGTGTTGGTCGCTAACGGCGAGATCTACAACGATCCCGAATTGCGTCGTCAACTTTGCGGCGTCAGCTTCAGCACTGGGTCGGATTGTGAAGTCCCACTGCATCTCTATCGGCGTGAAGGAACTGGCTTTGCCGCAACGCTGCGCGGGATGTACGCGATCGCTATCTATGATCCTGCGAATCGCCGCCTGACGCTTGCCCGCGACCCATTCGGAATTAAGCCACTCTATTATGCTGAAGCACCTGATTGCTTTGCGTTCGCCTCCGAACCCCAGGCGTTGCTGAGAGCGGGTTTGGCCAAGCGATCATTTCGTGCGCGAGCTCGGTCGGAACTGCTGCAACTAAAGTTCACGACCGGCCGGGAAACGATCTTCTCTGACATCCAGCGCCTGCTGCCCGGCGAGATCGTCGTCGTTGAGGACGGGCGGATCATCGAGCGCCGACGCCGTTTGCCGCTCAGCCAAGGGTCGTCGCCTGCAACGAATTATGACGATGCATTGCGGCAACTCGATAAGGTTCTGACTGACACGGTGGAGCATCACCTGCGCGCCGACGTGCCCTACGGCTTGTTCCTTTCAGGTGGCATCGATTCATCCACGCTGGCTGCGTTGATGGCGCGATTCTCCGCGCAACCGCTCATCGCCTTCACCGCCGGATTTCCCGGAACTGCGGCAGCGGACGAAAGCAGCGATGCGCGCCGGGTCGCTCATACAGTCGGCGCAGATCATCATGTGGTCGAGATGACCGAGCATGATTTCTGGAATTGCGCGCCAAGTGTCGCTGCTGCCCTTGATGATCCGACCACGGACGCTGCCACCCTGCCTACCTATCTATTGGCGAAGGCGGCCAAAGATCATGTGAAGGTGGTGCTCACCGGTGAGGGGGGCGACGAGATTTTCTGTGGCTACAGCCGCTACTATCGCGCCCGCCGTTTCTGGGGTCTGTTTACGCACAAAGCTCGATCACGCGGCGAATTCGATGGCCTGGTCCATCTCAGCGCGGTGTTCAACGGATGGCGTGACGGATTGAGTCTCGTTGAAAGAGAGCAGTCGCGGGCTGATCGGACTCTCGTCCAGACGCTGCAGGCGGTCGATTGCGCCGAATGGCTGCCCAACGATCTGCTGATCAAGGTCGACCGCTGCCTGATGGCCCACGGCCTTGAAGGACGCACCCCGTTTCTTGATCCCGTCGTTGCTGACTTTGCCTTCCGTCTTCCCGACGATATGAAGGCCACGACCAAAATGGCCAAGCGCATGCTCCGTGATTGGTTAGCAACCAATGTCCCGGCAGCAGAGCCTTACGCAAAGAAACTCGGCTTCAACCCGCCCGTCGGTGAATGGATAGCTGCACGCCGGCCGCTAATCGAGAAATTGGTGGCCCGTCAGCCGGGTATCCGTGAGCTTTTCCGTAAGGCTAATGTTCGCGAAGATGTGGCATGGGCATTCGCCGACCTGAAAAGATACCATCAGGCCGCCTGGAGCTTGCTGTTCTACGCGATGTGGCATAGTCATCACGTGTTGGAGATTCCATCCGACGGCACTATCGAAGATGTTCTCGCCTACGCCGCTGCGGCCGCATGATGCGCTTCCGGTTGCCCGCGAATCAGCCACATCAGTTTTCGCGATTTCGTCGACCCGTGTCCGCTCGCCAACAGCGGTAAGTCATCTGTGACCTCATCGACGCGCACCATTATGCGTGCGCTCCCCCTTGCCGGAATCACTCTGCTGCTCGCGATCCTGACCCTCAACCGGCTCGGCGCCAGCGACGTATGTGGCGGAAGCGAGGCCGCGATGGCGGTCTACGTCCAGCAGATGGTCGAGGACCACAGGCTGCTGTTTCCACTCGATAACTGCACCATTCCGATGTACAAGCCGCCGCTCTATCACTGGACGGCGACCGGCCTTGCTGATCTGTTGCATGAAGAAACCGCGACGTCATTCAATCTTCGCTTGCCTTCGGCTCTTTATGCGATCGGCGGAGCGATGCTTACGATGGCGTTTGCGGCGAGCCTGCTCGGCTTGCGCGGCGCGATACTCGCTGGGCTGATCCTCTGCGGCTCCTATCAGTATGTCAGTCAGGCACGGATCGGCCTGGTCGACATGACCCTGACCTTTTGCGAGACGCTCTCGCTGTATGCGTTCTTTTGGTGGTTCGCACTCGATCGCGATTCCGCGGGTGCTTCTCGCCGCATCCTACGTCACTATCTATTTGCGATCGCGATGGGACTCGGGGTGCTCGCCAAAGGACCGGTGGGCGCGATCCTTCCTGGCGCTGCAATCCTGCTTTTTCTCGCAATCGAACGGAATTGGGCTGCACTAAAAGCTCTGTTCAAGCCCGGCCCTTTGATCGTTGGCGGCGCGATCGCCTCTAGCTGGTATCTGGCTTGCCTGATTGGCCGCCGCTACGACTTCCTGCATCTTCAGATTGGCAGTGAAAACTTCGGCCGCTTCTTCGGGAGTCTCGGCGCTATGCGCCGATCGTATTACCTGACGCCACTGCTGCTCAATTCGCTTCCGCTCAGCCTGTTCGTCCCGATAGCGGTGGTTATCGCTCTGGTTCCTCCCCGCGTTCGGTCGCAGCCAGTCACCGCCGAGCCGCTACAACCTGTAGCATTACCTGCCAACAGCGAGAGTGCGGGGAGCGCCGCTCGCTTTCTCGCGCTCTTCTGGACCGTCACTGTCGTCTTTTTCAACCTGGCCGCATACAAGCGGCGCGATTATCTGTTGCCGCTATGGCCCGCTGCCGCTTTCCTGCTTTCGTGGTGGATTGTCGTTCGCGTCATTCCATGGTTCAGCACGCCGCGCGGAGTTCTCGTCTATCGTACCGCCGTGGCTACATGCCTGATTCTCGCCACTGCGAATTTCCTTTATATCCCTGCCTATGAACTTCACGGATGCGGTGCACCATTCACGCTGCGCGCATTCTTCCGATGGCCCTCCAAGGGCTTCGCTGGCGAGTCGTCCGGCGACACTGGGCAAGTCAAATCGTATCGAGCGGCGGCGGCTCAAATAAATCAGCTTACGACAGCCGGCGCGCCACTCTATACTTTTGGCTTTCAGGATGCGATCGAGCCGCTGGTTTTCTATCTCGATCGCTGCGCTCCTCCCTTGCCGCGCCCACTAGCCACTCCTTCCAGTGGCTACGTGATCGTCCCCGCCCAAGCCTGGGCTCGCGCGAGCACGCGCACTTCAGGGCTCACTCCCGTCACTCAGGTCCCTTTCGACAACGGGAAGCTGGTCTTGCTCCGTGCCACCTCTCCCTGAACCGGAGCTTTCAATAGAAGTAGAAATGGGATAAGTGCAAAATGCGATAAGCTAATCAAGCAAAGAAGTCAATTTTCATACGGAGGACGATGTCATGGGTCTGCCGAACGGAGTTCATCACCTCGCGATTTGCACGAAGGACATCAAGAGCCAGATCGAGTTTTATACTCAGGTCGTGGGGATGGAACTGGTCGCCCTTTATTGGATGCACGGGGTCGAGAACACCTTCCATGGCTTCCTGAAGTTGGGCAACAGCTCATCGATCGCCTTCGTCCAGTCGAAGGAAATTGGCGAAATTCAAGGAATTAAGGGCGTTTCCCATGCCGGTTCGCCGGCGATGCCAGTGGCCGCGGGCGTGATGCAGCATGTCGCGCTCAATGTCGACACCGAAGCGGATTTGCTGGCGATGCGCGATCGTGTGCGTTCACATGGCTACTGGGTGATGGGCCCGCTTGACCACGGCTTCTGTAAATCGATCTATCTCGCAGCGCCCGAAGGGATCAACCTCGAATTCTCAACGTCAGAAGGCAATTCCATCGACGCTGACGCATGGATTGATCCTGAAGTCGTGCAGCTCGCCGGCATCATGCCTTCCGATTTGCGGCGCTACAGGAACCCGCCCGCATTCGACAGCCAGGGCGGCAAGGTTAAGCAGCCACCACCGAACTCGGGCAAGCCGATGATGGACGGGATGGAACGGCTCTATGACATGACCGACGAGGAAATCACCTCGCGGTTGAGCCAGCCGACCCCGCCAGTTGAGGTGCATAAATAGGTCATTTGCCGATTCGCTAATAGGCCGGCCAGACGGAACCTCCCTGCCGCTGACAATCCTGACCGTATTTTCCGGTTATCGGATGAAAAACGGCTGCACCAAATCTCGCGAGGATTGTTCGCTTCGCGGATAATCCAAAATCGATAAATTCGTAACGGTCCTCGAGGGGGGTGGGTCGTGGCGCTGACGGGCTGGACATTGCGATCGCTGTGGTCGCGTCTTTGGGTGACGCCGTCCAAGCCGTTCATCTTTCCACTTTTGCTTGCTCTGGTCTCCATTGGAGCAATCTCAGAGCCGGTCGCGGCGGTTGGTCAGCCGCCGAACATTCTATTGATTCTGATGGACGATGCCGGTATCGACCAGTTTAAGCTGTTCGGATACGGCGGCACGACTCCGGCGGCTACGCCAAATCTTGATGCCATCGCCAAGGCGGGGATTAAATTCCACAACGTCTGGGCCATGCCCGCCTGCTCGAACTCGCGCGCGGCGCTCTACACCGGCCGCTACCCGTTCCGCACAAACGTTTACACTGCGATTGGCAACGATGATCTTGCCAACTTCATGGTGAATCCTAACGAGACGACTGCACCCATCTTGCTCCAGCAACGCGGTTATACAAGTGCCCTCTTCGGTAAGTTTCATCTAGGTACCCAGGGCAACAATCCCTACGGCTTGGGTATGGTGCAGGCGCTCGGTTTCACGTACTTCAATGGCTGGCTCGACGCCACCGGTGACCCCTCGTCGATTGACACTACCGCCGGCGGAGTCTCGCCGCCCGGCACCTGGTCCTGTGGCTTTGTGCGCGACGCTAACGATGGCGGTGCAGATACGGGTGCCTGCTATGCGGGTGACGGCACCTGCGCAGTGGTTACGAAATCCGGGGAGGAAGCGCCGGGAAGGGTATGCCGAGATAGCGGTGGCATCTTCAATCCCAATCAATCATGTACCAACCCGCCGCCAGCGTATATCAACTTTTCCACTCTTAGTGGACATTACGTGTCACCGTTAGTCATCAACGATAATGGATCGGTCGTGCAGGTACCACCGACTGATCTCAGTGCGCGGACCTTCCGCGGTGTGCAGGTAGTTAATGCGGCGGTCGCCTGGATCAATCAGCAGCCGAAGAACCAGCCGTGGATGGTTAGCGTGGATTTTGCCTCGGCCCATCTCCCCGTCATGCAGCCACCTAGTCAAACGCTGCCTCCTGGAGAGGCGGATACCAGCAATCTCGACTGTGCTGATGCCATTGACCAGAGAACCATCACCAACCAGATGGAAGAGGCGCTCGATTACGAAGTAGGACAGCTTTTGGTAGCGACCGGACTGGCGACAGTTACTCCAAGCGGCCAATTAGTTTACCGCCCGAAGCAAACCAACACCGACGTTATCATCGTCGCCGACAATGGTAGCAACGGCGCCGCCGTCAAAGTTCCATTCGATCCCAGTCGCTCGAAATCCAGTGTCTATCAGACTGGCGTCTGGGTTCCGGGAATTGTCGCGGGACCGGCAGTTAATCAACCCGGCCGAGTGGTAAAAGCGATGGTCAACATCGTCGATTTCTACCAGCTCTTCGGTGAACTCGCGGGTGTCAACGTACATGAGGATGTACCACGGACCGTCGATGCTCAGACGATGCTTCCGTACCTTAGGAATCCTGATCAGTCGAGCATCCGGAAAACAAACTTCACGCAAATCGGCACAAATCTCCACGCCAATGGCGCTATTAACGGACCTTGCGTATACAATACAACCACGTGCACACAAATCGCTCCGACCAAAGGGGTGTGCGAGGACAA
>Ga0335072_10009086_pt1 | contig 14373 bp, 11 predicted proteins | sample Lox_Sample_21_FD_206725 | JGI IMG/M metagenome (GOLD analysis project Ga0335072, IMG submission 206725) | Soil microbial communities from Loxahatchee National Wildlife Refuge, Florida, United States - Lox_Sample_2.1 | ecosystem: Environmental > Terrestrial > Soil > Wetlands | place: USA... | reverse complement strand
CCAGTTGTGACCGGTCACGCAGGCTGATTTGTTGTCACCACGTCTACAAAGCCAACGCAAGTGGCTGGTGGTGTTAGAGGGGTCAGGTCTTTGTTGGCCTGGGAGCACCTTGTTGGCCTGGTGACCAGATGTGACCGGTCACTCGATTAGTGAAGTGGTCGCCAAGCCAACAAAGCCAACGGGGGTGGCTGATGTGGCTGGCGGGGTCGCGCGCCTGGTAGTGGTGGGTTGGAGCGGGGCGTGTGGCTCCGGGTTGGTGGTGCGCAGATTGCGGGTGTGGCGCTCAGGGGCCGGGCGCGGCTCGTGGTGGGCGAGTTGGATCGGGTCGCGGGTGCTCCGGTGTGGTCCAGTGCGGATCGCGGGAGAGGTCATGGGGCGGGCGCGGGGGTTGCGGGCGGCGGGGTGTGCTTGGGTTGGGGTATGGATAAAGGGCCTGAGGTACTTGGCTTGCCGGTGGGGATCGGGGATAGGGGGCACCGGCGGGAAAGCGACTCGATGGGGGTCATCGATGTGCCGGCCGACCGGTACTGGGGGGCGCAGACCGAGCGGTCGCTGCGGCACTTCGGTGACATCGGCGCTGACCTGATGCCGCGGGAGGTGTACCACGCCTTCGGCTACGTGAAGAAGGCAGCGGCGCTCGCCAACGGGAAGGCGGGCCGGCTGCCCGGCTGGATGGCGAGCCTGATCGCGGGGGTCTGCGACGAGGTGACCGACGGCGAGCTCGACGAGCACTTCCCGCTGCGCGTCTGGCAGACCGGGTCCGGGACGCAGACCAACATGAACGTCAACGAGGTGATCAGCAACCGGGCCATCCAGCTGACCGGCGGGCAGATCGGCAGCAAGACACCGGTGCACCCCAACGACCACGTGAACATGGGGCAGTCCTCCAACGACACGTTCCCCACCGCGATGCACGTCGCGGCCGTGCGGGCGGTGCAGGAGCAGGTGCTGCCGAGCGCGCGGGCGCTGATGGAAGCCATCGACGTCAAGGCCCGCGAGTGGCGCGACGTGGTGAAGATCGGCCGCACCCACCTCGAAGACGCGGTCCCGCTGACCGTCGGGCAGGAGTGGTCCGGGTACGCCCGCCAGCTCGAGCAGGCGATCGGCGGGCTCGAACGGGCCAGCGCCGGCCTGTACGAGCTCGCCGCCGGCGGCACCGCGGTCGGCACCGGGCTGAACGCCCCGCCGGGCTTCGCCGTCGAGGTCGCGGAACGGATCGCGGCGGAGACCGGCTACCCGTTCCGGACCGCGCCGAACAAGTTCGCCGCGCTGGCCGGGTCCGACGCGGTGGCCGCCGCCTCCGCCGGGCTGCGCGGGCTCGCCGTGCCGCTGACCAAGATCGCCAACGACATCCGCTGGCTGGGCTCCGGGCCGAGAGCCGGGCTCGGCGAGCTGATCCTGCCGGCCAACGAGCCGGGCAGCTCGATCATGCCGGGCAAGGTCAACCCGACCCAGTGCGAGGCCATGCTCATGGTCTGCGCCCAGGTGCTCGGCAACGACACCACGATCGCGTTCGCCGCCTCCCAGGGCAACCTGGAGCTGAACACCATGCGGCCGGTGATCATCGCCAACTTCCTGCACTCGGCGACGATCCTGGCCGGCGCCTGCACGACGTTCCGCGAGTTCTGCGTCGACGGCGCCCGGCTCAACGAGGCGCGCATCGCCGAGCACGTCGACAGGTCGCTGATGCTGGTCACCGCCCTGTCGCCGGTGATCGGCTACGACAAGGCCGCCGAGATCGCCCACAAGGCCGACGCGGACGGCAGCACGCTGCGGGAAGCGGCGCTGGAGCTCGGCTACATCAGCGCCGAGGAGTTCGACCGGGTCATCGACCCGGCGTCGATGGTCGGCGACTCTTAGGCGTAACGAAGCGGGTAGTTACCAGGACACAAGGGCGACTGGGACGGGCGCACACAGGAGGCGTTGAATGGCCGACGTTTACGACGTCATCGTTATCGGGGCTGGGCCCACCGGGGAGAACGTGGCTCAGCGGGCGGTGCGCGGCGGGCTGACCGCCGCCATCATTGAGTCGGAGCTTGCCGGAGGCGAGTGCTCGTACTGGGCCTGCATGCCTAGCAAGGCTTTGCTGCGGCCCGTGGCCGCCGTATCCGAGGCCAACCACGTCAAGGGGACGGCCGGGGCGCGCCTGGAAGTCCCTGGAGTGTTTGAGCGGCGGGATGAGTTCGCCCATCACTGGAAAGACGACAAGCAGGTTGAGTGGCTGAAGAACGCCGGGGTCGACTTTTTCCGCGGGGCCGGGCGCATTTCTGGCGAGCGGGTTGTCAAGGTCGCCGACACCGAACTGAGGGCCCGGCAGGCGGTCGTGGTGGCCGTCGGGACCCGGGCGGTCGTGCCGTCCTCGCTGGCCGCGGCCACGCCGTGGACGAGCCGCGAGGCGACTAGCGCGCATGAGGTGCCGGACAGCCTCGCCATCGTCGGGGGCGGGGTCGTGGGCTGCGAGATGGCCGCCGCGTGGTCGGCGCTCGGCGCCCGGGTCACGCTGCTGCCCCGCGGCAGGCTGCTCGACCGGCTGCCCGGCTTCGCGGGCGATCTCGTGGCGAAGGGCCTGGCCGACTCCGGCGTCGACGTCCGCATCGGCGTCGGCGTGACCGGCGCCACCAGGAACGGGTCTGTCACCCTCACGCTGGACGACGGGACCACGCTCGAGGCCGCCGAGGTCCTCGCGGCCACCGGCCGCGCACCGCGCACCGATGACATCGGCCTGGAGTCCGTCGGGCTGGCTCCCGGCTCCTGGCTCGAGGTGGACGACACGATGCGCGTCACCGCCGTCGACGGCGGCTGGCTGTACGCGTCCGGCGACGTCAACCACCTCGCGCTGCTCACCCACATGGGCAAGTACCAGGGCCGGATCTGCGGCGACGCCATCGCCGCCCGGGCCAAGGGGAACGAGCCGGAAGTCAGGGACCGGTCGAGCAAGACCTGCATCCCGCAGGTGATCTTCACCCTGCCCGAAGTCTCCGCCGTGGGCCTCACGAAGGAGCAGGCCGAGGCCGCCGGGCACACCGTCCGGGTCGTCGAGTACGAGATCGGCGACGTGGCCGGCGCGGCCCTCTTCGCCGACGGCTACACAGGGCACGCGCAGATGATCGTCGACGAAGACACCAAGACCATCCTCGGCATGACCCTGGCCGGGCCCGGCGTCGGCGAGATGATCCACGCCGCCACCATCGCGGTCGCGGGCCAGGTCCCCCTCGACAGCCTCTGGCACGCCGTCCCCTCATATCCGACAATGAGCGAACTATGGCTCCGTCTCCTCGAGACCTACGGACTGTGAGATGCACGCAGTAGGCATGGTCCTGCACCCCCAGCGGGACTCCAAAGAAGCCGTCGACGCGGTCCTCGGCTGGGCCGACCGTAACGGCGTCACCGTCTACGGGATCGGCGATGAGATCGCCAGGCTGAACTGCCGCGCCACCGCGGTGAGCGCCGAGGAGATGGCCAAGCGCGCCGACCTGATCCTCAGCCTCGGCGGCGACGGCACCATGCTGCGCGCGATGCGGCTCGCCGACGGGCAGCGCGCTCCCGTGCTCGGCGTCAACCTCGGCAAGCTCGGCTTCCTCGCCGAGGTCGACGTGCCCGACCTGCCCGACGCGCTGGCGGCCATCGAAGCCCGCGACTACACGATCGAGCCGCGGCTCGCCGTGGACAGCCTGGTCGGCGGGGAGCGCGTCACGGCGTTCAACGACATCGCCGTGGTCCGCGAGCCCGGCGGCTCGGCGGCGGTGTCACTCCAGGTCGGCGGGCAGCCGTTCGTCTCGTACGCGGCCGACGCCGTGGTCGTCGCCACGCCCACCGGGTCCACCGCCTACAGCTTCTCCGCGGGCGGCCCGATCATGAGCCCGGCCGTCGAAGCGCTGCTGGTGACGCCCGCCGCACCGCACTCGGCCTATAACCGGGGCCTGGTGCTCTCGGTCACCGACACGGTGACGCTCGAGGTGCTGCCGGGGAGCGTCCGGCTCGCCGTCGAGGTAGACGGCGCGGTAGCCGGCTATGTCGGTCCAGGCGACGCGCTCGAGATCGACGCGCGCCCGGCCGCCGCCCGGGTGGTCCGGCTCGGCCGGACCACCTTCTACCAGCGGGCCAGGCGCAAGCTGCGGATTTCCGACTCCGCGGAGATCGCGCCGCCAAGCCTCCCGCGGCCACCCAGGCAGATACCGAACGTAACTGGATAACTACTTAAAATTTTCTCCGGGAAGGCGTAACGCCTAGACCGGGTGCGGCGCTTCGAACACAGGGCTTTCCCCCGCGAGGGAGTCCCCGGATGCCCCCCCGTCCGGGGACTCCGCTCCGCGGGTCCGGCAGCAGGACCCGCCGGGGGAGCCCAACTCGCCGTCGTCGGCCGCGGTCCGCCATCAGCCGCGGCCGATGAACGGCATTGTTGTCGCCATGATGGTCATGAACTGAACGTTCGTGTCCAGCGGCAGCTCCGCCATGAAGCGCACCGCGTCCGCCGCGTGCCGGGGGTCGAACGTCGGCTCTGCCCGCAGGCTGCCGTCTGCCTGCGGGATGCCCGCCGCGATCTGCTGGGTCATCTCGGTCGCCGCGTTGCCGATGTCGATCTGGCCGCAGGCGATGTTGTACGGGCGGCCGTCCAGCGAGATCGACTTGGTCAGGCCCGTGATGGCGTGCTTGGTGGCGGTGTAGCCGACGGAACGGGGCCGCGGCGAGGTCGCGGAGATCGAGCCGTTGTTGATGATCCGGCCGCCCTGCGGGTCCTGCGCCTTCATCATCCGCACGGCGTGGTGCGCGCACAGGTAGGAGCCGGTCAGGTTGACCGCGACGATGGACTGCCAGCCTTCGGGCGAGATCTCGTCCACCGCACCGCCCGGCGCGCCCGTGCCGGCGTTGTTGACCAGCAGGTCCAGCCGGCCGTGCCGCTCGGCCACGGCGTCGAACAGCGCCGCGACCGAGTCCGCGTCGGTGACGTCCGCCGCCACCGGGTGCACAGAGCCCGCCGGGGCCAGTGCCGCCGTCTGCTCGAGGGGGGCGAGACGGCGGCCGGCCCCGGTGACCTGCCAGCCTGCTTCGGCCAGGGTAAGCGTGATCTGGCGGCCGAGACCGGTGCCCGCGCCGGTGACGACCGCGACTGGATTGGCCGTCATCTACTTGCCGCCGAATTCCGGCGGGCGCTTCTGCAGGAACGCCGACACGCCCTCGACGAAGTCGGCGCTGGCGGCCAGCTCGCCCTGGATCGACGCCTCGAGTTCCAGGTGGGCGGCCATCCGGTCGTACAGCCAGTGGTTCAGCTCCCGCTTGCTGCCCGCGTAGGAGCGGGTCGGCCCGGCGGCCAGCTTGGCCAGCAGCGCGCCGGCGTTCGCCGCGAACTCCGCGTCCGGCCAGGCGGTGTTGATCAGGCCCCAGTCGACGGCCTTGGCGGCGGAGACCCGCTCGCCCAGCATGGCCATCTCCGCGGCCCGCGCGAAGCCCACCCGGGACGGCACGAACAGGCTCGCGCCGCCGTCGGGCACCAGGCCGATGCCGACGAACGCGAGCATGAAGTAGGCCGACTCGGCCGCCACCACCAGGTCACCGGCCAGCGCCAGCGACAGGCCCGCGCCGGCGGCCGGGCCGTTCACCGCGGTCAGCACCGGCTTCGGCATCTCCCTGATCGTGGTGACGATCGGGTGATACCACCTGGTCAGCAGCGTGCGCGTGTCCAGCTTGCCGGCCACCGCGTCGTCGGCGCCCTCCTTGAGGTCAGCGCCTGAGCAGAACGCCCGGCCGTTCCCTGTCAGCATCACGGCGCGCACCGACTCGTCGTCGGCGACCTCGCGCAACACCGCGAGCAGGTCCTGCGACAGCCCCTCGCTCCAGGCGTTCATCCGGTCCGGGCGGTTCAGCGCGATTGTGACCGCCGCGCCGTCGCGGTTCACTTCCACCGTCTCGTAACGGCGGGTCAGCTCGTCATCCACGGCCTTAATTTATAGTCCGAACTAGGGGTGTGCCGAGAGAGGAGCCCGCGATGGCGAAGAAGTCCGACAGCGAACGGCTGCCCAGGGGCGTCTACGAGGAGGAGCTCTACCGCCTGCAGGCGCAGCTCGTGAAGCTCCAGGAGTGGACCCGAGCGTCCGGCGCGCGAATCGTGGTGATCTTCGAAGGACGCGACGCCGCGGGCAAGGGCGGCACGATCCAGCGCATCACCCAGTACCTCAACCCGCGCTTCGCGCGGATCGCGGCGCTGCCCAAGCCGACCGAGCGGGAAAGCACCGAGTGGTACTTCCAGCGGTACGTGGAGCACCTGCCGGCCGCCGGCGAGATCACGCTGTTCGACCGGTCCTGGTACAACCGGGCGGGCGTGGAGCACGTGATGGGGTTCTGCACGAAGCAGGAGTACGCCCGGTTCCTGCACCAGTGCCCGATCTTCGAGCGGCTGCTGGTGGAAGACGGCATCCTGCTGCGGAAGTACTGGTTCTCGGTCAGCGACGAGGAACAGCAGCGGCGGTTCAAGGCGCGGCTCGATGACCCGTTGCGGCAGTGGAAGCTGTCCCCGATGGACCTGGCGTCGATCAGCCGCTGGGAGGACTACTCGCGCGCCAAGGACGACATGTTCATGATGACCGACATCCCGGAGGCCCCGTGGTACGTGGTCGAGTCCGACGACAAGCGGCGCGCCCGGATCAACATGATCGCGCACCTGCTGTCGACGGTGCCGTACCACAAGGTCAAGGCGCCGTCGCTGACGCTGCCGCCCCGGCCGCCGTCGTCCGGCTACATCAGGACCCCGCTCGAACTGCAGACCCACGTACCGGATCACGCCGCCTCGCTGACGTTACGCGCCCGCGTGGCGGGTAGTGCGGCACACTGATGCGAGTGAGCAACGAGGAACTGCGGCAGCGCGCTGAGGCGCTGGGCGTGCAAGTCACGTTCTGGGACTGGCAAGGGCGCGAGACCACCGTCCCGGACGAGACGCTCGAGGCGATCGTCGCCGTCCTCGGCAATGCGCCGCCGCCGGCCGCCCAGCCGTCGCGGCCGGCCGGTGAGCAGGTCCTCGCGCCGGTGCCCGAGCGGCGCTCCTGGGGGTTCACCGTCCAGCTGTACTCGCTCCGCTCCCGCGACTCGTGGGGGCACGGGGACCTGCGCGACCTCGCGGACTTCGCCGCCTGGGCGGGGCGGGACGTGGGCGCCGGCTTCGTGCTGATCAACCCGCTGCACGCGGCCGAGCCGCTGCCGCCCATCAGCACCTCCCCCTACCTGCCGATGAGCCGCCGCTGGATCAGCCCGCTGTACCTGCGCGTCGAAGACATCCCGGAGTTCACCGAACTGAATTCTGCTGAACGGACGCGGCTTACTGCCATAGGCACCGCGCTGCGCGCCGCCAGCGGGACGGCCGCGCTGATCGACAGGGACGCGGTGTGGATGGCGAAGCGCGCGGCGCTGGAGATCGTGCGGAAGGTGTCGCTGTCGCCGCAGCGCCGGGCGTCGCTCGACGCGTTCCGGGTCAGGAACGGCCAGGCGCTGGACGACTGGGCCACCTGGTGCGCGTTCGCCGAGGTGCACGGGCCCGACTACCGCACCTGGCCGGTCCGGATCCGCGATCCGCGGTCGGCGGAGACGTACGTGCTGCGCGGCGACCTGGCGACGCGGGTGGACTTCCACGTGTGGGTGCAGTGGCTGGCCGCGGAGCAGGTCGCGGCGGCGCAGGCCGCCGCGACGGCCGCCGGGATGGCGATCGGCATCGTGCAGGACCTGGCGGTCGGCGCGCACCCGGGCGGCGCCGACGCCTGGGCCGGGCAGGACGTCTACGTGCCCGGGTTCAGCGTCGGCGCGCCGCCTGACGAGTTCAACCAGCGGGGCCAGGACTGGACGCTGATGCCGTGGCACCCCGGGCGGCTGGCCGCGCTGTCGTACCGGCCGCTGGCGGACCTGGTGGCGTCGTCGTTCGGGCTGTCTCCCGGGGTGGGGTCCGCGCCCGGCGGACCGCCGGGCGCGGGCGGGCTGCGGATCGACCACACCATGGGGCTGTCCCGGCTGTGGTGGATTCCCGCCGGGCAGCCGCCGGGGGCGGGCGCGTACGTGCGGTACGACGCGGAGGCGACGATCGGCGCGGTGGCGTCGTCGGCCGCCGCGGCCGGGGCCGTCGCCATCGGCGAGGACCTCGGCACCGTCGAGCCGTGGCTGCGCGAGGCGCTGGCGGCGCGCGGCGTGCTCGGCACCTCGGTGCTGTGGTTCGAGCGGGGCTGGGCCGGGGAGCCGCTGGCGCCGCAGTGGTGGCGGCGCAACTGCCTGGCCACGGTGTCCACCCACGACATGCCGCCGGCCGCGGCGTTCCTGACCGGCCAGCAGGTCGGCGACCGGGTCGCGCTCGGCCTGTGCACCCGGCCGGAGGCCGAAGAGCGGGCGGAAGCCGCGCAGGCGGTCGACGACTGGCTGCGCGCCCTCGTCGGCGAGGGCTTGCTGCCGGACACCCATCCGGATCCTGACGCGTTCACCGTGGCGCTGTACGGCTACCTCGCCAAGACGCCTGCCTTGATGATCGGCGTCTCGCTAGCCGAGGCGGTCGGCGAGCGCCGCTCGCAGAACATGCCGGGCACCACCACCGAGTACCCGAACTGGCGGCTGCCGCTGTGCGGCCCCGACGGCGAGCCCGTGCTGCTAGACGACATTCCGTCCATACCCCTCGTCCGGGCTGTCGCGGGTGCCGTGGCAGGATCAGCTTGATGGAGCGAGGAGAATCCAGCCACGCACGACGAGGGGAGACGACATGCCGCTTACCGCGCTGCGGGAGCGCAAGGCATGGCAGGCGCTCGAGCGCCATTACGCGGAAATCTCCGGGCGGCACTTGCGCGACCTGTTCGCCGAGGATCCCGGTCGCGGCGAACGGCTTACCGCCGAGGCCGCTGGCATTTACCTCGACTATTCCAAGAACCGGGTAACCGACGAAACGATGCGGCTGCTCATCGAGCTAGCCACCGAGTCGCGGGTGCCCGAGCGGCGGGACGCGATGTTCCGCGGCGAGCACATCAACGTCTCAGAAAACCGGGCCGTGCTGCACGTGGCGCTCCGCATGCCGGCCAGCGAGAGCCTTGTCGTGGACGGCCAGGACGTCGTTAAAGACGTGCACGAAGTGCTGGGGCGGATGCGGGACTTCGCGAACCGCGTGCGCTCCGGTGAATTCAAGGGCTACACCGGCAAGCGGATAAAGAACGTCATCAATGTGGGCATCGGCGGGTCTGACCTCGGGCCTGTTATGGCCTATGAGGCGCTCAAGTTTTACTCGGAGCGTGAAATAACCTTCCGTTTCGTATCGAACGTCGATTCCACTGACTTCGCGGAGGCAGTCCGGGACCTCAACCCGGACGAAACCCTCTTCATCATCTCCTCCAAGACGTTCGGGACGCTCGAGACGCTGACCAACGCGACCACCGCGCGGGACTGGATCGTCGACGCGCTCGGGTCGCGGGACGCGGTCGCGAACCACTTCGTCGCGGTGTCCACGAACGCCGAGAAGGTGGCCGCGTTCGGCATCGACACGGCGAACATGTTCGGGTTCTGGGACTGGGTCGGCGGCCGTTACTCGATGGACTCCGCGATCGGGCTGTCCACGATGATCGCGCTCGGGCCCGACGGATTCGGCGAGATGCTCGCCGGGTTCCACGACATGGACGTGCACTTCCGCACCGCGCCGCTGGAGGCCAACCTGCCGGTGCTGATGGGGGTGCTCGCGGTGTGGTACCGCGACTTCTTCGGGCTGCAGACGGTCGGCGTCATGCCGTACGACCAGTACCTGAAGCGGTTCCCCGCCTACCTGCAGCAGCTGACCATGGAGTCGAACGGCAAGCACGTCACGCTGGCCGGGACCCACGTCGACTACGACACCGGGGCTGTCTACTGGGGCGAGCCGGGCACCAACGGGCAGCACTCGTTCTACCAGCTCATCCACCAGGGCACCACGATCATCCCCGTCGACCTGATCGGGTTCGCGCGCGGGCTGAACCCCATCCGCGACCACCATGACCTGCTGTCGTCGAATGTGTTCGCGCAGGCGGAGGCGCTGGCTTTCGGGAAGACCGAAGAGCAGGTGCGGGCCGAGGGGACTCCTGAGCACGTGGTGCCGCACCGGGTCATGGAAGGCAACCGGCCGACGAACACGCTGCTCTGCGACGTGCTGACGCCGCGGCTGCTCGGCACGCTCGTCGCGCTCTACGAGCATTCTGTGTTCGTGCAGGGCACCATCTGGGACATCGACTCGTTCGACCAGTGGGGCGTTGAGCTGGGCAAAGCGCTCGCCCAGCGGATCATCCCCGAGCTGGAATCCTCGTCAGAGCCAGAGCTAACACACGACTCGTCAACGAACACGCTGATCCGTCGTTACCGGTCAATGAAGTCTGGGGGCTAGATCACCATGGCAACTGACAAGCCGATGCAGCTAGGCATGATCGGGCTGGGCCGGATGGGCGCCAACCTGGTCAGGCGGCTGATGCGGGACGGGCACCACTGCGTCGCCTACGACAGGAACCCGGAAGTGGTCAAGTCGCTCGCTGGCGAAGGCGCCGACGGGGCGAACTCGCTCGAGGAGTTCGTCAGCAAGCTGTCGAAGCCGCGGAACATCTGGATCATGGTGCCCGCCGGGGTCGTGGAAGGGACCCTGGAATCGCTGGTGCCGTTGCTCGACGCCGATGACGTGGTGATCGACGGCGGCAACTCCTACTACCGGGACGACCTGGTGCGGTCCAAGGAGCTGGCTACGAAAGGCCTGCACTATCTCGACGTCGGCACCAGCGGCGGCGTGTGGGGCCTGGACCGCGGATACTGCCTGATGATCGGCGGTGATTCCGGCGCGGTCCAGCGGCTCGACCCGATCTTCCGGACGATCGCGCCCGGGCTCGGGACCGTCGAGCCAACCCCGGGGCGGCAGCCCGCTGATTCCCCGGCCTCTGAGGGGTACCTGCACTGCGGGTCGTCCGGGGCCGGGCACTTCGTCAAGATGGTGCACAACGGCGTCGAGTACGGCATGATGGCCGCGATCGCCGAGGGGCTGTCGGTCATCAAGCACGCCGACGTGGGGCTGCACCCGGAGATGATCGACGCGGAGACCGCGCCGCTGCGGTCCCCTGAGGCCTACCAGTACGAGGTCAACGTCGCCGACGTGGCCGAGGTGTGGCGGCGCGGCTCGGTGGTCTCCTCCTGGCTGGTCGACCTGATCGCCGCGGCGCTGGCGAAGTCGCCTGACCTCGACACGTTCAGCGGCCACGTGTCCGACTCCGGCGAGGGCCGGTGGACCGTGCTGGCGGCGGTGGACGAGGGAGTGCCCGCGTCGGTGATCTCGGCGTCGCTGTACGAGCGTTTCGAGTCGCGGGACAACGGCGAGTTCACCGCGAAGATCCTGTCCGCGATGCGTTCTGAGTTCGGCGGGCACGCGGAGAAGAAGTCATGAGCACGGAGACGTCGGAGTCGCCTTCGCACTCGTCTTCGGCTCGGCGACAGCCCCATACGCGGCCGGAGCCCTACGTCTACGTGCTGTTCGGCGCGACCGGGGACCTGGCCAAGCGCAAGCTGCTGCCGGGCCTGTACCACCTGTTCGTCGCCGGGCTGCTGCCAGAGAAGTTCCGGATCATCGGGTCGTCGCCGCGGCAGTTCGAATGGTCCGACGACGACTTCGCGGCGCACGCGAAGGCGGCCATCGACCAGTTCGGCAACACCAAGCCGACCGGGTCGCAGTGGGACGAGTTCGCGGCCCGGCTGTCCTTCGGCGCCGCGTCGCCCGACGACACGTCGCCGCTGGTGTCGGCTGTCTCAGCGGCCGAGGCTGCGATCGGCGGTCACGTGGGACGGCTGTTCCACCTGGCGGTGCCGCCGTCCGCGTTCAGTTCCGTGGTCACGCTGCTCGGCGCCTGCGGCCTGAACAAGGGCGACGCGAAGATCATCATCGAGAAGCCGTTCGGCGAGGACCTGGAGTCGGCGCGGAAGCTGAACGACGTCGTGCACTCCGTCTTCGACGAGTCGCGGGTCTTCAGGATCGACCACTTCCTCGGCAAGGAGTCGGTCGACAACATCTTGGCGTTCCGTTTTGCCAACGGGCTGTTCGAGCCAATCTGGAACCGGCAGCACATCAAGTACGTGCAGATCGACGTGCCGGAGAAGCTGTCCGTCGACGACCGCGGCGCGTTCTACGACGCCACCGGCGCCTACCGCGACATGGTCGTGACGCACCTGTTCCAGGTGCTCGGGTTCGTCGCGATGGAACCGCCGACGTCGCTGGCGTCGAAGCCGCTGCGGGACGAGAAGGGCAAGGTCTTCGACGCGCTGAAGCCCATCGACGTCCGGCATGTGGTGCGCGGGCAGTACAACGGGTACCGCTCTGTGCAGGGCGTGGCGGCGGATTCCGACACCGAGACGCTGGTCGCGGTGCGCGCGGAGGTCGAGAACTGGCGGTGGCACGGGGTTCCGTTCTACCTGCGTTCCGGCAAGTGCATGGCGGCGTCGCGGCAGGTGGTGACCCTCGGGCTGACGCAGCCGCCGCTGCGGATGTTCCACACGCACCGCGCGGACGCGCCGATGGGACGGGTCAACGAGATCGTCATCGACTTCGCCGACCCCGGCTCGATCACCGTGGACTTCATGGCCAAGACGCCGGGCCCGGATATGTCGCTCGGCGCGACGTCGATGACGTTCTCGTACTCCGACTCGTTCGCCCAGGCCAACGCGCTGGAGGGGTACGAGCGGCTGATCCTGCTCGCGATGCTCGGCGACCAGTCGCTGTTCACGCGCGCGGACGGCATCGAACGGGTGTGGGAGATCTCCGAGCCGCTGCTGACCTCACCGCCTCCGGTGGAGCCGTACGAGAAGGGCACGTGGGGGCCGGACAGCATGCACAAGATTGCCGCGCCGAACCGGTGGTACCTGCACTAACGGTCGGCTTTCCCTATAGGTTGGTCCGGGCCGTGAGCCGTCCCGACTTCACCGCCGCGGCGAACGCCTCGTAGTCTTTTTCGTTCTGGTCGGCGTAGGCGGCGGAGAAGTCGGCGATCGCGCGGTCGAAGGAATCTCCCTTGCCTACGTAGGAGGCGATGGCGATCCGGTCGCCCCAGCGCGCGTGCGCCCGGGCCAGGGTCGCCCCGCAGATCCGCCCGTAGAGGGTTGCCCCGGGCACGAGCATGCTGTCGACGTCGGCGCTGCCCTTCCAGTCCTGGAACTGGCGCACGTAGTAGTCGCGCCGCACGTCGTCGAGCCCTTTGATGCGGACCCAGCCCAGGAAGATATCGGTCGCCGCCTGCATCAGCCGCTGGCCGGCCACCACGCGCTGGCCGTGGTGCGGATAGGTGCTCTTGCCGACGAACCGTTCGAGCACCGAAGCTTGCGCCTCCTTGACCTGCAGGAACAATGGATCGTTGAGGTCGCGTCCCAGCATCAGCACGATGTAGCAGCGGGTGCCCACGCTGCCCACGCCGACCATCTTGTACGCCGAGTGGATGTAGCGGTACTCCTCCAGGGGGTGATGGTGGTGCGCGAGAGTGCGCCGGTAGGAGCTGAGCAGCTTCTTGATCAGCGGGTCCGGATCCTCCCACGCTGACCCCGGCGTGGCGAGATCCTCAATCGGGATGATCAGCGGCGGGTCGGCGACGATCCGCAGCTCACCGTCGACCTCCGCGGCGCGCTTGGTGAACACCCGCGTGCTGTCCCGGGTGTGCGCCTTGCTCACGTCCCGCTCGAAGGCCCGGGCCTCGGCCTTGGTGACCCGTTTGACGCGGACCTCCTGGCGGACCAGCTTGAGCAGCGTCCCGGCTTCCAGATGGTCATACCAGGCGTCCAGGGCCCCCATCCCAGCGGCCTGGCGCATCCGGTCCCGGTACTCGGCCACGATGGCCATCACGACCGCCCGCCGGTCGGCCGGGGAGAAGCCCCGGTCGCGCCCCATGATCTCGAAGCTGGCCGCCAGCCGCTTCACGTCCCATTCCCACGGGCCGGGCAGCGTCTCGTCGAAGTCGTTGATATCGAAGATCATCTGACGTTCGGGCGTGCCGAACAGGCCGAAGTTCGACAGGTGCGCGTCCCCGCACGCCTGCACTGTTACCCCCGATACCGGCGTGTCGACCAGGTCGGATGCCATGATCAGCGCGGCGCCGCGGTAGAAGGTGAACGGCGAGACCAGCATCCGCCCGTACCGGATCGGCACTAGCTGCGGCACCCGTGATGCCGCCTGCTCTTCAAGCAGCGCGACCGGGTCCGGCCGGTCCGGGCGTGGTGTCCACCGGCCGTGGGCCTGCCGTGGCGTCTCGACCCGGGCTGCCCGGCCTCGTTCAACCCGCTGCTCCGCTGTCAGGTGCGCCCGCCGCCACGCCGACGCGAACGGCGGGGTCCTTTCCCCGGCCGATGCCGTGTCGGTCAGGGTTGGTTCTGCGGAGCTTGGACTTG
>Ga0335072_10009085_pt1 | contig 14373 bp, 14 predicted proteins | sample Lox_Sample_21_FD_206725 | JGI IMG/M metagenome (GOLD analysis project Ga0335072, IMG submission 206725) | Soil microbial communities from Loxahatchee National Wildlife Refuge, Florida, United States - Lox_Sample_2.1 | ecosystem: Environmental > Terrestrial > Soil > Wetlands | place: USA... | reverse complement strand
AAGCCAGGTGGCCGTGGGGCAGTACGCCAAGGAAGCCCTGCGCGACGAGGTAGGCGCCGAGGCCGGCCGTGGCGGAGACGACCGCCAGCGCCAGGGCCTGACGCCACGCGGGGCGGAATCCAAGCAAAAGCGCGATTACTGCAGCCATCATGACGCTGCTGATGCTCAGCGGAATGAACTCCAGGGCCAGCGCCAGCTCGCGAGGATCGGTGGGCGACGTAGCAACAAGATCGATCTGTGCCGCGCGGACGTGGAACGCCGATTCGCCGTTCAGTGCGGCCTGCTCGGTCGCGTGGCGTGCGAGTTGCTGGCCGACGCTGTCCAGCAGTTGCGCGACGGTGGGACTTGCCGCACTGGCCTCGAGCACAGTGACTTGCGCGCGACCGAAGGCGAGGGCGCCGTAGATATCGCGGTCCATGATCGCCGACCGGGCCGACGCCTCGTCGGCATAGAGCTGGAAACTGAATCCGCCAGGGCTGGCATCGGACAAAGCTGCTACGGCCTGCTCGCTGGCAGGGCTTGTCCCCACGATTCCGACCGGCAGGTCGCGCGGCGCGATGCGCGCGGCGGGCCACGCAAATGCCAGCACTGCCAGTGCGATCATCAGCGGCAGCGCCACCGAGATGATGAGCAGCTGACGCCACGGCGGGTGCGCTGCCAGCGGGTTCCGCACACCAAACCTCCTGGATTAAATCGAACGTTCGTTTTGCTTAGCCAACATCTTGCCACAGGCGCGCGCATGCTTATGCCAGCGGCCCGGCCCGAGGCTGGTGTCTGGAAAGCCTGGTTTCCGCTCGCTATCTCAGGAGAGCGAGGCCCAGAAGGCTGACGGGCTAAACGTCCTCCGGCGTGATCACTCGGCCCTCGGCTGCTTGACGATCTTCCGAAGCGCCCCGGTGACGGGATCGGCGTCCGGCCGGATCGTCAGAGCCCGCCGGACACGGTGACGTCGGTGCCGGTGACGAATGAAGCCTCTGGCGATACCAGCCACGACACGGTGGCAGCGATCTCGTCGGGCTCGCCGATCCGGCCAAGCGGGGCCTGCTTTCCGAGAGCTTCCCGCAGCTCAGGAACTGCCATCTCGGTATCTATGACGCCTGGTGAGACGCTGTTAGACCGGATGCCTTCGGATGCCACCTCGTTGGACAGGCCGCGCGCGAACGTCACCAGCGCGCCCTTAGTTGCCTCGTACGGGATGTTCCCGCTCGCGCCGGCCGGGGCCTTCGCGGCGACTGACGCGATCGTCACTATCGACCCGCCCTTGCCGCCGTGCTCAGTCGACATCGCCCGGACCGCGTGCTTGGCACAGATGATCGGGCCCACGACATTGACCTGCATCAGCCGGGCCAGGGCGTCGGCGTGCTGCTCTTCGATCGGAGCCGACTCGCCCACTCCACCGGCATTGTTGACCAGCGCAGTGACCGGCCCCATCTGCTTAGCCGCCCGCTCGAACATCGCCGCCACGTCGCTTTCCGACGCAACGTCGGCCTGCACAGCCACCGCGGTGCCGCCAGTGCCGGTTATAGCCGACACCACCGATTTGGCCCCGCCGGCGTCGTTGGCGTAGTTCACCACCACGCTATAGCCGTCACTCGCCAGTCGTTTCGCGATGGCGGCGCCGATACCGCGGCTCGCGCCGGTGACGATCGCGGTGCCCTTGTCCTGGACAGCCGTACCCATCTGACCACCCCCCGAGTCAGCTGATTCCATCAGATCGTAATCAGTTGGTCGCGACCCGGTAATGGCCGGGTCCGATGCGATCAGCTCAGCCAACTCCGGGTGATGCCCCCCAGCGTGCCTCGGTGGTGTGCGCTGGTCAGCGCCATCCTGCTAGCCGCGTAAGTCCTGCGCGACGGCGGCATAGCGGACTTTTTGGCAGCGATCAGGTAGCTGATCCGAAGAGTTTGAAGCCAGGCCTGGTGGCTCAGGATTGTTCGCATAGGCCTTGTCCGGAGGCGCCCTCACTCATCAGGGAGCGGCCACATGAACGGCAAGATCGCGCTCGAAGAGCACTTCAACCTCCCGAAGTTCAGCGTCCCCCAGTATGTCAACGCCGACACGATGAAGGAGATCTCCCGGCGGCTGCTCGACGTGAGCTCGATGCGCCTGGCAGAGATGGACGCCGCCGGCATCGACTACTCGCTGCTATCGCTGAACGCGCCCGGCGTCCAGGCGGAGCCCGACCCGGGCGACGCCGTCGCGAGCGCAAGGCAGGTCAACGACACGCTGGCCGAGGTCGTCGCCGCCAGTCCCAGCCGCTACGGCGGAATGGCCACCCTCGCCATGCAGGATCCGGCTGCGGCCGCGGCCGAGCTGGAGCGCTGCGCGACTCAACTCGGCTTCCCCGGCGTGATGCTCAACGGCTTCACCAACATCGGTGACGCCAACACCGGCTGGTACTACGACAACGATCGCTTCCTGCCGTTCTGGGAACGGGCCGAGGCACTCGGCGTGCCTGTCTACCTGCATCCGCGCGATCCGCTGCCAGGCAACCAGGGAATCTACGAGGGTCATCCGGAACTGTTCGGCGCGGTGTGGACCTTCACCGTCGAGACTGCCACCCACGCGCTGCGCCTGATGACCAGCGGCCTGTTCGACCGGTTTCCCCGCCTTACCGTGATCATCGGCCATCTGGGCGAAACCCTGCCGTTCAACATCTGGCGCATCGACCACCGCGCGTCCTACATGGGCGACCTGATCAAGTTCAAGAAACCGCTGACTCACTACCTGCTCCGCAACTTCTACGTCACGACCAGCGGCAACTTCCACACCCAGACGCTGGATGCAACCCTGGCTGAGATGGGCGCTGATCGGGTGCTGTTCTCGACCGACTATCCCTACGAATCCATGCGCGAGGCCGCCGACTGGTTCGACAACGCCGCCATCAACGACAACGACCGGGCCAAGATCGGCTACGAAAACGCCAGGAGCCTCTTTCGCGGCTTGCCGCAGCGGATCGGCAGACCCGTGGAGCCCGCGCGGGTCTGACTGCGGGACGCCTCGTACGCACCCGGCTTCTGATCGGGACCACTCGACCTGCCTGGCCGCGTGACCGGGCCATCTTCGTGCAACTCGAGTGCCTGGCTGTCCGCCATCGGCAGAGATCGCCAAATGGCCTTCGGGTGGCCGCTGACCAGCGCCGGGCGCGTTCGGGTTCCGCGCAGCGTCCACCAGGGTCGCCACCCGCTGGTCGTCATCGACTCCGAGGACCGCGGGAGAAAGCGCATCCGACGAGCCGGAACCGCAACCGGCGAGTCGGTTAACTGCCCTGACGCTCCGCGTCTACCGGTGCGGCCACGACGCGGTGCTGGGACGGCTCATACTAGGGCCAGGGCGATGGCAAGCGCCTGGTTGACGGCGCGCATTGAGGGTCGCGAGAGCGCGCCGAGGTATTCGCCGAGCTCATCTTTGGCAAGCTGCTCGATGCAGTCAGCATTGGCGTAGCCGGTTAGCGGGTCGGCCGCAGAGAGCTTCACCCAGGTGGGGAGGTCGCGCGCAGTGGTGGTCAGCCTGATGGCGACGATGTCTGAGAGCAGCCGGTTGCGTGCGTTGTTCGATACCACAAGCCAGGGCTTGAGGCCGTAGCCGAGGTCGCAGCGGTAGACCTGTCCGCGTTGGGGTTGCGCACTCACGCGGCGCTGTCGCGCGCTTGCCGGGCTCGGCGCCGGGCCCGCAAGACGGCAGCCTCTTCTGCCGACTCGTAGGGATAGTGCGGGTTATCCGCGACGGCTGCCGCGTAGCCGGCCTGGAGCTTGTCCTCTTGCAGGCGCTGCCACGCTTGATGAATGGCTGCTTGCACCGCTGCCGAGCGGCTTGGATGACGCTCGGCGAGCTCAGCCAGCTCCTGGCTGGTCTCGTCGTCTAGGCGGACCGTCATCGCATTTGTCATACACCTATGATACCGCGACTGTGCTGCGAAATGAGCTGCTATCCACAGGGCGCACCGTAGCCCGCTAGTTGTCCACATTCGCCGGCGCGGACCAGTGGGCTGGCCGGATGCTCGCGCAAGGTCGTGACCGGAGGTGGTCACGATGATTCCCGACGGCGAGCGGCGCGCGCGGGTCGCGCTGAGCTTCCTGGCGCAGCCAGGCGATCCGGTGCTGGGCGCGGCACTGCGGACGATTTCGGCCGAGGATCTGCTGTGTGCCGTGACCAGTGCGGACGAGAACGGCGAGTTCGCGCTCACCGGGCTGGCCTTAAACCCCGCGCTGGCACGCGCGGTCGACCGATGGCGGGACAGGCTGGGCGAGATCCCGAGCGTCGCCCGGCTGGCCGCCTGGCAGCAAAGCGGGCTGCGCCTGGTACTGCCGGACGATGCGGAGTGGCCTACGCAGCTGGACGACCTCGGCGACGCCCGGCCGCTGGTGCTGTGGGTGCGCGGCGCGGCTGACCTGAGATTCGCGTGCCTCAACTCGGTGTCCATGGTCGGCTCGAGGGCGGCATCCGGCTATGGCAATCACGTCGCAGTAGAGATGGCGGCGACGCTCGCTGAGCGCGGCACCACGGTCGTGTCCGGCGGCGCGTTCGGGATCGACGCCAGCTCGCATCGCGGCGCGCTGGCTGGCGGGGGCTCAACAGTGGCTGTTCTGGCTGGCGGGCTGGAGTTTGGCTACCCGCGCGGCCATGCGGAGCTGTTCCTCGCCGTTGCTGCTCACGGCGTGCTCGTCAGCGAGTGCCCGCCGGGTCGCGGGCCGACCCGGCCAGGGTTCCTGATCCGGAACCGGATCATCGCCGCGCTGAGCCGCGGCACGGTGGTGGTGGAGGCGGCGCTGCGCAGCGGCGCCCTCAACTCGGCGCGGCACGCGCGCGAGCTGTGCAGGCCGGTTATGGCCGTACCAGGCCCGGTCACCTCCGAGCAGTCAGCAGGCTGTCACGAGTTGATCAGGGACTACGGCGCCATGTGCGTCACCTGCGCAGGCGACGTCCTGGACCAGATCGGAGCGCCCGGCGGGTCTGGCGGCGGACTCCGGCTCGGTCCGGCGGTCCCCAGGGACATGCTCGACCCGGTGACACTGGCAGTGCTGGAGGAGCTGCCACTGCGCGGTGGCCGCGGCCCGGCGAGCGTCGCAGTCCGGGCTGGCGTGGATCTCGATACCGCGCTGCGGTGCCTCGGGTACCTGGCCGCCAGCGGTTTCGCCGAACGTTGCGAACTGGGCTGGCGGGCAATGAAGATCGCGTGACGCGCGGCGCGCCTCGCCTGATCGCACAGCCCGGGGTCCGGCACGGACTCGCGGCCGAACGACCAGGCATCGCGTCGGATCCATCCAGTTAAGAGAAGTAATCTCCGGGAGAGGCCGCAGCGTGACAGTCCATGATGATTTGCCCAGACAAGTGGCAGCCGGCATAGCGATGCTTCGTGGGCTATGCCGGAGCGGGATAGTCTCCTAACATGCACTATCCGATCTTGATTTCTCGCAAATCCTGCCCGAAATCGGGCAGGATTCTTGCAGATTCCGCCGCCGGACGGCCATGATAGGCGCCGTGCCCGGAGCGCTCCCGCATAGCGATTTGATGGATCACCTGATCCGTACCTGCCCGCTCAGCCCGGCTGAGGCCGCCCGCGTCGTGGCGGACGTTCTGGGGTACTTTTCCGAGTCGCCGGATGCCTTCGTGCGCCGGCGACACCGCGAGCTCAAAGCCCGCGGGCTGACCAACGACGTGGCCTTCGCGCAGATCGCAGCTGAGATGCCACAGCGGCGCTACGTGCCACCGGAGTTCTCGCTGCGCCAGCTGCGCCGGATTGTCTACGGATGAGGAGCAGAAGCCTTGTGCGGAATAGTCGCTTATATCGGGAATCGAGACAGTGTTCCTATCCTGCTCGAGGGACTGGCCAGGCTCGAATACCGAGGCTACGATTCGGCCGGGATCGCGGTCGTCGGCCGGGGCGGCGACCTGCGCGTGCGCAAGGCGAAGGGCAGGGTCTCCGAACTCGCCGCCAACGTTCCAGCCAGGCTTAAGGGCAGCCCCGGCATCGGGCACACGCGCTGGGCAACTCACGGCGAGCCAAGCGACGACAACGCCCATCCGCACGTCTGCGGGCCGATTGCCATCGTCCACAACGGGATCATCGAGAACGCCGAGGAACTACGGACCAGCCTGATCGATGGCGGCGCCAGGTTCTCCTCGCAGACCGACAGCGAGATTTTCGCTCACCTCATCGCGGCGCACGGCGGCGGAGCAGATGACTCGCGGCCGGGGGACCTTGAGGAGGCGGTCCGGCAAGCGCTGAAGTCGGTCGTCGGCGCCTACGGGCTGGCAGTGCTGGATTCCCGCAGTCCGGACCGCCTCGTCGTAGCCCGCAACGGGAGCCCGGTCCTGCTCGGGATCGGTGACAAAGAGATGTTCGCCGCCTCCGATGTCTCGGCTCTGGTCCGCTACACCCGGCAGGTCGTCCACCTGGACGACGGGGAGATTGCCACCCTGCACGCTGACGGGTTCCGCACGTCCACGCTGGACGCCCGGCGGACTACGAAACAGGCCGCCGTGGTGGAGGCAGACGCAGCCAGCTATGAGGCTGACGGCCACGCGCACTTCATGCACAAGGAGATCCACGAGCAGCCTGGCGTCGTCGAGCGCGTGCTCCGCGGGCGCCTCGATTCCCGGTTCAACACCGCGCACCTCGGCGGGCTCAACCTCGATCCGCGCGAGGCTCGCGCCATCAAGCGGGTGAAAATCCTGGGCTGCGGCTCGGCGTACTACTCCGGAGTGCTCGGCGCCCAGCTGATCGAGGAGCTCGCGAGGGTGCCAGCGGACGCCGAGCCGGCCTCGGAGTTCCGGTACCGCGGGCCGGTCATTGAGGAAGGCACCCTGTACATCGGGGTGAGCCAGTCTGGCGAGACCTACGACACGCTGGCCGCGGTGCAGGAAGTCAAGCGCAAAGGCGGGCAGGTGCTCGGCGTCGTCAACACGGTCGGCAGCACGATCGCCAGGGAAGTGGACGGCGGCGTTTATCTCCACGCTGGCCCCGAAGTGAGCGTTACGTCCACGAAATCCTTCACCGCGACCGCCACGGTATTCGCGCTGCTGGCCTTGCACCTCGCCAGGATTCATGACCTGTCGCCTGCCGATGGCCGGCGGATCTCCGAGGGCTTGCGCAAGCTGCCAGAGCAGATCGCCCAGATCCTCGCCATGGAAGAAGAGATCGCCAGCCTGGCCAAGGAGTTCGCGGGCTATCCAGGCATGTTCTTCGTCGGGCGAGTCCGCGGCTGGCCCGTCGCGCGAGAAGGGGCGCAAAAGCTCAAGGAGGTCTCCTACCTGCACGCGGAGGCTTACCCGGCGAGTGAGCTCAAGCACGGCCCGCTGGCGCTCGTCGGGCCGGGGCTCCCGACGGTTGCGATCGTTCCCGATGACGAGCTCATCGACAAGAACCTGGCCACGCTAGGCGAGATCAAGGCACGGCGCGGGCGCGTGCTGCTCGTCGGCCACGCCTCACCGGACGGCGAGCTCGCCGACAACGTGCTGGCCATACCCAAGAACGAGCACGAACTGGACCCGATCCTGCTCTCGGTGCCGCTGCAGCTGCTGGCCTACCACGCCGCGGTGGCCCTGGGCAACGACGTGGACCGGCCGCGCAACCTGGCTAAGAGCGTGACGGTCGAGTGATCGTCGCCCAGCCGAGTGCCGATCTGGTGGTGCGATAGGCCCCTGGGCTCCCGGACACCCATGAAGATCTCATGGCCGGGAACGCCCGCTTGCACCGACTGAACCAGGCGCGGCACGGCTTCAGGTGCCAGCGCCGGACCGCCTGGTGCCGCAGACTGTCGTCATGAAGCCGGAGGCCGTCCAGACTGACCCGACGCAGCCACCGCAGGCGCTGCCCGAGCAGATGACGGTGGTGCTCACCGCGTTCGGTCGCCACTTGAGGTCCGAACGCGGTCTGTCGCCGCACACGGTCCGTGCCTATCTCGGTGACATTTCCGCCTTGCTTGCGTTCGCCGCGCAAGATGGCTGCGGTGAGGTGGCGGACCTGGATATCGCCGTGCTCAGGGGCTGGCTGGGCAGCCAGCACCGGGCGGGCCAGGCGCGGGCGAGCATTGCCAGGAAGGCCGCCTCGGCGCGGGCGTTCGCCGCGTTCGCGCACCGGCGGGGACTGCTCGCAGCAGATTCAGGGGTTCAGCTTGCCAGTCCAAAGGTGCACCGCCGCCTGCCCGAGGTGCTGGCCCAGGAGCAGATGGCCGCCGTGCTCGCGGAGAGGGCCGGGAGCGCACCGGCGCGTGGCACTGAGCTAGGGGACTCAGGCACCGGTAGCGCTGAGCCGGGGAGCTCCGGGCGACGCCGCTCCGGTGACGGCACCGCGCTCGCAGACGCCCTGGCGCTCCGCGACACCGCGATCATGGAACTGCTGTACGCCACTGGTATCCGGGTCAGCGAGCTGTGCGGGCTGGACAGCAGCGATCTGGACACGTCGAGGCGAACCGTGCGGGTACTCGGGAAGCGCAGCAAGGAGCGCGTCGTGCCCGTGGGCATCCCGGCTGTCCGGGCAGTGCTTGCCTGGCTTGACGAGGGCCGTCCGGTTGTCCTGGCCGAGAGCAGCCAGTCCGGGACCGGCGGTGCTGCCGCTGGCAACGCCCTGTTCCTCGGGGCCAGAGCCGGCCGGGTCGGGCCGCGCGCAGTCCGCCGGGTCGTACACGACCGGATCGCGGCGGCCGGGTCGGTACCTGACACCGGGCCGCATGGCCTCCGGCATACCGCGGCCACCCACCTTCTCGAAGGCGGCGCTGACCTGCGCAGCGTCCAGGAAATGCTCGGCCATGCCTCCCTCGCGACGACTCAGCTCTACACCCATGTCAGCATCGACCGCCTGATAGCGGTCTACCATCAGGCCCATCCGCGGGCCTGACCTGCCGAACCGGGCTTACCTGGGCGGACAACCCGGTCGGGTCCGGGCATGTAGACTTGACTCCACGGCTTCCCATCAGACCGCGTAAGCACGCTGTCCGGGCGGCCGAATTCGCGCGTCCGCTCGCTGCGCGGTACGCCTGTCACAGGATCCAGCCGGGTCTTCACGCAGGCGCCGTGCGGGACGCCTTTCATCGGTCCGCCGGATCTCATCAGCGGCGAAGGGCGTACGGGCGCCAGGAAAGCAACCGGCAGGCGTGCCTGCCCTGCTTGGCAGGACGCCTCAGACAGGAAGGGCACACCGGTATGGCTCCGGTCGTTACCATGCGCCAGCTGCTGGAAAGCGGCGTTCACTTCGGGCATCAGACCCGCCGCTGGAACCCGAAGATGAAGCGATTCATCTTCACCGAGCGCAACGGCATTTACATCATCGACCTCCAGCAGTCGCTGGACTTCATCGACAAGGCCTACGACTTCATTCGCGAGACGGTCGCGCACGGCGGCTCAGTGCTGTACGTGGGCACTAAGAAGCAGGCTCAGGAGGCCATCGCCGAGCAGGCGAGGCGGGTGGGCATGCCGTTCGTCAACCAGCGCTGGCTGGGCGGCATGCTGACCAACTTCGGCACCGTCTACAAGCGGCTGCAGCGCCTGAAGGAGCTCGAGGAGATCGACTTCGACGACGTGGCTGGCTCCAACCTGACCAAGAAGGAGCTGCTTCAGCTGCGCCGGGAGCGGGACAAGCTTGAGCGCTCGCTCGGCGGGATCAGGGACATGTCACGGGTGCCGAGCGCGCTGTGGGTGGTAGATACCAAGAAGGAGCACATCGCTGTCAGCGAGGCCAGGAAGCTGGGCATCCCGGTGATCGCGATCCTGGACACCAACTGCGACCCGGATGAAGTGCAGTACCCGATCCCGGGCAACGACGACGCGATCCGCAGCGTGGCGCTGCTGACCAGGGTTGTCGCGGACGCTGTCGCGGACGGCCTTATCGCCAGGGCGGGCGCGGCGGCGACCGATGAGAAGCCCGCCGGTGAAGGCGCCGACGGCGTGATCGGAGCTGCCGAGCCGCTAGCCGAGTGGGAGCGGGAGCTGCTTGAGGGCAGCAAGGCCGAGGAAGGCGCCGAGACGGTTGCGGCGAACGGTGCCGGCGCCAACGGCGCGGCGCCCAAGCCGACGTCAGCGGCCGCGGCCGCTGACACCGCCGATTCGGCGGATGCCGGCGCCGGGACTGGTGACAGCCCGGCCGGCGAGGCCGGCGAGAGCAGCCCGGCTGGCGACGGCGCGAGCCCGACAGCTTGACACCGGCGGCGGCCCCGGAGGCGCTGCCAACGAGACAGAGTCACGAGACGAAGTCAAGAGTCACGAGACGAAGTCAAGAAGGCAAGGCGACGAGGCCGCCCGCCGCGACCGGTACCACGAATCCGGCCATCGGGAGCACGGTGCCGGCCGACCGGGAGCATGACACCGGCGCGCCGGTGCCACGACCAACGAAAGATGGGGACATGGCGAACTACACCGCCGCCGACGTGAAGAGGCTGCGCGAGCAGACCGGCGCGGGCATGCTCGACTGCAAGAACGCGCTCGTTGAGGCCGACGGCGACTTCGCCGCCGCGGTCGAGGCACTGCGCATCAAGGGCGCCAAGGCAGTGAACAAGCGGGCCGAGCGCACGGCCGCGCAGGGGCTGGTCACGACGCAGCTGAACGGCACCAGCGTCGGCGTGCTGCTCGAGCTGAACTGCGAGACGGACTTCGTCGCCAAGACGGACAAGTTTCAGCAGGTCGCGGCGGACATCGCAGCGGCCGCGCTCAAGGCTGGCGCCACCGACCGGCTGGCCGTGCTCAGCCTTGAGGTCCGGCCTGGCCAGACCGCCCAGGCGCTGATCGAGGAGGCCGGGGCCTCGCTCCAGGAGAAGCTGGAGCTCGGCCGGTTCGCGCGGTTCGATGGCGGTTTCGTGACTAGCTACCTGCACAAGTCGGACCCGGGATTGCCGCCGACGCTCGGTGTTCTGGTCCAGCTAGACGACGCCGGAACCCAGGTCGGCCAGGACATCGCGCATCAGATCGCGGCCATGCGCCCGCAGTTCGTGACTCGCGAGCAGGTGCCTGACGACCTGATCGCGAACGAGCGGCGCATTGCCGAGCAGGTCACCCGCGAGGAAGGCAAGCCCGAGCAGGCCATCCCGAAGATCGTCGAGGGTCGGCTGAACGCCTTCCTCAAGGACGTCGTCCTGGTCGAGCAGGCCTCGGTCCGTGACCCGAAGAAGTCGGTCAAGCAGCTACTTGCCGAGCACGGAGCCAGCGTGAAGGGATTCGCCAGGTTCCAGATCGGCCAGGCGGGTTGAGGCTGGCGGAGGGCGGTACCGCGGTGGCAGACAGCCCGCCGGGCGACCTTGAATCGCAGGCTTGGACGAGTCCTGGCCCGGCTACTGATTCGAGGCCGAATTGGCGGCGGGTGGTACTTAAGCTGTCCGGCGAGGCGTTCGCCGGCAGCGAGCCCCTCGGTATCTCTCCCGACGTGGTCATCCAGCTCGCCAGGGAGATCACGGCAGCGGCTAGGGAAGGCTTCCAGATCGCCGTTGTGGTCGGCGGCGGGAACATGTTCCGTGGTGCCGTGCTGTCGGAGCGCGGCATCGACCGCTCACGGGCGGATTACATGGGCATGCTCGGCACCGTGATCAATTGCCTGGCCCTGCAGGACGTGCTTGAGAAGCTCGGCATCGAGACCAGGGTTCAGACCGCGATCACGATGGGCCAGGTAGCGGAGCCGTACATTCCGCGGCGAGCGATCCGGCACCTGGAGAAGGGCCGGGTCGTGATCTTCGGAGCCGGGCTCGGTGCGCCGTTCTTCTCGACCGACACCTGCGCGGCCCAGCGCGCCCTGGAGATCGGCGCAGAGGCCGTCCTCAAGGCGACCAAGGTGGACGGCGTGTACGACGACGACCCGCGCAAGAATTCCGGCGCTGTACTCTTCCATCACCTTGACTACACCGAGGTACTGCGCCGCGAGTTGCGCGTCATGGACTCGACCGCAGTCAGCTTGTGCATGGACAATGACTTGCCAATCGTGGTGTTCGACCTAATGGGAGAGGGCAACGTAGTCCGGGCGGTGCGTGGCGAGCGGATCGGCACCCTGGTCAGCCGATCGCCCCGCTGACACCCGGCATAGCCCCGTCGCACCGGACGGGCGCACCATTGGACGTACGACAGACGGGCCCGACCGCCTACCAACGCACAGGAGCCGAAGTGATTGACGAGAGTCTCCTCGAGGCCGAGGAGAAAATGGAGAAGGCTGTCGCGGTAGCCAAGGAGGACTTCAACAGCATCAGGACCGGCCGGGCGCACCCGTCCATGTTCAACAAGATCACGGCCGAGTACTACGGAACTCAGACGCCGGTCAACCAGCTGGCCTCCTTCCACATGCCAGAGCCGCGAATGGTGCTGGTACAGCCCTATGACAAGGGCTCCATGGCAGCCATCGAGAAGGCGATCAGGAACTCTGACCTCGGTGTCAACCCCTCGAACGACGGCTCGATCATCCGGGTGGTATTTCCGGAGCTGTCCGAGGAGCGCCGCCGGGAGTACATCAAGATCGCCAGGAACAAGGCCGAAGACAGCCGAGTTTCCATCCGGAACATCCGCAGGCACGCGAAGGATTCGATCGACAAGCTGGTCAAGAACGGCGAGGCCGGCGAGGACGACGGCAGGCGCGCGGAGCGGGAACTGGACGAGCTGACGCACACCTACACCGCTCAGGTCGATGAGTTGCTGAAGCACAAGGAAGCCGAACTTCTCGAGGTTTAGCTTGCGGGCTGAGAAAAAGGGCGAGGTAGACCCCGACTGCGGTTTCGGGGCGATTCCGGCGGCCGGGACACTGGCCGCCGGTGGTTTCGGGGGGCATAACGGGCAACAGGATCCTGGCAAGCGGCACGACGACGTGCCGGGCCCTGTGCAGGCGGACACTGTGCACGCGGACACTGTGCACGCGGACACTGTGCACGCGGACACTGTGCACGCGGACACTGTGCACGCGGACACTGTGCACGCGGACACTGTGCACGCGGACACTGGGCAGGCAAGTCCAGTGACCGAGCGCAGGTCGATCAGGACCGGCCGGAACCTGCCCGCGGCCATCGGGGTCGGCCTGCTGCTTGGCGGGCTTGTCGTGCTCACCCTGTTCACGGTTAAAGCTACGTTCCTGCTCTACGTCGGGGTGATCCTGGCCGTCGCGCTCTGGGAGTTCAGCCACGCGCTGCAGTCTCGCGACATTCACCTGCCGCTGGCCCCGATCGTGGCCGGCGGGGTCGCGATGGTCACGCTGGCGTACTGGATGCAGGCCAGGTGGGCGCTGGGCGCCCTAGGGCTGGCCGGGATCGGCGTGCTGGGCTGGCGCCTGCGTGGCGGTGTGGACGGCTATGTGCGGGACGTGACGGCGGGCATCTTCACGCTGCTGTACCTGCCGCTGGCCGCGGTGTTCGTCGCGCTGATGCTGGCCGAGCCCGATGGATCGCGGCGGGCGTTCATCTTCGTCGTACTGACAGTCTGCAGTGACACCGGCGCGTACCTGGCCGGCATCTTGATCGGCAAGCACCCGATGGTGCCGTCGATCAGCCCGAAGAAGACCTGGGAAGGGCTCGGCGGCGGCGCGGTCCTCTGCCTTGCCACCGGGGCGGTCATGGTGCCGGGCCTGCTCGGCGGGCATTGGTGGCAGGGCCTGCTGCTAGGCGCGGCAGCCGTCGCCGTCGCTAGCCTTGGTGACCTGGTCGAGTCCATGATCAAGCGCGATCTGCAGATCAAGGACATGGGGCACTTGCTGCCCGGCCATGGCGGCATCATGGACCGGCTCGACTCGCTGGTGGTGATGGCGCCCCTCGTGTGGCTGCTGCTCGCCATCCTCGTGCCGAACGGGCACGCGGTTTAAGAACCTGAACCAGGCGGGAACGACCACTCCCCGGCCAGTGCCGCCGTCCGGCCGCGGCCAGCTGGGCTGATGGCCACCGTTGCCAGTCCCTGTCACAATAGGTGTGAGACCAGGGCACAGCATGGCTCCGACGCGTGAGAGCGCCATATGCCAGGAGGTGGTCAGGGTGGTCCAATCGCAGGCACAGTTCGGGCCTGGCGCGCCTGGCCATCGCCGCGTGCGCCAGAGCCATCGGTCAGGCGACTGGTGCGGCGGCGTCTCGGTTCCTGACCCCGGCTGGTGCGGAGGCGGCGAACCGCCGCGGCCATGGTGCGACAGCACCCGTGCGCCCGACGCCGTGCCGGCCAGCCCTGTACCCGCCAACCCTGTGCCCGCTAGCCCTGTGCCCGCCAGCACCGGGCTGGTGGTGCTCGGGGCACTAGCAGGGCTGGCGCGCGCGCTCGGCCGCGGGCTTGGCCCCAAATCGGCCAGCTGAGCCCCGCATAGCCCTGAGGTCCGCTTAGTCCCATGCTGTGGCAAGCGAGTTCGGGCGGATGGCTGAGACCGGGGAAAGCCCGTTCCCGGTGCGAAGTTAAGGACTGTAAACCCAGCTGCGGCGCTGCGCGGCAAGCTGAGTG
>Ga0335072_10009083_pt1 | contig 14374 bp, 11 predicted proteins | sample Lox_Sample_21_FD_206725 | JGI IMG/M metagenome (GOLD analysis project Ga0335072, IMG submission 206725) | Soil microbial communities from Loxahatchee National Wildlife Refuge, Florida, United States - Lox_Sample_2.1 | ecosystem: Environmental > Terrestrial > Soil > Wetlands | place: USA... | reverse complement strand
TTGAAATCGAGGACACTCGGCACGCTGCCGAGATCGCCGGGATCCGGTCCGGAGATCGCCTGCAGAACCAGCAGTGTGTCCTCGACACTGCGCGCGATCGGTCCGAGCTTGTCGAGCGACCAGCACAACGTCATCGCTCCTGTACGGGGCACCCGTCCAAACGTCGGTCGCAGGCCGCACACCCCGCAGCGCGTGCTCGGATCGACGATGCTGCCTTCCGTCTCGCTGCCGATGGCGAAACCCACGAGACCGGCTGCCGTCGCGGCACCGGGGCCCGCGCTCGAGCCGCCCGATCCCTCCTCCAGCAGCCAGGGATTCATCGTCTGTCCTCCAAACCAGACGTCGTTCAGCGCCAACGCACCCATGCTCAGCTTCGCCATGAGCACAGCTCCCGCCTCATGCAGGCGACGCACGACCGCCGCGTCCGTCGCCGGCACCCGATCCTTGAAGGGCTCGGCCCCATATGTCGTGCGGATTCCAGCCGTATCCAGCAGGTCCTTGGGTCCCCAGGGAATACCGTGCAGCGGGCCGCGGTAGCGGCCCGCTGCGATTTCGCGGTCCGCCGCTCTCGCCTGCTCGAGCGCGAGGTCATGGGTCACGGTGATCACGCTCCTCAAACGCGGGTCGAAGGTCTGAATGCGCCGCAGGTAGAGCGAGGTCAGCCGCTCGGATTCGAGTTGGCGCGACCGCACCCACCGGGAGAGCTTCCACAGCGGCGCAAAGGCGATATCGGCGTCGGCCGCCGGCAGCGGCCCCGGGTCCCTCCCGCTGTCCACGAACTCACCCGCCCGGGGCATCGGACTGCGTCCCGGCAGGACCGGATTCCACTGCGAGTACGGTGCCAGGCTCGATTCGAGGTCGACCCTGCGCGGACCCGTACGCCGCTCGTAAACCGAGGCCATGCTTTCCCGCCAGTTCGACGCGGCCTGCGCCCGGTCCGCCGCGGCCATCTGCACGCGCATCAGCTTTTCGCCTTCGGCGAAGGTGGCCGCAGTCACTTCCGGCCCAACACCCGGCGCCGTCCCGAACGCCGGCGGGGAGCTGGGCGGCTTGCTGCTCGCGTGTGCAGGACGCCTGGTGGCGCTTTGCGCGCCGGCGGCCCCAGCGCCGAGCACTGCGGCGGATGACATCAGAAACTCGCGTCGGGACTTCGACATGACTTCCCCCTTCATCGCCAGGCACATGATTAGCAGATTCGCGCCTGACACTCCAGCGGGGCCCGGGAGGAACGCGCGCGCGCGACCGCGTCGGCAAGCCGCTCGAGCACCTTCACCGACGTCTCCCAGTCGATGCACCCGTCCGTGACACTCTGGCCGTAGAGCAGGGGCCGTCCGGGCTCCAGATCCTGCCGCCCGGCGATCAGGTTGCTCTCGATCATGACACCGCCGATGCGCCGGTCGCCCGCTTCGATCTGCGCGGCGATGTCCTCCACCACCGCAGGCTGACGCTCCGGACGCTTGCCACTGTTGCCGTGGCTGGCATCGATCATCAGCCGCGTGGCGACACTGCCGGCCGTCATCTCGCGGTACGCCGCCTCGACGCCCGCCGCGTCGAAATTGGGCGCTTTCCCCCCTCGGAGAATCACGTGACAGTCCGCGTTGCCCGAAGTCGCCGCAATCGCGCTGTGGCCCTGTTTGGTGACGGCGAGAAAGTGATGCGGTTGCGAGGCGGCGCGCACGGCATCGACCGCCACCCGCACATTGCCGTCGGTGCCGTTCTTGAATCCGATCGGACAGGAGAGCCCGGACGCCAGCTCGCGGTGGACCTGACTTTCCGTCGTGCGCGCGCCGACCGCTCCCCAGGCAACCAGGTCCGCGATGTATTGCGGCGTGATGATGTCCAGGAACTCGCATCCGGCCGGCAGGCCGAGCTCGTTGATGTCGACCAGGAGTCTGCGCGCCAGCCGCAGGCCGTCGTTGATGCGAAAGCTCCCGTCGAGGTCCGGATCGTTGATCAGGCCCTTCCAGCCGACGGTCGTCCTGGGTTTCTCGAAATAGACGCGCATCACGAGCTCGAGCTCACCGCCGAGTCGCGCACGCTCGCGTGCGAGGCGTCCGGCATACTCGCGCGCAGCGTCCACGTCGTGTATGGAGCACGGCCCGATCACCACGGCGAGCCGATCGTCGCGACCGTGCAGAATCCGTTGCACCGCCCGGCGCGCGCCGTTCACGGTGGCGGCGGCCCGATCGGTGCAGGGCAGCTCGCGGATCACCTCCTCGGGCGTCGCGAGCTCGGTCATTCCGCGGATGCGGAGGTCGTCGGTCTGGGAATGCATGTTCGGCTCCGGTTTGCAGGTCCCCGGCGCCAAAAAAAAACCGCCAGGGGACCGGCGGTTTTTTCGGGTATTCGTCGTCTCGGCTACATCATGGACAACAGCCCGCCAACCGCCCGTGAATGCGGCCAATAAAATCGATAGTACGTACGGCGGTTGGGGCGAGACTCGGGCACGACTCCATTCTTAGCACGACGCTCGTTGGAGTGGCAAGCCGGCGGAAGGGTTATCCGGTCTGCGACAGCGTTGCGGCATGCTTAATGCAAGGCCGAGCCCAGGGCGCGGCCTTGGCGTGCGCCGGAGAGCGGCAGGCGCTTGTCCGGGTTCAGTCACTTTACTTATTATTGTACGGAAGGGGCTCGTGCACGCGAAGACCGCGTAAGCGTTACTCACGTCGTGCGACCATGGGATTGAAATGATTCGCATGCTGGTTCTCGAGGACGATGCGGCGGCGGCGGAGTCATCCTGCCGAATGCTGAAGCACGCCGGCATCGACTGCTCGTTCGAGCGCGTGGAGAGCGAGGTCGAGTTTCGCCACGCTCTCGGGCGGTCTCCCGACGTGATTCTCTCGGACTCGAACGTTCGGGGCTTCGACGGCCTGTCGGCCCTCGCTATCGTGCGGGAGCAGGCGCCCGGCACACCCTTCATCTTCGTGACCGGCAATCCCGATGATTCCGCGGCAAAGGCGGCCAGGGAGCTCGGCGCCGCGGGATTCCTCGGCAAAGGCGATCTCGAGCGGCTTGCGGGCATCGTCTGCTCGGTGCTCGATGCGCGCCGGGAAGCGGCGCGCGAGCGCCAGCCCGATCGCCGCCACGCCGAAACGGATACCGACGCGAGCAGCACCGCCACCTATCTCATCGAACGTCAGGCGATTCTCGATCGCGCGCTGCGCGACGAAGACCGGTCGGTGCTGTCGAACGTGCTGCGCCGGCATCCGCCGGTTCCGATCGCGCTGCTGGTGCTCGCTTCGCAGGATATTCGCGAGCGCTTCGTGAAGTGGCTGTTGAATGCCAACATCGAGGTCGAGCCTGTCGACTCGACGACGGAAGCGCTCGCGAGCCTCGAGGCACGCACCCATGCCCTGCTCTTCACCGACCGGTTGGACCTCGTCCAGGCCATGCGCCAGCTCCACGCCGGCTCGGCGACTCACGTCGTTTATGTCGATGTGGACGGATCGGTGGGCAGCCGCGAGGCGCTGCGCCGGGGCGCCAATGACTGCATGCCCGCGGAAGCAGGGGGCGAAGAGTTCTGGGCGCACCTGACGACCGCCCGCCGTATCGCGAGTCTCTCGGCCGCACTGCAGCTGGCGCTGACCGACAATCGCATCCTGTCGACCATCGATGAGCTCACGCGCTGCGGCAGCCGCCGGTTTTTCGAGCATGAGTTCCCGCGCGAGGTGGAGCGCGCGGTGCGGCTGCGCCGCTCGCTCTCGCTGATCATGTGCGACATCGACTTCTTCAAGAAGGTGAATGACTCGCACGGCCATGAGGTGGGCGATGAGGTGTTGCGCGAATTCTCGGCTCGCCTCACGCACGGGCTGCGTCTGGGCGAGGACTGGGTGGCGCGCATCGGCGGCGAGGAATTCGCGATCGTGCTCCCCGAGGTCGCAATTCCCAAGGCGCTCCTCGTGGCACAGCGTCTGTGCGACCGCATCAGCCAGACGCCATATCCGACGGCCGCGGGGCAGCTGCGTGTCACGGGAAGCTTCGGCATCTCGGGGTTTGCTCCTCATCGAGGCGACCAACACGCCTCGCCTCGCACCCTCATACGGGCGGCCGACGCCGCACTCTATGAGAGCAAGCGCACGGGCCGAAATCGGGTGACCGTCACTTAAGCGACGCGCGGCGCGCCGCCGAGGGTCTCAGCGGTTGCCGCCGAACATGTCGCGCAACACGGCGCCGGCAATGCCGCCGGCAACGCTGCTCTGCACGTTCTGCCGCGTCTCGCCGCCCAGGTAGGGCGCGAGGGCGTGAGCGAGATTCGGCACGGTCAGGCTCTGCAGCCAGACCCTGCCCGGTCCGGTCAGGCGCGCCACGAAGAGGCCATCGCCGCCAAAGAGGACGTTGGCAAAGCCGCGCAGAAAAGTGATATCGAAGTTGACGCTGTCCTGGAACATGCCGATGTGTCCGGGATGCACCTGCAGCGTCTCGCCGGCAGCGAGGTCATAGGTCACCACTTCGCCGCCGAGCTCGATCCACGCGGTGCACGGACCCGTGAGACGCTGCAGCAGGAAGCCGTCGCCGCCGAAGATGCCGGCCCCGAGAGAGCGCTGAAAGCCGGTCGCGAGCTGCAACCCCTCCGTGCCGCAGAGAAAGCCGTGCCGATGAATGAGGTAGGAGTGTCCGGGCGGCACGTCGACCTGCATGATCGCCCCGGGGACCTTCGCGGCGAAGGCGATGACGCCGCGGCCCGCCGGCACCGAATACTCGGTCATGAAGAGCCCGCCGCCGGAAAAGGCGCGTCCGATCGCACCCCACACGCCGCGTGCGCCGGCCGTATACGCGGTGGTGCGCATCTGTACGGCGTCCGTCATCCACGAGAACTCGCCCGGCTCGGCGACGATACGGTCACCCGGCTCCAGGCCGATCTCGAGAACGGGCAGAGTAGTGCCTCTGATCTGGGACTTCATGCTCGTGACTCCGGTTGCCGCGAGCGCGAGGATAGCGCAGGTGAGCGGAAACTTCCCGCGCACGCGGCGCGCGGACAGAGGTATGCTGGTATCGGTACCAGTTTTCTGTAACCGTCACATTCTGGAGCCGCCGCATGCGCCCACGATCGCGAATTGCCCTGGTCATCGCCCTGCTCGGCGCCTCCTGGCCCGGCCTCGCGGCGTTCGGCGCCGGCCTGAACCTGAAGCTGACTGACAGCGGATACCTCGATGCGCCGGGCGTCAGCATCATGCTGTACGACGACAACTACAGCCCCATCTTCTTCGACCAGAAGAACGCGGCCATGCAGATCATCCTGCATGGCAACCGTGTCGCCACCAACGGCAGCGTGCGCCTCATGCCCACGCCCGAGCAATGGGATCCGATTCCCCATCTCATCGCGCGCCACGCCGACCGGCAGCATGATCGCCTGACCGCCTCGGAGTCCTATCCGGAATACCACCTGCAGTACCACGTGGTGGTTGCGGCCGAGCCCGGAGGCGTACGCGTCAGCGTGAATCTCGATCAGCCACTGCCGCCTACCCTCGTCGGCCGTGCCGGATTCAACCTGGAGCTCCTGCCTTCCATCTACATGGACAAGGCGTACGCGGTCGATGACAGAGCCTTCGGTGTATTCCCGCGCAGCCCCGAGAGTGGCATGACCGTGGTCCGCCCCCGGCCGGGGGACCCGAAGAGTCTGTGGTACGTGGAGCAATGGCACCAGGCCAAGGGCTACACCCAACCGCTTCCCATCGCGACGGGCCGGAGCATGACGTTGGCGGTCGATGACCCGCTCAATCGCATCAGCGTGACCTCGGAGACCGGGCCGCTCCTTCTTTACGATGGCCGCAACGAGGCGCAGAACGGCTGGTACGTACTGCGCACACTGATTCCCGCGGGCAAGACGACGGATGTCGTGGTGTGGCACGTGCGCCCGGGCTACATCCCCAACTGGACGCGGCCGCCCATGATCGCGCACAGCCAGGCCGGATATGCGCCCGACCTGCCGAAGATCGCGGTGATGGAGCTCGACCGGCGATTCCAGGCGCCGCGCACGGCGGCAGTGCTGCGGCTGGAGGATGACGGGACTTACCGGCAGGTGTTCTCGGGTCCGGTGTCCGACCCCAAGCCATGGCTGCGTTACGACTACGCGAGCTTCGATTTCTCACCGGTCAAAGAGCCGGGGCTGTACGTGATCGAATATGCGGGCCAGCGGACCGATGTGTTCCCGATCGCACGTGACGTTTACGACAAGGCGTGGCAAACCACGCTCGATGGCTTCCTGGCGGTGCAGATGGATCATGTATCGGTGCGCGACGCCTACCGCGTATGGCACGGCATTGCGCACATGACTGACGCACTGCAGGCTCCGCCGAACCTGACTCACTTCGACGGTTACTGGATGGGGCCCGACACCGAGTCGCCCTACAAGCCCGGACAACACATTCCCGGCCTCAACGTCGGCGGGTGGTTCGACGCCGGGGATTTCGACAACGATGCCTTCGGCCAGTACGGAACCATTCTCAACCTGTCGCTGGCATACGAGACATTCCACATGAAGTGGGACGAGTTGTCCGTCAACGAGAAAGACCGCTCAGTCGAGATGCATCGTCCGGACGGAGTCCCGGATGTCGTCGAGCAGGTCGAGCATGGCGTACTGCAGACATTGGCGCAGATCCACGCCGTCGGACATCCTTTCACGGGCATCCAATCGCCTTACCTGAAGTGGTATACCTACATCGGCGACGGCGCATCGCAGACGGGTGTCTACTCCAACAACCCGGACCCGAGATGGGCCTGGACGATGACCTCCCCCACGATGGAATACGGTGCCGCAGCATCGTTGGCGGCAGCTTCGCGCACGTTGACAGGCTGGAACGATCCACTTGCGAAGCAGTGCCTGGATGCAGCCGTCAAACTCTGGAATGACGCGTCGGCTCATTCCGTCAGCAGTCATATCCCGGCCCACGTCGAAGGCGAGAGGGGCTATCGGGAGTTCGGCTTCGGCAGTCCGGAGTGGTCGGCCGCCGTGGAGCTGACGATAGCGACCCATGGAGCCCAGCCCTACAAGGCTCGCGTCGAGAAGCTCTTTCCGTCGACCCCCGACCAGATCGGGTTCGGCGGCTGGCAGGCGGTCCGCGTCCTGCCCTATCTCGATGCCGACTACCGCACCCGACTCGAGGCAACCGTGAAGGCCTTCGTCCCGCGGTTGAACGGCTACCTGGCGGCGACGCCCTTCGGCGTGCCGCCGACGATGGGCGCCTGGGGCGGCTCGGCCGGCGTGGCGGAGTTCGGGGCCCAAATGTATTTCCTGCATGAGGCGTTCCCGGATCTGATCGGTCCGGAATACACCCTGCGCGCCGCCAACTACCTGCTCGGCACGCACCCGGCCTCCAACGTGTCGTTCATCTCGGGGATCGGCACCGCCTCCAAGCTGCAGGCCTACGGCAACAACCGCGCCGACCACACGTTCATCCCCGGCGGCATGATTCCCGGCTACGTCGTCATCAAGCCGGACTTCCCGGAATGCATCACCGACTTCGGCTTTCTCTGGTTCGAGGACGAGTACACCGTGGATGCGGCCGCCACCTGGGTCCTGGAAGCCAATGCCGCCGCGGCAATCGTGAAGCAGTCGGCAGCGGCACGAGGTCCCGGGACCTGAACGCCCCGGCGCAGCCGCTCACGTCCGGGGTTCGAAGATGGCGTACAGCTTCGTGCATTCCTCGTGCACGGTCCAGGTACCCTCGAATCCCGCGGGGACCACGAATGCATCGCCGGCCTGGAATGCCTGGCGCTCGCCCGTAACGCTTTCGATGCTCAAGCGGCCCGCGGTGATCACACAGAGCTCGTTCTCCGTGTACCGTACGCGCCATGTGCCGGGGCTGGAGGTCCAGCGTCCGCAGAAGAACTGACCGCTTGCGTCGGTGAAAGCGTTGCACGCGCGATGCACGGGCTTGCCCTGCAGGATTCGATCGGGTGCCGGACCGCACTCATCCCAGGATGCGACGCCGTCCAAACGGACGATGGCTGAGCTCATGACAGGTCACTCCCGATCGATGCGTCTGCGTTGCGGAGCCGATATCGCAGCCATACGACGCCGCCGTCCAGCACCTCGCAGCTCGCGAGCGACATTTGCTCGAGAGGCGCCCGCGCCTCGGCTTGCTCCTCGGTCGAATCGAAAACGCTCGGCGCCCCTTTCGCGCCGTCGACCACGGGGACAATGGCGAGGCTGATCTCGTCGATGAGGCCGGCGCGCAGGAACGAGCCGTTGTTACCGCCCCCGCCCTCGATCAACAGCCGCTTCACACCCAGCTCACGATGGAGAAACTCGAGCGCGGCGGCGAGATCCAGCTCGCGCTCACCGGCGAAGAAGTAGGAAACACCGTCCCGGCGCAGGCCCGCGAGATGCGCGTCGGAGACCTGCTCCGTCAGCACGACGACGATCGGGTCACCGCCGATGTCGGACCTCCCCCAGGCGATCCTGCCGCGCGCATCCAACACAATCCCGTATGCCTGCGCATCGCGGCGGGCGAGCCAGGGCTCGCGGCCGAACGGCTGGCCCGCATGAGCCTCGTAGGCTATCGCTTTTGCAAACTCCTGACCCGTAACCCGACCCACTACCCAGGCGTCACCGCCGAGTCTGGCGTGCAAACGCTCGAAGAGATCTCCTGCTTCACGGGTCCGCGGCCGCCATCGGCTGTTGAGGATCCGGCCATCGACGCTCGCCACCATGTGGCAGACTGTGTAGGGCTTCATGCCGGCTATCTTAACCCGCCGTGGTTGTCAGGGCGTGTTCACGACCTGCAGCAGCGCCTTTGCCGGACGACTGAGAATCTTGCTGCTGCCGCTCGCGCTGAGGCGGCGCGCGGCATCGTCCCAGTGCAGATGGATCACGCGGCCCCCGCCGTGCTGATAGGAATAGCTGACGCCATCGTCGTCATACAGATCGAAATCCGTGTCGCGCCCGGGATAGACCCTGATCTGCACAATGGCCTGCGGGGTCGCGGTGCTCGGCACTGCCGCTCCCAGAGGCAGGATGGATCCGGCACGCACGAATACGGGAATCCGGTCGATGGGCGCATCGACGCTGATCGTCTGTCCGCCGGACAATCGGGTATTGCTCCAGTAGTCGTACCAGTCCGTACCCGCGGGCAGGTACACCCGCTTGCGAACCTGTCCCCGACTCGTCACCGGCGCCACCAGGAAATCGGGCCCGAACATGTATTCATCGCCCGTCGCCGCGGCTTTCGGATCGTGGGGAAAGTCCATCCACAGAGCGCGCATGAACGGCGCGCCGGTCCGCCAGGTATGCCAGGCGAGAGAGTAGATGTACGGAATGAGCTGGTACCGCAGGCGATCGTAGCGCGCCAGGATCGCCTCGGCCTGCGGGCCGTAGGCCCAGATCTCGGTATGCCTGCGCTCGCCGTGAATACGCAGGGTCGGCAGGAAAGTGCCGTACTCGAACCAACGCGTGAAGAGCTCCGGGTAATCATCGTCGTGAGGCGGCAAGGGTTGCCAGCCGCCGATATCGTTGCCCCAGTAGGCAATTCCGGATGCCGTCATGTTGAGACCCGTCGGAATCTGATGTCGGAGCGCCTCCCACGACGGATCGATGTCGGATGACCAGAATATCGCGCCGGTCCGCTGGGAGCCGAGGTACGCTGCGCGCGCCAGGATGAGGACGCGCCTGTCCGGACGATATCGGCGCAAGCGCTGCGACACCCCGTCGACATACAGCAGCGGGAACAGGTTGTGATAGCGGTCGCCCGAGCCGATCTTGAAGAAGAACCCGTCGGGAACGAGGTCCGGTTCCGTCTCATCGAGCCACAGGTAGTCGAATCCATGCGCCAGAATGTTGTCGCGCACGTGGCTGAAGAACCAGTCGAGCGCCAGTGGATTGGTGGCATCGATCAGGGCGCCGGCGCGATCGGAGCGGAACGGCAGCCCGTCCTGCGTCCTGCCGTCGCCGTCCTTGAGAAAATATCCCTTCGCATCGAGCTCGTCGAAATAGCGGGAGTCGCGCTCGAAGCGCGGCCACACGGAGATGAGCGATCTCATGCCGAGGGCGTGGAGGTCGCGGTTCATCGCATCCGGGTCCGGGAACGACGCCGGATCGATATCGAGCTGGCCCATGCGCGTCCAGTAGAACCAGTCGATGACCATGATATCGAGCGGATAACCCTTGCGGCGGTACGTGTGCGCGACGTCGAGCACCTCCTGCTGGCTCGCATAGCGGGCCTTCGACTGGATGAGCCCGAATGCAGCCCTGGGCGGGATGGGTGTGCCGCCGGTCAGCTTCGCATATCCGGCATAGAGCGCATCGGAGTCGTCGGCGACGATGACAAAGAACGACACACGCTCGCCCACCTCTGATTGCCAGAGCGTGCGCCCGTTGACGCCAGGATAGACGTGCGTATCCGAGGGGTTGTCCCAGACGATTCCGTAGCCGCGGCTCGAGACCATGAACGGCACGCACACGGTTTCACCATGCGGGTCGTCGTAGAAGTGCTTGCAATCGATGGTGCGGCCGCGCAGATCGAGGATCCCTTCCTGGTTCTGGCCCAGACCGTGGAAGTGCTCGTCTGCCGGCGCAGCGAAGCGGGCCCCTACCTGGAAGGTGTGCTCACCGTTGACGGTGTGCGGCGCCTTCTGCCAACCGGTCATGGCCAGCACCGTCTCACCGCCTGCGTTTTTGATTTCGAGCGCCACGGGCGGCAGCGCCGGCGCGAAGTAACGCTCCCCCACCGACGGCGCCGCGGCAGGCGACGGCGCGTCTATGTGCAGTTGCAGACTATTGGAACGGAAGTCGTCGCCGCCCGCGCCCTGTGTGTGCTCGAGCCCGTGCGGCTCAGCGCTTGCAATGAACCCGTATCCGGGAGGCGCCGCCGCCGCTGCGTAATCGGTAGCGATCGTGATCCGCACGATATTCGGCGCGTAAGACTCGATTGCGACGTACGCGCCGTTGCGGTTCACCACGACCGGCGATGCGAGGCAGGATCCCCAGAGCATCAGGGCTGTCAGCCAGGCGATGCGGCCTGCGAGGCTCACGACATAACCTCCACCGCCGCGTGAGCTCGCCTCGGCAGCAGCAGTGCCAGCAGCAGGGCCGGGATCAGTAGCGCTGCCGCAAGGTAGAACGGCACACCGGGCACCACCAGGGTGCGGTGTGGATCGATGAAGTAGGCGAAGGAGCCGGTGAACAGTGTCGGCCCGATGAGGCCCGCGATGCTCGTGATGCTGCCGTTGGCACCCTGCAGCTTGCCCTGCTCGTGCGCCGCCACACGTCGTGACATCAGACCCTGCAGCCCCGGACTGGCGAGGCCCCAGAGGGCGAACACCGGCAGCGAGGCCCACATCCAAAAAGCGCTCGGCGCCAGCGCGAAGGCGCTGAAGCCGCAGATCCCGAACAGCAGTCCGGCATAGACCGCGCCGCGCTCGCCGAAGCGCGCCACCGTCGGCTTGACGAGCAGGCCCTGCACCAGGATGTTGAGGACACCCACCATCATGAGAGTGAGGCCGACCGTCCCTGCGCTCCAGCCGTAGCGGTAACTGGTGTAGAGCACGTACATGCTGGGAAGCACGCAATGCGCCAGCTGGTAGAGGAAATTGATTGCCGCGAACCCGGTCAGGTCACGGTGCGAGCGCAACAGCTCGAGCGCGCCGACCGGGTTGGCCTTGCGCCAGCGAAAGCCATCCCGTCGCTCGCGGGGCAGCGATTCCGGCAGCACGAACAGGCCGTAGCTGGCACTCAACAGCGCCAGGCCGGCCGCACCCCAGAACGGCAGCCGGGGACCGATTTCGCCGAGCACCCCGCCGAGCGCCGGTCCCAGCACGAAGCCGATGCCGAACGCGGCGCCGATGAGGCCGAACGCGCCGGCACGCTTCTCGGCGGGAGTTACGTCGGCAATGTAGGCGAATGCGGTGGTGAAACTGGAGGCGCAGATACCGGATGCGATACGTCCGAGCAGCAGCCAGCCGATGCTCGGCGCCAGCGCCATCACGATGTAGTCGACTCCGAGGCCGAAGCAGGAAATGAGGATCACAGGCCGGCGACCGAAGCGGTCCGAGATCGCGCCGAGCAGGGGCGAGAAGAAGAACTGCATCAACGCCCAGACCGTGCCGAACAGGCCATACATGGCCGCACCCCGGGAGGGGTCGCCGCCCATGAACTGCTGCACGAGCCGCGGCAGCACCGGGATGATGACGCCGAAGCCCAGCACATCGATCACCACGGTGATCGCGATGAAGACCACGGCCGCCTGGCGCCGCCCGCCCTCGAGACCCATGTCCGCTCCTCTCAGATAGGTTACCGATCAACGCCCGCGCACATGACTGGAGCGTATCTTGCGGGTGCCGGGTTGTGAACTCGCGTTTCCCGGCCGCCGCGGAGCCGCCGAAAGCGGCCATTTCGTTGCATCACTGCAGGCTCGCTCACATTCTTGGCCGCACGGCGGCAGCGGGGATATGGTAGCTTGGCCGGCGCAGTCGAGAGCGCAACTCCGTGGCGAACACACTAATTCACGAGAACCGGCGCCTGCAGTTTCCGCTCGATACCCTGGTCGACGCCCTCATCGAGCTGGAAAAGAAGCAAGGCCATTGGCCATCCAGGGCCACCGTGGTCGGGGCCAGCACCGACAACTCGGGTGACGACAACGCCGGCGTCATTCTCTCGATCGACCGGGCGGACGGCGGCGAAGTCACCGAGCGCCGATATTCCCTGGCCATGATCGCGGCCGCCATCGTCAACTACTGTCTGACGATGCGGGTCCCCATCCCCCGCAAGTCCACCAAGAGCATCCAGGTGCTCGCGGACAGTGTCGCCCTGGTGCTGGAAAACACCGTAATGCTCCAAGCCCGGCACGAAGAGCTGTCCACGCTGCCCGCCGGCAGCGTTCTCACCGTACCGGGCGCCCCCACGACCGGGAACATACCGCCGGACGAGGCCGACCCGCCAGGCGACGGCGCTCCGACGAACGGCGCCGCGTCACCGGACGGGGGCGCCCCGTCGAAGGAGACTAGCGCGCGCGATCAGGCCGCCCCGTCGGGCGATGCCGCCCCACCGACTGAAACCCCCGGGACGAGCAGCAGCCCGGCCGGGTGACGCCGACGGCCGGTAGCGCGTATGATTCCCGATACCCGCCACTCGGGTTATCCGGGAGACAACAATGTCAATAATTGCGTGGATCATCCTCGGCCTCATCGCCGGCTTCGTGGGCAGCAAGATCGTCAACAAGCGCGGCGAGGGCCTGGTGCGCGACATCCTGCTCGGAGTCGTCGGCGCAGTCGTCGGGGGCTGGTTGTTTCACATGTTCGGCGCAGCCGGAGTCACCGGGCTCAATCTCTACAGCCTGGTGGTGGCAGTCATCGGCGCGATCGTAGTTCTCGTGCTCTATCACGCGATCTTCGGCAAGCGCTCGACGACATAACTACTCGCCGCGAGCTCCACGTCCGGCATGGTCGATGCCGGCGACGAGGTGATAGAACGCATCCAGCAAAGGCAGGGGCAGGTGCAGCTCCTTTGCTTGTTGCGTGGCGTACCCGAACGTCTCCTCGATCTCGAGTGGCCGGCCGGCCTCCAGATCCTGCAGCGCCGACATGCGGTGATCCGGCGCTCGCGCCCGCATGTTCTCGCCCACCTTCAGGATCGCGTCCACGGCATCCCGCTCTGACGAATGGATGAGCGTACCAAGCGGCAGGGACGCCGCGTTATCGACCAATGCGATTCCTTTCGCCTGCGCCACCTGCGCGACCTCGCGAACGAGCCGCACCAGCACGTGTGCGCTGTCGGCATCGCTCAGATAGCGCCAGCTGGGGCCGCGCGTCGTCACGGCCATGCAGACCAGGCCGAGCCAGACCGTGAACTTGCTCCATTCCATGGACAGGATGTTGGCAACGGCGATCGACCGGACTCCGGCGCCGTCGATCATAGCTGCCAGGCGTTGCGCCCGCTCGCTGCTACCGCCGCTCAGCTCTCCCAACGGCAGACTCACATTGCGGGTGAACAGCACCTCACCGGAGGGCAGCAACTCACCGCTGGTGTCCGCAAGAGCACCGAGTACCCGCGCGGCGCCGAAGGCTTGCGCCAACAGCTCGTCCTTCAAGACGCCATTCTGAATGGAGAGCGCCACCCCGACCCGAACATGCCGCAGGCGCTCGAGCGCAGCCGCGGTGCCGGGTGTCTTGGTCGCGACGATCAGGACGTCGGCTGCCTGGAGACGGCCCGGGTCGGCAATCACCGGAACGGGTGCCGAGAAGTCGCTGAGTCCCTTGATGCGCAGGCCGTCCCGCTCCACCACGCGCGCGCGCTCGCCGCGCGCCAGCACGACCACGGAATGGCCGGCGCGCGCCAGATGCGCGGCCAGGATGGAGCCGATGGCGCCGGCGCCGAGAATCGCGAATTCAGCTCGAGTCAATATGCGCTCCTATGCAGGAGCGCAGTATAGCGCGCGCCGGG
>Ga0335072_10009080_pt1 | contig 14378 bp, 13 predicted proteins | sample Lox_Sample_21_FD_206725 | JGI IMG/M metagenome (GOLD analysis project Ga0335072, IMG submission 206725) | Soil microbial communities from Loxahatchee National Wildlife Refuge, Florida, United States - Lox_Sample_2.1 | ecosystem: Environmental > Terrestrial > Soil > Wetlands | place: USA... | reverse complement strand
CAATACCTCCCGCAGGCCGCCTAGCGCCAAAGACGAGGGGCGCCCTCGACAAGGCGCCCCTCGCACTCGTTACGACGCTGACTGGATGAAACCGAGGCGGCTGGCTTTACGAGCAGCCGGAGGGACCAGATCCGGCGGCCGTCTCGGGGTGTCCCGGGTTGGATTCCGCTAAGCAGTCCAGCCTGTCCGACCTAGCGGCCGGTCACCTCCAGGGTCCCGCGAAAACTGTGACTGAGCGTTTGGACCACCTCCTTTCTCTGGTCCAGCCAGAGTAGCGAACGGAGATGACGCGCGGAAGGGGCTCCGGCGGTCTCCGGCGGAGGACGCGGGGCATGGGAGCGGAACTAGGCGGGCTCGGGGTCGCCCGGCTCGGGGTCGCCGGCGTCCTCCACCACGAGTGCCACGGCGCTGACGAGATCCTCGTCCTTGAGGTTCATCACCCGCACGCCGGTGGCGGCGCGGCCCTGCTGGGAGATGCCGCCCACGGAGGTGCGCTGGACCATGCCGCCGACGGAGATGAACACGAGCTCCTGGTGCTCGCGCACCACGAGGGCGCCGGCGAGGGCGCCCTTCTGCTCGGTGAGCTTGATCGTCTTCACGCCTTTGGCGCCGCGATTGGTCTTGCGGTACTGGCTGATCTGGGTGCGCTTGCCATAGCCGTTGGCGGTGACCACGAGCAGGTCCATGTCGTCGCGGGCGACGTCCATCGCGATCACCTCGTTGGGGTGGGCGGGACTCCGATCGGAGACGTCCATGCCGCGCACGCCGGTGGTGTCGCGGCCCATCGAGCGCACGTCGGACTCGGCGAAGCGCACGGCGAGGCCGGCGCGGGAGACCATGATGATCTCCTCGGCGGGGTCGACGGCGCGCACGGCGAGCAGCTCGTCGTCGTCGCGGATCTTGATGGCGATGATGCCGTCGGCTTTGATGGGGGTGTTGTAGGCCTGCAGCTCGGTCTTCTTGACGGTGCCGTTGCGGGTCGCGAAGACGAGGTATTTCGTCTCGCTGAAGTCGCGTGTGGAGACGACCGCCTGGATGCGCTCGCCCTCGCGCAGCGGCAGGATGTTCACGAGCGCGCGTCCCTTGGCGGTTCGCTGGGCCTCGGGCAGTTCGTAGACCTTCGAGCGGTAGACCTTGCCGCGGTTGGAGAAGAACAGCAGGTAGTCGTGGGAGGAGCACACGAAGAGGTGCTCGATGAAGTCGCCGTCCTTCATGTCCATGCCGGTCACCCCGCGGCCGCCTCGGGCCTGCTGGCGGTAGGTGGCCAGCGGCAGCGACTTGACGTAGCCGCTCTGGGTGATGGTGATGACCATCTGCTGGTCGGCGATCAGGTCCTCGATGTCGATCTCGTCCTCGGAGTGGCTGATGTCGGTGCGGCGCTCGTCGCCGAAGCGCTCTGAGATCTCGGCGAGCTCCTCCTTGATCACGCCCAGCACGCGACTCTCGTCGCCGAGGATCGCGCGCAGCTCGGCGATCCGCTCGGTCACGTCGGCGTGCTCCTGTTGGATGCTGTCGGCCTCCAGCGCGGTGAGCTGGGAGAGGCGCAGGTCGAGGATCGCGCTGGCCTGGATGGCGCTCAGCTCGAAGCGCTCGATCAGCTGCTCGCGGGCGGCATCGCGGTCGCGGGAGGCGCGAATCAGCTCGATGATCTCGTCGAGGTGCTCGAGGGCGGTGAGCAGGCCTTCGAGGATGTGGGCGCGATCCTCCTTTTCGGAGAGCTCGTGCTTGGTGCGGCGGACGATCACCTCGCGCTGGTGGGCCACGTAGTTGTGGATCACCGCGCGCAGGTCGAGCGTGCGGGGGACGTTGTCGACGAGCGCCACCATGTTGACGCCGAACGTCGTCTGCATGGGGGTGTGCTTGTAGAGCTTGTTGAGCACGACCTTGGGGATGGCGTCGCGCTTGAGCTCGATCACCAGGCGCATGCCGCGCTTGTCGGAGTGGTCCTCGATGTTGGCGATCTCGGTGATGCGCCCGTCTTTGACGAGGTCGGCGATCTTCTGGATCAGTCCCCCGTCGCCGCCCTTCTTGATTTGGAACGGCAGCTCGGTGACGACGATCGCCTCTTTGCCCTGCTTGAGCGGCTCGACGTGTGCGCGGGCCTGCAGGCGCACACGGCCGCGGCCGGTCTCGTAGGCGTCGCGGATGCCGGCCCGTCCGAGGATCACGCCGCCGGTCGGGAAGTCGGGGCCGGTGATGTGCGTCATCAGGCTCTCGACCTCGATCGACGGGTCCTCGATGTAGGCGATCGTGGCGGCGATCACCTCGCGCAGGTTGTGGGGCGGGATGTTCGTCGCCATGCCCACGGCGATCCCGGAGGAGCCGTTGACGAGCAGGTTGGGGAAGCGGGCGGGCAGCACCAGCGGTTCCTGCTTTTTGCCGTCGTAGTTCGGCGTGAAGTCGACGGTGTCCATGTCGAGGTCGCGCAGCATCTCCGTCGCGATCCTCGCCAGGCGGGCCTCCGTGTAGCGCATTGCGGCGGCGGGATCGTCGTCGATCGAGCCGAAGTTGCCCTGGCCGTCCACGAGCGGGCTGCGCATCGAGAACTCCTGGGCGAGGCGGACGAGCGTGTCGTAGATCGCGGAGTCGCCGTGAGGGTGGTACTTGCCCATCACCTCGCCGACGATCAGCGCGCACTTGGAGTAGGAGCGCGTCGGCCCGAGGCCGAGCTCGTTCATCGCGAACAGCACCCGCCGGTGCACCGGCTTCAGGCCGTCGCGGACGTCGGGCAGGGCGCGGCCCACGATCACCGACATGGCGTAGTCGAGGTACGCCGTGCGCATCTCCTCCTCGAGCGCGCGAGGTTCGATGTTCCCGCCGCTGATCACGTCAGCGCTGGCCACCGGCGATCACCTCCCCTCGCTCATACATCCAGGTTGGCGACGGCCCGCGCGTTCTCTTCGATGAATTCGCGGCGCGGCTCGACCTGGTCGCCCATCAGCTTGGAGAAGATGCGGTCGGCGGCGGCGGCGTCCTCGAGCGTCACCTGGGCCAGCACGCGGGTCGAGGGGGACATCGTGGTTTCGCCGAGCTGGTCGGCGTTCATCTCGCCCAGGCCCTTGAAGCGCTGTACGTTGGCGCCTTTGCGTGCGACCGCCATCACGGCCTCGTGCAGCGCCTCGAAGGAGAGGGCCGTCTCGCTCGCGTCGCCGAGCCGCACCTCGAAGGCGGGCGTGCCGGCGAGCTCGATCAGCTGCACGTGGACGCGATCCAGCTGGCGGTACTCGTGGGAGTCGAACAGGCTGCGCTTGATGCGGTGGGTGCGGGCGAAGCCGGTGCTCGCTTCGACGGCCTTCACGCGGATCTCCAGGGGATCCTCGTCGACCATCGCCGTCCTGTGGCTGTCGCCGTCGACGTCGTCGCGACGCAGCAGCTCGACCGCGCCCTCGGCGCTCGTCACCTGCTCGCCCAGCAGCGAGGACTCCTCCAGGAACTGCACGACGTCGTGGCCGTGCTGGCCGCGCAACGCCAGCGCCCAGCCTTCGTACTGCTTGAGCAGCCTCGTGAAGCGCTGCCAGCGGCTGTCGGTGAGCTTGAACTGCTTGCCGGCGCGGTCGAAGACCAGGATCTTCTCCCACTTCTCGGCGAGCAGAATCTCTTCCAGTTCGGAGTCCTTCTCGATGTAGCGCTCGCGGGAGCCCTGTTTGAGCTTGTACAGCGGCGGCTTGGCGATGTAGACGTAGCCTTCCTCGATCAGCTCTTTCATCTCCCGGAACAGGAGCGTGAGGGCGAGCGTCCTGATGTGAGCTCCGTCGACGTCGGCGTCGGTCATCAGGATCACCTTGTGGTAGCGGGCGTTCTCGATGTTGAACTCGTCGCGCACGCCGGTGCCGATGGCGGTGATCAGGGCCTGGATCTCGACGTTCTGCAGGACCTTGTCGATGCGGGACTTCTCGACGTTGAGGATCTTGCCGCGCAGGGGCAGCACCGCCTGGGTGTTGCGGTCGCGGCCCTGCTTGGCCGAGCCGCCGGCGGAGTCGCCCTCGACCACGAACAGCTCCGCCAGCGCGGGATCCTTGACGGAGCAGTCGGCGAGCTTCCCCGGCAGCGTGGAGTTCTCGAGCGCCGACTTGCGGCGGGTGAGGTCACGCGCCTTGCGGGCGGCCTCGCGGGCGCGCTGCGCCTGGACGGCCTTGCCGATCACGGCACGGGCCTCGCTGGGGTTCTCCTCGAGGAACTCGGACAGGCCCGTGTTGACGATCGACTCCACGAAGCCCGCCATGCCGGGGTTGCCGAGCTTGGTCTTGGTCTGGCCCTCGAACTGCGGGTCTGAGAGCTTGACCGAGACCACCGCCGTGAGCCCCTCGCGGACGTCCTCGCCGGAGAGGTTGTCCTCTTTCTCCTTGAGCAGGCCGTGGTCGCGGGCGTACTTGTTCAGCGTGCGAGTGAGCGCGGAGCGAAAGCCGCTCAGATGGGAGCCGCCCTCGCGGGTGTTGATGTTGTTGGCGAAGGCGTGCACGGACTCCTGGTAGGAGGAGTTCCACTGCATCGCCACCTCGGCGGCGCCCTCCTGCGACTCGCCGGCGAAGAAGATCACCTTGCGGTGGACGGTGTCCTTGTTCTCGTTCAGGTAGGTGACGAAGTCCTCGATGCCGCCCTCGTACTGGAACGAGGCGGCATGCCCCTCGCCGCGCTCGTCCACGATCGAGATCTTCAAGCCCCGGGTGAGGAAGGCGGTCTCGCGCAGGCGCTCCTCGAGCGTGCGGAAGTCGAAGTCGAGGCTCTCGAAGATGTCGGCGTCGGGGCGGAAGGTGACGGTGGTGCCAGTCGGCTCTCCCTTGGCCAGCCTCTCCCCCTCGCTCAACGGCGCCCGGGGGGCGCCGCGCGAGTACTCCTGCGAGTAGATGTGGCCGTCGCGGCGGATCTCGACGCGCAGCTGCTCGGAGAGGGCGTTGACGACCGAGACGCCGACGCCGTGCAGGCCGCCCGAGACCTTGTAGCCGCCGCCCTCGCCGAACTTGCCGCCGGAGTGCAGGACGGTGAGCACGACTTCGACGGCCGGCTTGCCCTCCTTCTGCATCTTCGCGACCGGGATCCCGCGGCCGTTGTCGGTCTCCGTAACCGAGCCGTCGGGGTGGATCGTGACCGAGACCTCGGTGCAGTAGCCCGCGAGGGCCTCGTCGACGGAGTTGTCGACGAGCTCGTAGACGAGGTGGTGAAGGCCCATCACGCCGGTGGAGCCGATGTACATGCCGGGGCGCTTGCGGACGGCCTCCAGGCCCTCCAGCACCGTGATGTCCTGTGCGTCGTAGCCGGCGCTCACGCCGGTGGTGGTGTCGCTGAGGCCGCCCGCGGAGGGCTCCTCAGGGGTGCGTCCATTTGGACTGTCGTTGTCGGCGCGGGCCAATCTGATCCTTCTGAAGACGTGCGAACGCCCCGGAGTCCATGGCGCTTGGGACCGCCGGTCCGGGGCGAATGGGGTTTACAGAACAATAGCACAAGCGGGCGTCGGATCGGCCTCGCAAAGCCGACGAAATCCCTGCAAATCGGCTGAAAACACGGGCGGAGCGAGGTGGTGGCGGCGGGCGCTGGCGGGGGGCTCGTGCGGGGGCTCGATCAGGAGCTTCGGCAGCGCAGCTCGCGCAGCGCGGGAGACCCGAGGGAGTCGTTCAGGCGGGCGATCAGCACAGGGGCCATCAGGTCGAGCTCCTGGGCCCAGACGGAGCTCTCGCAACTCACCGTGAGCAGCCCGTCGCGCTCGGCGACGGGGATCGCGGCGGCGGCGATCGCGGCGCCCACGGCGGCGGCCCACAGTTCCTGTACGCGCGCGAGGGTGCTGGCGGGGGCGAGCGTGGCGGTGAGGGGCGCGAGCGCCGCGGCGAGGGGTCGCGGGGTGGGACGGCCCACGCTCAGCCGGCCTCGCGGAAGTCGTGCAGGTCGTGGACGGCGGCCTCCTGGAGCACGGCGCCGGGGGAGACGCGCAGGCGAGTGACGGCGGGCTCGGTGGCGCCGGGCACGTGGGCCAGGTCGGTGGTGGCGATCACGCTCTGGCCGCCGGAGGAGAGCTCGCGGGCGAGCAGCTCGCGGCGGTCGGCGTCCAGCTCGCTCATCACGTCGTCGAGCAGCATCAGCGGCATGTGGGCGCGGGCGTCGGCGAGGACCGCTCGCTCGGCGAGCAGCAGGGCGAGCAGGGCCAGGCGCTGCTCGCCCTGGGAGCCGTATGCGCGCAGGTCGCGGGCGTCGCGCATGAAGGCGAGCTCGTCGCGGTGTGGACCGTGGCCGGAGAAGCCGCGTTGCAGATCGGACTCCAGGCGTTGGCTCAGCTCCTGCAGCAGCTCCCGCTCGTCGCGGGCGCGGGTGCGGGGGCGGTACTCCAGACGGGCCTCGCCGCTCAGGCCGAGCTGAGCGGCGTGCTCCTGGAAGGGCCCGGCGAGCAGCTCGCTCGCGCGGGCGCGATTTTCGCGCAGGTCCAGCGCGTGGCGAGCCAGCTGCAGATCCCACGTGGGAACGCTCGCGCGGGTGGCGGCGCCGGCGCGGATGCGGGCGAGCAGGGAGTTGCGCTGGGCGAGCGCCTGGGCGTAGGCGCGGCGGTCGCCGGCGCGGGCCGGCCAGAGGGCCGCCACCACCTGGTCGAGGTGAGCGCGGCGGGCGCTCGGGGGGCCCTTGAGCAGCTCGAGTCGATCGGGCATGAAGACGCTCAGCAGCGGCCGGTGCTCGACGTCCAGCAGGCGCTCGACGGGGGCGCCGTCGGCGGTCATGCGCTTGGGCTGTCCGGGCTGAAAGCCGACGCTGAGCTCGTGCGGGCGCCCCTGCTCTTCGAGGGCCACGGTCACGCGGGCGGCGCCGGCGTCGAAGCGCACCAGCTCGCGCTCGTTGCGCGTGCGGGGGGAACGGCCGGCGCAGCCGAAGTAGATCGCCTCGAGCAGGTTCGACTTGCCGGCGCCGTTGGGCCCGTGGACGACGGTCAGATGCTCGCCGAGGGTGACCTCGGCGCGGGCGTAGGTGCGAAAGTCGCGCAGCTTGACGGCGAGCACGCGCAGAGATGCGCCGGCCATGACGTCACGCGTTGAGGCGGATGGGCATGATCAGATATACGAACTCGGAGCCCTCGGGAGACTCGATCACGCCGGGGCGCAGGGGGCTGATCAACTTGAGCAGCAGCTCCTCGGATTCGACGCTCTCGAGGCCGTCGCGCAGGAACTCGGGGTTGAAGCCGATCTCGAAGGACTCGCCGCGGAACGGCACCGGCAGCGTCTCGCTGGCCTCGCCCACGTCGGGGGTCTGGGCGGAGACCGTCAGCTCGCCCTCGCCGAAGGCCAGGCGCAGGGGAGTGTTCTTCTGGGCGAGCAGGCTGATGCGGCGCACGACGTCGCCGAGCTCGGCGGTGGCGAGGCGCAGCTCGTGCTCGACGGTCTCGGGCAGCAGCTGGCGGTAGTTGGGGAACTGGCCGTCGATGAGGCGCGAGGAGAGCACCACGTCGCCGAGCTCGAACACGACCTGGTGCTGGTTGACGCTCACCGCGAGGGACTCGCCGTCGGCCTGTTGGGCGATGCGGGCCAGCTCCTGAAGGGCGCGGGCGGGCACGTTCGCCTCCAGGGAGCCGCTGAGGGCGGCGGCGAGGGCGGTCTCCTTGACCGACAGGCGGTAGGAGTCGGTGGCCACCATGCGCAGCTGCTGCTCGGAGGCGGACATGAGGATGCCGGTGAGGACGGGGCGGGTCTCGTCGCGAGAGGCCGAGCGAGCGACCTGGGAGACGGTTTGCACGAAGGCGGCCACGGGGAGGGTCAGCCGGTTCTCGCTGGCGGGGCTCGGCAGGGTGGGGAAGTCCTCGCTGCGCAGCGTGCGCAGGTGGAAGGTGGCGGCGCCGGAGATCAGCTCCACGTCCTGCTCGGCGGTGCGCAGCTCGAGCGTGAGGCGCTCGGCGGGCAGGGCGCGAACCACGTCGAGCATCAACCGGGCGGGGAGCACGGCGGAGCCGACGCTCTCGATCTCGGCGGCGAGCGGGACGCGCAGGCCGATTTCGGTGTCGGTGGCGAGCAGCTCGGCGTGGGTCTGGTCGGTGGCGGAGATCATGACGCCGGAGAGGGCCTGCACGGCGCTGCGGGTTGAGGCCACACGGGAGACCGTCTGCAACTGTGTGAGCAACTCGGCGCTGGAAAGGGAGAGCTTCATGGATTCTCAGTAGGAGTAGAGGGCTGTGAGGATGGGGAGAAGGCGGTGGAGAGCCTTTAGGGCGTGGGTCTGGTGGGTGTGGAGAAGGTGTGAGGAGTTTGTCAGGCGGAGCGGTCGGGGGAACGGGTTGGGGCCGTTGGGTGTGAGGCGTCGAGGCGCTCGCGCAGCTCATCCACAGCCCGTCGTGCGGAGACGTCCTCGGCCAGACGGGCACTCGCGCGGCGGCAGGCGTAGAGGACGGTGGTGTGGTCGCGGCCACCGAAGTGGCGGCCGATGGTGGGCAGAGAGTCGCCGGTGAGCTCGCGGGAGAGGTACATGGCCAGCTGGCGGGGCCAGGCGACGCGGGGAGAGCGAGAGCTGGAGAGGAGCTCCTGCTCGGTGAGCGAGAAGTGGGTGCAGGTGGCGGTGGCGATGTCGTGAAGGGAGAGCGGAGCGCCGGCGCCGGTTTGGCGTGGCCGTGGATAGAGCGTCTGGAGGACCTCCTCGGCGAGCGTGAGCGTGAGGGGACGGCCGGTCAGAGAGGCGAAGGCGACGATCCTGATCAGGGCTCCCTCGAGGGCGCGGATGTTGTCGGTGACGTGCCGCGCGAGCAGCTCGACGACGTCGGCGGGCGCATCGATGCCGTCGTGGTGGGCGCGCTTGCGCAGGATCGCCACGCGGGTCTGGTGGTCGGGGGGGCGGATGTCGGCCACGAGGCCGGACTCGAAGCGCTCGCGCAGGCGGTCCTCGAGCGCCTGGAGGTCGCGGGGCGGTCGATCTGAGGTGAACACGAGCTGGTGGCCGGCGTCGTAGAGGGCGTTGAAGGTGTGGAAGAACTCCTCCTCGGTGCGGGTCTTTCGCTCCAGGAACTGGACGTCGTCGACGAGCAGCACGTCGAGGTCGCGGAAGCGGCTCTTGAAGGCGTCGGTGTGACGGCCGGTGAGGGCGCGCAGGAAGTCGGTGGTAAAGGCCTCGCCGGTGGTGTAACGCAGGGCAAGATCGGGGCTGTGGACTCGCAGGAGCGAGGCGATGGCGCCGAGCAGATGGGTCTTGCCGACGCCGGGAGGGCCGCAGATGAAGAGCGGGTTGTAGGCGCCGGCGGGCAGCTCGGCGACGGCCAGGGCGGCGGCATGGGCGAGGCGGTTGGCGTCGCCGATGACGAACTGGTCGAAGGTGAGCTTGGGGTTGGCGAGGGGGCTGCGCCGCTCGGCGGGCGGCGCGGGCGAGGCCGATTGCGCGTCGCTCGCGGACGTGGCCTGGTCGGCCGTGGGCGAGGCGCCGCCGGCGGCGACGAGCTGCACGTGGACATCGGGGCCGAGGACGTTGGCGACGCATTCGCTCAGCAGGCGGCCGTAGCGGTCGGCGACCCAGCGGTGGGCTCGCGGCGAGGCCTCGACGGTGAGGCGGTCCTGCTCGAGCTCGCGGGGATGTAGGGGCTCGAGCCAGATGCGGTAGGCGGACTCCTCGACGGTCGCCGCAAGGTCGGCCTGGACGCGTGACCATATGTGCTCGAGCTGTGCGCTCACGGCAGCGTGGATCGCTCCTCCCCCGGGAGAGATTGGACGGCGTATGGATTGGGACCGATCTTCCACCCTGGACGGGGAACGCTCGGCCGGGCGACTATAGCCAACGGCCGGCGGAGCGCCGGCGGGCTGGTCGCAATTGGCGAGAAAAATCGGCGATGCTGTACTTGACAAACCCAGAGTGGTTTGGTAGGGTTTGGGCATGTCCAAGATCAGCTTCCTTTCCCTCGCCGACAAGCTCCGCACCGAAGGCGACGCCTACCGCGTCCTTGAGGAAATGCGCTGGGGCGACCAGCCGGTCTGCCCGCACTGCGGGAGCGTCCGCAAGCACTACTTCCTGACGCCGAAGGGCGGCATCAGCCGCAAGACGCGCACCGGCTCGCAGAGCGAACGGCGCGTCTGGAAGTGCGCGGACTGCCGCAAGCAGTTCTCGGCCACGAACAACACGATCTTCCACGGCTCGAAAATCCCGCTGCGGATATGGCTGCTCGTCATCTTCGACGCCTGCACCGCCAAGAACGGCATCAGTGCCCGCGAGGTCGAACGCAAGTACGGCCTCACGGCCAAGACCGCGTGGTTCCTCATGCACCGTCTCCGGGAGGCGATGAAGCGCGAACCCATAGCCGGGCTGCTGTCGGGCCGCGTCATCGTTGACGAGACGTACTACGGCGGCACGCCGAAGAACCGCCACGGCCACAAGCGCGCCAAGAAGCAGCGGCTACAGGGCCAGACCGACAAGACGCCGATCGTTGCGCTCGTCTCCCGCGAGACGGGCGAGGTCCGCTCCCAGGCGATCCCGAACGTCCGCGCCGAGAACCTGAAGCCGATCCTGCAAGCCAACATCAACACCAAGCGCGCGCACCTGCACACCGACTCCGGGATGCACTACGCATCGCTCGCGGAACCCTTCGCCGCGCATTCGACGGTCGATCACAAGGCCGGCGAGTACGTGCGCCAGGATGTCACGACCAACCACGCCGAGACGTACTTCTCGCAGCTCAAGCGGTCGCTCGACGGGACATTCCACCACGTCAGCCGCGAGCACCTGCACCGCTACCTCACCGAGTTCGACTTCCGCTACACGACCTGCAAGCTCAGCGACGTGGAGCGGGTCGACCTGCTCGTCAGCCGCACCGCCGGAAGGCGGCTGATGTACCGGGAACCCGCCAGTGTCCAGGGGTTCGCCGCTAGACTGTAGTCTAGCGGCGAATCGCTCAAGGGGCTGTTTTTGATCGCCGATAACGGCTATCATGACCTCATTGCTTGGTCGGCCCCCGGAAGAGGGTGCGCGGGCTAAGCGCCGTCGGGCTCGTCTTTTGAGGCGAGCCTGACGCTTTTCAGAGGCGCTACGGTACCCCCATGGCGCTCCGAAACGAGGACTACGTTGCCTTCCTCGATGAGTCCGGCGAAGGCCATCTGCAGGTTGTAGCTGGCGTGCTGATCCCAGCGCGTTGGCTCCGTGGGGCGGAGCGTCGCTGGCGCGACTTCATCCGTGACCACCTTGGGAGTCGCTCGGGGCTCACTGAGGTGAAGAGTCGGGAGTTGGTGCGGGGCGCGGGCGTGTCGATCTCCGCCCAAAGACGCATCCTCGCCAGCGGCGGTGCGGCGCTCAGCGCAAAGGCAGCCGGGCGACAGTTCTACCGGGACGCCCTAGAGCACATTGCAAGCATTGCCGAGGTTCGCGTGCTCGCGGTCGGACTGCCGACAGACAGGGCGATCGATACATACCACCTGTGGTTCTGGATGATGTACGCAGCTCTTATAGAGCGGCCGCGCGCGCCTCGGCCCCGCCTCCCTGTCGTCTTCATCGACGGTGAAGACGCGGCCTTCCGAAACGCACAGGACCTCATTGCCCACCGCTTCTACAAGCGGTTCTGGGGTCAGCGGCCGTACCTCGGACGAGGCAGCGAATGGCTTATCGGAGGATCGGCCCACCAAGACAGCGTCCTACATCCGTTTATCCAGATGGCGGACCTTGTCGCCGGGGCAGCCCGACATTCGATAGCTGGGAGGGCGGATCACGGAGACTGGTACAGCACGCATCTACGCGATCATGCAGCGGCGATGGGCAGGCGGGGGCGTCATATCGACGTTTCCCCCAACGCACTCGAAAGCCTTCGAGGTCTAGACCCTAAGGATGTAAGTCAGAGCGGCTGGCCCGAGGCTCGCCTGCCCTGAGGAGGACGACGTGGTGCCCCGCATGGCTAGCCCCTCGACGGCTCGCGGCCACCCCGCTTTGCATCCAAAATGAATGCAGACACCATCCCCGCAGCCTGTGGAGCAGTAACGCCCCAGAGGAGCGCACGCACGAGCTGTTCGCGCGACGCGTCTACGCCATACAGCTTCATTTCGTCCAAGAGACGGGCGCTATTCTCGCCCGCGATCTCGTTGATGCCTACCGATTTTGAACGGTCGTTAGCCATCCGGCGAGGCCCCTAGCCCCATCCTTCCTGCATCCAAAATGGATGCATCGTATCCGCCGGAGGCGTGAGTATGCTTGCGGAGTAGCGGAAACAGGACTGGCCCCGGTGTGCCTGCCGAGGCCAGCCTGTGTTGGAACTACTTACCTAAGGGCGGGTCCATTGGACCTCCCTGTTCGGGGTTTCCCCCGGGCCGGCTCCCAAACCGAGCACGGTCCGGGGCTAGCCCCGCAAACATTCGCAGGCGTTCCGGATGGCGCGTCCGCGCTATCGTCGGACCATGGCGACAGACTCCAAGCCAGAGTCTTCTCGCGAGAAGGTCGAGCCGGCGCTGTCAGGGCGTGACGAGCCGGTCAAGATCGATCTGGACCCGGAGGTGGCACTACGGGCGCTGCTGAAGGTCGATCCCGACTCGGCATCGGTGAAGACCGGCACGGACAAGCGCAGTGCTGAGAAGCCCTCGAAGGGCTCCGACAAGCCTCAGTAGGCCAGGCGCGGATCGTAGCGCGCAGGGCGGCCATCGGATAGGCTGCGACCGTCGTGAAACGGCTGGCGGTTCTCATCGTGGCGGTGGCGCTACTCGGTGGCACGGCGCTGCTCGTCCAGCACGGGCGAGCTACGGCCTATGCCCCGACGAACCACCAGTGTCCGTCCGTCTACGAACTCAACGGGAGCCTCGAGCGCGGCCGTGCAATTCGGATTCTCACGCATGACGTATCCTGCGCGGAGGCATTGGGGATCGTGCGGGCGAAGTTGTCGGGCTTAGGCGTGACCTTCAGCGGCAACCCGGATAACGCCTCTAGCTTCCGGTGGAAGCTCTACGGCTTGCCAGGGTGGACGTGCTACGGAGACGGCAGCGGCTTCCCAGAAGGCGGCGCTGGCGGTCGCTGCTCAAAGGGCGGCGCGACCGTCGAGTGGTGGCACGCCGACTAACGCCGCTCAAACCGACCCCACTACCCACCGTCGAGTGGTATCACGCCTAGATTAGGACGACCGTCCCAAACTGACTACGCTGGGTTTGTCAAGTACAGCATCCCCGAAAAATCGAGCGGCGTCGATGGGCCTTATACTTGGGTCTTCGAGATGAAGCGCACCTACCAGCCAAAGAAGCGCAAGCGCGCACGCACGCACGGGTTTCGCGCCCGCATGAGCACCCGCGCCGGGCGGCTGACGCTCAAGCGGCGACGCGACAAGGGCCGCAAGCGCCTGTCGGCGTAGCCATGCCCGCGGGCGGCGCTCGGGGGCCGGGAAGATGAGCGCGCAGCGACGTTCCACGCGCGGGCGGCGGCTGTCGCGCAGCGCGGAGTTCGAGCGGGTCTACCGCCAGGGTCGCTCGACGGCGAACCGGCAGCTGGTGCTGTACGCGTTCGCCAACCCGGCGACGGAGCGGCCGCGGCTGGGCCTGTCGGTGTCGCGCAAGGTGGGCGGGGCGGTGCAGCGCAACCAGGTCAAGCGGCTGCTGCGGGAGGCGTTTGGGGAGCTGGAGGGAGAGCTCGCGGGCGGTCAGGACATCGTCGTGGTGGCGCGACCGGACGCACGGGAGCTGGCTGAGCGGGAGGGCTTGGCGGGCATCGCGGGGGCGCTCGGGGAGCTGTTGGAGCGGGCGGAGCTACGGACGAGCACGGAGGCGGGGCGGGCCGCGGAGGCGGGCCGCGCATGAGCACGTCCTCACGGCCGGCGCCGAGCCCTTCCGGATCTTCGCCGCTCGCGCCGCGGCGGTTGGCGCGGACGGTCGTCGCGTTCCCGATCGTGCTCTACCAGCGACTGGTCTCGCCGGCGCTGCCGCGACGGTGCAAGTACGAGCCGACCTGCTCGCGCTACGCGGTGGACGCGATTCGCTCCTTCGGGGTGGCGAAGGGGGGGGTGCTGGCGGCGTGGCGATTGCTGAGATGCAACCCTTGGAGCTACGGCGGGTACGATCCAGTCGAGGCCCAGCGCCTGTTCGCCTCTCGCTCGCCGGCGGCCGAGGAGGCGCCGGGGGCTCAGCAGCGCAGTTCGACAGGCAGCAGCCAGTAGCGAGCCGACCGGCCCGAGATCCCGGGCGCCCCCAGAGAGCCCAAGCCCCCGCAACGAGTGATGCCACCTTTCGCCAACGTCATCGAGGACGCGTTCTCGCCGCTGATCAACGCGTTCGAAGCGATCATGGTGTTCATGCACGAACTCGCCCCGGCGCTCAGCTGGGGGTGGGCGATCGTGGGGCTGACGGTCCTGATCCGGGCGCTGCTGGTGCCGATCACCTACCGGCAGCTGAAGTCGATGCAGGAAATGCAGCGGCTGGCTCCCAAAATCAACGCGTTGAAAGAGAAGTACAAGGACGACAAACAGCGCCAGCAGCAGGAGATAA
>Ga0335072_10009079_pt1 | contig 14378 bp, 12 predicted proteins | sample Lox_Sample_21_FD_206725 | JGI IMG/M metagenome (GOLD analysis project Ga0335072, IMG submission 206725) | Soil microbial communities from Loxahatchee National Wildlife Refuge, Florida, United States - Lox_Sample_2.1 | ecosystem: Environmental > Terrestrial > Soil > Wetlands | place: USA... | reverse complement strand
ACAGTGTATGGCGCGCCGTTGAGATGAATCTGGCGCCCCACAATCTTCGCATCCCCGCCAAACCGCCTTTGAAACGTGCTCCAGGTCAGCATGACAACGGTGCTGCCTTGACGGTCCTCCGACTCGGTAAATGCCCGGCCTAATGCCGGCTGCACTCCGACAAGCTGGAACCAATTCCAAGAGGCAGCAATCGCCTGCACCTGTTCCGGCAATTCGCCGCGTTCACCGGTCAGATTGAACCCGCCGTAAGTCATGATCGCCATGTCTTCAAAGCCATGGGTCTTTGAGCGCCAATCGTAGTAGTCCGCCGCTGCAACCCAGGTGTATGTGGAATCCGGGTCCTCAGCAGCCCCCCGGCGGTGCTCGTAGACCATGACCAGCCGGCTTGGATCCCGGAACGGAAGCGGCCTGAGCAACACCGACCGCACGATCGTAAAAAGTGAAACTGCCGCACCAATGCACAGCGCCATCACCGTAACCGCGACCAACGAGAATCCGGGGGTGCGAAACAATGCGCGGGATGCGTATTTCAGATCGCGGGCGATACGACTCAACGCCTGCGGAGAGTTCTGCTCCCAGAGCGATTCGCGCACCTTCTGCGCGTTGCCAAATTTTAATCGGGCCTGCCGCCGGGCCTCATCGGGTGACATGCCCCGCGCTACGTTATCAGCGGTTTCTTCGCTAAGAAAAGCCTCGATCTCGTGCTGCAGCTCGGAGTCGGAGCGCTTGCGGTGTAGGAATCTCGCCCAGCTCATTGCGCACCGCCTTCTTCGCCCATCACAAGGCCGATGGCGCGCGTCATCTGCCGCCAACGATTGGTTTCGCGAACCAATTGCTTACGGCCTTCTGCCGTCAACCGGTAGAACTTAGCCTTGCGATTGTTCTCGCTCGTGCCCCAGTGAGAGGAAACCCATTTTCGGTCCTCGAGCCTGTGCAGGGCAGGATAGAGCGAGCCTTGCTCCACCTCCAGAAGATCCTCGGAGGTGCGCTCAATGACTTTGGCGATGGTATGCCCGTGTGCATCCCCGCCGACAAGGGTCCGCAGGATCATCATGTCCAGGGTGCCCTTGAGCATTTCATTCTGTGGCTCGCTGCTTTTCCGCATCGATCTCTCCACTCGAATTTCTATGGGAAAGAATCATACACCACTCGGACTTCTATGGGAAGCGCAAAAGCGGTGAGACCCAAATTGATAACTTCGGGCCAAACCACTCTTCCACATGCTCCTGCGATCCACTCTGACGTGTTGTCGGCTACTCGGTACTATGCCAAATCTTCGCCGTCTACTTCGGCAGCTCGTTGAATCCCCGCCCTCTCAGGATCATCGGCGCGCATCGCTCAGCCCGCGCCGTTCTCGTCTTGGCCTGCTTCGCCCCGGTGATGTGGAAGATGTAAGACTTCCTCCGCCCCGGCGTGAGCGCCTCGAACGCCGCCTTCAGAACCGCGTCCGCATCCAGCATAGCCTGCAACTCCTCGGGGACCGGAAACTCCGAAGGCTTCTTCAGCACCACCTTCTTCCCGGCCTCCTCCAATGCGATCGCTTCGTAGAAGTACCTGGTCAGGGTCGCCTGCAGGGCGGCGATCTCCTTCAGCGAGGTGAATTTGACCCAGCGCCCCGCCTGCGAATGCTCCCCCGCTTTGGTCAGGATGTGTTTCGGGTCCTTGAGCAGCGCGCCTTTGAAGAACGCGAGCGCGCACGATTCCTTCAGCGGAATCACCACCGCTACATTCTTCTTCTGAAACGTGAAGCAGGGTTTGCTCCACTTCAGCTCTTCGGTGAGGTAGCAATCGAGCGCAATCTTGCGCAGCTTGTCCGTTTCCTTCTGCCACTTCTTCGCGTAAGGGACTTTCATCGCGTCAGCTCGGTCCGGCCATCCTTGATTACACTCATTCTGCCAGTAAACTACCAGCACGGGCGCGGGGACCTGCCCTCCACACCGACCGCTGGGTCGTACCGCATCGTGATAGGAGGGGGACCCCCCTCCCCCCATATCTTTTCCAGTAAATTCCTTGTTTTCAATGGTTTGGCTATCACAGTTTCGCGTAAATTCTTCCAGGCAAAGGACTTAAGCGCCAAATTACTCTGCTGCAAGGAGTTAGCGGGACGGGGCCAAGGGCCAGAGATCAGGGGTCCCCATTTGTCGTGTCTGGGAATCTCGCTGGTTTCATTGTGCGCTTTGGCGCGAATTAACAGGCAAACGGCGCCACGAAATCGTGCGTTTGCCATGTTGGGTTTGCGAGAAATGTGAGGACCACGGACTTGACAGCGGCTCAGCGAGTCAGCAGGTCGGCGCCCCTGATCCCTGCTCCTACTTCAGCGGATTCTTCGCCCTTAGCTCCGCCACGATCTCCGCGGCCGCCTGCCGCGCCTTGTCTGCCTGGTCGGGGGGAAAGCTGATGGCGCCCACCCGCGCGTGTCCGCCGCCGCCGTAGCGCTCGCAGATCGCCGCCAGGTTCACCATCTTCGCGGGGTCGGCCTTCGTCCAGGGATTCGAGCCCACCGACACCTTCGTCCGGAAGCTCGACTTCGACAGCCCGATCGAGTAGGTCGCCTGCGGGTGCAGGTAGTAGGGAATGAACTTGTTGAAACCCTCGAGGGGCTGATCGGTAATGTCGAAGAAAATGGTTCCGTCCTTCTCTTCGCTGCGCCCCCGGATCAGGGCGATGGATTGCTCGTGCCGTTCGAGCAGCGGCGGCAGCAGGTGCGCCACGAAAGGCTGCGCCAGCACCTCGGCGAGAGGCATTTCGGTCAGCAGCGGAATCAGTCGCGGAATGAATTCCGGATCCTGCGTTGACTCGATGATCAGCGTCAGCTTCATGGCCGGCGCGGCCATCTCCACCGCGGCCTGCGGGCTCTCGTAGAGCGCCCCGTCCACGATGTTCGCCCAGTGAACCATCTCGGCCACCGGCTTGGCGTCAAAGCCGAACTTCGTCGACGCAATATGAGCCAGGAAGCTGGTGCACGAGGTGTAATTCGGATCGAAGAATTTGTGCGCCGCGCAGTCGGCATCGCGCTGGCAGGCAAGGAAGTGCTCGCGGTCCGCAGGCGTGAGAAAGGCTGAGAGATGATGATCGAACCACCACGTAATCTGCGGCGAGGCCGAGTATTTGAAATCGACAATCGCGTTCTCGTCGCCGGCAAACTCGCTCTCATCGAAGAGCGCACCCGCGCGGTGCACCAGGCCGTGGTACTCGTAGATCGCGCCCCTGGCCACACATTCCCGATGAAATCGAGTAAACAGCGAAGCCGAGCAGGCCCCGTCGAAGCACTTATCGTGATAGAAGACGCGAACCCGCAAGATCCAACTCCACGCACCGGAAATCGAGAAACCGAAAGTTAAGAATCAAGGGGTTGGCCCATTGTGTCAAGGCACCATGCGCGTTCGGCCGGCCACGCAGCCGCCCTGTGGCGCGCCCTGATTGCCTGCCTGGTTCAGTAAAATGCTAGTCAGCGCAATCGACGCGACACGACTCATATGGACCCGGGAAGCCATCACTCCACGCGGGAACCGCAGGATGTGCCCGATTCTGGCGCGCGCCCTGATCTCGACCCGCCCGCGCCGCCTCAGCCCCCCGCGCACGACGTCTTCTGGGTTCTCTGGGGGGAAAACGGGCTCCGCTCTGGCTGGCTCGTCCTCATCTTTGTCTCCATCTACTATCTGCTGCTTCCGGTTTTCGGAACGATTCTGGTCGCCGTTCTTCCTGACTTGGCCGACCACCCTTTTTCGCCCCGGAACATGCTTGTCGGCGAGCTCGACCCGCTGCTGGCAATGCTCGCGGCCTGGTTTTGCGTCGCGCGCATCGAACATCGCCGTGTCCGCGACTACAACCTCACCGGCCCGAACCGGCTTCCGCATTTCCTTGCCGGCTTTCTCGCGGGATTCGCAGCCGTCGCGGTGCTGGTCGGTGGACTTGCGATCGGCGGCTGGGCGAGGGTCGGTCATGCCTCGCTCAGCAGCACAAGCCTGCTGAAGTATGCCTGCATCTGGGGCGGCGCGTTTCTGCTCGTCGGACTGATTGAAGAAGGCACCTTCCGATGCTTCCTGCAATTCACCATCACCCGCGGCGTCAATTTCTGGTGGGCTCTTGCGGCGGTTTCTCTGCTTTGCCTGTGGCTTTCGTTGAAGCAGGATGCGCGCGGCGCCGAAGGTGTTTACGCTGCCGCGGCCCTCGGCCTGCTTCCATGCTGGCTGCTGCATCGAGCCGCAACGCCTCGCTGGAACTTCTGGCAGGCGGCGTGGGTCACCTCGACGGCTTTTGGCTACTATCACACCAGCAATCCCGGTGAAACTCCGGTTGGTATCTTCGCGGCCGCGCTCATCGGCTTCACTTTTTGCGTTGCCCTGCGAATGACCGGCTCAGCCTGGTGGGCCATCGGTTGCCACGCCGCCTGGGATTGGGCGGAGACCTTTTTCTTCGGCACCGCCGACAGCGGGCTCGTTCCTCGAGGTCACTACCTCACCACCACGCCATCCGGCAGTCCTCTCTGGAGCGGCGGCTCCGACGGCCCGGAAGGCAGCCTGATGGTCATCGCGGTCTCTTTGTTGCTGCTCGCCTTGCTGATCGTGCTCTACGGCCGCAGGAAATCAACGCTGCAGGGCATGCCCGCGGCCAATCCAATGGCGGGATCGTAGACTGCCATGCAGCTTTGACTGGCCTGGTCCAGCGACGTTTCGCTGCGCGGACAAATCATCACAGCATTCGCCCGGCGAGGCCGCCCGCCGGCCGTGTGCGGAACCCGGATCGCACCGGCGCTGGCGTTATCCTAAGAACGGAACGATGGCAGACCCCTACCTGCAAAAACAATCGCACAAGCCCGTCTCTGCGCGCCGAAAACGCCGCTGGCCCGGTGTGCTGCTCTGGATGACCGGTGCGGTCATCGTTCTTCTCGCCGTCGCCATCGCAGCAGGCATTCTCTGGCTGCGCTCTGCCGCAAAATCCGCGCTCCCGCAACTCGATGGCGAGATACGCATCGCTGGACTTTCCGCGCCGGTCAGTGTCCGCCGCGATGGCCATGGCGTTCCGCACATCAACGCCGCCAACCAGGCGGATCTCTTCACCGCGCAGGGTTACATCACCGCGCAGGATCGCCTGTGGCAGATGGATGCACTGCGCCGCAGCGCCAACGGAGACCTGGCCGAAATCTTGGGCCCTTCGCTGGTTCCGCATGACCGCTTGCAGCGCGTGCTCCAGTTGCGCAACGTCGCACAGCGGCTCTACGCCAATCTCGATCCAGCTGACCGCGCCTGCCTTGATGCGTATGCGCGTGGCGTGAATCTCTTCATCGCCCAGCATCCTGATGCGCTGCCTCCGGAATTCAAGCTGCTGCACTACCGCCCGCAACCCTGGACCGGCGTCGACTCGCTCAGCATCGGCGTCAGCATGATGTCAGAGACTCTCGATGATCATTGGGATGTGAAACTCGCGCGCGAAGCCATCGCCGCACGCCTCCACGATCCAAAGCTGGAGTCGGACCTTTACCCGGTCGGCTCCTGGCGCGATCATCCGCCCACCGGCGAAGTGATTGACTTGACCCAGCCGCATGCGGTGCCCCCTGCGCCCGATGATGAAGAGGAAGAGCCGACGCAAACCAGGGTCACGCAAAGCGACGACCTGCGCGCCCTGCGGACTTTGCTGCATCCGGACCGATGCGACGGCTGTGCGCCCGGATCGAATGAGTGGGTGATCGCGGGCCGGTACACCAAGAGCGGCAAGCCGCTGCTCTCGAACGACATGCATTTGTCGCTCACCGTGCCCAACATCTGGTACATGGCAGACCTGAGCGCGCCGGGGTTTCACGCTGCCGGAGTGGCAATTCCCGGCGTTCCGTTCATCATCGCGGGTCACAATGAACATGTCGCCTGGGGTTACACAGCGCTCTACGCGGACGTGCAGGACTTGTATGTCGAGAAACTCGACGGCGGCGGCCACTACCGGGCCGCGGACGGGTCGTGGCAGCCGCTTACCATCGATCACGAAGTCATCCACGTGCGCGGCGGCAAAGACGTTTCACTCGACGTGCAGCTGACTGCCCACGGCCCGCTGCTGAACCCGATTCTGAAGCACGAGAACCGGCCCATCTCTCTCAAGTGGGCGATGTACGACACCTCCGTGAGTTCCATGCCGTTGTATAAGCTCGACACCGCATCCAACTGCGACGAGGTCACCGAGGCGCTGCGCTCGTGGATTGCCCCGACGTTGAACGTTGTGTACGACGACGACCAGGGGCACATCGCGTATCACGCGGTAGGCAGAATCCCGCTGCGCCCCGCCGGTCTCGTGGGAGTACCGATCGCGGACAACGCGCATGAATGGCAGGGCGCCATTCCCTTCGATTCCCTGCCCCATGCGGCGGACCCGCCATCGGGCTTTCTCGCCACCGCCAACTCGCGCGTGACCACGGACAAATCGCCCTACCCGCTGACGCTGGAATGGGCCGAGCCCTATCGTGCCGAGCGCATTTACAAATTGCTGCAAGGCCGCGATCAGCTCACACCCGCCGACCTGCTCGCAGTGCAGAACGACATCTACAGCGAAGAAGACCTTGAGCTGGCGCATCGGTTTGCCTATGCCATCGACCACGCATCCAGCACCGATGCGCGACTGCGCGATGCGGCCGACCTGATGCGAAGCTGGGATGGCCGCCTCACCACCGATTCCGCGGCGGCGTCTGTGGTGACGCAGGCCAAGCAGGCTCTCGGCCGGATGCTTCTCGATCCCAAGCTGGGCGATCTTGCCGATCAGTACGCCTGGTCCGAGTCCAACTTCGCCGAAGAAGAAATCGTCATGCACGCCAGTCCTGACTGGCTCCCGCACGGCTACAAGAACTGGGACGACCTGCTCGCCGAAGCCGTTCGCCGGGGGATGCAGAATGGCCATGCCCCATCCAACGTCAAGCAGTGGAACTACGGAAGCTGGCACGTGGTCGACCTCGAGCATCCTCTGGGCAGGCTGCTGCCCGTGATTGGACGCATCGCCGGAACCGGTCCGCAACCTCTGAGCGGCGACACGGTCACCGTCAAGCAGGTGGGACGCGATTTCGGTCCATCGCAGCGCTTCACCATGGACTGGAGCAACATCGACGGCTCGACGGAAAACATCGTGCTCGGCGAGAGCGGCAATCCGCTGAGCCCCTACTTCCGGGACCAGTGGAACGACTACTACCACGGCACGACCTTCGCGCTTCCCTTCACGCCCGCGGCGGTCGCGGCTCAGACGCAGCACACGCTGCGCCTTTTGCCATGAACGCCCCGCCCACGCAGGCGCACTTCGCTCTTTCGGGTCCGGCAAACCGGCCTGCACGCTGGCGCGGCCCGGCCATCATCCTCTTCGCCGCACTCGTCGCCACGGCGCCGCAATTCTTTCGCGGCAATACCTGCGGCCACGATTTCGACTTCCATCTTGTCTCCTGGTTCGACTGCCTGCATAGCTGGCGCGAAGGCATCCTCTATCCTCAGTGGACGCCGAGCCCGAACTTCGGCGCGGGTGAGCCGCGCTTTGTTTTCTATCCGCCCCTCACGTGGATGCTCGGCGCCGCACTCGGCATCCTGATGCCGTGGAAGCTCGTGCCCATGGCGCTCACGTTCCTGCTGCTGGCCGGCGCTGGAATCGCCGCCCGCGCTCTCGCCCGCCAAGTGCTGCAGGATGGCCCAGCCACGCTCGCCGGCTGCATCGCCATCTTCTCGGGCTACTCGCTCTTCACCGCGTACGAGCGCACCGCCTTTGGCGAACTCACCGGCGGCTTCTGGCTTCCACTGCTGCTGCTGTTTGTGCAGCGCGATCGCAACCCTGAAGCGCCGCTCATGCGTCGCGCTTTCGATGGCTCCGCCGCGCCGCTCGCCCTTGTGCTCGCCGGCGCGTGGCTTTGCGATATTCCGCTGGGCCTGGTGGCCAGCTATCTCCTCGCGGGGATGGCCCTTTTGTGTGCTTTGGTCTGGCGATCCTGGGCGCCGATTGTTCGCAGCGCCGCCGCAACCATTCTCGGCGTCGTCCTCACCTCGATCTATCTCATGCCGGCCTTCGCCGACCAGTCGTGGATCGACGTGCACCAAGCAACCAACGTCGGTTACCGCATCCAAGACAGCTGGCTTTTCGCGCGTCACGCCGGCCAGGATTTCGCACTGCACGACATTGAACTGTTCAAGGTGTCTGCCATCGGCATCACCATGATCGGCGTTGCACTCGCCGCCTTGCTGCTCGGCCGGCTGCGGCGCAGGATGCCCGGCCCTTTCCGCTGGTGGTTTCCGCTGGCTCTGCTGGTGGTGGGCGTTCTGGTTCTTCAGCTCCCACTCTCCGCGCCCATCTGGAACATCCTGCCGAAGCTGCGCCTGCTTCAATTCCCATGGCGATGGCTGGTGGCACTCGAGGCGCCCATGGGCATCTTCGTGGCTTCGGCCATTTGGGTCACGCGGCGGCGATGGCTGGTGCTCTCTGCATGCGCAGTGTTCTTTGTGGGAACGGCGCTCATCGCCGGCTTTACCTTCTTTCAGACATGCGATGAAGAGGACGCCGTGTGGGCAATGCAGGACACGTATCGATCTGGCTCCGGTTTTGAAGGCGAGGATGAATACACTCCTCCCTACGCCGACAACTCGCTGGTTTCGATGGATCTGCCGGCGGCATGCCTCATCTCGAACCCGGAGACGGCCCTGGGCAAAACCAACGAAGATGCCGAACTCGACTGGTCGCCCGATCAGCACAGCTGCGATGCCACCTTCCCGGCCACGCCTGTACCGGGAGAGCCGGCCGACGAGCATCGACGCATCCAGGCCGTCGCCCCGCACGCTGGTTACCTCATCCTGCGCCTGCGCAACTGCCCTGCCTGGAACGTGATGCTCAACGGCCAGACCCTTCACTCTCTGCCGGAACGCGAAGATGGACTGATTGTCTTGCCCGTGCCTCAGGGCGCCTTCACCGTGACAGCCGATTGGATCACGAGCACTGCAACCGTCGCCGGCCGCTGGATCAGCCTGCTGGCGCTTCTCGCGATTGCTGCGCTCTCCTGGATCGAGAAAAAGTCCCTTCGGTTAAAATGAGAGCAATGCCGACTGACGTGAAATCGCTGATCCACGAGGGCGCGGAGTTGACTGACCATGCGCTCGAGGAGCTGCTGCCTGCCACCGGGGTCGTGCCAGGGTCGATTCACGGCGCCATGCGCCACTCCACGTTTGCCGGCGGCAAGCGGCTTCGTCCGGTTCTCGCCATGCAATCGGCTGTGACCATCGCCGGCCGCCTGCCGAACGGCATCGAGCGCCTTGGTGCGGCCCTCGAGATGATCCACACCTACTCGCTCATCCACGATGACCTGCCCGCGCTCGATAATGACGACCTGCGCCGCGGCAAGCCCACCTGCCACAAGGCATTTGGAGAGGCGATTGCCATCCTCGCCGGTGACGCGTTGCAGACCCGCGCCTTCCAGGTACTTGCCGCACTCGAGGTTCCGCCCGCTTCGGCCGTACAGATCATCGGCCTCGTGGCCAACGCCATCGGCACGGTCGACGGCATGATTGGCGGGCAGGTGCTCGATCTGGAAAGCGAACATCTCAAGCCCACGCCGGAACTCGTCGAAGCCATCCATCGTGCCAAAACCGGTGCGCTGATTCGCGTCAGCGTCGTGACGGGCGGTGTCTACGCCGGAGCGACGCCGGAGGACGTGACACGCCTCGATCTCTTCGGCCGCAAAGCCGGCCTCGCCTTCCAGATTGTGGACGACGTGCTGGACATGACCGAGGACTCGGAGCATCTGGGCAAGACAGCGGGCAAGGACCAGGCCACCGAAAAAGCCACCTGGCCGGCCGTGTTCGGCATCGAGCAGAGCCGTCGCGATGCCGCCAGCCTGATCGAGGAAGCCTTTGCCGCTCTCGATCCCTATGGCAGCCGCGCCGACGGCCTCAAGTCGGTTGCGCGCTACCTGGTCGAGCGGAAAAACTAGGGACCCGCGCTTCTCGCGTGGCATGAACCCAAGCGAGTGGCTGAAACCTGGCAGCTCCATGGTGGTCGTGTCGATGCAATCGGAATGACTTAGCCGCTAAGGTTCGACCGGGGTTGTCCCAACGGGACTTGCCTTGTGCAACACCTGGTGCAGCTTCTGGCGCCGGCTGCTGATGTCCTCCACCAGGTTCTCCATGTCGTCGAGGAGTTGTTGCAACTGGTCCACATAGCCGGGCAGCTCGCGCCAGAAGAGCCGAATCAGGTCCTGTTGATCGAGCAGCGCGATCGTTGCACCTGTGACCCCGGCAGCAAGGCCCGCGCGGCGTTGTCCCAGCAGATACAGGAGCCCGCCCGCGAGCAGCGAACTGCACGCCGCGATGCGCACCCAGTCCACCGGCTCGGTTTCCGCGGGGTACAAGGGGGTTAAAGGCTCATTTTCATTTCTGGCAGAGGACGCGATGGGCATTGGATTCTCCCTCTTCTCCGAGATTTCGGGTGCTCCTGACTCTGCGAATTGCCAGGCGCTCGGCATGCGCAATTAGATGCCGGGTTGCGTCCCTCAGTCGAGATCGAATTCGCGCAGCGGTTTGACGTCAGGCGCGTCCTTGGCTTTGCGCAGAGCCTCGGCAAACTTCTTCTCGAAGAGGTCTTCCTTGTTCTTTTCCGCGTCAACCGACTGCCTGAAGATCGACTCCTTCCGCTCGTCGTGCTCGCGCATCGCCTTCGCCGCCGACTCCAGGTCCTCGAAAAGACGCTTGCGAGGCGCAGGCGTGTGGCTCACAACCACCCCGCTCGCGGCATCGATCTTCAGCATGGCCCCGCAGTCGGGACATGCAACTTCAAACGTAGCTTGCTTCGACTTCGCCATATCACTCTGCATTGTAGGCGCATCCTGAGGGGCTTGCACAGGCCCGTGTCCCGGTGAACTTTACAGACCGCACCGGCGTATCATGCTCAGTTGGATTCCCGCTTTGGTTGCAAAGCCTTGCCTGCGCCGGGATGGCGTTTGCCCGCGCTCGCATTCCTGAAAGGACGACCCCAAGATGCACCGGTTCGCTTTAGCTCTTCTATTCTGCTTCGTTCTTGCGCCGATCGCGCATGCCCAAACCCAGATCGCCGGCGACTGGCAAGGAACCCTCGACTCAAACGACCAGACCTACCGGATCGCGTGGCACGTAACCGCGGCCGCCGATGGAACCCTCACCTCCACCATTGACAACCTCGACGAGCAAATCTTCGGGATCAAGGTGAAATCGACCGTGGTGAAGGAACGAACCTTAACCCTTATCGTCGACGACACCGTTGAGTCAAACGGAGAGGACATCACGATCCGCGGCACGACAGCCGGCACCTTCAACGACGATATGACCGAGTTGACCGGCACATGGACCCAGACGGATCCCGATCAGCCCCCCGTCCATTTCATGCTCAAGCACGTCCCGGCCCAGCCGAAGGCACCTCCGGCATCCTGAGTTGATTCTCGATCACGGCTTGTGCCCGGCATGCACGTGCAGAATCACGCGCCGGTAGGAAGTGAGCCGGGGAGTTCCCTCATCCGTCACCGCGAGGATGAGGTGCGCGACCCCGTCGCCCCTGCACGGCACGAGTCCCGGCAGCCATCCCGGCCGACATGCAGCGTCCGCCTTCACGGTGACCTGCGCTGAATCAACACCGCTCAGTGTGACCGCGGCCAGGTTGCCATCGGCCATGCCTGCCTCGGCATAGTGGAACCAGTGAAAATCAATCTTCTGCCTGTCGGGATCGGTGCTCTGCCCAGCATCGAGCGTCACGGCCTGGCCCACGCTCACATCCATCTCGATCGGCTCCGTGCCAGTCTTGCCGTTGACCACGGCAATGGGATTGTGATTCGCATGCGCAAAGTCGGCGACCGTCCATGTCATGCGCGCCGCGAAGTCGTTCTGAAAGGCCTCGCGCCAGCGCCAGATGGTCGCCTGGTCCGACACATATTGCTTTCCGTCCGTGCCGGTCACCGCATCCTGCGACGTGGTGCGAAAGAACTCGTCGCCGCCCTGCGTCCAGATGGGGTGCGTTTCGCCATACGGCTGCCGGTAGATGTAGCGGCCGCCCCAACCGCCCCAGTCCGGCCGGCGGTAGGCATTCAAGCCATTGTCGATGAGTCCCAGAAAGGATGGCGTGTCGCCCTCCATGATGAACATGTAGCGCGGATAATCCTTGCCCAGCGGGCCTTTGCCGCGAATTTTCTCATCGAGCCACTCATTCGTGACCGTCGTGAAATCCGCGCCCGCGCCGTTGCGGTAGTAGCGATCTCCGCTGATGCCGGTCCAGGTGGCCATGTAGTACTCCCCGCTGGTCGGCGTCGACGGCGACACGATGTAGAACAAATCCGGAAACTCGCGCCGGATCCACGGTCCCGCGTCGTCCTGGTCGCTGATGGAATAGACGCGCAGCTTGGACACAAACTTCGCTAGCTGCTCGGGCGTGCGCGTAGCCCGGACCTCGATCAACGCCTGGGCCAGCGTATTGGCGCCTCCCCAGTCGCAGATCCACAATGGACGCCTGTCGTCTCTATCCGCCGCACGAATGATGGCACTGGCGCCATCCGACATCATGCCTGGTCCGGTCGCCGCCATGCCGTAACCAGATTGGCCAGCGTAAACGCGGCTCGCCAACTCCGCAGCCTCGGGCCAGCCTTTCGCGTGCAGCAGCAGGTTCGACCGTACGCGGCCGTAATCTTCGATCAGCTTCCGCATGGTTTCAGGATGTGTCGCGCTTTTCTGCCACGTCGATGTGGTCGCGATCATCGCCTCAATGTCGAGTTCGTTGGAGTACATCAGCAGGCGCACAAACGACATCTGGTCATCGGGCTCGTTGCCGATGTCGCTGATGATGATCACCCGCGGCTTCCCTGGGAAGTCATCGACATGCGTCGGCGGGATCGGCTGAGCCCGACCGGCACTCGCCACGACAAGCAGAACCAGGGCCGAGCAGATGAATCGCCTCGCAGCTTTCAGTTTCGTCATCAGGAAACTCATTCTCATCCATGCGCCCGGCCCGGCGCTACGGGACAATGCAGTTCGTCACAAATGGCAACAACCTTTCTGGAACTCCTGTGTTTGCTGCTAGTGTGGGACTGCCCGGTGAAACGGCAGCCATCCGGGGTAATCAACAATGACAGTCTTGCTCCGTCCCCTGCGTGCCTCGCTTCTTCTCGCCCTGTCGTCCTCTGTTTTCGCGTCGAACAACAGTTCGACACCCAGCCAACTGCCCTCCGCGGAATCGGTGATGGCCCGCGTCGCGGCCAACCAGGATCGCGCCGAGGCCGATCGCGCCCACTACGTCTATGCGCAACACGCCAGAATGGTGTCGCGCCGGGGCAACACGGTCATGTGCGAAGAACTCACGGACTACCGTTTTACGCCCTCGAACGACGGATCTCGCGAAGATTTGCTCAAGGTTGACGGCCGCATGCTGAAGAACCACAAGTACGTCTCGTTTACAAAGCTCCTTCCTCGCGATGACGAGAAGCCGAAACAGACGGACCAGGATAAGGACAAGCAGGCGCAGGAGAAGAAGGACAAGAAAGACAAGGAAAAGGACAAGGATCCGGTCTTCGACCCCAACAGCGACGAAACCCTGGACCGCGACCTCGTCGAAAACATCCGCTGGAGCCTGATTCACGACAAGTCGAAAGACGGCATCAACGCCCACCTTTTCCCGCTCACCTCAAAAGATCAGGCGGACTACGCATTTCGCATGGTGGACCGCGAGCGGCTCAACGGCCGCGACGTGTATCACATCGCGTTTCGCCCGAAGAAAAAGGATGACTTCGGATGGAGCGGCGATGCTTTCATCGACACGACCGCGTTCCAGCCTGTGCTTGTGACCACCGCAATGGCCCGCAAAATCCCCTTCGTGGTACGCACGCTGCTCGGCACCAACGTGCCGGGGCTGGGATTCACCGTGACCTACGCGCCCGAGGCCAATGGCGTGTGGTTTCCCGTCACCTTCTCGACTGAATTCAAAATCCACCTCCTCTATTTCTTTCATCGCAATGTCTTTTTGAATGCCGAAAACCGCGATTTTGAGGAGACCCACGTCACGGCCCGCATCGTCGGCGATGCCGCACCGGTAGACGACAAGCAGCCGTGATATGCAAAAGCCCCGCTCATGCGAGCGAGGCTTCTGATGGAACGAAATGTTCGGCCGTTCTCAGTGGGTGGGTTTCGCGCCTGCCGAGGCGATCTTCGATTCCGCTTCGTCGATCACGCGCAGCGCCTCATCGTACTTCTCTTCGCTGTCGCCTGCTTCCTTCCACTCCTGCAGGCCGCGATCCAGCTGCTGTTCGGCGCGCTTCACGTCGATCTCCTCAGGCTTGAGCGCGTCATTGGCCAGGATTGTCACCCGGTCCGGCAGCACCTCGACGAAGCCCCAGTTCACGTTGTAGCGCTGCCCATCCTGTTCGCCGC
>Ga0335072_10009078_pt1 | contig 14378 bp, 9 predicted proteins | sample Lox_Sample_21_FD_206725 | JGI IMG/M metagenome (GOLD analysis project Ga0335072, IMG submission 206725) | Soil microbial communities from Loxahatchee National Wildlife Refuge, Florida, United States - Lox_Sample_2.1 | ecosystem: Environmental > Terrestrial > Soil > Wetlands | place: USA: Florida... | reverse complement strand
ATATTCACGCGCGGCCTGCGGCAATTTTTCAAACTCCGTAATGCCTTCGGTCGACTCGCGCCAGCCCCTCAGCTTTGTATAGCGCGGCTTGATGCGCTCAAGGCCGTGCACATCGGCGGGAATCTCCCCAGTGACTTTGCCATCGATTTCATAGCCGATACAGACTGGGATCTCGTCGAGCTCATCGAGAACGTCGAGCTTGGTGACTACCAGCCATTCGGCGCCGTTCACCCGGTTGGAGTAGCGCAGCAGCGGAATATCGAGCCAGCCGCACCGCCGCGGACGTCCTGTCACCGCGCCATATTCGTGGCCGCGCGCCCGCAGGCTGTCGCCCTCCGGACCGAGAATCTCAGTGGGGAACGGCCCTTCGCCCACGCGCGTGACATACGCCTTGGTGACGGAGACCACCGTCCCGATCGCCGTGGGGCCGAGCCCGGTCCCGATCGACGCTCCGCCGGCCGTTGCCGAAGATGAGGTCACAAACGGGTAGGTGCCGTGATCGATATCCAGCATCGTGCCCTGCGCGCCTTCGAACATCACGCTGCCACCCTGCGCAAGAATCTTGCTGAGCACGTGGCCGGTGTCGGCCACAAAGGGGCGTATCTGCTCGGCTGCTGCAGCGTACTCGTCGTACATTGCCGCGGGATCGAGCGGGTCAGTCCCGAAAAGTGCGTGCGCGATAGCGTTCTTCTCTGCGCAGGCGGCTTCAATATGCGTCTTGAGCAGCTCCGGGTTCATCAGGTCGACGATGCGCAGACCGCCCCGCGCCATCTTGTCCTCGTAAGCCGGCCCAATGCCCTTGCTCGTGGTGCCGATCTTCTGGCGGCCCGGCGCGGTCTCGGCCGCCAGCTCGATCATGCGATGGTAAGGCAGGATCACCTGCGCCCGGTTCGAGACGAAGAGGCGGTCGTCGATCGCGACATCCATCGCGCGCACGCGGGCCAGCTCATCGAGGAAGTAGATCGGGTCGAAGACCACGCCGTTGCCGATGACGCACTTGCAGCCCGGCCGCGGCACGCCGCAGGGAATCAACTGGAGCACGATGCGCTGCCCGCCGATGATGACGGTGTGGCCGGCGTTATGGCCGCCGGCGTAGCGCGCCACGGCGGAAAACCGCTCGCTGAGTACGTCCACAATCTTGCCCTTGCCTTCGTCGCCCCATTGAGCGCCCAGCACTACCGCAGTCTTTGCTCGCATGTCGTCCCGTTTCCGCAAAACAGCCCGGCACAGCCGGTCAAAAAGCTGGCTGCGCACGGGCGAGAATTTGAACAGCAGGCCCAGCGGGCCCGCGGCCTCTACGATGATAAACCAGGGGTGGGTTCGACCGCTGTTAACCAAATCCCTCGCCACCCGTTGTCTGAGTAGAAACGCATGGAAGCGAGGGATCGGAATGAAGATTCGCCACGTAGTTTGCCTCTGGATTCTCTCCGGGTTTATGGCCGCCAGCGGCGCCGCACAGACCCCCTCCGCAGCCCAAGCCCGCCGCGCGGCCGCGGCGCCCGCGCCTCCACCCAGCGAGCAGGAGATCGCCGATACGCAGGGGCAGTTGCTCAAGCTGCTGCGTATGAGCCCCACACTCACCACCGTGGTTGCGCACGATCCATCCCTGCTCTCTGACCAGCAATATGTGCAGCGCAACAATCCCGAGCTGGCACAGTTCCTCGCCACGCACCCCGATGTGGCGCAGAATCCAGATTTCTACCTCTTCAGCCAGCTCGACCCGCGCATGGGCCGCCGCGATCGGGCCCTGGAACGCGCCGTGTGGCCGGAGTTTGGGGAACCTGGCCGCGAACCATCGACCTCTGTCCTGATCGTCGACAAACTTGGCCCTCTTATTGGAATTCTCTGCTTCACCTTCGCCATCGTGTGGATCGTCCGCCTCTTCGTAGATGGTCACCGCTGGAGCCGCACCTTCAGGCAGCAAAGCGAGGTGCACTCCCGCCTGATCGACAAGTTCAGCACCAGCCAGGAACTGGCTGCGTATATGGAGACAGAGGCCGGCCGGCGCTTCCTGGAAGCGGCTCCGGTGCCGATGGGCAGTACGATGAGTTCGCAGATGCCCAACGCCGTCGCCCGCGTGCTCACGCCATTGCAGATCGGCATCGTGCTGGCGCTTCTGGGTGCGGGCCTGCTGGCGCTGCGCCACGCCGGACCCGACACGTATGAGCCGATGTTCATTCTCGGCATGATCGTGCTGATGCCCGGAATCGGGTTTATTCTGTCGGCAGCCGTTACGTGGGTGCTGGCCCACCGTCTCGGTCTTTTGCCGGAGAAAGCTTCGGGACCGCGGGAAACGCTGTGAACCGTGGCCCCCACCGTGAGAAGGAGACGCATGCCCTGGGAGTTCGCTCTACCGAACACGCTCGCGGCCGAGACGCGCGCCGCCGCACCGCCCATGGATAGCGATGCGTTTGCGGCGTTCTACGAGCGCTCGGCGCGGCCGCTCTGGGCCTATCTCGCACGTGTCTCCAACGACGGCGCGCTGGCCGAAGATCTGATGCAGGAGAGCTACGTGCGCTTTCTCTGCGCGGAACATGCGCCTTCGCTCGCAACCGACGGGGAAGTGGCCGCGCGGCTCTATCTTTTCCGTATCGCGACCAACCTGCTGCGGGATCACTGGCGCCGTCCGCGCACCGCGTCCATCGATGAGATCTCCGAAGAGTTCTTTGCCGCAAACAGCGGCGCGGCGCAGGCCGAATCGCGGGCCCTGCTCGGTCCGGCGCTCAAACAGATGAAGCCGCGCGAGCGCCAGCTGCTGTGGCTGGCGCACGCCGAGGGCTACTCCCACCGCGAGATCGCCGGCGTCACCGGTCTCGCCGCGGCCAGCATCCGGCTGCTGCTCTTTCGTGCGCGGCGCAAGATCGCCAAACATTTGCGCGAGCAGGAGGTGCGCGTTGCGAAGGTGCCGTCATGCTGAGAGGCTGTTCCCGCGAGAAGGAAGTGAACGATCTGGTCGCTCGCGGCCAGTGGCTGCATGCTTCGCCAGAGGAGTTGCGCGATCATGTTCGCAGCTGCCGCACCTGCGGCGATCTTGCGCTTGTGGCCGCGGAGTTCCAGAGTGCGCGCGCCGAGACAGTCGCTGCCGCCCCGCGAGCGGGGTCTCCAGGCGCTCTCTGGTGGCGCGCTCAGCTCCGCAGGCGCAATGCGGCAGTCGAGCGCCTTGCCCGGCCGCTGCTTGGCGCGCAAATCTTCGCGCTCGCCATCACCCTGCTGGCCGCTCTCGGCTTCTTTGGTTACGAAGCCCACAACGGCATCGCCTGGCTTGACTGGCTGGAGGAACTCCCACAGTCAGCAACGCTGGATATTTCGTCCTCCGGCCTCTTCGGCTCGGCGTGGTTCTGGCTGCTGGCCGCCGCCCTCGCGCTCACGCTTCTGAGCGCAGTAGTCGCGTACCTGGCTGCGGAGCGACGATAGGGCGTCGGTTCGCGAGGGAGATTAACAGGGCCCAATGAAACGTGTGCGTTCCCTCGGCCAATTGAGGCCAAGTACCCATAAGCCCGGATTGCCGATTGCGGCGCCGCGTCTGCTATAGTGGCTCGGTCACGCAATCGGCAATTTTCGTTAACGCTAACGGAAAGGTCGCCGATTGCTCACTCATTTACGCGAGCCAAGGAGATCACGATGGATTGGAACGAGAGCACACGACGGTCATTCTTGAAGCAGTTCGGTGCGGCGGGAGCAATGGCGTTCGCAGCCGCAAATGCCGAGGGATTGGCACTACCGGGCGCGCAGGTAGCCACGCCCACAGCGGGGGAATCGGCAGCCGATCAAAAACAGGACGCCACCCGCGAGCAGCGCATGCAATGGTGGCACGAGGCCAAGTTCGGCATGTTCATCCACTGGGGGCTCTACAGCGTGATCGGGCAGCATGAGTGGGTCAAGGAGCAGGAGGGCGTTCCGATTCCGCAGTACGAAATTCTCGCCAAGCACTTCAAGCCCAAGCCTAACGCCGCGCGCGACTGGGCGCGGCTGGCCAAGCGCGCCGGCCAGAAGTACATGGTGATGACCACCAAGCACCACGAAGGCTTTTGCAACTGGGACTCCAAGCTCACCGACTACAACGCCGTACAGCAAGGGCCGGGCCGCGACCTGGTACGCGAGTACGTCGAAGCCGCGCGCGCCGAGGGCCTTCGCGTGGGCTTTTACTACTCGCTCATGGACTGGCATCACCCCGACGGCGCCAAGTGCAAAACCGATGAAGCCGCGCGCAAGCGCTTCGTCGAGTACACGCACGGGCTGATCCGCGAGCTGCTCACCAACTACGGCAAGATCGACGTTCTGTGGTACGACGTCTCGTGGCCGCTCACTCCGGAGGGCTGGGAGTCGGAGCGCATGAACGAGATGGTCTTCGAGCTGCAGCCCGAAATCATCGTGAACAACCGCAACGGGCTGCAGGGTGACTTCTCCACGCCGGAGCAGCGCATCGAGGCATCGGCCGTGGGCCGCGCCTGGGAATCGTGCATGACGCTCAACAACAGCTGGGGCTTCAATCGCGCCGACGATGCGTGGAAGACACCCAAGACCATCGTCGACAACCTGATTACCTGCGCACGCGGAGGTGGTAACTATCTGCTGAACATTGGCCCCATGCCGGATGGCTCCATTCCGCCGGAAACTACGGAGGTGCTGGAAACGGTGGGCAAGTGGCTCGACACCAACGGCACGGCGATCTATGGCACTGATCGCGGGCAACTGGTGGCGAACGCAAGCTGCAACTACACCCGCCGCGGCAACACGCTGTATGTCCATGTGCACGGCTGGCCGGGCCACACGCCTGCAGCTGAGTGGCTCGACTTCTACAAACCTGAAGTCGTGGTGGCCATCGGCGGACTCAAGCCGAAGGCGCTTTCGGCCAAGATCCTCAAGACTGGTCAGAAGGTCGAGTTCACCCAGGATGAATTCAGCTTCCGCCTGACTGGCATGCCAATGACCGCACCCGATCAGCCCGCCACTGTGATTGAAGTGGAATGCGACGGCGAGCCGATGATCGACCACGCCGCGGAGCGTCCGCTCTGGCCGAGGTACAAGGTTGGCATCAGTATCTAGGCGTTCGCCGAGAGCAGACATCTCGATGCGGAGGGAGGCGGGGTTTCAACCCCCGCATAAAGCTACGCCAGTACCGGCAGGGGCCGTGCATACGTGTACGGCCCTTCGGGCACCAGCAGCACCAGCGCGTCGGGAGGAAGTCCGTTCAACAGCGCCGCGACGGCTTGATCGAGATCGCCGAATGTCCGCGGAGCAAGGCTGCCCAGTGCCTCCGGCTCGACGCCAGGCGTGTAGAAAAACAGCTCGTTCTTCACGCCTACCAGCGCCAGCTTTTCCAGTTGCCACTGATCCACTTCCACGCGGGTCTCGCGAATCTCATCGAGGAAAGCAGTGTGCCCCGGATAATTCCGGATCATGCGCGCGAACTCGTCTGAGCCGATGCCCTCGGCGCACTCGCCCAGAACCAGAATCCGCCCGCCCGGTTTTACGATATGCTGCGCGGCCGTGATCCCTTTTACGCTTTGATAAAACGTCATGTCCAGCGGATAGCCCGCCGCCGATGTGATCACAGCGTCAGCCAGGCCGGGCACCGGCGCCGTCGAAGTTGTCTCGAGAAAACGGACCGCCGCCGCATGCGCCTCAACGGGATTGCCTGCGAAGACGCCTGAGATCTCGCGCTCGCGTGTCAGCGTCACATCGAGGATAAAGTCATGCCGCGCCATCGCGGCAGCTTCCACCAGCTCGGCGTGCAGCGGATTGCTATCGATGGAGCCTTCGGTCGCCATTGGTTCGCGCATGAAGCGCGGCGAGTGGATCACCTTGATGGTCTCCTGCGCCGCAAGGCCCGGAACCACCAGCTTGCGGCCGCCGGAGAATCCCAGCATCAGGTGCTGCTCCACAAAGCCAAGCGAGATGTGCAGGTCGGCGGCCATGAAGCGTTCGTCGACATATACCGGGGTACCGCGGCTCGATGTCCCCAGCGCACGGTGCGCGGCGAAGTCGCGGGCATCGTGGCTGACGACGCGGTACTTCGCGGCGATCTCAGGGCCCAGAATCACATCCAGCTCATCGCGAGTGGCCCCGCGATGCAGGCCCGTCGCGATGAGAATCGTAACGCCGTCTACTGGAATGCCGGCCCTGTGCAGACGCTCCAAGAGCGGCGGCAGGGTAGTGGCATTCGGGGCCGGGCGCGTGATGTCACAGACAGAAATGGCGGCAGTGCGCTTGCCCGCGGCCATCCGGGTCAACGGTTCGCAGCGGATCGGATCGTCGAGTGCCGCGGCAAGGGCCGCGGACACGTTTGCCAGTGCGGGCGCCGCGCGTGTGTGCGCCACATGGCAATCGAATCCGCTGGGAACGGAGACCTCGATACCGTGTTTGCCGAACGCGAAGCGAGTCTTCATTGGAAGCAGCGGGAACCGGGTTGATTGCCCGAAGGCCCTACCATCCATTCTACCGGCTCGCCGCGTTTAGCGGGCAACCAGGATGGCATCGGCGATCCGGGCCGCCTCTACCGCCGGGCGCACGGCGTGGGTTCGGATCACCGAAGCTCCCTCGAGGATGGCCGCCGTCATCGCGGCCAGGCTCGCAATTTCTCGCTCCTCGACCGGCGCCGGAGTCCCGCCGAAGAGCGGCGCCAGCGTATGGCCCAGGAAGGACTTGCGGCTCAGCCCGGCCAGCAACGGCCGGCCGAGCCCGAGCAGGTCGCTCTGCCTTGCCAGCAGCGCGTAGTTCTCCTCGAAGCGCTTTCCGAACCCATACCCAGGATCGAGGACGAGGGCCTCGGGCAAAACTCCCGCGGCGCAGGCCACATCGAAGCTCGCGGCCAGCCCATCCCTCACTAGCGCCAGCAAATCGTCTGGCGCAAGCCTCGGCTGGGTTCGCCACTCGTCCGGCCGTCCCCGCGTATGCATCAGCACCACGCCGGCTCGAAACTCAGCGCACGTCGCAGCCATCGCCGGGTCCCAGAGAAAGGCGCTTACGTCATTGACGATCTCCGCGCCCGCCGCGAGCGCGGTCTGCGCCGTTTCGGCCTTGTACGTGTCCACAGAGAGAATCGCATCGGGGCGCGCGCGAAGGATGCCTTCCAGCACCGGCAGTAGACGGGCCTGTTCTTCGGCGGCATTCACCGCCGGCGCATCGCCACCGGCCCGCGAGCCGGGCCGTGTGCTTTCCGCGCCCAGGTCGAGCAGGTCCGCGCCTTCGTCGAGCAGGCGTAGTCCGTGGGCAATGGCCCGGTCCGAATCCAGGAAAGAACCGCCGTCGCTGAATGAATCGGGCGTGACATTCACCACGCCCATAATGAGCGTGCGCGGGCCCAGCTCGAGCGTGCGGGTCCGCAGCCGCCAAATCGCCGTGCCTCTCGTCGCACTCACATCTCCGATGGTACGCTGTGGTCGCCTGCTACACTCCGGGCATGATCTTCCCGCAGCGTTTGGCAGTCTGCAGTTTGTTGGTCCTGTCGGCTTCTTTTTCCGTAGCAGATGCGCAGACCCGGCACACAGCACGGCCTGTTGAGCATGCTGGGCAGCGAGGCACACTCGCCGAGCGCATCCAGGCGATTCTTGCGGAGCCGGCACTCACCCATGCGCAGGTCGGCATCAGCGTAGCTACGCTCGATGGGCAATCACTCTTTGGCCTCAACGACGACAAGCTGTTTACGCCCGCTTCGAATGCCAAGCTCACCACCACAGCGGCGGCCTTCGCCCTGCTGCCCGTGGAGACGCTGACATGGACCACCTTCATTGTGGCTGACGGCGATGTGGACTCGAGCGGCGCCCTGCACGGAAATCTTGTCCTGCTCGGCGTGGGCGATCCCACGCTGAGCGCGCGGCACTATCCCTACGAGGAGCCGGGGCCTTCCCCGCCGGGAGCGCAGCCAGCGGCCGTCGATCCGAACACAGCCGCCATGATGCCATTAAGCTTGCTCGCTCAGCAGGTCGAAGAGTCGGGCGTGCGCACCGTTACGGGAGATGTGGTTGGCGATGATTCCTTCTTCCTCGACGAGCCCTATGGCGAGTCCTGGGGCTGGGACGACCTGCAGTGGGGCTACGGCGCGCCAATCTCCGCGCTCACGTTCAACGACAATGCCATCGGCCTGACTATCGCGCAGGACGCCTCCGCACCGGCGGCGACTACCGTCAGCTGGACACCCGACGTGGACTACTACACCATCGACAACACCATGACCCCGGCGCTCGCTGGCCAGCCGGCGCATCCCGGCCTGGAACGGATGCCGGGTGCGATGACGGTTCGCGCCTGGGGCACTGCACCGGAACACGGGCTCCACGTCAGCATGGCGATCGAGGATCCAGCACAGTTCGTCGCTCAAGCCTTCAAGCAGGCACTCCTTGCACGCGGCATCCTCGTATCCGGAGCGGCGGAGTCGCGGCACAAGTATGCCAACGGCACGGGCAACTTTGGCGACGAACGCGCGCAGCCGCTCAAGCTTCAGCCCTCGACTCTTACTACCATTTCGGCGCCGCTTGATAATCGCCGCGTGCTTGCGGCGCATATCTCGGTTCCGGTTGCCCAGGACATCACCGTGACGAACAAGATCAGCCAGAACCTGCACGCGGAGCTATTGCTGCGCCTGCTGGGAAAGGAGGAGGGCACTGATGGCAGCCTGGAAGAGGGCACACGCGTGGTGCGGCAATTCATGACGGATGCCGGCGTGGATGACAAAGACTTCTTCCTCTTTGACGGGTCAGGCATGAGCCCGGATGACCGCATCGCGCCGCGCGCCTTCACCCGCCTGCTCGCCTATGCGTCCCGCCAGCCCTGGGGTGCGGCATGGCGGAACACGCTGCCGGTGGGCGGTGTGGACGGAACCCTGCAGGGCCGCTTCCAGAACTCGCCCCTGAAGGGGAGGATGTGGGCGAAGACCGGGACTCTGGAAGAAGTCAACGCGCTCTCGGGATATCTGACCACGGCGAGTGGAAAGACTCTTGCCTTCTCGATCCTTATCAACGGCCGCAGACCCGGCAGTGATGCCGAAGCCCAGGCCCTCGACCGGATCGCGGAAGCTATTGCCGCATCGGAGTGAGTCTCTCACTTCGCCGGGTCCGCCAGCGCCGAATACACCGCGCTTCGGCTCAGGTATTCCACGTTGGTCGCTCCGCCGCTTCCGCTTCGAGAGACCATGATGGCTACAGCGTTCAATAGATCAGCTTCAACGAAAGCTGGATCTGCCGCGAGGTTCCCGCGGTCTTCGAAATCTCTCCGAATCCGGAACCGGTAAGGATGTTGGCCGGCAACCCCATATTCACGATGTTGAACAGGTTGAAGAACTCGCCGCGAAACTGCAGATCCATGCGCTCGGCACCGCTGGCGCGCCGCCCGAAGGCCGTATCCTTGATGAGCGCAAAATCGAAGTCATAATAGGCCGGGCCGCGAAAGGTATTGCGTCCCAGCGTGCCGAAGCGACCCTGGTTCGGCCCCGTTCCGCCGGCCAGGTGAATCGGAATCGAGAAGAAAGCGCTGGCGTTGTTTGCGCCCAACCCGAAGTAGTCCTCGCGGATCTTGCGGGCGGTGGAAAGATGCGGCACCGCAATCTGGTCCGGGCGGTCCGTGCCGTTTGAGCCGGCCCCCGTCTGCTGAATGCCGGAGAAGACCGTAAACGGCGAGCCCGAAGAGATGCTCGAAATGCTCAGCAGTTCCCACCCGCCGGTGAGCTTCTTGCTCATCGGACGCAGGAAGCTCACGCTGTCGAGATGCAGATCCTGCGCGGCACTCAGCCCGAATCCGTGCGTCACGTCGAAGGACGATGGTCCTCTTTCCGGATGCGTGTCATATGGATTCTGCGGAAATCCCGTTGCCACCGCGCCGGTCGAACCTGTGCCGCCGATTACTTCGCTCGTATCGTCAATGGACTTGCTAAATGTGTAGCTCGCCTGAAGGCCTGTGCCGGTACGGCCCACCGTTCCCGAGAGCGACGTCTGCAATGCGTGATACGTCGAGTGCGCCGTCGCCGTAATCTCGTTCTCGAAGCCCAGGCCGCCGGTCACGTTCCCCGCGCTGTCAAACGTGGTGAGCGGCGCAAACGCCGCTGTTGCGCCCGGATAGGCATTCGGAAAACTCACCCGCGGCAAGTGTTCGCTGGCCGTCCCCACATAGCTTGCGTCGGCAACGAGATTGCCGATTTTTCGTTCCAGGCCCGCGGTCCATGTGAACAACGTAGCGTTTCCGAAGCTGCGATCCACGCCGCTGAGCGTCAAATCGCTCACGACGTGACCCGCCGTCAGCGCGGCCACATTCTGCTCGTACCGGTTCACATCCATAGGCGTGTTCGGCGCAACGGTGTTTGTCTTCCCGGTCGGAAAGATATTTTGCCCCGACGGTGTCTCCGCCTGCGGCAGCTGCGCGGGAGTGATCTGAAATCCGTACCGGATCGCCGCATTGGGCGCCGAGAGCAGCCGCGGCATCACCGCAAACGGTGTGCTGCCGGTAAGAAAGTTATCCTGCCAGATATTCGGCGGGATCACAGTAATCGCTCCGCCCGCGTGCGCCTGCAGCTTGTCGCTCACCTGCCACGCGGCCTGCACGCGCGGCCCCCATCCGTTCCAGTTTGTTCGGTAACCCGGCTGCGGGTTCACCACGTATTCCTGCGTTCCGTTGACCGAGAGGAATCCCGCCGTGCGCCGCGCCCGCTCCGAAATGGGTGTGTACACCTCCCATCGCACGCCGTAGCTCAGCGTAAACCGGTTCGTCACCTTCCACGCATCTTCAAAATATGCGTTTACGTTGTTGCGATTAATGGCTGCAGGCCCGATATGCTCGCCGCTCGAAAAATAGGGCGGCGCAACCGAGAGGGTATACGCAAATGGACTGCCGGAGAGAAAACTCGAAAGCGTGTCCGGCAGCGGATCGCCCGGCCGCACATCGTGCTTTCCGCTTTGCGACCGGATGGTCTCTTTTGAATATGCGGTGCCCCCGCCGAAATCGTATTCGCCATTCGGGCTCACGCCGAAGTAGGTGGTATCGCGGTTCGCCCGCACCTCTGCGCCGAATTTGAAGGCATGACGCGCCGTCGTGAAAGACACATTCTCGCGCGCCTGGAAAAGGTTTCCATAGGCCTGCATCACTGATCCGGCCGCGGAGTCGAATGCCTCGTACAAACCATCATTGAACTTCACCGCAGGGTCCACATGATTCGGCGTGGGAAATCCCGGTGTAGCCCGCTCGATGCTCAGCGACGATTCAAAGATGAGCCTTGGTGACGCGGTGTGCGTGTAGGTGCCCACGACATTCCGCTGCCGGTCGATATATTCAATGCCAAAGGACGGGTCGATCGCTGTCTGATCAGGATTGGTGGTCGGCCCGGTGAGATTATCCATCACGAAGCGCGCAAAAAACTGGTCCTTCGGCGAAATCTTGTGATCGATCCGCAGCGAAAACTGGTTCGCATTCGTTACCACTTTCGACGCGGTCGCGTACGTATGCGGTCCGAATGATCCTGCCGTATCATTCGGCAGCGGATACCGGGCCAGCACTGCCGCAATGCCCGAATCAACCGGAACGGTTAGCGTGTCCTTGGAACCGTCGGGATACGTAACCGTATCGACACCGGCACGCTCCAGTGCGGTCGGCACAGGCATCACCTGCGTCGTGCCAAGCACCTGCCGAAATCCTTGATATTGCGTGAAGTAGAACGTGCGGCCGCGTCCGTCGTACACATCCGGCAGTAATACAGGTCCGCCGTTCGTGAATCCGAACTCGTTGCGCCGGAACGGCGGAATCCTGCCTGGATACGCAGGCGTCGCGTAATCGAAGTAGTTGCGCGCATCGAACATCGAGTTGCGGACAAATTCAAAGAATGATCCATGAAATCCGATGGCGCCTGATCGCGTAACGATGTTGGTAAATCCGGAAGCGCCGCGCCCGATCTCAGCGGGCATCCATCCCGAGCTCGATTGAATTTCGTCAACCGCATCCACGTTGAAGTTCGAGAAGGTCGCGCCGCCCATCTCCGGGTCGCTGATATCGGCGCCGTCCATTGCAAACACTGCTTCAACGCCACGCTGGCCATTGATCGCGAACTGCGCCGTAAAGTTTGTCGCGCCGTTGGCATCCGTCATGGTGCCTGCGGCCAGCAGCAGCAAAGCGCTGAAGTCCCGCTTGTTCAGCGGCAGCTCACTTACCGCGGCGCTTGAAAGCTCTTCACCGCCGGTCGCCAGCTGACCTTCATAGGCAGCTACCGTCAGTTCGCCGCGATCGGAGAGCGTGAGTGCCGCGGGCGGCGCCTCCGGTGCAAGCTCGACTGGCTGCCCGGCCGTCACTGTGCGGCCGTTCCATTGCACCGTCAGCCGGTATGAGCCCGCAGGCAGCGCCTCAAGGTGAAAAACGCCATCGGCGCCCGCGGTCGCTTCGCCTCGCCCACCTTTGCCTGCTAGCCGCACCTTCGCTCCGGCTATGGGCGCCGCACTTGAATTGCGAACCACTCCACGCCAGACGACGCGCACAGGCTGCTGCGCATAGAGGAGGAATGGCGCAACTACTAACGTCCAGGCGCAGAGAACCGTTCTCGTATGCCAAACCGTGGAGCAGCCGATCCTCGAAACGTACTTGCTGAGTAACCGAATGAGCAACTGATCAGGCCTTTGCGGGAGATGCGCGGAGTGGACATTCTCGCGCGATGAAGATGATGGACCCGGCCGCGTTGCTTTGGATTATACCGTCGATGCAGCACGGGCCGTGGAGCGGAAGCGTGGCCTGCATCACCTCCCCGCCGTGTGTTCCCTACAATAGGGGATGAACCTATGGCTGCCCATGCCAAAACGGAACCCGCCGCCGAACCGGCGCGTGACACCATCGCCGCCATCTCGACGCCTCCTGGCCGAGGTGGCATCGGGATCGTGCGCCTCAGTGGGCCTGAGTCCGCGTCGATTGCCGCACAGCTCGTGCGCCTGCGCCAGCCCCTCGAGCACGCGCTTGCCCGGCTGGCCGATGTTCTCGACGAATCTGAAGAGCCCGCTCGCATCGACGAGGCCGTGGTTACCTATTTCGCCGCGCCCCGCTCCTATACAACTGAGGATCTCGTCGAAATCGCGGCGCACGGTTCGCCCGTAGTGCTCGAGCTGCTTCTGCGCCGCGCCATCGCTCTCGGCGCGCGCCTGGCGGAGCCGGGCGAGTTCACGCAGCGCGCTTTCGTTTCCGGCCGTCTCGATCTCACCCAGGCCGAGGCCGTCCGCGACCTCATCGAAGCGCAGACGCTCACGCAGGCCCGCCAGGCCGCCAGCCAGATGGGCGGCGCACTCAGCCGCCGCATTGTGCCCATCAAGCAATCGCTCGTTGAGCTGATCGCGCTTCTCGAAGCCGGCATCGACTTCGCCGAAGATGACGTCGATGTTACGCCGCAATCGGAGATCGCGGGCCGCATCCATGCGCTCACCGCTCCACTCGCCGCTCTGGAAGCCTCCTTCGCGCGCGGGCGGATCATCCATGACGGCCTCACGCTGGCGATCGTAGGCCGTCCCAACGCCGGCAAAAGTTCCCTTTTCAATCGTCTCGTGGAGCGCGACCGCGCCATCGTCACCGCAACCCCCGGCACCACACGCGACCTGGTCACCGAGCGCATCTCGCTCGACGGCATCCCGCTCGAACTGGTCGACACTGCCGGCCTGCGGGAGGCGCGCGAAGAGGCCGAGCAGATCGGTATCGAGCGCAGCCGCGAAGCGCTCGCCGACGCTGCATTGGTGGTGATTGTTCTCGACGCCACGCAGCCGATCAATGAAGAAGAGCGTCGCCTCTTCGCCGCCGTCGAAGGCCGGCCAGCGCTCATCGCCGTCAACAAATCCGACCTCGTTCCCGGAGACAGAGAGCGTGCGCATTCGCCGGGGGATGCTTCGCAAGCTGTGACGCAGCGCTTAGGACGAAGCCAGATCTCTCAAGACGCGACTTCCATCGTTCCTCATATGCCCTCATGGGAAGAACATGCTTCAGTCCCTGAGAGCAAACCTGTCGCATCTGAAATTCCAGCCGTGCCAACCTCTGCCCTCACCGGTGAAGGCATTGCCCAGTTGCGCGAGCGCATTCTCTCGCTCGCGACGGGCGGCGCGGCGCCGGAGACGGGCCTCCTGACCAATCTGCGCCAGCACCAGGCCGTCTCAACGGCACTCACAGCCTTGACCGACGCGGCCCATGCGAATGCTACCTCTATCCCGCACGAGATGATCCTGCTCGACCTCTATAGAGCACTCTGGGCTCTTGATTCGCTCACCGGACAAACCACTCCCGACGATATTCTCAATCTCATCTTCTCCACCTTTTGCATCGGGAAGTAGTCGTATCGGGTGGCGGTAAGGGAGCCAGGAAGTACGCGGGCGGCGAATGAATCAGAGTGGCTTTTGCTGCGTGATCTGCGGCACCACTTTGCCTTTACCAGGTTCGCCAGG
>Ga0335072_10009077_pt1 | contig 14378 bp, 7 predicted proteins | sample Lox_Sample_21_FD_206725 | JGI IMG/M metagenome (GOLD analysis project Ga0335072, IMG submission 206725) | Soil microbial communities from Loxahatchee National Wildlife Refuge, Florida, United States - Lox_Sample_2.1 | ecosystem: Environmental > Terrestrial > Soil > Wetlands | place: USA: Florida... | reverse complement strand
CGGAGGTGTTCTGACCGCTGCCGCCGTTCGCCTGGCCGAGGATGGGTGTGTTCTGCATGGTGCGCCCAAAGTTGAAGCCCGGGTTGACCCCGCCGTTGCCCTGGTCGAGATCGGACCATATGCTCCACACCGCCTGCTCACCGAAGTTGCCGAACTCATTGTCGAGTACGGCCTGCGTGCAGGCGTTGGGGCCGCTATAGCCGTTGCAGTAACCGGTTCCTGCCAGCGCAGCTTCAAAGAACGGCTGAGCGGGAACGTTGGCGATGAAGCTGGTGTAGGCCGCCCCGGACGGGCCGGAGTTGACGCTTCCGCCCATGCAGGCTGCTTCCGACTTGTCGCAGTTGAGGTACTTTTCGAGGTTGGCGTAGGCGGTTTTGAACTGCTGGCCGCCCTTGGAGAACATGTATGGAACCGCGTTGATGTTGATCGGCTGATACTCATGGTGAATGAGGCGGCCGATATATCCGACTTCGATCAGACCCTTGGACCCCACCTGACGCTGAATCGTGAGGTCGAACGAGTCGACATCGTTCGGACGGAAGTGCGGATCCATACCTTCAGCGGCTGAACCGGCGACCGCGTTATAACCGGGATAAACCGGTTGCGGCAGCGTGGCTGACGGAGCCGGCAGTGGAGCGGAGTTTCCATCGACGCCGACGCGGAAAGCGCTGGCGGCGTTGGGGGTCCCCGGACCGCAGGTTCCATTGGAGAACGGCTTGGCGCAGGCGGTGGCCTGAATCAGGCCGACGCCGAGCAGCGGGACCAGAACCAGATCGACGCCATTCAGGCGGCCGTAGATGCGGCCGTAGCCGCCGCGGACAACCGTCTGTTTGGAGAAGCTGGGGTTCCAGGCCAGCCCCACGCGAGGACTGAAGGATCCGTAGAACGGCTGATAAGGATACTTGAGACCGCTGCCAACGTTGTTCACCAGAGCCCAGCCCACTTCAGGATTGAAGGGCTGTCCCTGGAGAGCGTTCGCCTTGGTCTGGGTAAGGAAGCCCTCGGTGTCGACCGGGTTGTCGGCGGAATCGACCAGTACAGTCTGTTTCCCCTGGGCTTCATGCGGGGGCATTTCCAGCGTGTAACCAAGGCCACCGGTTAGCGTGATAGACGGCTTCATGTGCCACGTATCGCTGACATAGGCGTTGTAGAACGGAATGACGTCCTTGTCAGACGCGTGCGTCAGCGGCGGGTTCAGGGTAAGGTCGCCTGCACGCGTGTAGGCCACCTGCGACTGGTCAACGATGCCCAGTACCGCAGCGGCGAGGCGCTCAGAAGCCTGAGTCAGCGGATATCCGCCGCCCAGATCCGTCATGTCGATGCTGCCGGCCGCGGTGTTCTGTTCACCCATCCGGTACGTGGGAGTGAAGTTGATGCCGCCGCCGTTGTCGGAGCGGGAGTGATAGTCGAAGTCACGCTGATACTGGCCACCAAACTGAATGAGGTGGTTCCCCTTCAGCATGGTCACGTTGTCGCTGAAGAAGTTGTCGTGACCGTCCCAGAAGCGGGTGCGGATGTCCTGGGTGTCGACGTTGAACGGTGACAGGACGTACGTCGCGCTCTCGCCGAAGGGCTCCATCGCGCCGCCGAGACCAGAGATCTGCGCCGGAGCGTTGTTGGTGCCCCACTGCCAGAAGTTGCGCAGGTAGTTGTAGTGGAAATCGTTGGTGGTGTTGGACGTGATGTTGGTGGTCAGGCCGGTAACGAAGAACCACGGAACCAGCGGACGAGGAGCGGTCGAGGTGGGTGTTCCCAGCTTGTCGCCGCTGAAGAAGCCACCGATGTCGTACTGCTTGTTGGCGAACTGAGTGAGCTTGAAGTAGCGATAGCTGGCGAACCAGTTCCACTTCGAGGCGAAAGAGTGGTCGATGCGGAAGACAGCATCGTTGCTGCTGAGAGGCAGCGACATATTGGCCTTGAAACCCACAACGTTGGTTCCATCGCAGAATTTCGTGCTGAAACCGCTGCAGGCACCGGCGCTGCCAACTGTGCCGATGTTGCCAGACGGCTCATACTTGCTCCACATCTGCTGGACATCGGGATTGATGCCGATACCACGCGGATCGACATTCTTCATGTTGTAGGTGGTTCCGCCTTCGATGATGTTACCCGCCTTCATCGTGGCGCTTGGGACGATCCTGGAGATCGTCGTCGACTGGGGATAACGATACCCCTCGTAGAAGCCGAAGATGTACCAGCGGCCGCCCAGCATCGAGGGAAGGAAGAAACCGCCCGCCCTGCCGCCGAAACGGCTGTAGTGATACTGCGGAATCGGGGTCTTGGGGTCGTTGTCGTTGTTGTCCCAGGAATTGGCGTTGAAGCCGTTGTCGAGGTAGTACTCGTAGGCGGCGCCGTGCCAGCGGTTGGTGCCGCGCGGGGTGACCAGCTCGATCTGCGCGCCCGACGAGTTGTCGAAGTCAGCCGTCTGGTTCGCGGTATTCACTTTGACTTCGTCGACGCTGTCAGACGGTGTGGGCAGGATGCCGGAAGGCGGAGTGCCCATGCCCCCGGTCGGGTCGCCGGCGAAAGCGGCGGTGGTGTTGTAGACCGTGTTGTTGCCGTCCATGTCGCTGGAGTTGTTGCCGCCATCGAGCAGGAACATATTCTGATCGCTGACCGCGCCAGCCACGTTGCCGTCAGGAGTGACGCCTGGCTGGAGGGTGGTGAAGGTATTCGCGTCATGGTTGAGGCTGGGCAGCGAACTGATCGCCTCGGCGCTGATGGTCTGGCCGACGGTGGAGTTGAGGGTCTGGAGCTCGGTGCCCTGAACCTGGACTTCGACGGTCTGCGCAGTGGATCCGACCACGAGCTTCACGTTTTCAGTGGCCTGCGATCCGACGTTGACCACCAGTCCCTGCATTTTTGCCGTGCTGAAACCGGACTTGGTGACCGACACGTCGTACGTTCCCGGCGGCACGGCCTGGAAGATGTACTTGCCGGTCCCGTTGGTGGTCGTGCTCAGTTTCGTTCCGGAAGATACTTCGGTGAGGGTGACCGACGCTCCTTCAATGACCGCGCCGCTTTGGTCGGCAACTTCCCCGACGACGGTACCAGTGTTTGTTGCCTGGCCCAAAGCCGAGTGCACGCCTGTATAACAGCAAAACAGGGCGGCGATCATCGGAATGATCCACTGCAACCTCAGTTGCTTCATCACAGCTCCTCCATTAAGTCTTTCTTCGTTGCCAAAATTAACGACTACCGGGTTGGGGTGCCCGGATGCGGGTTGCAACCGCTTCGACAGTGAGGCGGCTTGGTGCGTTTCCTCGTTTGAACCAACAACTTACTGGTTTCTACGACCGGGGAGAAAACAGCGAACGATAGCCAGGGAGGATGATATGGCGAGGGCTGGAGCAATCGAGGGACCAAATGTCCACTTCTGCGTCATTTCTATGACCTTTTGGAATCATGCACTTAGTGACTGCAGACATTCTGCTGTGGATGAAATTGCTCCATAAATTCATATTTTGACCTGCCCACCTCTCCGCATTTGCAGATAACGTCCAGCATTTTGGATCGTCTAAGGCACAACAAACGAATGGGATAGGGACGAGCGGCTGCTGGCCGGGAAGTCCGGATGCAGGCGCTGTTCAGGCCGCAAGATGTTCAGGGGGAAAACAAAGAGGGCGGAGGATGAACCTCCGCCCCGTGGGAGTGGTCCCCGAAGGGATCAAAAGTTGAAGGTGAGCTGAAACTCGGTCTCGCGCGGAGCCCCCTGATCGAAAGTGCCGGTGCGGCGTGGCGTGCGCTCGGTGTTCTTCACAGCGAAGGCCGTCGCGCCCGTGCCATAGGCGCTGTTGACATTGGTCGACGAATCCGCGACGTCGTCGGGCGTGAGGATCACGCCGTCGGGACCATCGAAGTTGCCGAAGTTCAGAACGTTATAGAAGCTAACCGCGGGCTCGATGTTCATTTTCTCGGGCAGCCATTTGAAGCGGATGGGATAACGCAGGCTGGCGTCCATCGTCCGCAGAGGGCTGTTCGGGTAAGCATGCGATGGTGCCGAGGCCAGGGCAGGCATGACCGCCCCGAGCGCAACCAGCTGCGAACCAGTGAAAATGTTATTGGTGACGAGGGTCTGTCCGGCAGGCGTGACTTTACCGGCGTAGTTGGAGTTGTAGGCAGTGATCAGCTTGTTCAGGCTGTCCGGACCGTACTGGCGCATGTAGGCGCCAGGCTTGGTGGTGGGCAGCAGATCGTTGCCGGTCTGACCGTCGCCGTTATAGTCGGAGCGGAAGATCTCGCCTGGCGCCGAACCCTGATCATCGATGAGAAGGCTGGTAGGAAGAGCGCTTTCAAGGTGCCCGATGACCGAGAGCTGCGGGCCGTATTTGAAAGTCGCCGATCCGCCGAAGGAAAGAATGTGCGTGCGGTCAAACCCGCCCCAGCCCTTATCGCCGTTGATGTTGCGATTGTTGTACGAGGGCGAGGTGAAGAAGGGATCCGAGCCGGCCGAGATGCCGTTGTTACCGGCGGTGGCCAGCAGGCGGGAAAAGGCGTAAGAGACTTCAAGGTTGCTCGACCGGACGCCGGGCAGCGGGTGCGAGACCTGCTCCATGAAGTTGACCTGGAGGCCGTCATAGGAAGCGCGGCCTTCGGGGAACTGGAAGGTGCCGACGCCGATGTTCGGGTTGATGCCGGGAAAGGCGGCAATGGGACCCGGACCAATGGCGGCGGGCTGCCCACCATAAAGCGCGGTACCGGAGTCAAGACCGTTTCCGGCGTAGTCAGTGATGCTAGCGCCTGCAGCGATCGCACAGGCGGTATCCGTGGCGGCGCAGTTAAAGCTGGTGTTCGTCGCAGCCACCGCAGCTTGCGCGGAAGCCTTGTTGAAGTAACGGGCATCGCCGACGTGGTTGGCGTCGATCGTCTGGCCCAACCTCATGGTTTCGAGGCGAACGTAGTCGGCTGAGATGACGGCTCCGGAAAAGAGCTGCCGCTGCACACCGAAGCTGATGTTGGTGGAGTACGGGAATTTAAAGTCCGGAGTGAAAGCGATGGCGCCGTTCTGGATGGCCAGGTTGTAGGCCGCCGAGCCGGTGTTAACGCCGGGGCCGCCTGCAATCTTGCGGTAATCGCTCTGCAACTGCAGCCAGTCAGGAGCGCTGGCCGCGACCGACTCACTGCACAGTGTCTTGATGCTCTTGCCGGTGCTGGTTTGCGTCAGTCCATTGAGCGTATAGGTCGCGCCAGCGCACAGTTCCGTGTACACGGCAAACTGTCCGGTCTGGAGGCGGGAAGAACGGTCGAACTGAACGTTGTTGAAGACGTTGCTGTCGTAGTAAATGCCGAAGCCCGCGCGCAGAACCGTCTTAGGCGAGAAGCGTGGATTCCACGCGAGTCCGACGTTGGGGCCGAAATCCCAGTCAGGCTGCGAGACCCGTTTGCCGAGGCCCGCGCCCCACTGATCGAAGAGGGATGCCGATCCGGAGCAGGGCAGGCTGGAGCTGCCGGCGCCGAAGGCGAAGTTATCGGTCGCGATATTCGAGCAGGGCACCGGAGCCAGGTCCGCGTTCGAGCGGCCGGTGTCGCGATCCCAGCGCAGGCCGTAGGTGAATGTGATGTTGGGAGTGATTTTCCAGGTATCGACGGCGTAGAGGCCTGTGCGCCAGTCGTTCATGCCGCCGCCGGGAAGACCGAAGTTGGGATGCTCCGACGCGTAGCCAAGATCGTTCGAGATGACGACACCGTAAGGATGGTATCCGTTGAGTGGGTCGGTCTTGTTTCCGATCACCGTCGTCGCTCGAATGATGACCTCCGGTCCATAGCCGAAGAAGGCCGCGAGGCCGCCGCCCTGAATGCGATCGAGGCTGACGCCGTAGCGAATGTTGTGGGCGCCTTTGACCCAGCCGCCGTCGTAACGGAGTTGCTTGTCGGACTGATAGGTCTGCTGCGGCGCGTTGGGGTTGGGTCCGGTCTGCAGGCCCTCCGCCCCATAGCGAATGTCCACTCCATCGATGGGGTTGTAGATTGTGTGATTCCCGAGCGTGGTGTCGCCGATCTGGTTGTGGAACTTCTCGTAGCTGCCGCGAAAGCTGTTGGTGAACCGCGAAGTGCCGAAATCGGCGCCCCCCGCGATGCCCCATGCGTTGTCGAGATTGCTGTAAGTGGAGTAGCTGGCCCCGGTCGCGAAGGAGTTGCGTTCGTAATTGCCGCGGGCGAAGAAGCGCGTGTTGTGCGGGCCGTTCCAGTCGATACGTCCATCGGAGTAGGTGTCACGGTCCGGGCTGCCGACATTGGGATACGCCGCCTGGAGAGCTGCGAAGTCCGGTCCGAGCGAGATGGGAGCCGACTGATCCTGCTTCAGCCGTTCGGAGTTGGCGAAGAAGAAGAGCTTGTCGCGAAGAATCGGACCTCCGACACTGCCGCCAAACTGGTTGCGCTGGAAGGGATTGGAATTTCCCTCGTAGGTTGCCGCGCCGGCACGCTGATCCTGGAAGTATTCAAACGCCTCGCCGTGGAAGCTGTTCGTTCCGGACTTGGTGGCCAGCAGGACCGAACCCTGTGAGGTGACCTCAGTGGATGGGTCGGCCGTAGCGCGAGTGACCTGCTCCTCTCCAATCGAGCCCTGCGAAATATTGAAGATCGTCGTCCCAACGGTCTCGTCGGTGACGTCCTGCCCGTCGAGCAGGATGCGGGTCGTGCGGCCGGAGATTCCGCTGAACGAAACCGCGGAGTACCCGGCCTTGGTGGGATCAAAGCCGCCGTCGTTGCTGCCGCCGGCCTGGAGCTGAACACCAGGCTGAAGCTGAGCAAAGTCGAGAACGTTGCGGCCATTGACGGGGAGGGACTCGAATTGCTGAGTGCTGATAACACCACTGACCGTGGGCTGGTCGGTATTCAGCTGAACGGCGCCCGCAGTGACTTCGACGGTCTGTGTCTGTGAGCCGATCTTCAGCTGGAAGCTGCCAGGCGTCGCCGTGGCCGTACGAATGACAGTGTTGACGACCATGGTCTCAAAGCCGGCTGCGGTAATGGTGACGCGGTAGTTGCCCGGATTGAGGGGGCCGACCGAGTAGAGACCGCTGGCGTCGGTGGTCACCACCACGCCCGCCCCGGTGTCCGTTGACAGAATGCGGATCGACGCGCCTGCGATCACTGCACCGGAGGTGTCGGTGATCGTCCCCTGAATCGAACCACCGTTGACCGATATAGCCTGCGCCGAAGCCACAGGCGCGAGTGACATGAGAATTGCGGCGGATGTCAGCGCGATACCAAACAGGCCGATTACGAGGGCGATTCGTTGCCAGAATTGCGGCTTTTTCATAAGAGGTCCCTGATCCTTATCGTTAAAAAAATCCGATCGTGCACGGGCTGGAGTGATCCCGAAAACTCCGCTGCCCACGTCCTGCGAAAGGCCCAGTAATGTCGGGAAAATTGGAGAGATAAGGGGCAATTGCCCACCCAATTCGTTCAGCACTTGAACGATTTAGCGGGAGCAAACTCTTTCAGCTGGGGACGCCACGAATGATCTGTTTGATAAAAGCCAGGTTAACGAGCCAAACTAAAGTAATGAGTGGGTTATGCACGCAGTACAGACCCCCAGCCTGTCAATAGCCAACTGGTAATGGCTGGGGACATAGAAATCTCCAAAATCTCATACCAGTTCAGGGGCAATGTATGGCGTCTCAGAGGCGCACATGAGTCCTTGTGAAAAAATGGTGTTAGAGCCCTCAGGAGAGGGCCTCGAATGAACACCCTTAAAACCGCATTCTTACTGACCCTTCTGACTCTGCTTTTGGTTTTGATCGGCAGCCACTGGGGCGAAAACGGAGCGATCCTCGCGTTTGTGATCGCCGCCGCGATGAATTTCTTCAGCTACTTCTATTCCGACAAGCTCGCGCTGGCGATGTACCGGGCGCAGCCCGTGACGCGGGAACAGCTGCCGAGGGCCTACGAGGTGGTCGAGCGTATGACGGGGCGGCTGGGACTGCCAATGCCGAAGATTTATGTGATTCCGACCGATGCACCCAACGCGTTCGCCACGGGGCGCAATCCGGCCCACGCATCGGTGGCGGTCACGCACGGAATTCTGCAGCTGCTGAACGACGACGAACTGGAAGGCGTGCTGGCGCACGAGCTGGGCCACGTCCGCAATCGCGACATCCTCACCAGCTCCATCGCGGCAACGCTGGCCGGCGCGATCACGCTGCTGGCACGCATGGGCTGGTGGGCTGAGATGTTCGGCGGGATGAGCGGAGGCGGAGATCGCAGGCGAGGCGGAGGCATCAGCGCGCTGTTCATGCTCATCCTGGCGCCGATCGCTGCGATGTTGATCCAGCTCTGGGTGTCGCGCACCCGTGAGTATGAGGCCGATGCGACGGGCGCGCAGATCACCGGCAATCCCTACGCGCTGGCCAGCGCGCTGGAGAAGCTGGACGCGTATTCGAAGCGCGTGCCCATGCCAGGAACGGCGTCCACGGCCCATCTGTTCATCGTGCAGCCACTGCTGAGCCGCGAGGACTTCGCCGGACTGTTCTCGACGCATCCACCGATCCGGAAGCGGATCGAGCGACTGATCGGGCGGCCGAGCGTGGGCGGGCAGTAGTGCGAGGGAGAAGGGAAACGGCCTGAGAGGCTTTTTCTGCTCCCTTCTGCCTTCTCCCTTCTCCCTTCTTATTGCGCCCAGCCGAGCCCGTCGTCGCCTTTGCCGGCGTCGATCAGTTTCGTCACTTTCCATTGCGCCAGATCGATAGCCGCGACTTTGCCGGCGCCCATACAGGAGACGTAGGCGACGCGACCGTCAGGCTGAATGAGGACTTCCTGCGGCGAGGCGGCGACGGGGATTTCGCGAGTGACCTTCATCGACTGCAGATCGACGACGGCAACCTCGTTTCCAAACGGGATAGCAACGAGGAGCCAGCGCCCGTCGCGGGTGGCGGCGGCGCCGTATCCGTTGGCGGGCAACGGCACCCAGGTTTTGAGTTTCTTTGTTGCTGTGTCGATGACGGCGAGCCGGGGCTCGACGACGTCCGAGGTGAAGACCCACTTGTCGTCGCGTGAGATGGCGATGCGCTGCACTTTGGTGGCGACGGGGATGACGGCGAGAGTCCTGCGTCCGACGAGATCGAGCACCGAGACAGTGCCCGGGCCGACGTTGGCCGTATAGCCGAAGCGGCCATCGTGGGAGATGGCGAGCATGTGCGATTCTTTCTGGCCGGTGGGGACTTTGCCGAGAATCTTCAGGGTGTGCGGGTCGACGATGGTGATGGCGCTGTCCAGTTCGGTGGTGACGTAAAGGAGGTTGTGCTCCGCATCGAGGACGGGCAGATGCGGGCGCACGGGGTGGCCGAAGTCGACGGTGCCGGTGATCTTGTGTGAGGCGATATCGATGACCAGCATTTTGCTGCCGTCAGCCCCCGGCCGGCCGACGCCGGAGTTGCCGTAGATGGGAAGGAACGCGGTGTGGCCGTCCGCCGTGATTTCGTGGCCCCATTCGCCGGGGATGGTCTCGGCGATCGTGGCGACCTCCCTGCCCTGAGTAGGATCGATGAGGCTGACGGTTTGGTCGCGCTGATTGGCGACGAGGAGCGTCTGCGCCGCAGCCGACCCACAGAAATATGTAACCACGATTAGAACAAATACAGAAAAGGGCTTGCTCATAGAGGCTGCCAGTTTAGCAAGAAGGAAGAAGGAAGAAGCTGGAAGGATGGAGCCGGAAGCCGTACCAGGGTTCCGGCCCCTTCCACCTTCTCCCTTCCACCTTCTCCCTTCCATCTTCCTGCTCAGGCCTGGGGCACTGTAATCTGAGTGCCATGAAAAGCGTGCTGCGGATCCTGGTCTGGCTGGCGGTCGTGGTTTGGTTTGGCGGCTTACTGTTCTTTCCCATCACTGCCTGGGCGGCGTTCAGCACGATCGCGGATACCCACCAGGCCGGGACTATTGTCGCGAAGTGCCTCGGCGTACTGCATCATGAGGGACTGTTCGCGGGATGCGTGATCATCGTGCTGCTGGCGCTGGGCTACTGGCTAAAGGCGTTCAGGATGAGCACCGCGACGATCGGAATTGTGGTGACGCTGCTGATGATCGGCTGTACGGCGTGGTCGCAGTACAGCATCATTCCACGCATGGAAATGGACCGGATCGCGGCGGGCGGAGCGATTGACAGCATAGCGAAAAACGATCCGCGGCACGTGGACTTCGACCGCCTGCACAACCTGTCGACGGATGTGGAAGAGGCGGTGATGCTCGGCGGTCTGGTGCTGGTGATTTCGCTGGGGAGGGATTGCTAGAGGCAGGGAGAAGATGGAAGGAAGAAGGGAGAAGGAAGAAGGAAAAGCCTCTCATCATTACTTGCACCTACTCCCTACTCCCTTCTCCCTAACCTTCACCGGCCTTGGCGGCAAGCGCCGCAGCAACGCTGATGTTCTTTACCAGGTCGCCCGGAACATTGTGCCGCTGCTGCAGATACTCCGGGCTGTTCCACGAGAGCCAGACCGCGCCGTCGGAATCTTCCCAGACGAGAATCTTCAACGGCAGATCGATGGCGATCGTAGGGGCAGCAATCATGAGCGGCGTTCCGGCCGCCGGGTTGCCGAAGATGAGGAGCTTCGTCGGCCGCATCTCCATGCCGGCCTTTTTCGCTTCGCCGCTGTGATCGACCAGCGCGAAGACCGTGACGCCTTTCGCGTCGAGAATGCTTTTGAGGCGGGCAACGGTCTCCTCGACACTGTGCTGGCTGCGCTGGCTGAGAAATCCCTGTGCGGTGGCGGTCATCGGGCAATCTCCATAAGACTTTGTCAGCAAGATGCGCGGAGTGGGGGATTATGCTCAGGAATTCCCCTGGGAAAAGAAAAAGGGAGAGAGAAACGGGGACCCGCTGAGTCCGTGTCGCCGTTTCGTTTTGCCTCTTGCTGTCGTTGTGCCGGCCTACCGCCTGGCTCAGGAGACCTTGCGCTCCGTCATTGGTTCCCCGTTGATGCTCTGCTCGCCGGAATGGGGCGCTCTGGCTGACGCTCCGTTACACGTCGTCACATTTCGGGAACCGGGACGGGGCTGACTCCGTATCCGGCTTCAATCCCATCGTGCGAGGTGGCCCGCGGTGAAGCTCTCGATCGAAAACGTCGGCAAGCGGTATACCGGCAATGTTTGGGCATTGCGGCGCTTCAGCCTCGAACTGAAGCCGGGTGTGCTGGGATTGCTGGGCCCGAATGGCGCAGGCAAAACGACGCTGATGAATGTTCTCGCGACCATCACGCGCGCCACCGAGGGCAGGGTGACGTGGAACGGCGTGGATGTGGCGAAGGATCCGAATGCGCTCCGTGCTGTGCTCGGCTATCTGCCCCAGGATTTCGGCGTCTACCCCAACCTGAGCGCGCAGGAATTTCTGGAATACCTCGCGGCCGTGAAAGGCCTCGATGCCACCGCGGCGCGGCGGCGCATCGATCAGCTGCTGAACGTGGTGAATCTGGCTGACGTGCGCGGGCGTCCGCTGGGGGGCTTTTCCGGCGGAATGAAGCAGCGTGTGGGGATTGCGCAGGCGCTGCTGAATGATCCGCGGCTGCTGATTGTCGATGAGCCGACCGCCGGGCTCGATCCCGAGGAGCGGGTACGGTTTCGCAACTTGCTGTCGGATCTGTCCGGTGAGCGGATCGTGATCCTGTCGACGCACATTGTGTCGGATGTGGAAGCGACGGCCACCGAGATCGCGCTGATCTCCAATGGCGGGCTGGTGGCCCATGCAGCGCCGGAGGCGCTTCTGCGCAGCGTGGAGGGACGGGTGTGGGAGTGGGTGATCCCGAGCGCCGACCTGAACGCCGTGAAGCAGGCGTATCGCGTCAGCAACACGGCGCGCCGCAGCGATGGCGTGCATGTCCGCGTTCTGACCGAGGAGCCGCCCGACGGTGCGAGGCCGGTCGCACCCACGCTTGAGGATGCATATCTGGATTCGTTGTCGGTGCATCGCGCAGGAGTAGCGGCGTGAGCAGCGCGCGCGTACTGGGTCATCTGGTGAAGGCGGATTTTCTCACCCGCGTCCGTCGGACAAGCTTTCTTGTGACGCTGGCGTTCGCAGTGTTTCTTGGCTACCAGGTCTTCGCCGGCAACGTGCAGATGCAGCTGGACGACTATCGCGGCGTCTACAACTCAGCCTGGGTGGGCGCGCTGATGGGCGTAGTGTCGAGCACGTTCCTGACGCTGGTGGGGTTCTACATCGTGAAGGGCTCGATCCTGCGCGATGAGACGACGCGGGTCGGGCAGATCCTGGCCGCGACGCCGATGAGCAAGAGCTTCTATACCGTGGCGAAGTTCCTCGGCAACTTCGCGGTGCTGTCGGCGATGGTGGCGGTCATGGGTGTGGCGGCAATCGCCATGCAGCTGATGCGCGCCGAAGATCGCACGCTGCACCTGTGGACGCTCGTCTCTCCCTTGCTGTTGTACGCGCTGCCGGCGATGGCGTTTGTCGCGGCGCTGGCAGTCCTGTTCGAAACGCTGCCCGTTCTGCGCGGCGGCGTGGGCAACGTGGCGTGGTTCTTTTTGTGGACAGGACTCATCGTCGTCGGGGTCGGGCAGTCGGCGTCCCACGGCGGGGTCGTCACGCAGGGGGGATATTTTCGCGACTTCAGCGGCATGCCCACCCTGATGGGGCAGATGCGGACCGAAGTGATGAAGGTGGATCCGCACTTTCATAACGACTTCTCGCTGACTGTGGCAGGCATGCGGCCGCATAAACAGTTTTTGTGGACGGGTGTGGAGTGGACCGGGGTGCAGGTGGCAGCTCGGCTGTTGTGGTTCGTCTATGCACTGGCCGCGGCGATGCTGGCGGCAGTGTTCTTCCACCGTTTCGACCCCGGCCGCGAGCGGCGTTTTCGACGGCTGAACGCAATTCAGCAGCGAACCCCGGTAGTGGAGCTTGCCGCGGCGAAAAACCTGGCCCAGGCCGATCCGTGGACGCATCGCCTGACGCCTCTGGAGCACGTGAAGGCGAAGAACCGATTCCTCGCGCTGGTGGTCGCGGAGCTGCGCCTCATGCTCCAGGGCCACAAATGGTGGTGGTATGCGATCGCAGCGGCATTGTTCGTCGCCTGCGCGGCGTCCCCGCTCAGGACTTCGAGCCAGGGCGTGATTCTGGCCGCGTGGATCTGGCCGCTGCTGATCTGGTCAAAGATGGGCGGACGCGAAGCTCGATACGCAACTGGTTCGCTGATCTTCTCAGCTCCGCATGCGCTCGATCGGCAACTGCCGGCAGCCTGGTTGGCGGGCGCACTGCTAACGCTGGCGACCGGCGGCGGCCTGCTGATCCGCCTGGTTGTCGCGGGCGACCTGCGCGGCGTGGCTGGTTTGCTCGTTGCTGTGTGCTTTATTCCGAGCCTCGCGCTGGCTTGCGGAATTCTGACCGGCGGAAGCAAATTCTTCGAGGCTCTGTACACCGTGTGGTGGTACACCGGCGCGGCGCATCACATCCGCGGACTGGATTTTATGGGCACCGTGGACGTAAGCAGCACGCCGGTAGTCTATGGCATGCTCGCGATAGCGCTGCTCGCAGTCAGCTGGACCCGGAGGCGGACGCAGCTGGCTTACGCGTGATGCCGAATGAACAGATCGGCAGCAACGAAGACGAAGAAGATCACCGCGATCACGCCGTTCATCGTGAAGAACGCTGCGTTGAGCCGGCTCAGATCCCGCGGCGAAACCAGCGTGTGCTCCCAAAAGAGAAGCGCGGCGACAGCGACAATGCCCACAGCGGCGATGGGGCCGAGCTGAAACAGGATCGCAAGCCAGACCAACAAAGCAAGCATCACCAGGTGCATGGTGCGAGCGATCCAGAAGGCGGCCGCCAGGCCGAGCGTGGCAGGGATGCTGTAAAGGCCCGTGGACCGGTCGTGCGCCTCATCCTGGCAGGCGTAGAGGACGTCGAACCCGGCAACCCAAAAAAGCACAGCAAGGGTGAGAACGAGGATGCGTGGATCGAGCGAACCGCGAATGGCGATCCACGCGCCGGTGGGCGCGATCCCGAGTGCCAGGCCAAGGAACAGATGCGACCAGCGGGTGAAGCGCTTCGTGTACGAGTAAAGGAAAAGCACCGCCAGCACGACAGGCGAGAGGATCAGCGTGAGCCGATTCAGCCGCCAGGCTCCGAAGAGAAAGAGCGCCGACATGATGAGCGTGAATCCAGCGGCAAAATTGCGAGTAAGCATGCCGGCAGGGATCGCGCGCATGCGGGTCCGCGGGTTGGCGGCGTCCAGGTCGGCGTCGGCCCAACGATTAAAGGCCATGGCGGCGGAACGGGCGGAGATCATACAGAGGACGATCCAGCCAAGCTTCGCCGCGAGCCAGCTAATATGCGCGGCCGGCGGATATGCGTGCGCGGCGAGCATCGCTCCGGTGAGAGCGAAGGGGAGAGCGAAGATCGAGTGCTCCCACTTGATCATCTCCAGCGTGAT
>Ga0335072_10009076_pt1 | contig 14379 bp, 18 predicted proteins | sample Lox_Sample_21_FD_206725 | JGI IMG/M metagenome (GOLD analysis project Ga0335072, IMG submission 206725) | Soil microbial communities from Loxahatchee National Wildlife Refuge, Florida, United States - Lox_Sample_2.1 | ecosystem: Environmental > Terrestrial > Soil > Wetlands | place: USA... | reverse complement strand
GTGACCGTACTGTTGTTGTACGTATTATTCGTCACGACATTACCACCTTGGAGTGGAACAAAGCCTGTACCATCATAGTACTGTACCTTGTGAGATGCCTGGTCATAGTAGAACTGTCCGGGCATAGGGTTACTCGGTTGTATTGTAGGCGTTAAGACGAGAGACCCGTTGACTGTAAGCACGCCCTGTGGAGAAGCGGAGGACTGGCTCGTAAGCTGTGAGCTTACGCCAGGGAGTGATGTAGTCTGAACTCGTACCCGCTGACTGGCGCTTACTGGCGTATTCTGAGCTCTATTCTTAGTAAGCTCAAGTCGCACACCAAGTATAAGCGCTGCTACTATTCCGAGCAGGAGTAGCCCAAGGCCAATAAGACGTTGTAAGGATATCCGCTGGGGCGGTTCTGGTAACTCCTCCTGTGGCATGGTGAGTGGCACCTGGTCCAGAAGAGAGCCCTGGTTGACCGGATCGTCACCCCCAACGTGCCCAGGTGGCTGCAGGGAACTGTTGAAAGGGGTATCTAGAACGTGAGTAGCAGACGAGGTAGGCACTGAGGTAGCAATGGTACTCTGTGGATTACTTACGGCTCCGGTGGATGACTCATCTGGCCCACCAAAAGAGCCAGTGGTAGCAGCACCTGGGCCAGCAAACGTAATAGGTCCTTGGTTGCTACCAGCTATATGGCTAGGGTTGAGTGCTACAAAATCACTATCTATCGCAGAACCTTCAACGACTGGCTTACTCCCAGGGGCGGTACCAACGTGAACAGGTACCGTAAAAGTATCCGTGTTTTCGTCCACGGACTGGCCAGAAGCTGCCGATGTAGTGCTTGGCTCCATCTTTTATTTTCTCTCGTTTTTATATCTCTTTTGGCTTCTTGTTTACTTTTTTAGTTGGAAGCTATGCAGAGAGGTCTGGTGCTTTGTTAAGCGACCAGCCAGAACCGTACTTCACATAAGAATGTACCGCTTAAGTTTACCAGATATGACAGAGGAATGACAAGACTAACCCTCAAACCCTACCAATAGGACACTGGAACAACAATAAAACGACGATCAAGCACACAATCTCCTAGTCAACAACTACTGTCTACGTTGTTATCGCAGCCGCAACAATAACGCCCGTGACAATCAGTATCCCCATAGCAGTAACGAGAATATCCACCATACCGCGTCGGAGAGCATTTGCCGCTAGCGGATTTCTGCCCAGAGATATGACACCACTACGAATACCGGTGTAGAGCATAATGACAATGGTCACGAAACCTAAAAGTAGTGTGGCTGTTCCAATCAGTACTCTGAATGGCGATACTACCTTGCCGGCAATACTATCCGCAAGATTTTGCAGAAACGGCGGAATATAAGCCGAGAGACTCCCTTGAGAGGCGGCTGAGTAGTACCCAACGTTAATAGCTATAGGCAGCAACCCTACGTTTACCGACACTTGTTTACCGTCCGTACCGGTAAAAAACTTTGTAACTGTTTTGACCGATGTAAGGTTAGCCTGGGCGACTCCTACGATCTCACTGGCAGTTGTCGCTTTCATGCCAATACCACTAACCGGGGAGGCAGTAATTTTGTCACCCGCATAGACTGGGCCATTGACGTCGCTAACCAAAGCTTCGTTCGTGCCCCCAACCGCCACTTGAATACTGTTACGAGCGCCACTAGATAGCTCGATGAGCGGCGCACTGGTGGCGATACCGACCAGGCTGGAACTGTTTACTGTATTAGCAGGGGCGACAGTGGTAGATCCTGTGGCCGTAAGGCTCAGGAGTGAGCCTTGGCTAATAGCAGCACTAGTCGTCTGGTAACTCTGAGCTATAGCGCCGGAAGAAGAGGCAGCCAAGGCGGGGCTTCCGACCCACGACAGCAGGATGCTCAGCAACACAACTAACACGTATGCTGGCTTACGGTAGGTGTAGATCCAGGAGTTTTGTCTCATATTACCCGTTCTATTGTTTGACACGGTTACGCTAATGATAGCATGCGGAGCGACTCAGGTACGTTAACGTATACGACAAACGAGCTTTCCACCAGGGAGGAGCCGAGGCTAGTATCACCGAAGAACCACCGTGGCAAATTTTACGCCAACCGAGCTATTGCATGAGACAAGCAGAAGCGTATAGTGGAAGTTAGCCATGTGAGGACTGGTAGTTTTAGCTTCCTTTGCCTTTCAGGCTTCATAACATTTAGGCAATCACACTTCGGTCACTGTGCGCCTCCTACAAACTTAGGTTTCTTATCTAGGATCGCGATCGGTAGACGGCCAATCGTCATCACAGAAATCTTCTTTAGAACTCCGTCTCCGGGCTTATATTCAAGCAGTCGGTTTTTTATAAATCTCTAAGTTTGTAGGAGAATCAGCGTATGACCAACGTTATCAACCAAGAAGTTAGTGTGAACGCTTTTTACTTTGCCGGACAAAGCATGAAGACTTTTCCACGTGAGATCGAGTACGGTGGTCAGGCTATCACCTTTGCCAATGGTCTACGTTACCTGGTGCAACACAGTGCTGAGGCGGTAAAACTATTTGACATGAATGGGGCGGATGGTTTGACATATCGCCTGCAACAGCAAGGTGAGCACTGGACACTGCTCGGCACGAAAGGAGCATTCTAATGACGCGCCGGGAGTATCTATATGAAGACCTACCGCTCATCCGACGTTATTTCCCGGGCGCTAAAACACTACAACTGACTACACCCTTTGATGTAACAACAGAGCCCGCTACCGACCCCTGGGAACTACGAGATGATAACGACGGTGCGATCCTTGAAGCTAATTTGCACGGAGACCTGTCATGGAACCAGTGAATGAAGCATATGCCACCAGTACGGAAATCGGCACATCCGTGGCAATACATACCGGTTTTCCCAACCCAGCCGCCGAACGTACTGGCTCACCGCTCAGCCTCGATAAACTGCTAGTCCGTCACCCTAGTAGTACCTACTTCTTTCGTGTTCGTGGTCATAGCTGGCACGCACAAGGTGTGTTCGACGGTGACATCGCGATCATTGACCGAGCCGTTACACCACGTGAACGTGAATTGGTTGTCGGGTGGCAAGAAAACGGCGAGTTTGTATTAAGTCCGTATCGGAACGCTACCCAATCAAGTATCTGGGGAACCATTACGGCCATTATCCACCCATTGAATACAAAGTAATATACCGGGGGTAGTATGTATGGACTATGAAGGCGTTATTATTGAGGAAAGCCTGAAAGACAAAGCGGTCCTGCAGGCAGTTAAGATTATATCTACACAGATTGAGCCAGCCTCTAAGGCGCACAATACACCCTGGCTCAAGCAATGGACGCTTCACACCGTCAGGATATCAGCAGAACAAGCCGATACCATAGCCGAACGACTAAGGGCATCGCTTGATCGCAACTGTTGGTACGCCGATTTCAAAAACGACACTACCCATTACATAATCTTTTCAGACAAGATCTTTCAAATCGACCGACGAAATATCGAGGCGTATGAGGCCGCCACCAATCACGGCCTACGGTTACGGATTCCATCTTACCAACTAGATTTCGTCCCCAACACCATCCACTGGGAACGCCCTGACATCACACCAGACTCCTTGGCTAATAAGATTGAGACATTGCCTGCGGTACAAAGTGCAGTTCAAGTACTCCGGCGTCTCAAGCAGCGAGGTCTTCGTGAACCTGCTATCGCCTCTGGTTGGACGCGCGGCTACCTGGTTGGCATCGAGCCCTCCGACATTGACGTTGCCTACGTTGGCCTTGTTGCACCCAAAACTGCCCAGCGCTACATCCGGGAAACGTTAGCCGAGCTGAACCTTGACCCTACACCCTGGGATATTGCCGGCATCTGGAACGCTCAGCTTGCTTATGGCGTAACACACACGGTCGAAAACTACCTCCTGTATTACGTAGACAGTATCGATACAGTGTACCTCGGCGCTGACGGTAAGCTGCACGATCCTACTGGCTACGGGTTTACCGATGCGGCCGCGAAAATACTGCGCATTAATACGTACGACTCGACGAGCGGTCGTAGGCCGACCGCGCAGGATGAAGTATATGTCTGTCTGGAAGGTTGTCGGCGTATCGCCAAGTTTGGGTGGACCCCAACCACTGAAAGTATCGATAGAATTCGACGTGGTGCGAGCCGGTGGCACGAGTTATCGGCTACCGAGCAGACCTACTATATACGTAGGAAAGTCATCGGTAAGTACTCCCCGAAAGAATATGACACCATTCGTCCATCATATGATACATATGGCTGGGGGTTTGTGTTTGATAAGGCTTCGCAGGCCCTATGAAGGCTTGTGCGCTCATCGACTGTAATAACTTCTTCGTGAGCTGCGAACGATTATTTCGTCCTGACCTAGATGCTCGGCCGGTGGTTGTACTGAGTAGCAATGATGGCTGCGCCGTTTCTCGTAGTCAAGAGGCTAAAGATCTTGGTATCCCTATGGGTGCTCCACATTTCAAATTCCGCGAATTGTTCCGACGTGAAGGTGTCGTAACATTCAGTGCCAACTTCGAATTGTATGGCGATATATCCGAACGTATCACCAACCTGCTCGCTAGTATTACCCCACACATCGAAGTCTACAGCGTAGATGAATCATTCCTAGACCTTAGTGAACTCGACATCGCCAACCGTGAAGCATGGGGCCGGGAAGTAAGCGCAAGTATCCTCAGGCAGATCGGGGTACCGGTAAGCATTGGGGTTGCACCGAGTAAAACACTCGCCAAAGCCGCTAACGACCGAGCCAAAAAGCTGCCAGAGCTCGGTGGCTCCCTCGACCTCACCGAACAGGGGACAACTACCGACCGATACCTGGCAGGCTTACCCATTCAGGACGTTTGGGGTGTTGGTTGGCGGCTTGCCCCCAAACTCCGAGCGGAGGGTATCCGTACAGCACTCGATTTACGTGAAATGAATATCCACCGTGCTCAACAGCTTATGGGCATCCATGGTCGCCAAATGGTCACTGAGCTGAATGGCGTTACTTGCTTGCCGTTTCAACGTGCTCATAAACCCCAACAGATGATTACGCGCGGCCGCCAATTCGGTGAGGACACACACGAGTTCTATGTGGTAGAATCGGCCATTGCCAGCCTCGCCGCTCGAGCAGCCGTCGCGCTCCGTCGAGAACACCAGCTAGCTCGGCAAGCCACCGTTACGCTGCGGACCAACCGACATCGGCCTGGATATCAGTACGTGAGTCGCACGGTTCGCTTTTACACACCCACTGCCGACACTGGTGTCATTACGAGCCAACTCATATCCTTATTGGCCACGAGCTTTAATGCACAGCTCCCGTACCACAAAGCCGATGTACTCCTGCATGATTTCGTACCCGAAGATAGCCTTCAAACAGACCTACTCGGCACAGTCGATGTCACCATAGATGACCGTTCGCGCCAAAAAATGCAAGTAGTAGACGCCATAAACCGCAAGCATGGTAAGAGTACGGTGTTTTTTGCCGCTGAGCATCTTAGCCAGGCCTGGCAGCCCCGCAAGCGCCTTATGAGCCCACGGTACACCTCCACATGGACAGAGCTTCCGGAGGTGCATCTTCGATAACAAATGGCTATACTGGCAACATGATCTATATTGCCCTGCTTAGGGGAGTGAATGTCGGTGGTAAAGCCATGGTGAGTATGGTTGCCCTTAAAGCGTGTTTCGAGCAGCTCGGGTTTACCCATGTAATGACATACATTAATTCGGGCAACGTCATCTTTAATAGTACAGACGTAAGCACCGACACTCTAGCTCGACGCATTGAAGCATCTCTCGACCAAACCTTCGATCCAGGTATTCGCGTCCTCGTCAAAACCAATGACGAACTTCAGGCACTCGCTGCTGCCATTCCCAGCAGCTGGGTTAATAATGCCGACATGCGGTGTGACATTATGTTTCTTTGGCGGGAGATCGATAAACCGACTATAGTGAACGAGCTCCCGATTAAACCCGATATTGAAGACGTCCGATACCTTCCTGGCGCAGCCTTATGGCGTATCGACCGTCCACAGATCACTAAGAGTCGGATGACTCGTATAATCGGAACGCCGCTCTATAAACAGATCACCATTCGCAACGCCAATACCGTCCGCAAACTAGCTAGTCTTGCCAATGAAATCAGTTGAGATAGTAGCTAAGTATCCCCTTATTTCAGACCAGGTCAGCAAAGACCAGTTGAGTATCATATTGAGTGAGCTGGAAAGAGTCCTACCACAGCTCGATGGAGCAGTTGTAGAGTTCGGTTGTTACATCGGCACCACCAGTTTGTTTATCCGCCGATTATTAGACGCGTACGACGACAGCCGCGAATTCCATGTCTATGACTCATTTGTAGGATTACCAGCAAAGACGAGTGAAGACGAGAGTCGGGCAGGGGAACAGTTCAAAGCCGGTGAGCTGGCAGTCAGTAGGAAGCAGCTTGTTCGTGAGTTTCAAAAGGTAAATCTTAGAACACCCTTTATACATAAAGGGTGGTTCAGTAGCCTTACATCGAGCGATGTACCTGAACGTGTTGCGTTTGCATTTCTAGACGGTGACTTTTATGAAAGTATTTATGATTCATGTAAACTAGTGCTTCCACGTATGCAGCCGGGTGGCACAGTCGTACTAGACGACTATGCTCGCGAAGCGCTTCCTGGGGTAGCGAGAGCCTCTCACGCCTTCCTCGATCCGAGACACATTCGTGTTACTCATAATTTGGGGATAGCACGGCTATGAAACTACGGCTCGTAACTATAGGTAAGCCAAAACTGCCGTATGCTACCGTAGGTTGGAATGAGTACGTCGGTCGTCTACAGCGACTGCACACAGTCCAAGTAAATCATCTTGGCGACAAGTATGCAGAAGATGCCGCTAAAATACAGGAAGCCGTTGTCGGTACGTACGTTGTGGCCATGGAAATCACTGGCCAGATGCTAGATAGTTTGCAACTGGCAGATTTCTTAACGAACCGTGAACTTGAAGCTAGAGAAGTCAGTTTTATTATCGGTGGTCCAGATGGCTTACCTAATAAGATTCGAGAGCATGCAGACTTTCGCTGGAGTCTCTCGAGGCTTACATTACCCCACGACTTGGCTATGGTAGTCACGTGCGAAGCACTGTTTCGCGCCAGTACTATTAAAGCCGGCCTACCCTATCATCGTTAGGGCAGGGTATACTACAACTGCATGAACAGTGTTAACACGACTGATCGGCCGCAGGAAAAGCCTCAACAAAATATACATGGTCCTATCCTGGTTCTGATACGTGGCCTACCTGGTAGCGGTAAAACATACTTGGCAGCCACTCTGCAAAACAGACTTGGCGCCGATAAAGTTGCACTACTTGACCCCGATGCTATTGATCGTACGAGTGCAGCCTACCGCGCGCACTCCCAGGCCCTCACCGCAGAAGGAATTGAGGAGTTATTTCATCCGTATCGTTTCTTACGTTCTGGCGCGCACCAAGCTGTCCGTGATGGCAAGATCGTTATCTGGAATCAACCATTTACATTACCGAGTGGGTTTGAGCACACCATTCGAAATTTGCAGAACTTTGCTCATGAACAGAACTTAAGACTGCCCATCTTATCCGTTGAGATTGAAGTCGACCCAGTTATCGCTAAAACCCGTATTGAGTATCGCAAACAACAGGGTGGTCACGGCCCATCCAATGATCGTTTTGCTCAGTTTGTGGATGACTACGAGAGTCTTCCGCATAGCGGACAAGATCGTACCATAACAGTCCATGGCGAGGACGATATTAACGTGTCTGCGACTACTGTCGTACAGACTTTAGAGCATATGCAACTATAAGGAGTACTGGGCATGAGTTATCTGACATTTTTAGATAAAGAACTACGGGAAGCCGCAAAAATAGCTCTATCTTACTATGGCAATGTGCATGCCACCACTAAACCAGGCGACAATAATCAGGTGCTGACCGAAGCCGATCTGGCAATCGGCAAATACCTTGTATCCGCCGTACGCAAGAACTATCCCGATTATAACGTCATAGATGAAGAAGCAGGCGTCATAGATAACGGATCACGATATACGTGGGTCATCGATCCCGTAGAAGCGACAGCCAATTTTGCAATCGGCACCGCCGACTGGGGTATCATGATAGGTCTTTTAGATGAAGTAACGCCAATAGCAGGAGGTATTATTGCACCAGTACACGATAGGCTGTACCTAGCCCAGAAAGGCAAGGGGGCTACCTGTAATGGTCAAGGTATTCATATCACCAAAGAAGAGAGGCTATTAAAAACGCTGGTCTCGTGTAGTCTCGGCGGCCATCAGGATGACCCTGAACGAACTATCCAAGAATGTCGTATGCTTGCAGATATTCTGCTTGCGGCACGCAATATGAGAAATAGCGATTGTGAGGCTGTTGATTCTATGTATGTGGCTGAGGGTCGATACGGAGGCCGTATCAATATGACATCTAAAATCTGGGATAATGTAGGTCCACAGATTATTGCCGAAGAAGCTGGCGCGCTTTGGACCGACGCGTACGGCACACCGATAGACTATTCAGAGCCTACTAAGCGAACGACTCAGAACTTTACATTTTGCGTGGCCAGCCCCACACTCCATAGCCAGCTTACGGCCATTACAAAGCAGCATCGTCAAGCTATCCAAAGATAGGTGAAGTTGTAGGTGCTTTACAAAATAAGTTTAGATAAGGGATAATCTATACACAACTACAAAGGGGTAACAATGACCGACAATACAGTACCTGATGCCGATGGTTACTATGACGACGACACAGACAACGACGAAGAGCTCGATTTGAGCTTTCTTGATGACAACGAAGACGACTAAAAAACCTTTACGCATTGGCATTGTTGTGCCACACATCTTTATGCATAAGGCGATTTTGCCTTATGTGATTTTTTCTCCTGGCCAATTAGCGCTTGAGCTAGCAGACGAATTACAGCGCGGCGGGTCAGCAGTTACACTTTTCTCACCCGGACCGGTTAACACCGCCGCCGCAAACATTACCACCGACTTACAGTACTTCGAACGTGAGCTATCTGTGCGTGGTGACACCTATCTCGATCTGCTAAAAAAACACCCACTCACCTTTGTCACATTAGCAAGACAAGTGCAAAGCGAGCTTATAGCCACAGCCTACACTATGGCTAACGCTGATGATCTCGATATTATCCACATCTACACAAATGAGGAGGATATTGCTTTACCGTTCGCACAGCTATGCCACAAACCAGTTGTCTTCACGCATCATGATCCTTTTAACTTTTCCGTCAAATACAAAAATGTGTTCCCGAAATATAAGAACCTGAACTGGATCTCGCTATCCTATGCTCAGAGAGCGGGCATGCCGGGTGACACAAACTGGGTCAGTAATATTTACCATGGTTTGTCGGATGAACGTTTAGCACCAGTAGCTAACCCACGTGGTGACTATATCGCGTACTTAGGGCGAATCGTACAGCCCAAGGGTTTACACCTGGCAATCGCAGCCATTCAACAATACAATGCACGGGCAGTCCAACCGCTAACACTGAAAATTGCCGGTAAACACTACGCTGGACATAAGAAGGACACATACTGGCAAACGCACATCCTACCCGCTCTTACCGATACATATATCGAGTACGTCGACTTTGTCAATTCAGAAGGGAAGCCAGAGTTTTTGGGGAATGCTCGAGCGCTGATCATCCCGTCGCTCTTCGACGAGCCGTTCGGTATGGTCAGTATTGAAGCGCTCGCCTGTGGTACCCCCGTTATTGGATTGGACTCAGGTGCTATCCCTGAGGTTATCCAAGACGGTAAAACAGGCTATGTCGTGTCGAAAGTCTCGATGTCGAACGGCGGCATTGACGAGTTCGCTACTGCCCGGGCACTTACTGCTGCTATACAGAACATTCCGACTATCAGTCGCAAAGACTGCCGGAGAGACTACGAGGCTCGTTTTACGGCTGAACGTATGTGCCTAGATCATCTTGCGACTTATGAAACGTTGATCGAAAGAATGAGACCGTAAAGAACCAGAGCCCAGGAAAACATCTATCTACACAATTACCAGATCGGTCTTGATGCGCGGATGAGCTTGGTAGTTTTCCAGCGTAAAGTTTTCCGCACGAAAGTCGTCGATAGACCGTACGTCGCCTGTAATCTTCAAGGTAGGAAACGGATACGGCTTACGCCTGAGCTGCTCCTTTGCTGGCTCTAAGTGATTCTTGTATAAGTGCGCATTTCCAACTGCAACGATGAGTTCACGTGGCTCTGCCTCGATGAGATACGCTACCATATGAAGCAGTAATGCGTACTGTGCGATATTAAATGGCGCCCCTAAAAATACATCCCATGAGCGTTGGTAAAGCTGTAGTCGGAGCTTACCCTTAGTCAAATCAAATTGAAACATAGTATGACATGGCGGTAGACGCATGTCTCCATAGTCATTCGGGTTCCATCGCTTATCACCGAGTTCACCCGCGTTCCAAGCACTCACGATGATACCCTTAGAATCCGGATTGGTTTTAAGTTGATCAATCGCCCACTGCAATTGGTCGAACTCACTACCATCCGGTCGCAGCCAGTGCCTCCACTGCACACCATATACACGTCCGAGATCGTTAGACCCTTCATGCAGAAATCCATCCCAATACTTAATGTTGTGCTCATGCAAGTAGGCAACGTCTGAGCTGCCGGATATAAACCATAGCAGCTCGTGTAACAAGATCTTGAAAGGCATCTTTTTGGTTGTCAGCAGCGGAAAACCGGCTCGCATGTCAAATCGCACCTGCGTACCAAAAATCGACTTAATGTCGTGTATGCCCCTGGTATGTTTGCTCTTGCCATCCTTCATGATCTCCGCCATAAGCTTCAAGTACTGATACTCCGGATGCGTCATAAGCACTATGATACTGCGAGACGTCTAGTAGGCACCATTGTAGAATATACCGTATGCTAGCTGACCGGATATTGCACACATACGGCCTATTCGGAGCAACACCACTACAAGTCGAGAAGGGATACCGAAATGAATCACACGCCGCCTTATTACCGGATGGGCACCAAGTAAACGTCATTATCTACAAGGCTGAACCAGGGATTCTAGCCACACTTAAGCGAGCAAATCTCGTCGGCGACTACTTAGCGAGACAGGGTTATCCTGCACGGTATACTTATGATCAGCGCATCATACGCCTCGGCATGAAAGATAAGGTCCGATACGCCGGAATATACCAATACTTACCAGGTCACACTATCCCGTGGGACGCTTACACTATGGAGCACCTCAAACAGCTTGGGGGCAGCATGGGGGCTATGCACCAATCACTTAAGAACGCGCCGTTTATACTCGAGAATCAAGTCGTCGACGAATATACGGCGATTACGCAGCGCATGCGTACCTATTTTAGTCAACCAGAAATACAGCGCGCACTAGAGGCTAAGCTACATGTAAATGTATCAATACCGAACTACTTTTTCGCACTACTCAAGGGCTGCGCACGTCTTAGTGGCCAGCAGCCACTTCATATGGACTTTGTGCGTGGCAATATCCTTTTTGATGACACTGCGCAAATTACTGGCGTGCTGGATTTTGAGAAGGCGGCCTGGGGGCACCCTGTATTTGATATCGCCCGCACATATGCTTTTTTGCTCGTGGACTGTAAGCACAAAACCGAGGCTCAGGTACGCAAGTATTTCTTGAGCTCTGGCTACAATAAACGGGGAATGGCAAACTTTAAGATAACCACGGCTAGCAGCACGCTACTCGAGCAGTTAGTCGATCTATTTTTACTGTATGACTTCTATAAATTTCTGCGTCACAATCCCTATGAATCGCTAGCACAAAATGAACATTTCGTGCGAACTCGCGCGCTACTTTTACAACGTCAGTTGCTTGCACACACTACTAAAACACCGCATACTATCTTCTCAGAAGAGGAGTAACGACTGTGTCTGCGAAGTGGAAGAAGCGACTCATTGAACAGAGCGATCTTATGTCGCTACATGAGCAACTCAAGAATAAAAGCAAAAAGATCGTTTTTACAGCCGGATCATGGGACTTGTTACACGTGGGCCAGTGCCGCTATCTAGAAGAGGCTAAAGCGAATGGGGACATATTGGTCGTAGGCGTTAGTAGCAACGATGCCATTCGTCGTGTTAAAGGCCCTAATAAACCCATCCTCGACGAGAAGATCCGTGCCGAGATGCTCACATATCTACGGTCCGTCGACTTCGTGACTATTTTGCCCGAGCCAAGCTGCCAACCCTCGCTCGGCCTGCTACAGCCAGATGTCTTTATTACTGTCAAAGAAGAGTGGGCCGCCGATTACAAAGACTCCAAAGAGTATAAAACAGTGGTGAAGTATGGTGGAGAGGTTAAAGTAGTAGATCGTCAATCCACCGCTCTCTCTACCACCAAAATTGTACAACGGGCTATCGGTGGCGAACTAGGTAGTATCTTTAAAGACTTTATGGAACTACGCAAAGATCCGCTTAAGGAGCGCTAGTGGAACTGACGCCCGAGGAACACGAGAAGCAGATATACTACCGTGATGCCCGCACTGGCGGCTACTACGGCAAGATATGGACCACAGTGGGTAAGTGTGTGTTCTGTGATCTACGCGAAAAATATATTATCCACGAAGAGAATGGGGTTGTACTAACCGTCGTACTGTACGCATACATTGACGGTAACGTTATGATTATCCCGCGCCGTCATATTAAGTCAGTCAAAGAATTGACCGATAGCGAATGGCAAACGGTACGAAAATTTATGTATATTGCAAAGAAAATCGTCCGTAAGGTATACGGACATAAAGATATTATGTACGTTATTCGTGATGGTGGAGCAAGCATTAACAGTACAGTACAGGACCACCTCCATGTCCACTGTATACCATCCGACGGGCCGGATCTGAATGTCTGGAATTATCGTCAGCTCAAGTACACACCACTCGAAAACGCCGAACTGCTCCGCAAACAACGTAAGAATATAGCAACACTAGGCAAACACTTTGACGAAAAGTATGTTGACTGATTTTACTTTTGACTGGGCAGACCTTGCCTTTGCGAGTAAAAAACCTGTGCGTGATCTTCGGGCCATTTTTCTGGCCGCGCCACGAGAACTTTCAGTCAAGCGCTTTACTCAGCTCGTAAAAGACTATCTGCCCAGGGCAAACCTACTCATCGGTATCGCTAAAGAACCCTACGTACTCGGGCTCGAAGAATGTCCTCAGTTCAAGACATTAGCCCTCACCGACATCCAGCCAATTATTGACAAGGTTAATGCATCCAACTCCAAACATAAGATATATACGCTGCAGTATCATCAACGTGACATTGTCTATATCTACGAAAAGATTGCATTCGAAGAGGTGTTACTCGTAAACGGCTCTTGGTATCACGGTTTTCACCACCGGCCCGAGTACTACACGCTCGTCAACCGCGGTGTGCCATTTACTAAGCTATCACCTTTCGCGTCCCAGCAAGAAGCAAGAGTCTTTGCGGCACACACGAAGCTACCCAGCCTACCCACAAGCGGGTTTTTTAGTGAGCTAGACATGCTAACTATCGCCGATCAAGCTGCGAGCCACTCGTATGATTATGCCGGGCTACAGACTGGCTCTTCTGTCGGTCGTAAAAAAGGGGAGTACTATGAATTGCTCGCGACGAGCCATAATCGAGTCGTACCGTATGAAACTTACGCTATGCATTGCGGTTCTGAGCGTGAAAAGTACTTCTCGCCAGTCAACGACTTGAACCACTATGACACTATTCATTACGAAGTCGCTCTTTTGATCGATACACGTAACAGCACTTTAAACCTATCAAACGCAACTATCTTCGAGACTGTGCTATCGTGTCCACATTGCACACGAATGCTCGCCGCTACCGACATCGCAGAAATCGTCTACCGTGAAGACCACTCTGATGGCTATGCCATCAAAATATTCGAGGCTGCTGACAAGAAAGTAAGGAGAGTTGTATCATGAGAACATTCATTATCGCGGCAATTACCGCCGATGGCTTTATTGGGCGTGATAGCGGGCACACCGCGGACTGGACCGGCAAAGAAGACAAGAAGGTGTTTACACGGCTCACCAAAGAAGCCGGTGTAATGGTTATGGGGAGCCGTACATTTGCAACAATCGGATGTGCACTGCCGGAGCGACGCACCATTGTACTAACCCGCAGCCCAGACACCATAACAACAGAAGGTATCGAAACAACCGATCAAACCCCAGTTGAGCTTATATCGAAGTTGCAGCAGGAGGGCGTACGCGCCGTTGCGATCTGTGGCGGCACCAGTGTGTACGATCAATTTATACGTGCAGGCTTGGTCGACGAACTCTATCTTACAATCTCGCCACTCCTCTTTGGCCAAGGACTGTCGCTCTTTACGCATACGCTCAGC
>Ga0335072_10009075_pt1 | contig 14382 bp, 11 predicted proteins | sample Lox_Sample_21_FD_206725 | JGI IMG/M metagenome (GOLD analysis project Ga0335072, IMG submission 206725) | Soil microbial communities from Loxahatchee National Wildlife Refuge, Florida, United States - Lox_Sample_2.1 | ecosystem: Environmental > Terrestrial > Soil > Wetlands | place: USA... | reverse complement strand
CGTCCGTTTGCCGAGGCGACGCAGGCCACCATCGACTCAGAAGTGAGCCGGCTGCTACGCGAAGCTGAGGAAACGGCTGTCTCACTCATCCGCAGTCATCATTACGAACTCGGCCAGCTCGTCGAGTTGCTGCTGGAGAAGGAGACCGTCGACGGAGCCGAGGTGTACCGGATCGTCGGGCGGCCGGTGCCTGAGCGCAGGCTCGAGGAACTGACCGTCGCGCCGCATAGCGCCACCGCCGCGGTATCGCCGCCGGCGCCTGGCAGCGAGTCCGGCCTGCCGGGCTGACTCGGGTCGCCGGGGCGCCGCTAAGCGCCCCGGCGCGCCAGCCGGTTCGGTACGCCAGCTGGTTCAGCGCTGCTCACCGGTTCAGCGCCACCAGGGCCTGCGGCGCAGTTGCTGAAGGCGCTCGGCCGGGCCGGCCACGTGGGCCAGGTGGGCTTCCAGGTGATCGAGGTGGAGACCGACCCACAGGGCGTCCGAGCGGTAGGCAGAAGCCTCGCCGCAGGGTGGCCGGGCGCCGTCGGCAAGACCGCTGGCCGGCAGCGTGATGGCAGCCGGCGGCCGTACGTCCAGGTCGTTGTCGTCACCGCCCCGGATACTCTGCGCCGGTTTCGCGACTTGCGCGGCGAATCGCTCATAGATCTCGCATATGCCCGCCATTTGCCGGCCGAGCGCAGCGTGCAGTCCGCCGTCGTCCGCGTGTGCCTCCGACCTGCCGGGCAGGCTGGCCATCGAATGCGCGGTGAGCCGCAGCCGCGTCGTCGACATGACAAGGACCCACAGGTCGGACTTGCTCAGCCGCTTCGAGCCTTGCTCGGTCAGGAAGCCGCGCACGGCATCCTCCAGCCGGCTGCCGGCTGCGACGGCGGCCTCGGCCCGTTCCGGCCGCTGGTCACGATCACCCAGCGCCCAGTTCGCGGCGTCGGTCAGGTAGCTTGACCCGCTCCGGAAAGCGTCGGCGAGGTTGTCACCGACGACCGAGGAAACACCGCGCGGCCAGAACAGGTAGCCGACGACGAGGCTGACCGCGCAGCCGATGGCCACGTCCTCGAGCCTGAGCAGCCCTACCCGCCAGCCAGCCGGGGCGAGCACGTTGTACAGGACCACGATCGTCACAGTGAAAGCGGCCTGACCGGCCGCGAACGGTGCGGTGCCGGGAGCGTACGCCGCGACGAGCACGGCAAGCGGGAACACGATCCATAGCGCGGTCGGATTTGTGCCGATACCCACCAGCAGTGCCGCGCCGACGGCGAAGCCGAGAGCCTGACCGACAAGTGCTCGCATCGCGGTGGCACCGGTCGCGGTCGCGCTCGTCCGCAGCACCGACAGCGTGCCGAGCACCACCCAGAATGCGTGCTGGACGTCGGTGAGTTTCGCGACAGCGACAGCCGCCGCAAGCGCGACCGCGCCGCGTGCGCTGTTACGGAACCACACCGACCGCAGGCTGGCGTGTCTGCTGACGGTGCCGAGAGCGCGAGTCGCAACCCCGGACAGGGCAGCCTGGGTGCCAGCTAGCCGGCCGTCCGGTGGCTCAGGCTCGCTGGCCTCGGGGAGGTCGGCAAGCCACTGGCGGTGCTGTGCGGCCACCTGCGCCGGAGTGGCAAGGCGGCCGGCGATCAGCGCCTCTCCCATGGCCGCCGTGGTCGCGATCCCGATGGCTTGCGCGTGGTAGGCGTAATCCGCGCGCCGGATGGCAGCGCCCGGGTCACTGGCCGGCTCATTCAGGTCCTGCGCGCTGGCCAGCCGTCCATGCCAGACCCGCGCGGCATCAAGACTGGTTTGCTGTCCGGATATCACTCCCGCCACCTGGCGCAGCCCGTGGCTGGACAAGGCCAGCAGCTCACGATCGGCAGCCGGCGCAGCCGGCATCTGGACATGGCCATCCGACGCGTCCAGGACAAGCGAGGTGCACCAGTCCAGGATGTGGATGAGACTTGCCAGGCCCTGGTCGGCAGCGGCCAGCCCGATCGGGCGGTAGGGCGTGACCACGAACGCATTCATCAGCTCGCGATCGGCGGCCAGCGTCGCGGCGGCGCTCGCATCGGTGCTGGTGCCATGGACCGCAGCGTCAAGCTGATCGGCGAGCATCCCGGCCATCGTGGCGGCGTGCGCGCGCAGCCGGTCCCCCGGCGACCGCGGCGACAGCACCAGCACGGCAAGCGTGCCGGCTGCGGATGCCAGCCACCAGCCCTCGAGCCGGGATGGCAGCACGGCGGCACCGCCGGCCGAGGCGATCGGCAGGACCCAGGCGAACAGGCATCCGGTCACGCCTGCGGCGGCATTCGGTCCGGCCGACCCGGCGAAATAGATCGCGAACGCGACCGGGAGCGTCACTACGGCGGCAAGCCATGCCGAGCCGCTGGCCAGCGTGCCGATCGCGATCGCGGCGCTGCCCGCCAGCGCGAGCCCCAGGTGCGCGACCGCCTTGTCCCGCCTCGACCCGCCGAACGTGGTAACGACGATCGTCGCGAAACTTCCGAAGACGGCAAACAAGGTCATTTGCGCGTCGCCAATGACCTTGAATGTCAGCACGAACAGGCACGGGATCACGATGGTCGCGCGCACAGCCCGCATCCCGGCCGGGACCGACCACGAGACCCGCCACCAGGGCCCGCCTTGCGGCTCGGGCGAGCGCGCGGGCGTCCCCGCAGCCGCCAGGCCGGCTGACTGCGCCACTGCACTGGAAGACATGTGAAGTCCACTCTGTCATCGCCGGATCGTGCTGTACATCCGGGGCTGCGCCCGGCGGGCGGCTAGGCGTGACCCATTACGCTGACGCGCGTGGCCACGAATACCGAAAGCCGGAACGCGGCGTCCCGGCGGGTGCCGGCAGCCATGCGGCGGGATGTCCGGCTGCTCGGCGAGATCCTCGGTCAGGTGATCGCCGAGTCTGACAGCCCCGAGCTGCTGGCCGACGTGGAAGACCTCCGCCACCGGGTGATCGCCGCCCGGCAGCACGACGACGCCGACGGGCATCCTGGCGGTGCGTCCGCCGTCGCTGACGATGACATCGCTGCGCTGGTCGCCAGCTGGCCGCTGGCCAGGGCCGAGGCAGTGGCGCGAGCTTTCACCGTCTATTTCCACCTCGCCAACCTGGCAGAGGAGCACCAGCGGATCCGCACGCTGCGCGACCGGGACACCAGTGCCGAGCCGGTTCGCGAGTCGCTTGCCGCCACGATGGACACCCTCCGCGCCACAGTCGGCGATGACGAGCGTGCTGCCTTGCTCGGACGGCTCGAAGTGCATCCGGTGCTGACCGCGCACCCGACGGAAGCCAGACGGCGGGCGGTGACCGAGGCGCTACGCCGGATCGGCACCGAGCTAGACAACCTGAACGACGGGCGGCTCGGCGCCGCTGTCCATGCCGAGGCGCGTCGCCGACTGCGCGAAGAGATCGACCTGCTCTGGCGTACATCGGCGCTGCGCACTCAGGCGATGCAGCCGCTGGATGAAGTACGGTCCGGCACGGCGATCTTTGACGAGACGCTCTTCCGGCTGGCACCGAGCGTCTACCGGTCGCTGGACCGGGCGCTGCAGGGCGACTTGTCGGGCGCCACCGTGCCGCAGGCGCCGGCGTTCCTGCGGTTCGGGAGCTGGATCGGCGCCGACAGGGACGGCAACCCGTTCGTGACCGCGACGGTCACCGAGCAGGCTGCCAGCATCCAGGCCGATCATGTGCTGCGCGCGCTGGAGAACGCAGCGACTCGCATCGGCCGGTCGCTGACGATCGACGCCGTGCTCCTGGCGGAGTCGGCGGAGGACCGTGGCGGGACCGCGCTCGCCGAGCTTGATTCCGCGCTCGCCGTGCTGGCTGACGCGCACCCGGCGCTGCTCGAGGAGCTAATCTCGCGGTCGCCGGGCGAGCCGTTTCGTGCCTTCCTGCTCGCTGCCGCGCACCGGCTTGAGGCGACCCGGCGCAGGCTGGATAGCGGCGACGACAGCGCCGGCCACGACGGCGCTGGCCAGCGCGGGCTGGCCTACGAGTCGGCCGCCGAGTTCATCGCCGAGCTCCGCCTGCTCCAGCGCGCGCTGGCCGAGGCAGGAGCGGACCGCCAGGCCTACGGTGAGCTGCAGCACCTGATCTGGCAGGCCGAGACGTTCGGCTTCCACCTCGCTGAGCTCGAGGTACGCCAGCACAGCGCAGTGCACGCCGCGGCGCTGCGCGAGTTGCGCGTCGGGCAGGAGCCGTCGCCGCAGACCCGCGAAGTACTGGCAACGATCGCGGCGATCGCCGCGATCCAGCGGCGTCACGGTGTCGACGCCTGCCGCCGGTACGTGGTCAGCTTCACCACCTCGGCAGCCGACATCGCCGCGGTGCATGAGCTCGCGGAGCTGGCCTGCGAGGGCCAGCCGCCGGTGCTCGACGTGGTGCCGCTGTTCGAGAGCGGCGAGGACCTGGCGAACGCGATCGCGATCCTGGACGGCATGGTCTCGCTGGAGCCGGTAGCGCAACGGCTGGCCGTCACCGGCCGCCGGCTCGAGGTCATGCTCGGCTACTCCGACTCGGCCAAGGAACTCGGCACGGTCAGCGCTACCTTCCGGCTGTTCGACGTGCAGTCGCAGCTCGCGCGCTGGGCCGCCAAGCAGGGGATCAACCTGGTGCTCTTTCATGGCCGCGGCGGAGCGCTCGGCCGTGGCGGCGGGCCCGCCGGGCGCGCCGTGCTCGCTCAGGCACCTGGATCGGTCGACGGCAGGTTCAAGGTCACCGAGCAGGGCGAGGTCATCTTCGCCAGGTACGGGCACCCGGTCATCGGCCAGCGCCACCTCGAGCAGGTCACCTCGGCAGTGCTGCTCGCGTCCGCGGGCACCGCGACCGAGCCGGGCGCTGCGTTCGCTCCGGTGACGGAGGCGATGGAAGCCGGCGCGCTGGCGGCGTACCGGGAGCTCGTCACGGCCGACGGATTCGCGGAATGGTTCGCCCGGCTGAGTCCGCTGGCCGAGATCGGCACGATGCGGCTTGGCTCCCGGCCGGCTCGCCGCGGCCTGGCGGCTCCTGCCGAGCTGGCAGACTTGCGCGCGATCCCCTGGGTATTCGCCTGGTCGCAGACAAGGGTCAATCTGCCCGGCTGGTATGGCCTTGGCAGCGGCCTCGCCGCGGCCATCAGCGGACCAGGCGGCCTGGATGCAGTCCGCGCCGCCTACTCCGGCTGGCCGCTGATGGAGGTCTTGCTGGACAACGCCGAGATGAGCCTGGCGAAGACAAACCGCCGCATCGCGGCGCGGTATCTCGCACTCGGCGGTGACGACCGGCTGGCGGCACGGGTGCTGGCAGAGTACGACCTGACCAGGAAGCTGGTGCTGGAGGTCACCGGGCACGACCGGCTGCTGGCGGGCCGCGCGGTCCTGTCCCGCGCCGTCGCTCTCCGCGATCCTTACGTCGACGCCCTCTCGCACCTGCAGTTGCGCGCGCTCGCCGAGGTACGCGCCGCCGAGGAGCCTGCTTCCGGCGGGGCCGCGCTGCTGCGTTTCCTGCTGCTCACGGTGAACGGCGTGGCAGCCGGCCTGCAGAACACCGGCTGACGGCCGGGATACCGCAGCGGTGGCTCCGCAGACGATGCGGGCGAGCCAGCCGGAAGCTAACCTGTGGCCATGCCCGGACAAGTGCCCTACGTCGGCTACCTCAGGCTTGGCGATGACCCGCACCTGGTCGCGAACGAATGCGCGTCGTGCGGCGCGCTGTTCTTCGACCGGCGCAACGCGTGCGCGAACTGCGGGCGGGGCGAGTTCCGGCCGCGGCGCCTGGCTGACGAGGGCGTGCTCCGGGCTTTCACGATCGTTCACCGGGCCAGTCCGGACGTCCCGGTGCCCTACGTCTCGGGCATCGTCGACCTGGACGGCGGCGGCGTGGTGAAGGCCAACGTCGTGGGCGTCGACCCGGACCCGGCCAGCGTGACGCTCGGCATGAAGCTAAGGCTGACGACGTTCGGCGTAGGTACTGACTCAGCGGGCACGCAGGCAGTCGGTTTCGGATACCAGCCAGCCTGACGCCTGGACTCGGTCACGCGCGATCAGAGCGGGATGCGGCCCAGATCGAATGGCACGTCTGCCAGCCGGGCTGCCTTTTCCTGCAGTTCCGCGACCGTCCAGGTGCCGTCCTTGCTGATGCTGTCCACGATCGCGAACGGCTGGAACAAGTGCACGCCGCCGCCCGCGACGAAGAAGACCCGGCCCTGGATCGGGCAGTCCGCGGTCGCCAGGTAGGCGACGAACGGTGAGACGTTCGCCGGGTCCATCGGGTCGAAGCCGTCCTCCGGTACGGACAGGATCGCGTCCGTGATTCCGGGCGTGGCCAGTGTCAGCCGGGTCCTGGCGGCCGGCGCGATGGCATTGGCCTTGACCCCGTACCGGCCGAGCTCGCGCTGCGCGATCATGGTCAGCGTCGCGATCCCGGTCTTGGCCGCACCGTAGTTGGCCTGGCCGGGGTTGTTGAACAGGCCCGAGGTCGAGGTGGTGTTGATCAGCGACGGCTGCAGCGTGGCGCCCGCCTTGGACTGCTCGCGCCAGTAGCGGGCAGCGGCCCTGGTGGGCATGAAGTGACCGCGCAAGTGCACCCTGATGACGTCGTCCCACTCCGTGTCGGTCATGTTGACGATCGTGCGGTCGCGCAGGATCCCGGCGTTGTTGACGAGCACATGCAGCGCCCCGAACTCGCCGACGGCCTGCCAGATCAGGCCGTCGGCACCCGCCGCGGTGGTGATGTCGGCAGTGTTCGCCACTGCCTGCCCGCCGGCGGCGCGAATCTCTTCGGCAACCTGCTGCGCCGGCGACCCGTCGCTGCCGGAGCCATCGGGCCCGCCGCCCAGGTCGTTGACGACGACTGCGGCGCCTTCCGCGGCGAAGAGCAGCGCGTGTTCGCGGCCCAGGCCGCGGCCAGCTCCGGTAATGACGGCTACGCGACCATCGAGTGCGCCCATATCGTGATTATGCACGCCTCGTACCCGGCAGGTCAGGCGCCGCAGGCGCGATGCGGCGCTGTGATATCAATGCCCCATGGCGAGTCTGGCCGAGCCGGTGATCGGCAGCCCCGGCACCGGTCTGCCTGAGCTGCTGTCGCTAGAGCGGATCGAGGACGACCTCTTCCGTTCCGTTGTGGTGAGCCAGGAGCCGGCCGGGCTGTTCGGCGGGCAGGTGGCCGGGCAGGCGCTGCGGGCCGCGGCCGAGACTGTTCCTGACGGCCGGCATCCGCACTCCCTGCACGGCTACTTCCTCAGCCGGGGTGATGCGTCACGGCGGGTGCTGCTCACCGTCAACAGGGACCGTGACGGCGGCTCGTACTCCAACCGCAGGGTAATCGCGGTGCAGAACGGCAAGGTCATCTTCAACATGGCGGCGTCGTTCCACGTCACCGAGGAGGGCTCGGACTATCAGGCGCACGCCATGCCGGACGTCCCGCAGCCAGAAGAACTGCCCGACGACGAGCGCTGGCACCGCGTGCACGGCGTCGAGATCAGGCTGCCGGCCCAGCCGAATCCTGATCAGCAGTGGCCATCCCGGATGTGGATCAGATCCCGGCACAAACTGGACGGCGAGACGCTGCAAGCGTGTGCGCTTGCCTATGTCTCGGACATGTTCACCGGGCTCGCAGCGGCGCCGGGTATCACTATCTCCGGCCCGCTGACCAGCATCGATCACTCCGTCTGGTTCTTCAGGAAAGCGGCGGTCGACGACTGGGTGCTGATGGATCTCCAGCCCGAGTCCACCTCGGGCGGCCGCGGAATGTACACCGGCCGCATCTTCAGCCGTGACGGCGTGCTCGCCGCGGGCATCGCGCAGGAGACGTTGTTCCGGCCTGCTACTGCCCGGACCGGCCCGCTCGTCCGGTGAGCCCGCGGTCATACGGAGCGAGCGGGCTCGACACTCGTCAGCGCGTGACCAGGATCTGGTATGGCTGGCCGCCCAGGTTGACCGGTCGGCCGTCCGGCTTGCCAGTGGCGGCCGCGACTGGGATCAGCTTCCCCAGACGCTCGCCGGGAGTCTGGTTGACGACGCCGAGGTAGGCCGTGCTGGTGCCGGGGGCGAACGTCACCTGGACGGGCGCCCATTGCTTGTTGCCGAGGTACACCGGGCGGAGGGCTGTACCGTTCGCCAGATTCACGGATACGATCTCCGTCCCGCGGCTGGGCACGAAGTTGTAGACGATGCCCGTCCGGCCGTCTGGTGACAGAGCGAAGCCACCTGGCGATTCCGTGGCCGGGACTGACACCTTGATGGGCGTGCTGAGAGCGCCCCTCGCGAGATCGATCGGCGTGACTTCGTCGCCGCCGAAGGCGTACGCGGTCGCGTCACGCGGCCCGAAAGCAACCTGATCGACGCCATCCGGCAGCTTGATCGGCGCGCTGGTCGCCCAGGTAGTCAGGTTGACCTGGACCAGCTCGCCTGTCTTCGGCGTCCCGCCCAGGAACACCCAGGCGCTCTTCCCGTCCGGCGCGACCGTGAACTGGAGCACCAGCCGCGGAAACGTTACCGGCTTAAGTGGTGTGTCGGTGGCGAGATCGACCGGGAACATCGTGCGAGTCGCTCCGCCGGTGAAACCGTAAGCGGTCCTGCCGCCCGGTGCCATCACCAGCCGCTCGATCGAGCGGTCTCGGACAGCCTTGCCGACGGCGCCGGTGACGAGGTCGACCGGAACGAAGCCGCCGACGTCCCCGACCACGTACGCCAAGCGGCCATCCGGCGCGAGCGCGATCTGGCCCGGGTGATACCTCGGGACCAGGATCGGGTGGCTGGCTGTCCTAGTCGCCGTGCTGATCGGCGTGACGTGCCCGTCGAAGCTAGCCACGTAGATGGTCTTGCCGTCGCTGGTGATGGCCATGCACACCGTCATCGAAGTATTGCCGAGCTTGATCGGCGCGAAGGCCTTGTCCGTACGCACGTCGACCGGCACAACGGTGTCCGCGCTCGTTGCCACGTACAACATCGGAGTACGCGCTGCCGGGCTGGCCAGCCCGCGCGAGGGGGAAAGGGCTCCGTGCGCTGCCGGCAAGGCAACCGCCAGCAACGCGACCGCCAGCGCCGCCCCGCCAGCCGCCTGGACCCGGCGCCGGCGCCGCAGCCTGCGCCCTGCGCGCAGGGAGTTGCCGACAAGGTGCCCGATCGGCGGCTCGGCCGATACGGCTAGCTCAAGCTGTGCGCGAAGCGACGTCTCGTCCATGGCCGCCTTTCTTTGCCGTACTGGGCTGTCTGATCAGGTCGTCGGCGCCGGGCTCGGCGGATATGTCGTCGAGCAGCAGGCGCAACTTGTCGAGTGCCCGAGCGCTCTGGCTCTTGACGTTGCCGGGCGTGCAGCCGAGCATCGCGGCGGTCTGGTCGACGCTCTGGTCCGCCCAGTACCGCAGGACCACGACAGCCCGCGCCCTCGGCGGCAGCATGGCCAGCGCCTCCAGTACGGCGAGGCGCAACTCAGGGGATGGCGGCGGGACGGCCGGCTCCGGCAGCTGCCCGGCGAGCACCTCCCTCGGCCGTTTCTTCCGGCTCTCGCCCAGGTAGGTGTTCAGCAGCGTGCGCATGGCGTAAGCGTTGGCCGCGTCTCGCCGGCTGATCCGGCGCCAGGACGCGAATACCTTGGCCAGCGTGGTCTGGGCCAGGTCCTCCGCGGTGTGCCAGTCGCCGCAGAGCAGGAAGGCGGTCCGCCGCAGGCGTGGCGCTATCGCCTCGGCGAACTGGACGAACTCATCCTCCGCCATCGTCATGTGATAAAGCGCTCCCGAGTGTGGCGCCGCCGCCAGCCGACTTGCGTCGCCCAGATAGATTCGCCGCCGGCTCGCCAGGTTGCAATGCTGAGCCGGCCGGCTTGCCGCTGCCGCAGCGGCTCTGGCGGCGGGCATGACGCGGACGTTAGATTGAGGAGTCCGGCAAACTGAGCGCCGGCCTGGCGTGTGCTGAGGTGGGAGGGCCGCTGGCATGGCCGACTCGCTGTGGATCATCGGCGTGGCGATGACGAAGTTCATGCGGTACAAGGACAAGGACCTCATCGACCTCGGCAGCGAGGCTGCGACCGCTGCGCTGGCCGACGCCGGCCTTACGATTTTCGATGCGGACATCCTGGCGGCCGGCTGCCTGTACGACACCAACGGCATCGGCCAGCGGCTGCAGAAGCAGATCGGGCAGACCGGCATCCCGGTCTACAACGTGACGAATGCCTGCGCCACTGGCGCAACCGCATTCCGCGTCGCGGCGATGGCGATCAAGGCGGGCGAGGCGAGCATCGGCCTGGCCGTCGGCCTGGAGCAGATGGGCAAGGTCGGCCTGCTCGGGGCGCAGCCGGCCAGCAAGGACAAGCCCTACCAGCCGTCCGGCCGCTACGGCGCGGTCGGGCCCGTCGAGGGCATCCTCGGCACCAGCCTGATGCCGGGCACGTTCGCGCAGTCCGGCATGGAGTACGCCTATGAGCACGACGGCGTGGGCTTTGAGCAGTTCGCGAAGGTGGCCCAGAAGAACCACGCGCACTCGACGCTGAACCCGCTGGCGCAGTACCAGAAGGCGTTCTCGCTCGAGGAAGTCATGTCGGCCGAGATGATCGCCTACCCGAACACGCTGCTGATGTGCTGCCCGACCGGTGACGGCGCGGCCGCGGCGGTGCTGTGCAGCGGCGAGCGCCTGGCGTCGATGCCCGGTGTGATCCGCCGGCGCGCGGTGAAGGTGTCGGCGTCGGTCATGACCAGCGACCCTTACGTCGACGGCGGCTCGGTCCAGTTCGACGTGAACACGCTGACCCGTCAGGCCGCCGACAAGGCCTACGAGGAAGCGGGCGTCGGCCCGGAGGACCTCGACCTGGTGGAGCTGCATGACTGTTTCGCCACGGCGGAACTGCGGCATTACGACAACTTGCGGCTATGCGCCGAGGGCGGGGCCGGCGAATGGATCGACAGGCGCGGGCCGTGGCGGGACGGCGAGATTCCGGTGAACGTCTCCGGCGGCCTGCTGTCCAAGGGCCATCCGCTCGGCGCTACCGGCATCGCCAACATCTACGAGGTCTCGACGCACCTCCGCGGTGAGGCAGGTGACCGGCAGATCGAGGGCGCGAAGGTGGGGCTGACACACGTGATCGGCCTCGGCAGCGCGTGCGCCGTGCACATCCTGGAGAAGTCGGCCGCCTGACCCGATGACAGCAACACTACGGCCGCTGCCCGGCCGCGCACCCGACCCGGCTGGCGCCTATGACCTGGCTGCGCTTGGCTACACCGAGCAGGAGTTCCTGCTCAGTGGCACCGCCGAGTCCTACCGGCTGCCAGCCGGGCGCGCGCCGGACGGCCAGTGGACCGTGCTGCGCGCCGACCCTGCTCCGTTCACCACCCGGCTCGTGGTGCGCCAGCCAGCTAACCCCGCCGAGTTCAGCGGCACTGTCGTCGTCGAGTGGCTGAACGTGTCGGGCGGGCTCGACGCCGCGCCGGACTGGATGCTCACGCACACGCACCTGGTGCGCCGCGGGCACGCGTGGGCTGGCGTGTCGGCGCAGCGGGCCGGGATCGAGGGCGGCGGCCTGGTCGAGGGCATGCACTTGAAGAAAGCGCATCCGGACCGGTACTCGGGGCTGTCGCATCCGGGCGACGCATGGTCGTTCGACATCTTCAGCCAGGCCGGGCACGCGGTGCGCGGCGTGCTGCCGCCGCCGGTGACCACCCGGCCGGTTCGGTTGCTCGCCACCGGTCACTCCCAGTCCGGCGCGTTCCTGGTCACCTATGTCAACGCGGTCGATCCGGTGGCCGCGGTCTACGACGGTTTCCTGGTACATGGCCGGACCGGCGCCGGCGCGGGGATCGACACCGGTTTCCAGCCCGGCGGCACGACAGGCGAGCGGATCAGGGCGGACCTGCGCGTCCCGGTGATCGTGCTGCAGACCGAGACCGACGTGACGCTGCTCGGCAGCGGGCTGGCCAACCAGCCAGACAGCGACGTGCTGCGCAACTGGGAACTGGCAGGCGCGGCCCATGCCGACACCTACCTGCTGTTCGCCAGCGGACAGGACGACGGCAACCTGGCGCCGGCGCGGCTTGCCGAACTGCTGCGGCCGACCACTGACATCCTGATGGGCCGGACCGTCTCGCCGATCAACAGCGGGCCGCAGCACCACTATGTCGAGTGTGCGGCGATCGAGCAGCTAGACGCCTGGGTTGCCGGACGCGATACCCCGCCGGCCGCCGCCCGGCTGAACGCGTCCGGCCGCGACTACGTGCGAGACGACCTCGGCATCGCCACCGGCGGCATCAGGACGCCGTGGACGGACGTACCCGTCGCGATCCTGTCGGGAACGGGCCAGCAGGGCGAACTGTTCGCATTCCTCTTCGGCACGACGGCGCCGCTGCGGGCTGGGGACCTGGCCCGGCTGTACCCGGGTGGCAAAGCCGATTACCTGGCACAGTTCGAGCGCTCGCTGGACGCCACGATCAAGGCGGGCTTCCTGCTTGCCGAGGATCGCGGCGAGATCCTGGCGGTGGCTGCGGCATCCTGGCCCAGCAGTCTCAGGTCTGGCGCCAGGTGACGCCGAACGGCATGCTGAACATCTCCGATGTCGGCCTGGCCGTTGGCGCCAGCGGCACCCTCAACGTCGTCTGGGCAACCGGGGGGACGTCAGGCGGGCACGCGAAGATCATGGATACCCCGGTGACGTACGGCGGCGCTGTCGGGAAATCCGCCGCGGTCGCGTCCGGCGGCTACCTCTTCTCCGACCCAGACGCTACGGTGGCCGGCAACCGGATCGACGCTATCTGGAACGGCGACCAGACGAGTACGGGGCCGGACGGCACGTTCATCGCGAGCCGCGTGAGCAACGGCGGGTCCTGGTCCGCGCCAAGCGTCACCCCGCCGCAGGGGGATGCGCCCGACACCAGTTTGAGCGACAGCGCCACCACGGGTAGCGACGGCAAGCCGTGGGTGGCGTGGGATGGCACTGACTCCATGACGGTCCTGCACGTCGGCCATCCGGACCAGCAGGCGACGGGATCTGGCTGCTGCGCCTACTACCCCGGCCTCGCAGTCGACGGCAAGGGCAACACGCTCCCGCTGAATGCACGGATCGCGTCACCGCCCGCGGGCACGGCCGGAGCGGCGTTTACGTTGCCTACCTGGCCGGATATCCGTTCGCCCTGCGGGTTGACCTGCTGAAGGCCGGCACGCGCAAGGCGGTCACGGTGGCGAGCACCACCTCGGCACGCCAGTTCGCGTGCGTGGCGGTCACCGCGAACTCCGCCGGCGGCCTGTGGCTGGCGTGGACCAACGGCGAGGAGCCAGCCCCGGCCTCACGGTCAGGGAGTCCAACAGCACGGTCGGCAAGTTCGGCAAGCCGCTGCGCGTTGCCCTGCCGTCCGGCACTTCGACGATCTGGAAGGTCTACGTCAAGGCCGTGAAGTCCAGACTCGATGTCGCCGCGCTGCTGACCAGGCACGGGAAGACCGCTTACTACTTCACTCAGGTCCGGTAGCCACCGCGAAGGGCGCGAGTGACCGATCCAGGCCCCTCTTCGGGCCACGATCGGTAACTCACGCCCAAGCGGCACCTCTCTCAGCCGCTGGCTCGCGCCGCGTCGACGCCGGCAACGTCGTCCGGCGCGGCCAGTTCGGCCGCGAGCGTCGCCTCCAGGGCAGGCGCGGCGCGGTCGTTCCCGGCCTTGCGCAGCGCCAGGAACCCGATCAGCGCGCCGAAGGCCAGGAGGGCTACGGTGACCAGCAATCCGTCGTGATAGCCGGTCAGGAACGCGCTGCCGCCGGACGCCCCGTGCCGCAGTGCCGCGCTCTCGCGGGTCCGCAGCACCGCGCCGATGACCGTGATGCCCAGCAGGCCTGCCACTTCCCTGGACGCGTTGAACAGGGCGGAGGCGACTCCGGACCGTTCGGGCGGCATGGAGTGCAGGACGGCGTTCGTGAGCGGCACGTTCATCAGCCCGGCACCCGCGCCGAACATCAGAAGGCCAGGCATCAGGCTGCCGAAGGTTGCTGACCCGCCCAGCCTGGCGAACAGGTACAGACCGGCCGTCATGGCTGCCATGCCCAGCGCCACCGTCCGGTGCGCGCCGAGCCGTGGCGCCACCTGCGGGGCGAGCGAGGCGGAGACCGCCATGCAGATCGCCATCGGAACGAAGGCCAGGCCTGCCTTGGTCGGCGAGAAACCGAGGATCGTCTGCAGGTAGATCGAGGTGAAGAAGTAGATGCCGAAAATGCCGAACGCCCACAGCATCATCACCGTCGTGCCGCCGCCGAACACCCGGGAGCCGAACAGCCGTATTGACACCATCGGGTAGCGCGACCGTGCCTCGACGACGGTGAAGATTGCTGCCGCGACGGCGGCGACCGCGAAGCAGGTGGTGATCAGCGGGGATGTCCAGCCCTTGTCCTGACCTTCGATCAGCGCGTAGACCAGCGCGAAGAGCGCGACCGCGGAGCTGAC
>Ga0335072_10009074_pt1 | contig 14383 bp, 12 predicted proteins | sample Lox_Sample_21_FD_206725 | JGI IMG/M metagenome (GOLD analysis project Ga0335072, IMG submission 206725) | Soil microbial communities from Loxahatchee National Wildlife Refuge, Florida, United States - Lox_Sample_2.1 | ecosystem: Environmental > Terrestrial > Soil > Wetlands | place: USA... | reverse complement strand
CGATCGAGCAGGCGCTCGACCAGTGTTGTGGCCGATCCGGAGGGTGAGGCTCTAGCCGATCCCGAACTCCTCGACTGGGTCGAGGAGAACCGCGGCGGTCCGGCCACCTTCGACGTCGTCGAGGCACGGGCGCAGGCGCGCCGAGTTCCGTGTTCGCCCAGGCAACCGCCGCGGGCTTGCAGATCCGCCTCAGGGGTTACGACAGCGTATGTGCTTCTTGGGTAGAGGCGCCCGTATTCGCGAGCGTCACGGGCCGACTGGCACAGGATCGAGCTCTTCCCGCCGCCGCGCTGGTGTGACGACGGGTTGGGGATTCTTGGGCGGGATCCCGTCCCGGACGATCGACTCTGCGACGCCCGTCAACACGTTCGTGTCGTATGGGAGCGACGATGGGTGCCCCGTTCCCGCCGGTCCGCGGCTGAGCTTCGCCATCGTGTCGGCGCTTGAGACATCGAGCTGCTGCGTGATTTCGGCACCGAATTGCTGTGGAGCTGGCCGTTCGAACACGGCAATGTCGGTAGCCCCCTGACTGATTTGGCGCACCGCATCGATGGCCTTCTCGACCTGGCCGAGGGCCTCGGCGGGAGAATCGCCACCCGTCTTGACTTCCTCTCCGGCGATCAGGCGGAGCTTCCCGCCCGCGGTGTCCTGAACGATCAGCGCGTCGAACTCCCCCAACAGCCTCCAGACCATGCCGTCGTGCTCGACGAGGTTGGCCGTCTTGGCGTTTGGGCGGCCCGCCTTGGCTTCTGCCGCCTTCCAGTCGGCGATCCGCTTGAACCCGGGCACCTCGCGGGCCACGGCAATGTTCGACAGAATCTTGTAGTGCGGCTCGGGGAACTCGATTTTCAGCTGGGCGCGTTGGATCGCCTCCCCCAGGACGCCCGCGAGCTCCTTCACCGCCCGAGCCTTTGCCTTCTCCGCGACGGCTGGGTCGTCGAGGAGCCCGTAGTCAGCGAACGTCTCAGCGAGTCGACGATAGGCTTGCCGCTTGGTCGTTTCACGCAGGACGGGGTCTTTGAACGTGTCCGCCTGGATCAGCTCTGCACGCGCCAATCTCGTCTTGGCTTTCAGCAGGTCGAGCTGAGCCCCTTGCTGGGCGGCCTTGGTCATGCCCCTCTCCTCGAGGTAGCGCCCGAGATCTGACCCCTTCGCCTGCTGACTCTCCAGCGCTTTCAGCGTTTGGGCGTCCCCGGCGCCGGACCGCATGCGCGCGAGACCCTGTCGCGACCCTTCCGGGAGCTCTGTGGCGAGCGCGTCGAGAATCGCGGCTGGAGTCTGGGCGCTGGCCTTGGCCTTCGCGGCGTTGAGGACGTCCGGTGCCCCGGATGGTGCTTTCACCTCCGCGCCACTGCCGGGCTGGGCCTCGGCCTTGCTCACTCCCTCCCGGGCGCTTTCTACCAGGCGATCGGCGCCCACCTTCTGGACCCGGGGTCCAAGGCGCTTGCCGATCCGGTGCATGACTATGAACAGGATGATGTCGAAACCAACCTGACCGACCTTCTTGGCGAACCTGTCTCCCGCGGCTTCGATCTCATTGATGTCGGAGGCAGCGGCGCAGGCATCAAACAGTTCCGAGAAGGCCTTGGCAAACCCGTAGATGTCCTCCCAAGCGAACTGGAGTAGCAGTGCAACGGTGAGTGCCCCCGCAAGGATTTTCGTCACCATCGTCGGGTCTGGTGTTAACCACAACCCGACGTACACCACCATCAGCGCGACCAGCGTCACGATGAACGTCGGGTCGGAGAACGCCTCTTTCGCGGCTTCGGCGATCTCTCCCGGCCAGCTCTTCCATGACAGCTTCAGGGCCATGACGACTTTCATCGACGTGGTAACTCGCGTGAAGTCAACCTTCGAGCCTTTGGTGGCCTCGGGGGATTTCCGTGCATACTCGACCAGAAGCTTGCGGTCCTGGGGTGACAGTTGAGCCCAGCCCGGGTCGTATTTGAATTCTTTGTCGAAATCGTCGAAGGACTTGAGCTCGGTTCGATCTTCGTCCTTACTTGGTATTGCGGCAACGAACTTCCCGTACTCCGCGATGATCTGTCTGATCTTCTCCTCGGTCAGTCGTGGCCCACCTTGTCGTGAACGCAGGATCCCTTCGATCTTGTCCTTGTTCTCTTCCAGAAACCGCGCGAACTGCGCCCAGGGGCTCCCGGTTCGGCTGAAGCTCGGGTCCTCGACCTTCGAGCGCAAGATCTCGTACAGCCTGATCTCCTCCACCAGATCCTCGGGGCGACCCGGCGGGCTGCCGACCGTTTTCTGGTACAGGTCGCGCCAGAACTCCTCCTCGCTGGCGGTCATCCGAGTCGCGGCCGGATCGCCGGCGTCCGACCCGCCGGCATGCTCGCCGGTGTCCCCGGCCCCGGAGCCAGTCTCCGCGTCCTTGCCGCTGCCGCCGGCGCCTGCTCCCCCGGCGCCCCCGGTCGCACCAGTAGTACCGGCGTCGGCTCCCGAGCCTGCCGCGGCACCGCCGGTCTCGCTGCCAGACGGGGTGGCGGCGCCTCCCTCGGCACCGGTCCCCGTGGTGGTTCCACCAGTCTCGGCGCCACCTCCTGATCCCCCGTCGCCGGCGCCGCGCCCGGGGCGGCCGGCCATTACCCGGATTATGAGCGATGAGCGGTAGGTGAGAATGATTCCGGGGGGCACGGTCCATTTGACGACGAATCCCTTGTCGTCCGCATGCCCACCCATGTTCGGTTGAACCAGGCGGTGCCGGGCATCGTCGTATGTCGCGGTATATGAGCCGGGCTTCGGCAATCCGTTGTGATCCAGCGGAAGCGACAGCGCCTTGTCGTGATCCAGCTCCAGGACTACCTGATTCAGGTCGACGTAGACGGTGACCCGCAACACGGTGTACTTCGCACGCCGCGTCACCGTCGTGCCGGGCTTGTCGCCCGCGCGGTGCACTTGACCGCGAGCGACGCGCGGTGTACCGACCGAGGAGGGGGTGGCTTGGCGAGCGAGCAGCGTAGTGACCGCACGGTTGCCCGCCGTCTTCTGCAGACTCAGAATCGCGTCCGCCGGACTCCGCGCGCCCGTCCCCGGACCACTGGCTGCCGCGGGTGCGTCCGCTTTGCGAACGCCCTTGGCCTGCGGCAACGTCTCCCTCGTCGACATCGCCGGCTCATTCTGACGAGCCACGACCTCGCCCTGCAAGGCCAGGATCCTGGCCGCGTCGGCGACCCGCGATCAGACGCGAGTCGAGGGCGTTCCCCTGGCCGCTTCGCGCAGCGCCGCCCACTCGGTGAGCTTGACCCGCGGTCGCCCGGGCGCCGACGCCTCGCCGGCGGCGGTCTCGATGGCATTGATGGCCTGCCAGCCGTCCCAGGTGACCGCGTGCGGACAGTGGGTCTCGATCATCGCCTCGATGTCGTCCGCGACGGGCTGATTGAGCCGCCCGGCGGCGGCGTCCTCGAGGATCTTGGCGACGGTGTCCTGTGAATCCTTCTTGTTCGTCCCGATCACGCCCGACGGGCCGCGCTTGATCCAGCCCGACACGTATTCGCCGATCTGGTGAGTGCCGTCAGCGTCGGTGACCCGACCGGCCTCGTTGCGGATCAGGCCCCGGCGCTCGTCGAACGGGATGCCGGCGACCGGCTGCCCGGTGTAGCCGATCGAGCGGAACACGAGCTGCGCCGGGATCTCACCGAACGTCCCGGTGCCACGGGCAGCCAGCGACCCGTCTTCGCGAGCGACGATCGCGTTGTTCTCGATCTTCACCGCGCGGACATGCCCGTCGGCGTCGCCGAGCAACTCGACCGGCGAGGCCAGGAAGCGGAAGCGGACCGTGATCGGCTTGCCGGTCTTCGGCCGCGCGGCGTAGTCCCGGATGATCTCGACGTTTCGCCGCCGGGTCTTGTCGGCGTCTCCGAGCGCGACCGCGGATAGCTCGTCTAGCTCGGCGCCGACGACCTCGACGTCGCCGCGCTCGAGCTCACCCATCTCGAGCAGCTCGGGGTTCGTGAACGCGGCCTGCAGCGGCCCGCGGCGAGCCAGAATCGTGATCTCCTCGATCCCACTGGCACCGAGCACCTCGATCGCGTGATCGGCCGTATCGGTGATCTCGAGCTCCGACGTCGCCAGCGCGAGCATCCGCGCGACGTCGATGGCGACGTTCCCCGCGCCGACCACCACCGCCTGCTTGGCGTGCAGGTCGACCTCGAGACCCGAGTGGTCCGGGTGGCCGTTGTACCACGCTACGAACTCGGTGGCGGCGTGCGAGCCGCGGAGGTCCTCCCCCGGGATCCCCAACCGTTTGTCGATCGAGGTACCCAGCGTGTAGAGCACGACGTGATAATGCTCGAGCAGCTGGCGCCGGCCGACGTCGCCACCCAGCTCGACGTGACCGAAGAACCGGAACCGCTCGTGCTCGGTGGTCTTGTCGTACGCCCGGGTCACCGATTTGATCTTCGGATGGTCCGGGGCCACACCCGACCGGACGAGCCCGTACGGGGTCGGCAGCCGGTCGAAGAGGTCGACGGCGAACTGCGGCTCGGCTATGGCCAGCAGCTGTCCGGCGGCGTAGAACCCACTGGGTCCGGCGCCGATAATCGCAACACGGAGCGGAGAGCTATCGGTCATGGGCGTTGACAGGGCAAGTCGTCGATCGGTACAGTACCGAACTGACTTCAGTTTGGCAACCCGGTATGGAGGTCCTCCAGTGAGCATATCCCGGCTCGTCATCGTCGGAGCATCGCTGGGCGGGCTGCGAGCCGCCCAAGCCGCACGTAAGGCCGGGTTCGACGGCGAGCTTGTGATGGTGGGCGCCGAGCACCACTTGCCCTACACGCGGCCACCGCTTTCGAAGGAGCTGCTGGCCGGCGAGCAGGAAGTCGAGCGGGTCCATCTTCCCTGCGACACGCTCGAAGCCGAATGGCGCCTCGGGGTCGCCGCCGCGGGCCTCGACCGCGATCGGCGCCGGGTGATCCTGGCCGACGGCGAGCCGGTCCCGTATGACCGGCTGATTCTGGCGACCGGCTCGCGCCCGCGGCCCTGGCCCGGGCCCGGCGGAGGACTCGAGGGCGTGCACGTACTGCGCGAACTTGGGGACGCCCTGGCGCTCCGGGAAGCCCTCGACCGAGGTCCGCGCGTCGCGATCGTGGGCGCCGGCTTCATCGGCTGCGAGGTCGCCCAGACCGCGCGCAAGCGGGGCCTCGAGGTCACGCTGATCGACATCGCGCCGACGCCGATGCTGCCGCTCGGTCCGGAGCTCGGCGGTTGGTGCGCCGCGTTGCACCGCGACCACGGCGTCGATCTCCGTCTCGGTACCGGCGTCGCCGCGCTGCTCGGCGACGGCCACATCGAAGCGGTCGAGCTCACCGGCGGCGCGCGCGTAGACGCCGACCTCGTGATCGTTGGCCTCGGCGCTATCCCCAACACGGAGTGGCTCGCCGGCAGCGGCTTGCAGTTGAATCCGGGCCTGACGTGCGATGCGACGCTGACCGCTGCCGGCGACCCGGACATCCTCGGCGCCGGCGACATCGTCTCGTGGCCGCATCCGCTGGCCGACGACGAAGCCATCCGCGTCGAGCACTGGACGGTCGCCGCCGAGCAGGGGCAGCTCGCCGGTCGCAACGCGCTGGCGTCAGCGGTGGAGCGCCGGCCATACGACGCGCCGCCCTACTTCTGGTCGGACCAGTACGACGTCAAGATCCAATCGCTCGGCCTGCCCGGTCGCGCCGAACGTCTCGAGCTGTTGGAGTGCTCCCCGGACGGGTCGCGCAAGGTGTTCGGCGGCGAGCACGACGGACGCCTGGTCGGCATCGTCGCGCTCAACGGAGCGAGGCGTCTTGGCGCCTACCGGATGGCGCTCGCCGATCCGCCGGCGTTCGACGAACTGCGCTCGTCGGTCGCCGCCGACCCGGGCGCGCTGGGCGCGCCCGTGGCTACGGCGTGACCGGGTGGTCCCGGCGCGTTACGCGTCGATCAGGCTGATCGCGCTCTCGGGGCAGGTGCCCTCGACCTCTTCGGCGAGCTCTCGCAGATCGTCCGGAACGTCGATGGGGTCGCCCCCGCGAATCGTCACGAAACCTTCGTCGTCGCTAGTCAGGAGCTGCGGGGCGAGCGTGTAGCAGCGCCCGTGCCCCTGACACGCCTCGCTGACGCACAGCTTCACGAGTTCACGTCCCACCGCAACGGCAGCGTGCTGAGCGACATCATCGCGCCGCCGCCGCGCTCGAACAGCTGGGCTTCGGTGGCAAGCTCGAAGTCCGGGATCACCTTCAGCCACTCATCCACGGCGATCGCCATCTCGCGACGCGCGAGGTGCATACCGAGGCAGCGGTGGGGGCCGCTGGCGAACCCGAAGTGGTTGTTGCGCTTGCGGTCGATGACGAACTCGTCGGCCTGCTCCCAATGGCGCGGGTCCCGGTTGGCGCCGGACACGAGCCCGTACACCATGTCGCCCTGTTTCAGCTGCACGCCGTGGAACTCGATGTCGCGAGTGACCTTGCGCCCGTCGCCGAAGATGATCGTGTAATAGCGGAGGGTCTCCTCGACCGCGAGCGGGATGATCTCCGGATCGTCGATCAGCCGCTGGCGGTGCTCGGGATGTAGAGCCAGGTGGTGGAACATGTAGGCGAGCTCCGCGCGCGTCGTGTCGAGCCCCGCGAGCGTCAGCACCGTGCACATGTCGAGCAGGACCTCGTCATCGATCGGCTCGTCGTCGAACCGGGCATCGAGCAGGTACGAGAACAAGTCTCCCTCGCGATGGCCGTCGCGGCGGCGGTCGGCGAGTTGCTCGGTCCAGAACACGCGCATCTCACCGAGCGCGGTGGCCATTCCCGCGGCGCCCTCCGGGTCGCCGCCGAAGCCGCCGAAGAACGCGTCGACCCAACCCACGAACACATCGGTGTACGAGGTCGGCACCCCGATCACGGTCAGGAACGCCGCGGTCGGGAAGCGCAGTGCGAACGCCTCGTAGAAGTCGCACTCACCCAGCGGCACGATCGGCTCGATGAAACCCCGGCAGGTCTCCCGGATCATCGGCGCCGCCGCCTCCATCGCCTTGGGTGAGAACCACGGGTTCAGGATGCGGCGGTACTTGATGTGGTCGGGGGCGTCGACTTGAGTCGGCACGAACCGGTAGATCGGATCCGGTTCCCACGGCGTTATCGACGCGCTCGAGAAGATCTCCGGGGTCTTGTAGATGTCGTTGACGGCGTCGTGCCGCGTGAACACCCAGTAGCCGCCACCCGAGTATTTGTTGTAGAAGTGCGGGCAGCTCTCGCGTAGCTCGTTGGCCAGCGCCCAGTAGGCGCCCATCTCGCGCGTCCTGGAGAAGTCGTGGTGCATCACGGGGCAACCCGTGACCTCGTCTCCCTGCCGCTCCGCGATGACACTCGATTCCATGGCGGGGTTACCTTTCTCTCGTCGTGCGCTCAGCTGGATTTCGATTCGCCGGCTCGGTCATGCGCCGGCGAGCGCCGCGGGCTTGCTCGTGGCCACTCGGTCGCCGATATCGCGCCCGGCGAGGAAGCCGAACACCATCGCGGGACCGAGCGTGCCGCCCGCACCGCCGTACGTCATGCCGAGCGGCGAGGCCATCGCGTTGCCCGCGGCGTACAGACCGGGGATCACGTCGCCGTCGACGTCTAGCACGCGCGCGTGGGTGTCGGTCAGCGGCCCACCCTTGGTTCCAAGCGCGCCGCTGAAGACCTGAATCGCGTAATACGGGGGATTCTCGACCGGCCCGAGCGACGCCCGCGCGGTCCCGTCGCGCAGCGTCGGGTCGCCCCACCACTGGTCCTGCGCGCTCCAGCCGCGGTTGAAGTCAGGATCGTGGAGGTCACGTGCGTTGGCATTGAAGCGCTCGACGGTCTGCTCGAGCACGTCGCCGTCGATGCCGAGCTTCTCGCCGAGGCCCTTGATCGTGTCCGACGACGTGATCCAGTCGGTGCGCGCCTTCTCGGTCCCGCCGAGGCCGCCGGCGAAGCCGTACTTGTCGAGCCACTGCTGGTCGAAGATCAACCAGCACGGGAGGTTTCGGTACACGCCCATGATCGTGTCCTGCTCGTGGAACGCGGCGCCGAACGCGTTGTAGTTGGCGGCCTCGTTGGTGAACCGCTTGGCCGAGCGGTTGACCATGATCGCCCCGGGCAGCGTCCGCTCGTACGTCAACAGCTGCTGGCCGGTCGGGACGATGTCGGTCGGCATCTCGATCATCGGCATCCACCAGGCCTCACGCATGTTTCCGAGCATCGCGCCGACACGCATGGCCATCTTCAGGCCGTCTCCCTCGTTCGTCTCGACCGCGACCGTGTGCGTGCACGGACCGCGCAGGAACGCCCGCTTGAGCTCGGGGTTGCGCTCGAAGCCGCCGGTCGCGATGACCACGTTCGGCGCGTGGACCTCCTTGCGCCCCTCGGGCGTCTCGAACACGACGCCCGTGACCTGGCCGTCCTCCATGATCAGCTCGACCCCGCGGTGCTCGGTCTGCGGCTCGACGCCGCGGTCCAGACACGCCTTGAGCAGACGACCGCCGAGCGCCAGTCCCATTCCGCGCTCGTCGTTCTCAGCGCGGCGCTGCATCTCGTCTGGGTCGAGCGGCTCCGGGATCGCCTGGCCGAGCGTCGTCTCGCCGATCGTGAGGTGGTAGCTCGGGTAGTACGGGGAGATGTGGACCCGGGGGCCCCACTCGCCGAGCTCGCCGTAGGGGTAGATCGCGGTCTCGAGCGACCGACCGCCCTGGGGGAGCCCGCCGCGCTGCTCGGGGTGATAGTCGGGGAAGTCCGGAACCGCGCGGAACTTGACCGGGGTCCGCTCGTCGAGCCAGCGCACCATCTCGGGGCCGACGTCGAGGTAGGTCTCTGCCATCTCGTCGGTGATCGTGTCGTTCGACAGCGCCTTGAGGTATTCCTCGGCCTGCTCGCGCGTGTCGCCCTTCTCGGGCGGCTCGTGCTGGTTCAGCGGGACCCAGATCATTCCGCCGGAATAGACCGTGGTGCCGCCGATCGTCGCCCCCTTCTCGAACAGGCCGACCTTCGCGCCCGCTTCGGCGGCGGTCACCGCCGCCGTCAGTCCAGCCGCTCCGGTTCCCAACACGATGACGTCGTAATCGGCCATGGGCGCTCTCCTCTGGTCTGGCTCAACGTATTCGAACTAACTTCAGGTCGGGAAAAGTTACCAACGTCGGCGCGCCGCTGTCAACGTGATCCAGCCGATCGCGGCTTCAGCCGCTCGCATTGCCTCGCCGCGGCGTATAAGCTATCGACCTGACTTCACTTTGAGCCGTGCGTCTCACCCGCCGCGGCCGCAACGCCCTCGAATGAAAGGAAGGTGCAGCAGCCATGGCCGCAGGACCGCTCGAAGGCAGGGTCGCGATCGTCACCGGGGCAGCGATGGGGATGGGCGAGGCGACCGCGCGCGTGTTCGCCGGAGCCGGGGCGAACGTGCTGGTTGCCGACGTCAACGCCGAGCTCGGCCAGGCGACTGTGGAGCGGATCGAGCGCGACGGAGGTTCGGCCTCGTTCTGCCAGACGGACGTCTCGAAGGCGGCCGACGCCGAGGCCATGGTTCGCGCGGCCGTGGAGCGCTACGGGCGGCTCGACTGCGCGGTCAACAACGCGGCGGTCACGCCCGACACCCATCCGATCGCCGAGCTCGACGAAGCCGAATGGGACCGGATCCTCGCGGTCGACCTGAAAGGAGTCGCGCTCTCCCTCAAATACGAGGTGGCGCAGATGCTGGCGCAGGGCGACGGCGGCGCGATCGTGAACATCGGTTCGGTGAGCGCGCACCGGCCCCAGCCGGCCAACGCGGCGTACGTCGCCGCCAAGCATGGCGTGCTCGGCCTGACCAAGGTCGCCTCGCTCGAGAACGCGCCGCTGGGGATTCGCGTCAATACCGTGTGCCCGGGCGCGATCGATACCCCGATGATCCGCGGCGCGCTCGAGACCGTCGGTTTGACCGAGGCCGAGTTCGCCCCGGTGCTCAGCCTGTTCGGCCGGTTCGGGAAGCCCGAGGAGGTCGCAGAGGCGAGCCTGTGGCTGTGCACGGACGCGGCCTCGTATGTGACCGGCGCGATTCTCAACGTCGACGCCGGTTACACCTCGCGCTGAGCCGCCGCCTTGACGGTACGACCAGGACTCGGTTAGACTGAATCGAAGTCAGCTCAATTGCTTGTGAAGACCTTACGCGCCGAGGAGAGAGAAGGCACATGACCGCCACCAACGAATCGTCCGTCGACATCGCGAGCCTCCAGGCTCTACAGGACCGAACTGACGTCGCTGAGGTCCTCTACCGGTACTCCTCGGCCGTCGACTCGTTCGACACCGACGGCCTTCGCAGCACGCTCGCCGACGACATCTGGGCCAAGTACGGAAACGGCGACCCGGTCGAGGGTGGCGACAAGCTGGCTGACTGGATCGCCGGTGCCACCGCCACCGTCATCTGGCAGCACCACCTGCTCAACGTCTACCACGTCACGATCGACGGCGATCAGGCCAAGACGGTCTCCTACCTCACCTCGTACCAGGTGTTCGAGGAAAAGCCTGCGACCGCGGTCATCCTCGTGGCCAGGTACCACGACCAGCTCAAGCGGACGCCGGCGGGGTGGAAGATCTCGAACAGGATCATGGAGCTGCTGTGGGGCGAGGAGAAGGCCGACGCCGGCTACCTGGACAGCCTCGGCGGTCGTGGGCCCAAGGTCTGGGCGCGAAGCTGACAACCACCGTCCGAGGAGACGACCATGGCAATCGTTCGAACAGCCTGCACGATGACGCTGGACCCCAAGGACCTCGACGAGGTCATCGGCATCTTCGAGGGCTTCATCAAGGACGTGAAGGAGAAGGACCACGGCGTGATTGCCTACCACTACTTCATCGATGAAGACCCTCTGACGATCCACGTCATCGAGTGGTACGAGAGCCCGCAGGCGATGCTCGACCACTACGCGAAGCTCGATCTCGAGGCGGCGGGGCGCTTAGTGCAGCTCGTCGAGCTCTCGCCGCTCCACTACTACGGCAACCCGACGCCCGAAGAGGAAGCGCAGATGGCCGGCTTCGGCACGGTCTATGTTCACCGTCCGCTGGTGAGCATCGAGGAGGCGCCGGCGCCGGCCTAGTGGCCGCGGTTGAGTAAGTGGCGGGATCCGACGAGTGGCTGGGCGTGATCTGGCGCCGCCCGCTCGCCCGACCGTACTTGCCGTACATGAGGGCGAGCGGGTGGCGCCAGGCGCGTCCAGACGCCGGCGGGACCGTCAATTACGAACTCGGGGGCCCTTAGAGTGGCCGCCGCTGTATGGGAAGCGGTTGCCGACGCCACGGGGCTCGGCGAGGGGACGTCGCTTCTCGATCTCGGGTGCGGGGACGGTGGGTTCTGCGCCTTCGCCGCTCGCCGTGGAGCGGTTGCGCACGGCCTCGACGTGGATCCCGATGCGATCGCACGGGCGCTCGATCGGGTGCCGGGCGGCCAGTTCCAGATCGGGTTGATGGAGAACCTGCCGTGGGCCGACGCGTCGTTCGACGTGGTGACGGCGTTCAACGCCGCGCAGTACGCCCTCGACACCGAGCTCGCTCTGATCGAGGCCGGCCGCGTCCTGCGCCCGGGCGGACGGCTCGCTGTCTGCAAGTGGGGGCCTCCGGCCGCGAACGAGTTCTTCGCGTTTCTGCTGTCGATCGGCGCCGGCGGTGTCCGTGACGATGCGCTGCCGATGACCGATCCGGTCGAGGACGCGATTCTTGCAACGCGCCTGGACGTGGTGGCGACGGGCGGCGTTCCGGCGCCGATCGAGATCGCCGATGACGATGCGCTCCAGGCTTCGCTGGTCAGCGCCGGCGTTGCGGCGGCGCCGGCGTCGGTGATCGCGGCGGCGGCGCGCTGGCGCCAGTCCGATGGCACGTACCGCTTCGAAAACCAGCAGCGGTACTGGATCCTCGGGAGCGCGAGATGACCGTCGAGATCGCTCGCGCCGTCGGTCCCGGGCGCATCGACATCGCGTACGAGGGCTTCGGCGATCCTGAGGCGCCTCCGGTGCTCCTGGTGATGGGCCTCGGCACGCAGATGCTCGGCTGGCCAGATGGATTTTGCACCGCGCTCGCGGCCCGCGGCGTGCACGTAATCCGTTTCGACAATCGCGACATCGGCCTGTCGACCCACCTGTCGGGCGCGCCCATGCCCGACGTACGAGCGGCTCTGCTCGGCGACGCGTCGTCCGCGTCCTACACGCTGTCCGATATGGCCGCGGACGTGAGCGGGCTGCTCGACGCCCTCGGGCTGAACAGCGCGCACCTCGTCGGCGCCTCGATGGGCGGGATGATCGCCCAGACCGTCGCGATCGAACATCCGGCCCGCGTTCGCTCGTTGACGTCGATCATGTCGAGCACCGGCGATCCGTCGGTAGGGCGGCCGACGCAGCGGGCGCTGGCGGCGCTGCTGTCGCCGCCGGCGGCGACGCGCGAGGAAGCGATCGAGCGAACCGTGTCGATCGTCCGCGTCATCGGCTCGCCGGGGTTCGAGCTCGACGAGGCCGACCTCCGCTGGCGGACGGGACTCGCGTACGACCGCGCCAACGACCCGGTCGGCGTCGGCCGGCAACTGGTGGCGATCGCCGCCTCCGGCGACCGGACCAAGGCGCTTCGGTCGGTCTCGGCACCGACGCTCGTCCTCCACGGAGCGGACGACCCGCTCGTCGACGTCAGCGGTGGCCGCGCCACCGCGGGCGCCATCCCCGGAGCCGAGCTCGTCGTGTTCGACGGCATGGGCCATCACCTGTCACGCGAGCTGTGGGCCGAGATCGCGCGCCGGATCGGCGCACTCGTCCAGCGAGCCGAGGCCGGACGACCGCGGCGATGATCAAGCCGGGTTGCTGGTCCGCAACCGGCCCTCCGCCGGCCTCCGGTCGGGCGCACAACTCGCCAAAGCTCGCCCACCGAGACGACCTTGGCGAGATAAGCGCCTGGGAGGCGCTTATCTCGCATCGGCGGCGAGAAACGGGGGGCTTTGTTGCGTTGCGCACCGGGTTCGGAGGCCATCGCCGGCCAATCGTGCGCCACGCGGGCACGGTGGCGCGGGAGCACCCCGCTGGTTACAAGAGTTTGGACGAAGCCGTTTTCCGGCCGGCGCCGAGCCGTTTGCCCCGCGTCACGCGCAGCCTCAGTCAAGGCAGCCCGCGCTGGACGCGGCTCCGCGTTCGCTCACACGGCGGTGAGGAGCCCGCCGTTGGGACTGATCGTCGCCCCGACGAAGAACGCGGCATCGTCGGAGACGAGGAACGCCACCGTGGCGGCGATCTCCTCGGGCGTGCCGAGGCGACCGATCGGCGTGCGGGCGACGTTCACCGAGCGCGCCACGCCCACCTGATCCTTGGTCCGCGTCGTGTCGATGAACCCCGGCGCGATCGCGTTGACCCGGATCCCTTGAACGATCACTTCCTTGGCCGTCGCCCGCGTGAAGCCGAGGACGCCGGCCTTGGCGGCCGAGTAATGCGGGTGCCCGGTGCATCCCTCGATGCCGCACACCGAGGCCATGTTGACGATCGCCCCCGCGCGGCGCTCGGCCATCCGCCGGACCGCGGCCCGCGTGCCGTAGAACGTGCCGTCGAGGTGGACCGACATCACGAGTCGCCATTCGTCGTCGGTCAAGCGGGCGAGCGCCTCGAGCGGAGTCGTGATCGGCCCCACGGCCTGCTCGGCCCGCTGCTGTTCGATGAGCGGGTTGACCCGCGCGACGTGTGACATCGCGAGCGCGCCGGCGTTGTTCACCATGATCGCGAGCGGCCCAAGTTCGGCCTCCACCCGGGTCAGAGCGTCCTCGACCGAGCCGCTGTCGGACACGTCGGCGCCGATCGCGGCCGCGCCCCGTAGCTCGCCCGCGACCTCCTGTGCCCTGTCCACCGAGAGGTCGAGCACCGCGACGATCGCGCCCTCGTCCGCCAGCCGCCGGCAGATCGCTGCGCCGATCCCCGATCCGCCTCCGGTGACGGCCGCCACCTTGCCTTCGAACCTCGCCATTCCCTGAACTTACCTCAATTCGGTTTCAACCGCAAGCCGGAATCCGGGTGGCGCTGTAGAAGGCGACGTACCTTGCGATCTCGCCCTCCGGGGTGATCTGGGCAGTCGAGCAGAACGTGCCGCCGTCGGGGATGCCCTCGATGACGCCTTCGACGAACACGCGGCCGCCGCGCTGCCAGCAGCCGGTGATGATCTGGCGCGCCGGGCTCGGCCCACGCTCGGTGACGAACCCGCGCCCCAGCGCCTCCCGGCCACGGAACAGGACGCGCTCGGTTCCGCCCGAGTACGGCGGGTGGGAGTAGATCGTGTCGGCGGTGAAATGCGACGCGGCTTCTCGAAACCTCGAGCTCACGAGGTCCGCGAAATACCGTTCCAGAACCGGGCGTCCGTCCGGGGCGGGGCTCTCCTCGCCGGCGCCGGCGAACGCCGGT
>Ga0335072_10009073_pt1 | contig 14384 bp, 12 predicted proteins | sample Lox_Sample_21_FD_206725 | JGI IMG/M metagenome (GOLD analysis project Ga0335072, IMG submission 206725) | Soil microbial communities from Loxahatchee National Wildlife Refuge, Florida, United States - Lox_Sample_2.1 | ecosystem: Environmental > Terrestrial > Soil > Wetlands | place: USA... | reverse complement strand
ACGTCGGCGGCGAGGACGGTTCGAACACGACTTGCTGGAGTGCGAGAGCGGCCCACCTGGCGGCGGTGAGGACAACGCGGCGCACGTTGAGGTACGTCCAAGCTGAATCAGAACTCACGGTCCGCGCACCCCACACGAGGATTCCTCTTCCTGGGAACGCGCGGATACAGTTGACGCCGGCCTGGTTCAGCGGCCCTTGGCGAGCCGCGTCGACTAGGTCCTCGATGTCGATGACGCCCGTCACGGCCTGGTTGGCGGGCGCCTTCTGGACGCCCGTCTGCTGGTCGCTGCGCGCGATGATTCCCGCCACCGCACCACAGGGCGGGACAAACCGCCCGGTCGCCGGACTCAGCCATGGGTGGTAAAGCGCTGCGTCAGCGCTGCTCAAGCGGCCCCTCTGCCACAGCAGGCCGCCGTCGATCGGGTTGGAGGCGGTGGATCCGGTGCTCTCACCCTGGGCCGCGAGCACAGCCGAGGGCAGCGCGTCGAGGATCGCGATTCGGGTGCCCCGAAGCTCGCAATCGGCGATCACGGCCTCCTGCATGACCGCCACCTCCTCCGGATCGGGCGGCAGTACCGCGCCCGGCGTGTAGCCGGCGCCGCGCTGGCGGACGATGTCCGGAGCACACACGAGGTCGGCGTCGACCGAGGTCGCCGCGTTCAACCCGTCCGCGTGGGCCCGGAGCGCGGTCACGCTGGAACCGAGGTCCTCCAGGCGGACGATCCACGCCTGTTGGCCTCCGTTCACGAAGAACGCCTGAACGGTGTCGGCGACATACCCGTCGGACGGGTCCGCGGTGAACTGGTTCGAGAACTCGGTCACGGTCGTGACCAGCGTCGGCTCAAGCGTCGGTCCGCCCGACGCATAGCCGAGGATGATCGGACAGCCCGTGACCAGCGCAGGCGCGGGCAGCAAGACGACGTCTTGCCGGTAAACGCCGGGCGCCCCCATCTGAACGACCGGCGGCGATCCCGCCACCGTCGTCAACTCAAACTCGCTCCCTGGCTGATTCTGAAGATCACGAACTCGGCCGGCTGAACCACGGCGAGCCCGATCTCGGTCACAACCTGACCAGCGGCGATCACGTTTGCGGGATTGGTCTCCGCGTCGCACTTCACGTAGAACGCGTCGCTGGCCTTGGCGCCGAGCAGCGCTCCGTCCTGCCATACGCCGGTAAGGAAGTCCGTGACGTTCCGGATGATCTTCGCCCACAGGCTGGCATCGTTCGGCTCGAACACGACCCAACCCGTGCCGCGATAGATCGACTTGCGAATGTAGATCAGCAGCCGCCTGACGCTGATGTACTTCCACTCGCTGTTCTCATCGCCGCCGAGGGTCCGCGCGCCCCACACGAGGATCGAATCGTTGATCGACCGGATCGCGTTGACGCCCTGTGGGTTCAGGTTGTCTTGCTGGGCATCGCTGAGGCCGTACCGCAGCCCGGTCGCATTCATCACCGGCTCGTTCGCGGGCGCCTTGTGCACGCCGCGTTCGGCGTCCACTCGCGCGTAGATCCCCGCGATGTGCCCGCTCGGGGCGACGGTAAGCGTCCCGGTTCCGATCGGATTGGCGACCTGGATCCACGGGAAGTAGACCGCGCCGTAGTCGGTGGCGAGCGGAAGCACGGTGTCGGCGCTCGTGAGTTGCAACATCGTCAGATCCGGCGAGGCCCCCGCGCCGAGGTCGCGCTGGATGTCCAGGATCGCGAACCGATCCTGCGTTGTCACCGCGCAGTGGGTGGTGATCGCCGCCCACACCCCGCCGTCGACGACGCCAGGAGCCGCGACGATCGCTATGTCGTCGATCGTCTCGAACTGGGCGAGGCTCCCGCCGGCGATGTTGGCTATCGCGGTCTCGCGCGAGACGTAGCAGGTAGTCCCTCCATTTGAGAAGAATCCGTAAACGCCCTGAGCGAGGCTGGTGTGGCCGGCATCGGCGTTGAACGGCCCAAACGAGGTTATGAAGTCGGCGAACGAGTTGCACTGCACCGGCTGAGCGGCGCCGACCGGGGCGAACTGAGGGGTATAGCTGCCGCGTATCGCCGCGCCGCTCGCGGGAGCCGTGCTCAGGGTGACGGTGCTGGCTGGGGGCGTTGCGGCGTTCGCGACTGTGGCGCCGGCATCGGCGGTGCCTGCAACCGTGAAAGAGAAACTGCCCGCGGTGGTATCGACCGGAGTGTTCGGCAGCGTGAACGTCGTCTTCGTGCCATCGCCGGTGCCGATCAGCACGTTGGTCAACTCCGGGAGATCAAACGTATCCGGCACGATCCCGATGAACCCGGCGGTGCTCGTGCCGACGCCCGCTATCGGGTGAACCGACGACGGGACCTCTTCCACGTACACGCCCGGGTGCAGATACGTCGCCATCCCCATCACCCCCGTGTATTTACGGCGCCCGATAGGCACCCTAATTTTGGCTATCTATAACAGAGCGAACATGTGACAGTCAAGGTGCCTGGCGAGCGGAGCGGGCGATGACTAAAAGCTCTCGTCTCTGATGATTCCTACCCTTACCTCATCATTCGAGACAGAAACTCGGCAAATACCCGCACCATGCCCTCGTTCGGCTCCGCCTCTGATGCTCAGCTGGGAGGAGTGGCGCCCTGGCTGACGCTGAAGATGCGGTCTTGAATGGGTGGACCGCCGTCCGCCGTCTGTGCGACGGCGACGCCGATCGTCACGATGAGAGTCAGAGCCGCCTTGGGCTTGCCCCCGAGCGCCTGCCAGAACTCGGCAACGCTTTGGAGCCGCCCCGGGCCGAGGCTCATCGCAGGGAGCGGAGGTGTCTGCCCGACAAGCTCGCCGGACAGAACGTCGTTGGGAATTATCGGAAACCGCAGCAGCACCTGCATCACCTCGCTGAGCAGCAGATGCTCATCCCGAGCTCGGGTCGTCGATCCGTCGCTCGGCCACGCGGTCACGAGATAGGCACAGTCCACCCGGACCGGCGGCGGATACTTGACGAGATTTCCGCTCTCGGGCTTGTCGATGATCCAATCCACGGCGCGGAGGTCCATGTTCTCGCGCACGTCATAGAGAAAAAGGTTGATCGCCGGCAGCGTCACGCCCGTGGGCGGAAACTGATTGTCGGGTGCGTCAAAGCTGATCTGCGTCGAGGAGACGATCGCCGGGGGAAGCTGCTGCTTGAGCAGCGTCGTCAGGCTGTCATCGAGATCGGATATCACTGCCGATGCCTCCTGTGTCGGTGATGGGCGACCCTTGGGTCGGTGCTCGGCTGCTCGCGTCGGCGGGCACGCGCCCCAACTTGGAATACTCGCGGCGCATTGCCTCCTCGACGTGGGCCATGGTGGCGACGGTTCCGTCCGCGGCGGCCAGGAACGCGGCACCGACAGCGGCATCCCGAATCGTTGCGCCGGCGACATCGAAGCGCGTTGCGAGTGCGTCCCAGTCCAGGCCCGAGCTCGGCGCCTCCGACGGCCAGGTGGTCTCCCAGATCCGCCGCCGGCTGTCCGGGTCCGGGAGCGGAAACGAGATTACAAATCGCACCCTGCGCAGAAATGCCTCGTCGATATTGCGCTGGAGGTTGCTCGCCAGGACCGCCAGCCCCGAGTACTCCTCCATCCGCTGGAGGAGATAGCTGACCTCGATGTTCGCGTAGCGATCGTGGGCGTCATGGACCTCGCTGCGAGCGCCGAACAGCGCGTCGGCCTCGTCGAAGAACAGGACTGCGTTACTGCTCTCGGCTGCGTCGAACACCCGCGCCAGGTTCTTCTCGGTCTCTCCTATGTACTTGCTGACGACCTGCGAGAGGTCGATCGCGTACAGGTCGAGTCCAAGCTCGCCGGCCAGGACCTCGGCCGCCAGGGTCTTCCCGGTGCCGGGCGGTCCGGAGAACAGGGCGACGATCCCTGCGCCCCGCGTCATCGTGCGGGCGAAGCCCCACTGCTCCGACACGACCGGCGCGAACTCCACGTGCGCACGGATCGCATCGAGCAACCGGAGCCGATTGTCTGGAAGTATCAGTTCGGAGCGGTTTCGATTCGGAACGATCCGCCGGGCCAGTCCTTCCATCCGTGCGCGGCCGACCGTGCGGGCCGCCTCCATGAGCTCCGCCGGGCTCGGCGGTAGCCCCGCCCCCGGTGGCAGCGACGTCGCTCGCCACCTCGCCATCGCGCGGGCGGTCGCCATCACCTCCTCGACCTCCACCGGCGAGAGCCGGAAACCCCGCGCCAGCAGATCACTGATCGATGCGGCCCCGTCTGCCGCCCCGCGCTCGGTTATGACCGCCGCGCTCCACAGCGCTTGGCGCCGGGAAAAGTCGCGGACCGGGAGCACGACTCGGGCATCTGCCGGCTTCGCGTGCCGCAGCGAGCTCGCCGTCGCGGACTCGACCACGAGCGGCACGTCCCCACTGAACAATGTGCCGGCGTCATCGATCTCCCCCACCTCCTCTGCGTCGCTGCGAGTCAGATGCACCACGGCACCGTGCAGCAGCGCCACGCGACGGAGCGACCCCGCGAACGCAGCCTTCCCATCGGACGGGATCAGACTGAGATCGGCCGTCAGCAGAGGCCGGCTCGCACCGAGTGCGAGCGCCCGGGCCGCATCGCGGCACTCGAGGCGATCGCCTCCTTCCAGCAGCACGATCGGGCCCGGCAGGCCGTCGCTGCGTTCCCCGAGCGCAGTCAGCCGTCGCTCCAGGTCTTCGGGCAGTCTGCCTCCCCCATCGCCTTCGCGCTCGACGATTTCGAGCTGGAAGCAGGTGGAGAACGGCTCGTCGATCGCCTCCTCGCCGAGCAGGAACCTCACCACACCGGGGGAGGGGCGAAGCCCGTGGGCGGGCAGCGGTGGCGGTCCGGGCTCCGTCTCGGAGACGAGCTCGAGTAGTCCGTGTTGACGAAGCGGCGCGTGCGCACGAAATCGCTCCTGGAGCGTCAGCTTGCTCGCCGCTTCCGGGGCAAACAGGTCGAGGGCTAACGCGATCGAAGGGCGCTTGCGCGTTACATCGTCTTGGAGATACGCGAATACGCGCTCGTATCTCAGATCGATCTCGGGCGCGCAGGCAAGCAGCAGCACTGCCGTGTCAAAGTCGGACAGGCCGCACGCCTGCACCGTCCTGGTGAGTCTCGGATTTCGCCACTGGACCGCACGGGCCCCCTCGTCGCCGCCGAGCACGAGCGCACCGAGTGGGCGGGCCAGCAGCCGAACGGGCTCGTCGGCGGTGATCACCAGCCCGGCGAACTGGCGGTCGCCCGCGCGGTCCGCAAACGCCGCGCGCGCAGCATCCACCCCGCGCCGCAGCGTCTCGTCCAGCTCTTTCAGGTCTGCGCGCAACTCGTCAAGAATGGCGCCGGCACTGTCCACCCTAGAGATTGAGGTCACTGGCCACCGTTCCCGGAGCCGCCCACCGACGGCGCCCCGTCGCCCTCATCGCCCTTTGTTTTCGGGATCAGTGACTCTAGGCGAGCCGACGACACCCCGTCAAGCGGCATCCTTGCCGTCCAGTGGACGAGCAATTACGGTGAGGTTTGATGAGGGTTTGGGCTTTTGTCTCTGAAGCGGTTGACACGCCGTGCCCGACGGTGGAGACTTGTCGTGTCACGGACGATGGCGCACGGCGCGACCTGGAGCCGGGGCCTCGGCTCCCGCGGGCAGTAGAGGGCAGCAGACGTGACCACAGGGAGCATACGTATGGGGGAATAGATGGGATGCAACCGCAAACGCCGTCCATCTCGGGCTGCGCGCAGCAGCCCCGATACATGCGCTGGCGAGACGCTGATGTCTCGGCCGATCGAGGAGTGAACGATGTCGACAACTGAACCGAAGCCCCTCATCCCCAGGAAGACTGACCCTAAGGCGAAGTTCATCCGGACGGGCGAAGGCATCCTCGTGTTCGCCTTCAACGTGGCCATGCTCGTCATACCGATCGTCACCAGCGCGCTGTCGGCGACGGAGGCCGTGAAATACGCCGCGATCCTCAACGCGGTCGCAGTCTTCTCCCGCAGCGGACTGAAGGCCGCGGCGCTGCTCCCGCAAGTCACCGGCGTGCCCGCTGGGCAGGTCAGCCAACCCGTGGCCCAGGACGCCGCGAACGTGATCGCCGACGCGGTGAAACAGGCCCTCGCCGACGGCGCGAAGCCGCCGTCGCTGCAGGCGGTCGGGCAGCAGGTCGACCAGGACGTGCAGGAGGTCGAGAAGCTGGTGACCGACGCGAAGAACGGCGCGCCGGAGGCGGCCGCAGTCGAGGCTCTGGCCGTCGCGCCGTCGATGGCAGCGCTCCAGGCTCTGTCACCGTCACCTGCTCCTGCCGGACCGAGCATTGGAACCCCCGGCGCCGTTACCCCGATTCAGGCCTCACCGGCCGCGCCCCCGGACGCCGGCACGACCGTTCCTCCGGGCGCTCTCGGAACTTCCGCCGCGGGCGACGCTCAAGATGTCATCCCGGACTCCGAGGAATTCGGGAGCGCGCCGTCTGACGCGGACATTGCTGCAGGAGCAAAGGATGGAACGCCCGTAGCGGCTGGAGTAGCACCGATGGCCAATCCCAACGGCGGAGGTCAGTAGACATGGCGGCTGTCCGGCTTTCTCATCCGCAACTCGGTCTCGACTCCGAGAGCGAGGTGCCCACTTCCGGCCACCGCGACGTGGGCTCATCGTTCGCACTTCGGTACCTGTCGCGGTCCACGGGAAAGGTCCTGACCCAGCGCGAAGTCGAGAACTACCGCGCCGCTGGGATCGGAGTCGGGGTGGTATTCGAGGACGCCGCCGACAACGCATTGCGGGGTTATGACCAAGGGAAGGCGGATGCCGAGTTCGCATTCACGCAGGCGAAGGCGCTGGGCATCCCTGCGGGCCGTCCGATCTTCTTTGCGGTCGATTTCGACCCGGCCGGCTACCCCAGCAGAACCGACGGTTACTTCGACGGTGTGGCGGCCGTGCTCGGACACCAGGGCGCGGGGCCTTATGGCGGTTATGAGGTCGTCAAGCACCAGTTCGACCGGGGCTTTTCATGGGGATGGCAAACCTATGCCTGGTCGGGGTCCGAGCTTGACGCCCGCGCCCAGCTCTACCAGTTCAGCAACGATCACCGCGTCGCTGGCGTGGGGGTCGACTACGACCACGCGCTGTTCGCCGACTTCGGACAGTGGGACCCCCCGCCGGCCCCAGATCCCGACCCTCACCACTATCAATGGTTCCCGGAGGGCCCGTTCGCGTACGCGAACAAGCTCCTGTACGAGCGCTGGCTTGTGCAAGAGTACGACCGGTATCGCCTCGCTCCGCACGTCGGTGCCAACTCGGAGATGATCGGTCTGCTCCGCGAGGACCTCACGCTCGCCCGCAAGCGCGTCTGGCTCGAAGCTCACACGAACGCGCAGAGCGGGGACCGGCTGCCAGATCCGACCTGGAGCGAGTATCACCGAGGCTGGAGGTGGCAGCAGCTCAATGCGCGAAGCCAAGGAGAACGTGTCGTCTGAGCGCGTGAAACTCCCGAGGATCGGTAACGGTCGCGTCTACCGCGGCCGTGCCTGCAACTGATCTCGATCGCGGACCGCCGCAGCAGCCGCGCCGCGCCGCTCGACCTGAAGCTTCTCGAGCACCGAGTGCACATGATTCTTCACCGTCGCAAGTTCGATGTGCAACTCGCGTGCAATTTGCTTGTTCGACAGGCCTTGATCGATTAGGGCCACCACCTCACGCTCCCGGGGCGTCAATTGCGGGCGGCGGGTGCTCGCGACACCGCGGTCGGCAAGCGACGCCAGCCGCCTGACCAGCGCCGCGGTGGCACGCGGGGAGCACTCGATGCCGCCTCGCGCCGCCCACTCAACGGTTGACATGAGGCCTTCAAGCGGCGTGTCGCGGGTTACGAATCCGGCTACACCCGCCTCGGCCCAGGCCACCACGCTCTCCTCGGTGTCATCGATCGCGAGGGCCACCAACCTCACTTCAGGTAGCTCGGCGCGGAAGTGACGTGCGGCGCTAAGACCCGGGCCGGCGCCGATATCAAGGATGGCGACGTCTGGACGTGGTACGAGCTCCAGCATCTCCGACATGCCCTCGGCGTGTCCCGCCACGGCGCCGACGACTCGGAACCGCGGATCAGCGTTGAGCGCCTGTGTCAATCCCTGCCGATAAAGGCGGACACCGGCGACGATGAATACGTCAGTCGTCACTGTATATGAGTTCCCGGTCTGCGCGTAAGCGGACTTTTACGCTCCCCACGCCGTTCTACTCAGTCCTACCAGTTATGGAACGTCTTAGGGAGTTTTTTTGGCAATGCGACGAAGACCAGATCTAAGGGTCTAGATCTTCGGCGTCTCCAGATCGGATCGATCCGGGATCCATCGTGGACCGCATTTGAATCCTCGCGTCCATTCACCTGCGGAACGTTCGCTGGGAGACTGCATCCAATCGAGGAGGAACTCATTGAGCAGATCAGGATCGTCCTCGCCGACCTTCCGCAGCTCGCTGCGGACATGGTTGAGCGAGTCGTGGGACACCAGGCCGACATGGTCGTCGTCGGGCGTCTCTCGTCCGCGGCTGGACTACTGGAGGTCGCGCGAATGACAGCCCCCGACGTTGTCGTCGTGGGGATGGCCGGGCAGGAGCTGCCACCGGACTGCCTGGCGTTGTTCACAGAGAACGCCAGCCTCACAGTTTTCGGCATGGAGAAGAAATACGGCCTTGCGCATCTCTATCAACTGCGTCCATACCACTACGAGCTTGGTGCGGCCGCGCCGGAGGAGCTGGTGAGCCAGATCCGCTTCGCCGGCCGACGGCGTGAGTTCTCGCAATGGCGGGCTACCCCGCAATCGCGGCCATGAGCGACGCGGTCCTCGGACTGCTGCGCACCGCCGCGATCGGCGGCGAATTCGAGGCCGTCGGGTTTGCCCACTATGGATCGGCGAGCTTCCAGACGCCGATGTCCCTGGGGTTGTCGCTCTATCTGTATCGGATCTCGGTGAGCTCGACGCGGAACCTTCGGTGGCGCGTCGCGGCTGACGGCACTCGCTACAAGCCGCCGATCCCGCTGGATGCACATTTCCTCCTGACCGCTTGGGCCGAGGACCCGATCATGCAACAGCGACTCCTCGGATTCGCGATCCGGACGCTCGAGGACACGCCGATCCTGCCCGCGGGCGTGCTGAACCAACACGCTCCCGAAGCCGACATCTTCCGCCCGGAGGAGACCGTCGAGTTGGTGTTCGAAGCAATCTCGGTACAGGACGCGTCCTATATCTGGGAGGTCGCCCCGTCCAAGGAGCAGCCATCGGCAACCTATGTCGCCAGGATGATCGAGCTTGACTCGACCGTCGCGCTCGACCCGATGACCCCTGTCGAGTATCGCGAGCTCGACATAGCGACGGCGGTGGACGGATGAGTTGCTCAGCGCCTGCTGAGAGGATCACGCGAACGGCCCTCCTCGGGGTGAGGTTTTGGGACAGCGTCACAGGCCGGTCGCCCGGCGCGGGGTTGCAGGTGAGAGAGACGAGCACCGGCCGGCTCGCGATCACGACTCCCAGCAGCGTCCACGTGTTCACCGACCTGCCCGGTCTGCACGCCGCGAGCTTCGGGTCCGGCGACCCCGCGACGTCGACCTCACCGCCGGCCAGCTCCCAATTCACATTCGCGGTGACCGATTGGGAGGACCGGTTCATCCCGTTCTGCTTCACCACCGAGGTCCCACAACAAGGGCTGTACGTGCCACCGTGCATCGCCGCGGCATCGCCCCCGGAGGCACTCGACAGGATTCCGCTGTTCTCGACCCCGAGCCGCCCCGTCCAACCTGGGTTTGCGGCGGTGCGAGCCGACCTCTGGGATGCGCTCGCGGACGCCCCGGCAGCGGGGGCCGTGCTGGAGGTGTCCGGCGTAGGAGCGAATCCATGGTGCGGGATCGCGGACTGGCGCGGCCGCGTTGTCGTTCAGTGCCCATATCCGGAGCCACGCTGGCCGGTTGCGTCGCCCCCGGCCGGAAGCGCCGCGCTCTCGGAACAGAACTGGGCCGTCGGTCTTACTGTCCGTTACTCCCCCACGCAGTCGAGCCCGGTCTCGGCGTCTCCGGACGCCTGCCAGCCACCGGACCTCTGTGAGGTGCTGACGCAGCCAACTGGAACGTTGCTCGCGAGCTATCCGCCGAGCTCTGCGCTCCCGCCCCAGACCCTGACATTCGGCCGTGAGCTCGTGCTGCGGAGCACCGGTCGCTCCGTCCTCCTCGTCCTCCCCACTTGAAGGAGAGCCGATGCCCGAGTACCTCGCTCCCGGTGTCTACGTCGAAGAAGTCTCGTACCGAAGCAACGTCATCATCGGTGCGGGCACCACGACGACCGGGTTCGTCGGACCGACGAGATTCGGTCCTGTCTTGGACCAGCCCGACATCCTCACGAGCCTCTCGGACTATGAGCAGGTCTACGGCGATGGCCAGCAGCTCGTGTTCGACGGCACCGAGACCTTCGACAACTACATGTGGCAGGCCGTGCGAGCGTTCTTCACCGAGGGGGGCGCCACCCTGTACGTCAAGCGGATCTACAGCGGAGACCTCGCCGGGGGAACGGCGAGCGGCACGATTGGGGCGGGCATTCCGGTCTCCGCGCGTTACCCGGGAGCGTACGGGGAGATACAGGTCAGCTTCACGCTGGCCGCGGGACAGAACGTCGCCGCCAAGCGAAGCGATCCGGTCCTCGGCACGGTCCCCGCCGTCCGCGGGCTGAACGAGTACGACGTCGTCTTGGTCGGACAGGATCTCGGCTCGAGCCCGCCGGCGAGCCCACCGGCAGGTGCCATCTTCCCGGTCGGGAGCCCGCCTTCGCTCGGCAGCCCCCCGGCCGAGCAGTCGTTCGTCGCCGGAAGATACGACGCCTCGGGCAACCTCGTCACCTACGTCGACTATACGTTCGCGTCGGCGCAGCTTGTGCTCGATCCGAGCAGCGGCAACCAGGTCTGGCAGTTCCTGCCGGCTGGCGGCGCGCCCTCGATTCCGCTCTCCGCGCTCTCCCCCGCAAGCACGACCGACGGCCCCGGCGACACGGTCCAGATCGTCACCCTCACCCTGTCGGCGACGGCCCCCACGAACGGAGCGCTGCCTCAGGTGTGGTCCGGCCTCCCGCTCGACCCCCTGCACAACCTGAATGGCGCGCTGGACTCGGTCGGGGCGGTGTTCGCGCCGGTCCTGGCGCCCGGCACGGCCGCCCCCCCGCTCGTGTTCGATGTCACCGGGTATCCCACCGGGCTGGGCGTGCTGTATGCGCTCGGCGACGCCATCGACCTCGTCGGCCTGTCAAATCCCACGACAACCTCAGGCGAGCTGACCGCGACGATCACGCTGCAGGGCGGGAACGACGGGGGCCTGCCCAACGCGGCGGACTACACGGGGGCGGCCGACCCGGTAACCGATGCTAAGACCGGCCTGGTCGCGTTCGAGGATCTCACCGACATCTCGATCGTCGCGGCACCCGGTTCGACCGCGACGTACACATCGAACACCGACGAGGTCCACGCGATCATCAACGCGCTGATCACCCACGCGGAGACCATGCAATACCGCATCGCGGTCGTTGACGCCGGAAAGGACCAGACGATCTCGCAAGTTCGGGCGATGCGAGGCCAGTTCGATTCGAGTTGGGCAGCGTTCTATTACCCCTGGGTGACGATCCTTGATCCGATCACAAACCAGCCGAACAACATGCCGCCAAGCGGCTTCGTCTCGGGGATCTACGTTCGCAACGACTTCAATCGCGCGGTGTACAAGGCGCCGGCCAACGAGGTTGTCAACTTGGCGATCGGCTTCGAACGGCCAATCAACAAGTCACAGCAGGAGATCCTGAATCCCGAAGGCATCAACTGCTTCCGGTTCTTCGAAGGCCGGGGCTACCGGCTCTGGGGCGCACGGCTGATGAGCTCCGATCCTGAATGGCTGTACGTGAACCTGCGGCGGTATTTCGCCTTCCTCGAGCAGTCGATTGACCAGAGCACTCAGTGGGCGGTGTTCGAACCGAACGGCCCGGTGCTGTGGCTCAACATTCAGAGCACCGTCAACGACTTCCTGTTCGACCAGTGGCAGCAGGGCGCGCTGCTCGGGGACAAGTCCACGGACGCCTACTTCGTCCGCTGCGACCAATCGACGATGACGCAGAACGACATCGACAACGGGCGGATGGTGTGCCTTATCGGCGTCGCCGTCGTACGACCGGCCGAATTCGTGATCTTCCGGATCGGCCAGTGGACCGCCGATTCCAGCCAGTAGAGAGTGACATCGAAAGGACCCTGACATGGCGACAACGCGTCCCGTCCCGTACGTTCAGTTCAACTTTCTCGTGGACCTGGGCACGGGGAGCACCGACGGTCCTCAGGCCGGCTTTCAGGAGTGCAGCAACATCGGTATGGAGGTAACGGTGGCGGAGTACCGCAGGGGCAATTGGTCCGAAAACGCCGTGCAGAAGGTCACCGGGCTCAACAAGGCGACGGACGTCACGCTCAAGCGCGGCGTGATCGGAATGCTCGACCTGTACCAATGGCTCGACGAGATTCGAAACGGGGACCAGACCGCCTACCGGACGGTGCTGATCCATCTTCAGAGCGAAGATCACAGCACGACGCCCGTGTTGACCTGGAAGCTGCTCCGGGCTCGCGCGACCAAGACCGTCTGGGGCCCGCTGAACGCGAAGGGCACCGACGTGGCGATGGAGGAGATGACCATCGCCTACGAGCGGCTCGAGATGATGTGAGACGGGCGTGCCGCCGACCGCCATCAACTCGAGCGCGACGCTCCCGGGCATCAGTTTCGCCGTCGTTCCGCCGCCTCCGCCGCAGGTCCTGCCGAGAATGGACATCGCCGGGTTCGTCGGCTTCGCGGCGTCCGGGCCGATCGACGTGCCGGTGGTGGTCCAGGACTCGACCCAGTTCGCCACCGTATTCGGCGACGACGTGCCGATCGCCTGGGATCCCGTGCACAACGAGCAGGCCTACGGCCTCCTTGGCCCGGCCGTGCGCGCCTTCTTTCGCAACGGAGGGCAGCGCTGCTGGGTCGTGAGGGTCGCCGACCCGACGCTCGCGCAGCGGGACAGCTTCGAGCTGCCCGGGGTCGCCGCCGTGGATCAGGCCGGCCACATCGGCGGGGCGACGCTCGTGGCTTCTTCCTGTGGAAGCTGGGCGGACGATGTCAGTGTCACCGCTGCTCTACAGAGCGACCCCGTGGAACTCGAGCAGTTCTGGCTCGACGCGATGGCGTTCTCTGCGGTCGCGCGGCCGGGACCCGGGCTGAACGTCGGTGATCTGGTGCGACTTCAGTTTCCCGCTCAGCGGGCGACGCTGTATGGCGGCGTCGCGGCGCTGAGCGCTGCAAGACCGTCCCCGCCCTCGCCATCCGCCACCGTGCAGGTGACTCTTGGGCCGTACCTATGGGTGTCACCCGCGGCGCCGGCGCCGGGCGACATAGTCAACATCACTTACCTTGGGTCGAACGGGACCGAGCAGACCGTTGCCGGCACTGTGACCGCAACCACTTCGCCCACCGCACCGACCCGGCTCGTGTTCGATCCGGCCTTGTCGGACCCGCCTCAGCCCGGCGCGCTGGTTCGGGGAACCGGGACCGACGGCGATCTGATCCTCGACGTCGCGCTGACGGAGGCCTCGCAAGACGGGATCGTCGCCATCGACTGCGAGGCCTTGCTGGTGGGGCCGGCGCCGGCGGGGTCACCGCCTTCGGCACCGAACAGCTTCGCTGAACGGCTGACGCTGAGCCTCACCGTGTCCGGTGCGGCACCCGCGCCGGTAACGGCCGGCGGGCTTGGTTTCACTCCGCCGGCGGCGCAGTTCATCGGGGCGCTGCAGACCGACGAGGCTTACTACGGGAGCCCGCCGCCTTCGGCCTGGCCGGCTCCGGCTGGCGTCCCGCCCACAGGAATCGCCTCGAGCACGTTTCCGACTGCCGGGCCGGCGCCGGCCAACTTCCCGCTCGCCGCGCCCGAGACGGTGCCGGCGTGGTACGTGCCGCTGGCGCTGAGCATCGCTCCGAGCCAACCGCTCGGAGCGCTGTTTCCGTCAACTCCGGCGCTCACGCGCGACGGGCTCTCGAACTTCGGGTCCGGGCTGTTCCTCGACCCGGCGCTGGCCGCGGAGCCGACGTCGACGTTGCTCGAGACCGCGGCGTGGATTCGTGACCAGAGTCCCGAGGCGCGCCCCCTCCAAGGCATCCACGCCCTGCTCGACAACGACGAAGTCACGCTGCTCGCGGTTCCCGACGCCGTCCAGCGCGGGTGGACGAGCGCCACGGTGGAACCGGCCCCACCTCCGGCGCCTCCGGAACCGGTTACCGAGCCGGATTGGTCCACGTTCCTGTCGTGTTCGACCAGGGTCCTCCAGGCGCCCCAGTTCCCCGCTCCGGCGAGCCCGCCGGCCGCTGGCTCCGGCGCGCTGATTCCCGTGAGCTG
>Ga0335072_10009072_pt1 | contig 14384 bp, 12 predicted proteins | sample Lox_Sample_21_FD_206725 | JGI IMG/M metagenome (GOLD analysis project Ga0335072, IMG submission 206725) | Soil microbial communities from Loxahatchee National Wildlife Refuge, Florida, United States - Lox_Sample_2.1 | ecosystem: Environmental > Terrestrial > Soil > Wetlands | place: USA... | reverse complement strand
CGCCGAGCCCGAGCAGCGTGCCCGCCGCCAGTGTCACGGCCAGCAGCGGTGACGCCACCAGGGAGGCACCGAGCTCGGTGAGGGCGACCGACAGGGCGGAGTAGCCGGCCCCGGCCCCGCCGTGCTCCTCCGGGATGGTCAGCCCCGCGAGTCCGAGCTGTGCGGACATCTGCTTCCACACGCCGGGGTCGTAGGGCAGGCCCGAGCTGATCAGCTCCCGCAGCCGCGGCAACGGCGCGCGCTCGGTCACGAAGCGCCGGATGGAGTCCCTGAGCTGCTCTTCCTCTGAGGTGAGTATCAGCGCCATCGCCGGCCTCAATTCTTCTCGCTGCGCTGCGTGCCGACACGCAGCTGGTTGAACGGCGTATTGCGGTCGACGCCGGGGTCTTTCGCCAGGCCGAGGACCCGCTCGCCGATGATGTTCCGCTGGATCTCGTTGGTCCCGCCGGCGATCGACCCGCCAGGCACAGCGATGATCGCCGTGACGACCGTCCGCACGTCCTCGTCGTCGCTGTCGAATCCGGCCACGCCGGCGCCCAGTACGTCACCGGCGACCCCGGCGGCGAACATGCCGAGTTCGGCCCCGGCCAGCTTGGCCACCGAACCGCGCGGTCCCGGATCCCGGCCCGCCATCGCCTCCTCGCGCAGCACCTGCCCGAACAGCCGGGCGGCGCGCTCGCGCGCGTAGAGCTCGGCGAGCTCGCGGCCGAGCGCCGGGTCGCCGTCCCGGCCGAGCTTGGCGGCCAGGCCGCGCAGCGAGTCGAACGACAGCGGGCTGGTCCGTGGCGCCGCCATGGTGCCGATCGTCACCCGCTCGTTGCGCAGCATCACGACGGCCGCGCTCCAGCCCTTGTTCACCTCACCGATCACGGCATCGGCGGGAAGCCGCACCTGGTCGAAGAAGACCTCGTTGAACGGTGTCGCGCCGGTCGCGACCTTCAGCGGGCGCACGGTCACGCCGGGCGAGTGCATGTCAAGGATGAACATGGTGATGCCGTTGTGCTTGGCGGCGGTGGGATCGGTGCGCGCGATGACCGCACCGAAGTCGCTGTACTGGGCACCCGACGTCCACACCTTCTGACCGCTGAGCACCCACCCGTCGCCGTCTCTGACGGCGGTGGTGGTCAGGCTCGCCACGTCGGACCCGGCGCTCGGCTCGGAGAACAACTGGCACCAGATCTCCTCACCGCGCAGCAGCTTGGGCAGGTACCGCTTCTTCTGCTGCTCGCTGCCGCACTCCAGGATGGTGGGCCCCGGCATGCCGAGCCCGATCGTGAACGCGCTGACGGGCAGCGCGTAGTCGCGCGCCTCCTGGCTGAACGCGATCTGCTCGGCGTTGGTCAGCCCCTGGCCGCCGTACTCCGTCGGCCAGGTGATGCCGGCGAAGCCCGCGTCGTAGAGCCTGGCCTGGAAGGCCCGCTGCTCCGCGATGCCGGTGGTCGCTGGCTCGCCGCTCGCGTCATCGCCGCCCGCCCTGCGCGGGGCGTTGGCCGCCAGCCAGGCGCGCGCCCTGTTCCTGAACTCCGCTACGGACTGCTCGCTCATACAGGTCCATCCCCTCGTTGACCGCAGCTCCGCGACTAGTACTTAGCTGATTGTCTTCCTTAGCTGGCTCTTATGAAAACGAGTATCGGTTCTACTCATGATGCATGCGATTGCGGCATGACTAGGACCGAGTACCCAGCTTCCTCGCACTGTAATCCCAGCGCGGCCAACCGTCTAGCCACGTGCGGATGTGTGACTTACCTAGGCGTCTTGGCAAGGGGAACCCGTGCCTCACTAGAACATAATTCTAGAACAGCGACGCTGTGGACACCAGCTCTTAACAGAACTGAAACTGGCTATTGCAGAAAACCAGAACCGAGTGTCATTATGTGCCAAAGCGGCAGCTCACCCCGACAGGAGCGGCAATGACGCAGCGCAACTACGTCTCATGGCTGTGGAAACGGGACCTCACCGCCTATCCGAAGGGGGCCTACCGATGGCTCCTCCTGTTCCTCGTGGTCGCGGGCGGCATCTGCCTGACCTCGCTGGGCCTGGTCATCAGCTCGATCTCCCCGCTGCTCGTCACGCAGACGGGCATGTCGACCAGCTTCTACTCGTACCTGCTCGTCGTGGCCGGGCTCGTCGGCGCGACCACCGCGTACTTCAGCGCGCTCAGCGACCGGATCGGCCGCGCCAACCTGGTGGTCTGGGGCGCACTCGCCGCCGGGCTCATCGCTTACTTCGGCGTGCCGAGCGCGCACACGAAGTGGGAGTTCGCGGTCTGGTACTGCGTAATGGGCTTCGCCGACGGCATCTCCCTGGTCGGCACCTACACCCTGATGCGGGACTTCACGCCGCAGACCGGCCGGGCCACGGCGATGGGCGTGAACACCCTGGGCACCGGCGCCAGCGCCCTGCTGATCAGCTTCTTCGGCTCCCGGCTGCTCGCGCACACCACGGACTGGCGGGTCATGCTCCACCTGACCGGCGGGTCCGCGCTGGTCACCTTCGTGGTGCTGCTGCTCCTGCTGCGCGAGCTCCCGCCGCACCTGCGCGCCCACACGGTGGCCACCGTCAAGGACGAGGACGTGATCGAGCGGACGACGAGCGCGAGCGAGGACGCCCAGGTCATCGCCGAGGCGTCAAGCCTGGAGAAGTGGAAGCGGGTCGGGACGCCGAAGATCATCTCCGCCAACGTCGCCATCATGCTCTACCTGGTCATCTTCGTCACCGCGTCCGGCTTCCTCACGCTCTACAACGTCGAGGTGCAGCACATGACGCTGGCCCAGGCCAACGACCTGGCCACGCTGTACTGGGCGGCGAACTGCGTCGCACTGGTCGGATTCGGCCTGCTGTCGGACTGGCTGCTGGTGCGCAAGCCGGTCATGTTCGCGGGCGCGGTCATCGTGGTGATCTCGGTCGTCTTCGTGATGACCGCGCAGCAGCCGAGTTACTGGCGGCTGGCCGTCCCGCTGATCTTCTGGTCGGTGGGCATGGGCGGCGGGTTCTCGCCCTGGTTCGCCGCGTTCAGCGAGGACGCCGAGGCGCTCAACCCGGCGCTCGTCGGTACCGTGTTCGCGATCTTCGGCGTCTTCGACCGGCTGTCGTCGGTCATCGCCGGCCTGGTCATCCCGCACGTGATCGGCTCGCCCGTCGCGACCCAGGGGGGCTGGCGGGTCTGGTTCATCTGCTGCATCATCATGATGCTCGCGTTCATCCCGCTGTGCGCCTACGGCCTCGGCGGCTACTACAGCCCGCGCAAGGCGCGCGCCGCGCTGCTGCAGCGCTCGGTGGCCGCGCGGACCGCGGGGGCCGGTGTCCCCGCCCCTAGAACCGCCGGTGCGGACACCCCGAGCACCGAGGCCGTCGGCCCGGGCGACTAGCAGCCGCCGCCCGGCACCCGGCGGGCCCGTTCCCGCAAGTCAGATCGCATCCCTACAGGCTGATCGAGGAGGTCAGATGGCTGGCGGCACCGTACCCGTGCCGACGCCCGAGACCGCGCCCTTCTGGGCCGGCACGCTCGCGGGCGAGCTCCGTATCCAGCAGTGCAACGCGTGCGGCAGGCACTACTTCTATCCACGGCCGTTCTGCCGCTACTGCCAGTCGGGCGACGTCACCTGGCGGACCGTTGCCGGGACGGGGCGGCTGGTGTCCTACATCATCAACTACCGGCCGGTCCCGCCCGCCGATCCGGGCGAGCCGCAGATCATCGGGCTGATCGAACTCGACGAGGGGCCACGGATGCTCAGCAACATCGTCGGGGTGGCACCCGAGCCGGAGAACCTGCCGCTTGACGCCACGGTCAGGGTCGAGTTCGAGCCGCGGGGCGACCAGGCGCTGCCGGTGTTCCGCCTGGACGGGGAGGCGGCGTGATGGCCGGCATGCACGGCGGGCAGGTCGCGATCGTCGGCGCGAGCGAGACCAGAGAGGTCGGCGTGCTGCCCGACCGGGCGATGATCCAGTTGCACGCCGAGGCCGCGCTGCTCGCCCTCGCCGACGCCGGGCTCACCGCGGCGGACGTCGACGGCGTCGCGACCGCAGGACCGCTGCCGCTGGAGGTCTCCCACCACCTCGGCATCACGCCGCGCTGGCTGGACGGCACGATGGTCGGCGGGTGCAGCTTCATGCTGCACGTGCGGCACGCGGCCGCCGCCATCGCCTCGGGCGCAGCCGACGTGGTGCTTGTCAGCCACGGCGAGTCGGGCCGGTCGCGGGTGGGCGTCGGGGGCTACCGGCAGAACCAGGCCTCGGCCCAGGGCCAGTTCGAAGCTCCGTTCGGCTCGGTGGCGCCGTACTGCACGTTCACCGTGCCCGCCCTGCGGTTCCTGCACGACCGCGGTCTCGACCGCCGCGCCCTGGCCGAGGTGGTCGTGGCGCAGCGCGAGTGGGCGGTCGGCAACCCCCGGGCCTTCAGGCGCAAGCCCGCCACGGTCGAGCAGGTGCTCGACGGGCCGCCGATCGCCTATCCGTTCACCCGCGAGATGTGCTGCGTGGTGACCGACGGCGGCGGCGCGCTGGTGCTCACCAGCGCCGAGCGCGCGGCCGACCTGCCGGGCGGCGAGCACGCGGTGTACCTGCTGGGCTCGGGGGAGGCGTGCGAAGCGCCCATGATGTCGCAGATGGACGAGGTGGGCTCGTTCGGCGCGTTCCGCCGGGCCAGCGCCGAGGCGTTCGCGACCGCCCAGGTCAGCCACGCCGACATCGACCACCTGATGGGCTACGACGCGTTCGCGCACCTGCCGCTCTACATGCTCGAGGACCTTGGCTTCGTCGGCCGCGGCGAGTCCGCCGCGTTCATCGCCGAGGGCAACACCCGCAAGGGCGGCAAGCTGCCGATGAACACCAACGGCGGCGGCCTGTCCTACACCCACACCGGCATGTACGGCATGTTCGCGATCCAGGAGGCCGTGCGCCAGTTGCGCGGCCAGGCCGCCGTGCAGGTACCGGACGTCCAGGTGAGCTTCGTGCAGGGCGTCGGCATGTTCTTCGGCGCCGCAGGCAGCCTCGTCCTGTCCAGCCGGCAGCCCTGACCGGCTGCCGCACCACCACGAAAGAAGGCCGTGAGTTGGCGCTCAACCATGACATCGTCGGAATCGACAGCGAGCCAGGGGAGCGGACCTGGACGGAGACCGACGTCCTGCTGTACGCGCTCGCGGTCGGCGCGGGGCAGCAGGACCCGCTCGCTGAACTCGAGTTCACCACGGAGAACTCGATCGGCGTTCCGCTGAAGGTGCTGCCGACGTTCGGGAACATGATCGGCGGGGGCGGCGGGCGCAGGAAGCTCGGCGACTTCGATCCCGCGGCGTTCGTGCACGCCGAGCAGGCGTTCACGCTGCACCGGCCGCTGCCGGCGGCGGGCACCGCGCGGTCGGTCGGCCGGGTCACCGGAATGTACGACAAGGGCAGCGCCGCGCTCGTCGTCACCGAGGCGACGATCACCGACGCGTCGACGGGCGAGCCGCTGGTCACCACCAGCGGCTCCATCTTCATCCGGGGCGAGGGCGGATTCGGCGGCGACCGCGGCCCGCGGCAGGACTGGGCGATGCCGTCAGGGCCGCCGGACCAGCAGGTTACCTACCGCACCAGGTCCGACCAGGCGCTGCTTTACCGGCTGACCGGGGACAGGAACCCGCTGCACTCCGACCCGAAGTTCGCCGCGCGGGGCGGCTTCGACCGGCCGATCCTGCACGGCATGTGCACGTACGGGTTCACCGGCCGGGCGCTGCTGCACGCGGTCTGCGGCTCCGAACCCGCCCGCTTCACGTCGATGGAGGGCAGGTTCACCAGGCCCGTCATCCCCGGAGCCGAGCTCACCGTCTCCATCTGGGCCGGGGCGAGTTCCGAGGGCGGCACGGCCTACTTCCGCACCGCAAGCGAAGGCGTTCCCGTGCTCGACCGGGGCCGTCTCACCTTCACCAGCTGACACCGGCCGACGGCATTCAGCGCTCAACGAGAGGAAAGAAGACATATGGGCGTCATCGACGGACGCGTGGCGATCATCACCGGCGGTGCCAGGGGCATCGGCGCCTCCATCAGCCGGCTTTTCGCTGCCGAGGGGGCCTCGCTGGTCATCAACGACCTAGGCGGCGCCGCGGACGGCTCAGGCAGTGACGAGGGGCCGGCGAAGCAGATCGCCGACGAGATCGTCGCGTCCGGCGGCACGGCGGTCGCCGACGGCGGCGACATCGGCAACGTCACGACCGGCGAACGGCTGGTCCGCACCGCTGTCGAGCAGTACGGCAGGCTCGACATCGTGGTCAACGTGGCCGGCATCCTGCGCGACCGGATGATCTTCAACCTGCCCGAGCAGGACTGGGACGAGGTCATCCGGGTGCACCTGAAAGGCCACTACTCCACGGTGCGCCCGGCCTCGGCCTACTGGCGGGAGCAGCGCAACCCGCAGGGGCATTACCGGGTCATCAACTTCACCTCGGTGTCGGGTCTCGACGGGTCACCGGGCCAGCCGAACTACGCGGCGGCCAAGATGGGCATCGTCGGGCTCACCTACTCCCTCGCGCAGGGTCTGGCCAGGTACGGCGTCACCGCCAACGCGATCGCGCCGGGCGCGGCCACCAGGCTTACCGCCACCGTCCCCGCGGACAAGCGGGTGATGCGCGAGGACCGGCCCCGGCCCTCGGACGAGGACCTGGAACGCTCACCGGACAACATCGCGCCGGTCGCCCTGTACCTGGCGAGCGAGCGGTCGGACTGGCTCACCGGCCGGGTGATCTCCTCGGCCGGCTTCGAGGTCGGCCTGTACGAGAACCCGCAGATCATCAGGCAGCTCAGCGCCCCGGCGCCGTGGGACTACGCCAGGCTCGCCAAGGCGATGGAGCAGAGCTTCCGGCCCGCGGCCAACGGGCTGCCGCGCAGCGTCTTCTCCAGCCAGCTGTCCACCAACTAGGAGTCAGCCAGTTCGCCCATCCACTAGTTCTCCTGTCGCGCTGCCCGGCCGCCCGCCGCCGGGCCAGCCGGGCGGCGCGGCCTTACCCCCGCATTTCGACGAGCAAGACTGGGTGAGGGCCCCGTGGACGCACTAGAAGGCATTCAAGTCATCGACCTGAGCTACGGGACGGCGGGGCCGGTGGTCGGCATGTTCCTCGCCGACTTCGGCGCCGAGGTGATCAAGGTGGAGCCCCCGGCCGGCGACCCGGCGCGCGCGGACCCGGGGTTCGCCGCCTGGAACCGGGGCAAGAAAAGCGTGGTCATCGACCCGGCCGACCAGGCGCGGTGCCGCTGGCTGGCCGAACTGATCGCCGGCGCCGACGTGTGCCTGGTGTCGTCGGACGACACGCTGGCCGGCTACGGCCTGGACCGCTGGCGGCTGATCCGTGACAACCCCCGGCTGGTGCTCGCGCACACCCCGCCGTACGCCGGCGACGCCCCCTGGCGCGGCGGCCAGGAGTCGCACGGGCTGCTGCTCGCCGCGCTCGGCGTCGCCTGGCGCCAGTCCTCCTACGACGGCGGCCCGGTGGAATCGGTCGCCCGGTTCCTGCTGCAGGTGCACGGCGTCTGGGCCGCCGTGTGCACGGTCGCCGCGCTTGTCGAGCGGGAACGCTCAGGCTTCGGCCAGCTGGTCAGCGTGACCGGCGCGAACGCGGTCATGGAAGCCAACATAGGCGCGTACACCGTCAACCCGGAACTGCCCGACCCGCCCACCGGCATCGGTCCGGGCGGCCGCCACCCCACCTACACCCGGTTCGTGGCGAAGGACGGCAAGTGGCTGGCCTCCGGCGCGCTCGGCGCCAAGTTCGAGACCATGCTGCTCGGCGCGCTCGGCCTGTCCTGGATGCTCGACGAGGAACGGATGGGCGGGCGGGTCGAGAACCTCGTCAGGCCCGCCAATATCTTGTGGGCGCACGAGCAGACGTCGGCCGCGTTCCGCAGCAGGAACCGTGACGAGTGGCTTGAGATCATCTCCGCCCTCGGCATCCCGTGCGGCGCGCTCGCCGACCGCGACGACTGGCTCGACCACGAGCAGGTGCGGGCCATCGGCATGCGCGCCGAGGTCGACGATCCCGAGCGCGGCACCGTCGTCATGCCCGGTGTCCCGGTCAACCTGACCGGCACCCCGGGCCGGGTGCGCGGCCCGGCGCCGCGACTCGGGCAGGACGACGGGACCGTGTCCGCCCGCGCGCCGAAGGCGCCGCCGGACGGCATGCCACCGGTCAGCGCCGGGCCGCTCGCCGGGTTCCGCATCCTGGACATGGGCACGTTCGTGGCCGGCCCGTACGGGGGCGCGCTGCTCGCCGAACTCGGTGCCGACGTGATCAAGGTGGAGCCGACGTCCGGCGACCCGTTCCGGGTGAACGGCTTCGTTTTCAACCGCGGCATGCGCAGCCTCGCCGTCAACCTGCAGACGCCGGCCGGCGCGGCGGCGTTCCGCCGGCTGGCCGCGGCGAGCGATGTCGTGGTCGAGGCGCTGCGCCCCGGCGTCACGGCCAAGCTCGGCATCGACCACCAGACCCTGGCCGCCGGGCATCCCGGCATCATCACGGTCTCGCTGTCCGCTTACGGCGAGAGCGGCCCGCTGGCCGGGCGCCCCGGCGTGGACATGGTGGTGCAGGGCATGTGCGGGATGATGAGCGCCCAGGGCGGGGACTCCGAGCCGGTAGCCAACACGATCGCGATCATCGACTGCACCACCGCCGCGATGCTCGCGCTGGCCGCCACGCTGACCCTGCTGCACAGGGAGCGCAGCGGCAGCGGGCAGCGGGCCTGGGCGTCGCTTGCCGGTACCGCGACCTACCTGCAGACCGGCGAGATCGTACGTTATCCGGGGCGCCCGCCCGCCGCCACCGGCGGCCGTGACTACCTGGGCAGCGACCCGCTTGACCGCTACTACCGTGCGAGCGACGGCTGGGTCCGCCTCGCCGCGCCCGCCGGCGGGGTAACGGCCGGCGAACTGAACGAGGCCGGGATCGCGGTCGACCCCGCCGCCTACGCCGCCGACCCCGCACGCGCGCTCGGCGCGGCGCTGGCCGGGCTGACTTCCGAGGCGGCCGCCGACCGGCTGAACCAGGCGCGCGTCGCGGCGGTCGCCGCACGCCGGGTCTCCGGCGTCGTCCGCGACCCCAGGCTCATGCTGACGGAATTCCTGCACGTCCGGCCGGCGGCCGACGGCAGCACGTTCGTCACGCCCGGCCGGCTCGCCGCCTTCAGCCGGACCCCGAGGTTCGGCCCGGCGCGGTCGCCCGGCATCGGCGAGCACGCCAGGGAGGTGCTGCGCTCCGCGGGCCTTGCCGACGCCGAGGTCGACGAGCTCATCGGCTCGGGGGTCGTCATCGCCGGCCCCCCGATGCCGCAGGCACTGCCAACGGCCTATCGCTGAAATGCGATTCACCGGAGCGGCCGGATAACCGGGAGGTGCCTTCATGCGATTACCCGCAGACGATCCTCGTCGCGGAAATATCTTTCTCTTGGCCTCCACGCGGCGATGCCAACGGTAATTCATTTCCCCGGTTTCCCGCGGAGGCGGAAACGCGGACTGTCCGGCGCCCCTGAAGCGAGGTGCACCGCGATCGTGAGTAGAATCGCTTCTCTATGAGCGCGACAGGGACGGTGCGGCGGTCGATGATTCCCGCGGTTCCATCGACGCCCGCACAGCACGGTCGTTATGACCGGGTTCTGCAGGCGGCCGGTGCCATGCTCGCCACGGGCGGCGAGGACATGCTCCAGATGAAGGAACTCGCGCAGCGAGCCGAGGTGTCCCTCGCCACGCTGTACCGGTACTTCCCTTCGAAGGACCACGTGCTGCTCGCGATCGCGCACAACCGCTACGAGAACGCGCTGCGGCGGGTGGCGAGCGAACCGCCGCGCGGCGCCAACGTGCAGGAACGCGTGACAAATCACCTGCTGCGCGAGTTCCGCGCCGAGCAGCGCGACCAGAAGCTGACCGCGACCCTGACCAGGGTACTGACCGAAACAAGGCCTGAGTACAGTCAGATCATCCGCCAGGTGAACCAGGTGCACATGACGGTACTTGAGCAGGTCGCCACCGGGGGCCGGCCACTCACCGGCGAGCAGTACCGGCGCCTGCTGATGGTGCTCGAGGTCTTCGGCGCCGCGACCAGGCGGTGGCTCGCCGGGGTCTCCTCCGCCACCGAAGCGCGGTTCCAGATACGCATGGGCTGTTACCTGCTGAACGTCCCCGGGCTGTTCCCGGCCGTCGACCTGCCCGGCGAATTCGCGGCGACCCAATCGCCCGGCGTGTAAGTAATTCCGGTCGCGTCGTTTTTACCGTGACCACTTTATCGCCGGACCAGAATCAATTATGCTCAGCGGGAGAGGTTATCCTCTTTGCCGGAACGCACGAGGAACGGGAGCGGCACGATGAAAGTGGACGCGATACTCCACGGCAGCGAACTGAGGGACGTGCCCGGCTCCGCGCGGCGGCTTGAAGAGGCGGGCTACGACGGCGCGTGGACCGCTGAGGTCAGTCACGACCCGTTCCTCCCGCTCGGCGCCGCGGCCCTGGCCACTTCGCGGCTCACGCTCGGCACGTCGATCGCAGTGGCCTTCGCCCGCAACCCGATGTCCATGGCCTACGTGGCCCACGACCTGCAGGCGGCGTCGGGGGGACGGTTCATCCTCGGTCTCGGCAGCCAGATCAAGGCGCACATCACCCGGCGCTTCTCCATGCCGTGGGGCGCCCCGGTCGCGCAGATGCGGGAGTACATCCTCGCGCTGCGGTCCATCTGGGCCTGCTGGGACGAGGGCCGGCCGCTTGACGTGCACGGCGAGTACTACCGGCACACCCTGATGACCGCCATGTTCCGGCCCGAGCGGAACCAGTGCGGCCCGCCGCCGGTGTTCCTCGCGGCCGTCGGGACCGCGATGACCCGGGTCGCCGGCGAGGTGGCGGACGGGCTGATACCGCACGGCTTCACCACCGAGCGCTACCTGCGCGAGGTCACCCTGCCCGCCCTTGAGGAGGGCATCAACCGCGCCGGGCGGTCCCGCGACGACCTGCAGGTGACCTGCCCGGGCTTCGTGGTGGTGGACGACGGCGGGCCCGGCGCCGCGGAGCGGATCGCCGCCACGCGGCGGCAGATCGCCTTCTACGGAAGCACGCCCGCCTACCGCCCGGTCCTCGCCCTGCACGGCTGGGGCGACCTGGCCGACCGCCTGCACGAACTGTCCGTCTCCAGGGACGAAGGGCGCTGGGCGGCGATGGGCGAACTGATCGACGACGATGTGCTGAACGCCTTCGCCGTGATCGGGACGCCGCTCGATGCCGCCAGCGAACTGAAGCGCCGGTACGGCGACGTCGCCGACCGGATCACCGTCCCCGTCACGGCCGGCCTGCCACCGGACCGGGTCCGCGAACTCCTGGCCGGCCTCCACTAGGAGTGCTGAATTAGCGACGTCCGGGCGTGCGGTCATGCCGGCGACCAGGCAAGATCCGGCCAGTAGGACCCCGGAAACGTTCAATTCGCGGGTCCAAGCCCCGAGGCCGCGCGGTCAGCGCCAGGCGGGGCGTCACGTCCGGGTGTACCCCCGGGGTGCCGCCGGGCTGTCAGTCCCCGGCCGGGTCCAGCTTGCGTAGCAGGTCGCAGAGGGTGGCGACCTCGGCGTCACTCAGGACGGTGAAGGTGGCCGGCGGTGTGGTGTACGCCCGCTGCACCCGACCGGCCAGCCGGCGACCCTCCTCGGTGAGCACGATTACCTTGACCCGTCGGTCGGTAGGATGCGACTCCCGGTGGGCCAGACCCCGCTCCTCAAGGGTGTCGACCAGCGAGGTGACGTAAGAGTGGTCGCAGCCCATGCGTGCGGAAAGCCCGCGCATAGGGAGTGACCCGGTGAGCGGCAGGAAGCGCAGCGCCTTCATCGGCCCGCCGGTCAGCCCGGTCTCGTGCATGACCCGGTGGCTGGCGGCCTCGACGCCGGGGTCCTCGCTGATCGAGCGGATCCGCCGCCACGCCTCGGCGGTCAGGTCATCGACATCCGGTGCGGAAATGCCAGCGGTCATGCAGCCATGCTAGCGCAGTCAATGAGTGGCTCAGTAACTTATTGACTAACTCAATGAATCTGCGTACGTTCTCAGAGGTGAGCCTTCAGCGGAATCAGAAGCTGGTCGTGGCCGTCGTGTACGTCGCCGCCATGTTCATGGCCATCATGGACACGACCATCGTCAACGTGGCCTTGCCGACCCTGGGCCGGGACTTCCACGCCAAGGCCGACAGCGTCGGCCTGGTGTCCATCGCCTATCTCGTCAGCCTGACGGTGTTCATCCCCGCTTCTGGCTGGCTGGGCGATCGCATCGGCGGCCGCCGGGCGCTGCTCGCCGCCATCGGCCTGTTCACCATCGCCTCGGCGCTGTGCGGCCTGTCCACCACCCTGGGAGAACTGGTGGCGTTCAGGATTCTGCAGGGCGCGGGCGGCGCGGTCATGACTCCGGTCGGGCTGTCCATGCTGTTCCGCGTGTACCCCCAAGCCGAGCGGGTGCGGCTGTCCAGCATCCTCGCGGTGTTCACCGCGCTCGCTCCCGCCCTCGGGCCGATTCTCGGCGGCGTGTTCACCACCGACCTCACGTGGCGGCTGGTGTTCTTCGTGAACGTCCCGGTGGGCGCGGTCACGTTCGTTTTCGGCGTCCTGCTGCTGGCCGGCCACACCCAGCCCCACCCCGGCCGACTCGACGTCCCCGGCCTCGCGCTTTCCGGCCTCGGCCTTGGTTCGGCCATGTACGGCATATCCGAGGGCCCGGTCAGCGGCTGGTCAAGCGTCCCGGTGCTGGCTGCGATCGTCATCGGTACGTCGCTGCTGGCGGTGATGATCTTCGTCGAGTTGCGGGCGGCCAGCCCGCTCGTCAACCTGCGCCTCTTCCGCCACCGGCTGTTCACCGCCTCGACCGGCATCTACGCCCTCGGCTCGGTCGCCTACCTCGGCGCGCTCTACCTGGCTGCCCTGTTCTTCCAGGACGCCCTCGGCATGTCCGCCCTGCAGTCAGGGCTGGCCACGTTCCCCTCGGCGCTCGGTGTGATGGCCGGCGGCCAGGTCGTGACCCGGTTGCTGTACCCGAGATTCGGGCCCCGCCGGGTCGTTGCCACGGGCCTGCTTGTCGTAGCCGGGGCGATGGTCCTCATGGCGCTGGTCACCGCTGACACCGATCGGTGGCTCGTGCGGGTCATCATGCTGGGACTCGGCTTCGGCATATCGTTCGTCTTCATCCCGGCCCAGGCCGCGTCCATGGCGACGATCACCAAAGCCGAGACCGGGCAGGCATCGCCGATCTTCAACGCCGGCAAGCAGCTCGGCGGCGCTGTCGGCGTTGCCCTGCTCACCACCGTGCTTGCCGCCGTCGGGCCCACCAGGGAGGTGGCCGGGCAGGTGGCGGTCAACCTGACGGCGTTTCACGACGGCTTCCTCGCCGCGGCCGCGGCCGCCGTGCTTGCGCAGGCGGTCGCGCTCACCGTCCGCGACGCCGACGCCGCCGCGACCATGGTCCCGCCACGCGGCCGGAGCGCGGTGAACGAGGCCACCGAACCAGCCGCCGCCAAGGCCACCTGAAAATCTGCGGCGGGCCGATCAGCAGCACCCGGTCGGGGCGTGCGCTCGGCGTGGCCGCCATATTGCTCTCAGCCACGAATACCGCTGCGCAGCGGCGTACCGGCGTGAAATTCCGCCATCTAAGCCTCACTGACTTGGGATCCGTCCTTTCGAGTCAGTAACAGAAGTACCGTTCAGTGAACTACGTGTCTGTGGATCAGGATGCGGTGCCTCCGCGCGGGGTCAGGGAAAACCAGTTGGCGGGCTCAGGCGCGCCGGGCTACGGTCGGCGCGTGGGTAGCTGCATGGTGATGGTCCGTCGTGCCCGCCTCAGGGCGGTCGCGCCGGGCGTGGGGCTGGCACCGGCTCGCTGACGAATGGGCGGCGCGGGTGGTCGCCGCCGCCGGAGTGCGGCCCGGCGAACTCGTGCTCGACATCGGGGCCGGCGAAGGGGCGCTGACCGCGCACCTGGTGCGGGCGGGCGCCCGGGTGGTCGCGGTCGAGCTTGACCGGCGGCGGGCGGGCGTCCTGCTTGAGCGGTTCCCCGGCATCACCGTGGTGCACGCGGACGCCGTAGCGATGCCGCTGCCCGGCCGGCCGTTCCGCGTAGTGGCGAACCCGCCGTACGGGATCTCGTCCAGCCTGCTGCGGACGCTGCTGGCGCCGGGCAGCAGGCTCGTCGCCGCCGACCTCGTGCTGCAGCGTGCCGTGGTGCGCAGGCACGCGTCCGGCGGCGCGCGAAGATACACCATGGCCGCCGGCCTCACGCTGCCCCGGAGCGCCTTCCTGCCGCCGCCGCACGTCGACTCCGCGGTCCTCGTCGTCCGCCGCCGGAGGTGAGCACGGCTGAGCACGGGACGTTTGTCGGTCCCACCCTCTAGGGTGTTGAGCGTCATCAGCGTCTGGGCGTG
>Ga0335072_10009071_pt1 | contig 14384 bp, 7 predicted proteins | sample Lox_Sample_21_FD_206725 | JGI IMG/M metagenome (GOLD analysis project Ga0335072, IMG submission 206725) | Soil microbial communities from Loxahatchee National Wildlife Refuge, Florida, United States - Lox_Sample_2.1 | ecosystem: Environmental > Terrestrial > Soil > Wetlands | place: USA: Florida... | reverse complement strand
GGTGCGTAGTGCCATGAGGTCGGATCAGGCGTTGAACCGAAGAAGACTCCAGTGGTGATGCCGTGTGATAACTTTCGTCCCAGGTATCCGCCATCGATCGTATCCAGGCTCACCGCCCATGGCAGATACAAACGGCCAAATCCCGCTACCCAGCTGGAATTCGGATTGTCGTAAGACAACTGAATCAAGTAAGTCCTATCCAGATAGTTTTCGAGCGTCTGTTCTTCAGGTTGGGAATTCGTGGTCCACCTTTCCCGCCAATACCCCTGCAGGTTCCAGTGAGTGCCGGCAATTTGTGTTGTATCTGTGTTGATCGCCAGCCCGAGGGAACTGCTGTGCCCGAGTGTTGATCCGGTGCTCGTGATCCCGCTGTAATCGAATCCAATCCGCGCGCGAATCCGTCTTTCTTCCATCGAAGCTTGCGTCACGCGAGAAAGGGTTGCTGGTTGGGCAGCGGCAACAGGCTGCATGAGCGTCTTGGATGCGGCATCGCTTGCTGGCTCTTCTCCCAACTTTGTGAGCTGATCTTGCGATAACTCAGCCCAGTCGCCGGGCTTCACATCGCGTTTCGCATTGCGAATTTCTGCCACCGCTGAAGTATCCGCAACCGAAACGATCTGCAATTCCGCCATAATCGCGCCTGGCTCGACGTCGGGCTTTTCCGCATCCGCCTGTGCTTCACGCACTACGAGCTTCATGCCTTCTTTCAGCCCGGACCGTCGTCCTCCCGCAAGGTAAGCGGCACCTTCCGCAACATATTTCACCTCGAAACTGACATGGAGGCTGGCATCGGGCGCTGCTTCCTCTGCGACAGCTGGTTGCTTAGCTTTTGCACCCGCTGGACTATTCGGCGCTAATTTTCCGAACAGCGCGCCTTTCGCAGCCGCAACCGGTCCGCGCCCAACGGCGGGTGCAGGCAGCACGATCAGGATGATGGTGCTTCCCTCGGACGAGAAGTTGTAAGGATGTTCGCCATCGAGGTCTATAACCGCACGCGTGACCAGCGGATTGGTTTTGTTCAGACCAACGCGAACGCCAATTACTCCATTTCGATTCACCAAAAAGTGCTGCTGCGCAGGTGGCCCATTGACATTGGGAAGATCCAGAACTAGCCGATCAGGATTCTTAGCAACCGTAACCTCAGGAGTGATCATTTTTGTCAGATCGATAACCAGCCGCACTTCTTCCCCAGATCTGACAATTTTCACTTTTCGAATCTGCGCCACCCCCGCGTTCAGCGTCTGCGCCACGCAACCGCCGATCAGCAATATCAGTAATGAAAGCTCCCCAATTCCCCTCACTTCTGTGCGCTCCCAACATCGGTAATGGTGCTGCGTTCAGTGGTTCTTCAAGATTAACTAGTCCCGTCACCTTCTTCGCGCCTTCATGGCCGTCGCCGACGTCGCCGTTATCCAACTATCGAAGCTGGTATGGCACTCTTGGCAATCCGTAGAAAATCCCAGCGCCTGATGATTCGGCGCCGATGCTTTCTGAAATGCGGCCAAGTGACAGCTCACGCATTCAGTCGAGAGTCCCTGTCGATTGAATTTCCCGATGGCCCCCGCCGTGTGGCAGGAATAACAATCCGCCACAGCGTGCGCGCCAATCAGCGGGAAACGGTCTTGGTGCTCATTCATCGAATGAACAGAAACTTGCCATCCGCTGGCCCGGTGGCACAGGTCGCACTGCGCGCCATTTTTGCGACGATGAATGTCGGCATGGCAGTCCTGGCAATTGCGGCCCACATTCGCGAATACCGGATTCACATGGCACTCCTCGCATGTCACCATTGCGTGCAGCCCGCGTAATGGATACCCAGTCTTGTTGTGATCGAAATCAGGCTTCTTGCGAATCGGCTTCCAGGCTGATGCCGTATGGCATGTTTCGCATGCAATCTGCATTGGCCCGTGAGGGCTGACGCTCGACTCTGCGCCAGCAGTGTTCTGCTGAGAATTCACGACGGCTACTTGCACAAATAAGATCACATGCACCCAGAACATCCCCACTCAAGTCCTCTCGCGAACTTTCAATTGGCTACAGGTTTGAGATTTCGATTTCCGTGACAGCCGACGCATTCCATCGGTGTCGGTTTGTAAAACAGCACAGCTTCTCCGCTCACCATTCGCGTCAACTTGTGGCAACTGTCGCAAGGCACGTTGCGATGTGCACCCTGCAAGGAAAACGAAGTCTGCGTGTCGTGATTAAGAAGCGATGGCTTCCATCTCTTGCTGTCATGGCAGCGCATGCAGGCTGTGGTCCCATGGATTGCAAACTGCTGACCATGAACATCGGCGTGGCAGCCTTCGCATTCCTTCCGCGTGAGTTTGAAATCGACGTGCATCAGCCCGTCCCTGACGATCGCCGGTTTGTGACAACCGGTGCATTTCACCATCTCGTGTGCACCGGTGAGAGGAAAGGCAGTCTCGAAATGATCGAAGCGGGAGAGATCGTTCCAAGTGCGGGCCGAATGGCACACACCGCAGCCTGTTGCAATGCCCTTGGCTTCCACTCGTCGCGTTAGCTCGTTAAATCGCCCCTTGTGCGGATCGGCGTGACAAGTTGTGCAGGTCAATTCCGTCCACCTATATTGCGCCGTTGGGGTTGCGCTGAATTCGAGAGATTGTTTGTGGCAGCTATCACACGGAACCGCCTCGTGACTTCCATTAAGCGGAAAAGATGATTTGCTGTGGCTGAGCAAGCTGAATGTTGATGGCTCAAATCTATCTACGCTGTGGCACTGCTCGCAGCGATTGAAATACGGGGCCGCGGCAAACTGAACTGCATGGGCGTCGGCGTGGCAGTCGGTGCAGTATTGAAATTTCATCTTGTAAGCCGTAGCCGAGCCCTTGGGAATGTGACATTGACCGCATTGCAACGAAGCGTGTTTGCCCTTGAGCGGATAAGCAGTCGTCGCATGTCGCTTCAGTCCGAACGTTGATGGCTTGAATCCGTCGAGAGTGTGGCAGTTCGAGCACCCGCTTCCGCCGGCAAGTTTGTCAAATTGTCCACCATGCGGATCGGGGCGATGGCAGTCCGAACATTTCTGAAAGGCTAGCGGCTTCTTGAAGTCGCCGTGAGCGTGGCAACTATCGCAGTCCACAATCGCATGTTTGCCGAGCAGGGGATATTTGGTTCGCGAGTGATCGAAGACTCGATCCATCTCCGTCGTCGCAATCGTTTTCCACCCGGAGGTTCGGTGGCACGATTGGCAACTTCCGGAAAAACTGCCACGATGCGGATCGGTATGGCAGTTACCGCAGTCGCCAAAAGCGATGCCCCTGTAGCGGGGTTGCTGGTCGGGTCCCGGAGCGTGGCACTGGCGACAAGCAACATCTGCATGCAAGCCAGTAAGTGGATACCGCGTCAACGAATGATCGAACTTCGCGACGTCTTTCCAATCTGTGAAGTCGTGACATTGCAAACAATTCTGGCCGAGTCTTCCTTTGTGGGAGTCTTGATGACAATTGGTGCAGTCCGCGGAAACTCCGAGATAAGTTTTGTTGAGATCTTTTACTTTTATAGTCGCGCGTTCGCGCTCAGAAATCCGTGCTGGCAAGTGGCAGCGATCGCACTCCACCCCAGCGTGCTTGCCCTCAAGCTTGTAACCTGTCTGGCTGTGATCGAAGGCCCTGATGTCGAACTTTATGATGGTGAAATCTTCGCCGTTGTGCTCTGAATGGCAGCCGGCACACTTCTGACTCGATCCTGGCTGCGGATTGTAGAAAGCATGCAGCCCTCTTCGCGCCGCGATCCGCGACGCAATTTCCGTGTGGCACGATAAACACTTGTAAGTTTTCTCTCCCAGAGAGATCTCGTGACAACTGGTGCAGTCGGTTAAACCGTTGATCGACTGATGCGCCCGCGAGAGAGGCCCCGGAGAGATTTGGCCCTCAACCGCAACCGCGCCCCACAACGCGCTCAACACGATGCCTCCGAGAATCCCGGCCTTGGCGAATTTACGTATCTTTTTAGCAATCGAATTTCTTTCAGTCGCGATATTTCCGACCACATTGCGAACTGTCCATATTCGTAGGCGTCTTGCGGGCTTGAACTGGACGACACGCTCAGGAGCTTCCTGCGCACTCCTGAGCGGGCCATCGGATGATTCCGCTCCAGTCGCGAGCGCCAAGTACTACTCCATCGACTCCGCAGCTTGATCAGCGGCTTCCGCCGCTTCGTCGTTCGCTTGAAAATGCTGGAGTTGTTTCTGCTCTTTTTCAAGCAAGTTCAGATCGATTGTGGCGCTGACCGCAACTCCATTCGCATCCGCCGTGAACGATATCGGGTCAGCCACGCCAAGCAATCCGCCGCAGTCGAGAATGTTGAAGCTGGCGACGAAACGTTGCGCCATGAAAGTAAACAGCGAATTTGCGGCGGAGCTGACGGGAGAGGGGCTGGCCGTCAGATTGGCCTGGTTTTGTGCGAGTCTCGGCGGTGCAGTCCAGAGCATGGCGCGGCAATAGCGCGCCGTATCGGCTTCCTCAATGCGGCCAATCTCGTGCTGATCCATGCCGCGCCGGTAGGCGTTGACCTTGTCAATGTTGATTGATCCATCGGTGTTTAAAACCATCGGATCGCCTGCTGGAACGAGCGCCATATGACGACGCTGATGGGCTCGTGCCTGCAGTTCATTCAACGCCAGGCCTGGAACTGTCTGTCCCGGATCAGCTAGATCCGCCACCTTCCATGGCGTGCAATTCATGGCAGGATCGAGAAACCTGTCGAGCAGCCCGTTATCGCTGGGATTACCGAGAGTTGTAGCACCGACCAGAGCTGACGCATTAGCCTTGGTATTTTGAGCAATCAATCCGCTGGCAGTCACGAGATACGTGACGGGCAGGTTGTCGCTTTGGTCCTGATCCACAACATAGAAGTGCCGCACTGTGGGGCACTGCGAGCCATCACTAGCAAGCCCTCTCTCAGGAACTTGCAATTGACCACTGTGTACCGCGTGGTTAGCAGCTTTGAAAAATGCCGGCGCATTGCAGTAGGAAACCTGCCCGAACACACTATTGGGCAATCCATTCACGCAATGAGCAGACTCTAGTGCCCCGGAAGAAGCGCCTTGCTGAACGAGATTTTCTCCGTTGAATCCAAACCACAGCGCCACAATTGCATTCGCTGGCAGAACCGGCAGGACTGGCTTGATAGCAGGGCTAGAACCCGCGTCGATGATCAGAGGGTTATAAATCGAAATCTGTCCAGTTGCAGGGTCAATAATGGCTGCTTGGACGAACGCCGACGAATTGACGTTCGCCTCATCACACTTTCCCTGAGTCGGGTCCGTGGCGGTCAACTGGTAAGGCGTCGCCAGCCCCGCAGCAGTTAAAGGCGCGTCAGGAACGATGATTGTGCAGTTTTGATTTTGAGCGAGCAGAACACTGGGCGCCATCAGGAGCGAGCTCAGACACAATGAATGAAACAGATTTCGGCACTTCATTAGACACACTCCTCCTCACAGAATTAGGTTGCTCAAAGCGAAACTTAGTTTTTGCCCATGGGAGACGAGTTCGTCCCATGTTCGAACTAGCATTCGAACCGGATGTTCGGGCCAGAAATGTAGGCTGTTCAGAATCCGACGTGAAAGAACCAGGTCAGTGGCGCTGTGAGGACATGCGTTCCAGCTTCTCTCACCAGGATTCCAGAAGGTGAGTTCACTGTAGTTTTGGCCAGATTTTAGGACAAGGTGTCAGAGGGTCAACCCGATAGTACAGCACCTAAAGTGGAAACACGCCCGAGCATATTATGCGTGTTCTTGAACGCATCATTCTCATGCCTGTTCGTTTTTGTGGATCGAGAAGCCGATCAACGAAACGCCGCTAAGCCTCAGCCTTACTCACGGATTGCTAATAGTGTCCATTGTCCCCAGCGAAAAGACTCTATTTGTAATTTTTTTCTTCCACACCCGGGATCGGCTTAAACCGATGTACAATTGCAGCCCTTCCAGCCAAATGAGATCACCAATCCGCGTCGTCCAAGCACGAAGAGCCAGAACTCAAGGCTGGATTTCCCCGGGGCACAACACAAGAGGAGGATTCATGACTCGTAGAGTGGGTACATGTTTGCTAACCCTCGCGGCACTGGTTTCCGTCGCTCACCTTTCTTATGCACAGTCACCGGCATTGCTAACGCATCATGTACGCCAAGTCACCGTGAATGGCGAAGCACCTTCGCTAGGCGATCTGCCCGCGACTCGATCCATGCGCCTGGTCGTGACGTTGCCGCTTCGGAATCAGAACACATTGAACAATTTTCTTCGCGACCTCTACGATCCTTCCAGTTCGTCATTCCATCATTTCCTTACCGTCGAAGAATTCACGTCGAAGTTCGGCCCCACTAGTCAGGATTATTCCGCCGTGCTTCGCTGGGCTGATGCCAATCAGCTCAAAGTGGTTGGCACATCTAAAAACCGCATAAACATTGACGTAATCGGCTCCGTCGCGAATATCGAAAAGGCTCTCCACATCAAGATGGGCGTCTACCAGCATCCCACTGAAAATCGTACTTTCTATGCGCCCGATCGCGAGCCGACACCCGATCTCAACGTCCAGCTATGGCACATCTTCGGCCTCGATAACTATTCGATCCCGCAGCCTGCGCTGGTGCATCGCAGCAAGAATCCCGACGCCATCTCCAACGCAACCACGGGATCCTGCCCCGAACAATCTTTCTGCGGCAGCGACATGCGTGCCGCCTACTATGGAGGCACTCTTACCGGCGCCGGTCAGTCGCTCGGACTATTTGAGTTCGTGGGCACCGACTTGACTGACCTTCAGGACTACTACACCGCAGTAGGCCAAACCGAGACCGTCCCTATTAACGTCCTTTCCGTTGATGGAACCAGCACCAGTTGCTTCTATTCGGACGGCTGCGACGACACAGAGCAGACTCTCGATATGACGCAGGCGCTCGGCATGGCTCCAGGGATGTCCAGCTTAGTGATGTATGTCGGATCAACCGATGGCGCCATTTTTAACGCGATGGCCACCGCCAGTCCGCTGAACGCACAATTGAGCGCTTCATGGCTGTGGTGTCCGGCGGATCCCACCACGGACGAACCTTACTTCCAGGAGTTCGCGTTGCAGGGTCAGAATTTCTTTACGGCCTCGGGCGATGACGGCAAATGGCCAACTTGCGAAACTTACCCAGCCTATCCAACCGAGGACCCGTATGTGACGTCGGTCGGCGGCACCGATCTGACTACCACGGGCCCCGGCGGCGCTTGGGCATCAGAAAGTGCGTGGTCGGATGGCGGCGGCGGCATTTCGCCCGACGACTTCGCAATTCCCTTCTGGCAAACTAGCACCGCCGCCGGTTGCACCAATTGTTCCGACTCGTATCGCAATGGGCCGGATGTCTCGGCCAACGCGAATTTCACCTTCTACGTTTGCTCCGATCAAGGCAGTAACCCTTATTTCGGCGGCCAGGAGTGCGGAGCCAATATATTTGGCGGGACGAGCTTCGCCACCCCCATGTGGGCAGGCTATCTCGCTTTGGTGAATGAACAATCAGTCTCGAACAGTGGGACGACTCTGGGCTTCATCAATCCCGCGCTGTACACGATTGGATTGAGTTCCGGCTATGACTCTGCATTCCACGATGTCACCTCTGGCAGCAATGGCTACTCGGCCACCGCGGGCTACGACCTCGCAACCGGTTGGGGAAGTCCGAACGGCAGCGGCCTGCTCACCGCTCTCCTGAATACGATCTCTCAGCCGGGCTATGGTTTGAACTCTTCGATTGGCGCCCTCACCATTGCCCAAGGCGGCTCGGCCAACGGCACAATTACCAGTACCGTGATCAACGGTTTCGACTCGCCTATTGCTCTTTCGGCAACCGGCCAGCCCAGCGGAGTCACGGTTTCATTCAACCCGCCCTCGATCACGGGCGCAGGCTCGTCCAGCATGACGATCAACGTTGCCACATCGGTCGCGGCCGGCACCTACAAGATCAAGGTAGTCGGCACCTCCGGTGGCATCACTGAAGTCGTAGCTATTTCTCTGACCGTGAACGATGTTTACTTCACGATTACTTCTTCGCCGTCGACGCTGAGCATCGCGGAAGGCGGCTTTAAGACGGCGACAATCACTACAACCGCTGCCGCCGGATTCAACTCTGCAATTTCACTTTCTGCCACTGGCTATCCCATTGGCGTGACTGTAACTCTCAACCCACGCACGATCGCGAAGCCCGGTTCCGGCACGTCCAAAATGACGGTTAGGGTAGGAAGCAAAGTTAAGGCGGGAAGATACACCATCACTCTAAAGGGTACAGGCGGAGACGTGACCCATACGCTTTCGGTTCCGCTCACAGTTACGAAGTAGCAGCAATGAACTGAAAGGGGCCCGTGCAAGGGCCCCTATGGTCAGACAATTCTTAGCACACTGCCGCCGGATTTTCGGCGGTTGAAACCTAAACCGTCGCAACAGACCCAGCTTCACTGCAGCATAAATCCCATGGAGGAGGAGCATCGTGAAAAGGACAGGCAGTTCTTTGGCGCTCTTTGCAGCGCTAATTCTCTGTGTTCACTCTGCACTAGCCCAGAATTACAAGGGCGCGCCCAAACCCACGATCCAGGATTACGGACCGTTTACCAGCGAGAGTTACAAATCTTCTGCTGTCCACCCCGCCAGCGGCATGTGCGGCAATCCCGCCAGGCCCTGCTTGTTTTATGGCGGCGACTTCTCCATCAATCTAGTCGGCCCGACCGTCGGCAACGGATTGGCTAACGAGGCCACCTCTCTTGTTCCTGGAAGTCCTTATGGGGCTGCGGTTTGGGTTCCCTTCACAGTACCTAGCGGTCAAACTTGGCAGGTGACTGGACTGTTCACGAACAACTTCATGAGTTACGGAGTGCTCGACCAAGCTCCGAACCAACCAACCGCCGCCGCTTACTGGGCGATCATGGAAGGCGTACTGCCCGGAAATGCCGGGACGACCGTCGCTTCTGGCTCCAACGCGGCAACAGCCACTCTGACCGGACGCAGTTCCTTTGATCTTAATGAATTCACCGTTGAGGTCACTGGACTCAGCGTCACGCTCACGGGCGGAACCTACTGGATGGCGGTGGTGCCGCTGTGCACGAACACAGGCGATCCCTACTGTGAAGAAGTCTCGTTCGTCAGCGATGTCGAATACATCAATAGCTTGCCAAAGAACGCCGCCGGTCCCGCCGAACCGCTTGAGTCGTCATATTTTGACTCAGCCTATTTCGGCGAGACATTCGATCCAACCAACGGCCCTCTGGGTGGGTGCGCCGGAATCGGCTGCGATGCATTCTCAGCCGGTGTTCTGGGACACTCAGTGAAATAATTTTCGTAACAGCCACGAGAAGCCAACCCGTCCTCGTGGCTGAAACATAAACTGCTCTCGTTCTGGCCCTTCACTTCACCGCGGGGCCAGAACGAGGCTAATTATGCGCCTGTTCTGCTCCCGCTCGTATCTAGAGTGAATTACTCTTACGTCGATTATTTTTGCCACCCTCCGCCGAGTGCCTGATAGAGCTGTACCAGTGCGATCAACTCATTTCCTTGAGCCTGGGCGAATCCCAGTTCCGCGGTAAACGAATTCGTTTCGTTCGTCAGCACTTCAAGATAATCCGTCGTACCTGCTTTGAACCTCACTTCGGATAGTCGAGCTGCATCCTGCGCGGACTTCCACAATTGCTCCTGCTGAATCCTGAATTCACGATCCTTTCGGTAAGCGACCAGTGCATCCGAAACGTCGCGAAACGCACCTTGAATCGTCTGTTGATATGTCAGCAGATATTGCTCGCGCTGCGCTTCTGTGAGGCGGACATTATTCTTAATTCGTCCTCCCTCAAAAATCGGCTGCGTCAAAGAAGCTCCAAAATTCCATAGGCCTGCGGGACCAGTGAAAAGACCAGTTAACGCAGGGGTTTCGAAGCCTGCAGAACCCGTAAGAGAGATTTGTGGAAAATATGCCGAGCGGGCGACGCCAATCTGCGCATTGGCGGAGATCAGGTTCTGTTCGGCCTGGCGAATATCCGGGCGGCGCTCTAGCAGTGAGGAAGGCAAACCCGCTGGAACATCTGGCGAGTGCGGCTGCTCGGTCAATTTCAACCCTCTCGGGATGTCGCCAGGATTCCTGCCAAGGAGGATGCTGAGGGCGTTTTCCTGTTGCGCGATTTGCCTTTCAAAGTCAGGAACTTCTTCGGCCGCTGTATAAACCAGTTGCTCGGACTGGCGCACATCCAGCAGTGAGCTGAGCCCGTGCTGCTCCAGTGTCTGAGTCAGCTTCAACGATTCGCCGCGCGATCCCAGGGTTCGCTGGGAAATCTCCAGCTCGAGATCGAGCTCGCGAAGCTGAAAATATGCGCTCGCGACGTTGGCAACCAGCGTCGCCATGACTTGCTTTTGCGCCCATTCATTCGCGAGGAGATTGGCTCTTGCGGCTTCGGTCGCTCGGCGGTAACGTCCCCAAAAATCCAGATTCCATGCGGCGGATGCAGTAACCTGTCCTAGGCTGACCTCATAAGAAGGAATGGGTCCGATCGCGGGGCTGCGTTGGTCGGCGTCGGCGCCGCCTATTGCCAGCGAAGGATATTGATCCGCACGCGTGATCCCCAGCTGAGCCTGAGCTTCCAGGACACGAGTCGCTGCAATGCGAACGTCGTAATTGTTCTTGAGAGCGATGCGAATCAGGCTCTGCAGTTCCGGATCCTGGAAAACTTCCCACCACTTTTCGTCGCCGAGGGGCGCTGCCGTCGGCTGAGAAGCGGGGGAAGCCTCCGCTTGCCCTGGTTTCACCGCTGCTGTCGGCGTCTCCGACGCGTTGCTGGACGATCCCCGATACATTCCCGGAACATCGACCGCTGGGCGCTTGTAATTCGGTCCTACGGCGCAACCGGTCCACAGTGCGGTAGAAACAATCAATAATGAGATGTAGATACGTCGATTCATATCAGTCTCCATTGCTCTCCTGCAGCGCGTAAGTTGGAATCGGCTCGGGCCGCGGCTCACGCGTGGAGCGGAAGAACGAGAAGCGGTCCAGCACCTTTTCCTGGAGTTCCTCGAGATACAGGTAAATTGCGGGAGTCACGAACAGCGTAATGAACTGGGAGACTATCAGTCCGCCCACAACCACCAATCCCAATGGACGCCGCGAAGACCCATCCGCACCATATCCGAGTGCAATCGGCATGGCCCCGAGCAATGCTGCGGCCGTCGTCATCATGATCGGCCGGAAGCGCTCCATGCTGGCGTCGTGAATGGCTTGCTCGTCAGGAATCCCCTGCCGAACCCGCTGCTCGGCGAAGTCGACGATCATGATTCCATTCTTCTTTACGATGCCCATCAGCATGAACATTCCGATATAGGCATAGAGCGAAGCTTCCGCGCCGAAAATCCATAGCGTCAGCAGGCCCCCAAGAAGAGCGACAGGCAAAGACGACAGCACCGTAATCGGGTGCAGGTAGCTCTCATAAAGAATGGCCAGGATGACGTACATCACGAAAACAGCGACCACCATCAGGATCGCCAGATCCGATACCGTGTTTCGGAAGGTCAAAGCCTCACCCTGCAGCGCTCCCTGCACTCCGGGTGGCAGAATCTGCTTGGCTGCTGTCTCGACAAACTGAGTCGCTGGCCCGATGGCGTATCCCGACTTCAGGTTGAAGAACATGGTTACGCTGGTGAACTGGTTGATATGGTTCACTGCCTGCGCTCCGATCACCGGATGCCAGCTCGTGACCGCACTCAGCGGAATCATGCGCTGACCGTCGTCGCTTTTGATATACAGCTTGCTCAGATCCTCCGGCGCAGAGCGCTCGTTGTCGGCAACTTCCAGAATCACCTGGTATTGGTCCGTCGGTTTCTTGATCAGATAACTGTAGTTTTGAGAATAGGCGTCATGAAGGAGAGTCAGAATGCGAGTCTCAGAAACACCGTAGAGTTTCGCCTGATCTCGCAGAATGTCAATTTGCAGGTTGGGCGTGTGGTTATAGAGATCTGAGTTCACAAACAAGAAGCCCGGATACTCGTGCATTTTCGCCATCATTTTGTTGGCGGTTGCATAGACTTCATCCGCATTGATGCCTGACATGGCGTAAGCGAATTGTCCCTGCGCATTCGCTGTTGCACCTGTGCTGATTTCCAGCGCGGGATTCGGCTGCAGAAAAGCAACGACTCCAGGAACCGCATTCGCTATTCCACCCATCAACTGCCCGGCGACTTGATCGATCGGCGCGCGCTGCGATGGACCCTTCAAGAATGCAATCAGGAAGGCCTGATTCGACCCCAAGAAGTGGGCGTTCCCGCTCATGGTGAAGGTACTTTTCACGGCGGGATTCGCCTTCATGATCTTTTCCGCTTGCGTCTGATACGCATGCATCTGGTCAGGCGACGATCCTTCCGGAGCAACTAACACGCCGCGGATGAATGAACTGTCTCCAACCGGCAAAAACGCCTTTGGCACGACATAGAAGAGGTACGCCGTACCTGCCAGGCAAACCACCCAGGCAACCGCCGAGATCCAGCGATTCCGAAGAAAGAACCAGAGCTGGCGTCCGTAAATGTCCAGGACCCGCCGTTCCAGCGCGCCGAATACGCGCTCCATCCACGTTTTCTTGGCGCCCGCGCCGCGGTTGCTGAGTAGCCTCGATGTCATCAACGGCGTGAGCGTGAGAGAAACGATTCCGCTGGCCAGAATCGAAATCACGATCGTGATTGAAAACTCTCGGAAGATGCGGCCCATCAGCCCACTCATAAATACGAGGGGAATGAAGACGGCGGCCAGTGAAAGTGTCATCGCCAGAATCGTAAAGCTGATCTCTTTGGCCGATTCGATCGAAGCTTCAAGAGCGCCACGACCCTCTTCCATGAGGCGCACCGTGTTTTCAAGAAATACGATGGCATCATCGACGAGAAACCCGATGGCCAAAGTCAGTGCCATCAACGACAGATTATCGAGACTATAGCCAAGGACCTTCATGGCGATGAAGGTTAGAAGCAGCGATAGCGGCAGAGCGACGGCAGGAATGAGGGTATCCGTCGCACGTCCCAAGAATATGAAGATGACCATCACCACCAGCAAGAAGGCGATATAAAGCGTGGTCTGGACATCTTTGATTCCCCCCACGATCGTTTGTGAACGGTCGTAAGCCGGAACGATGAGAACCGAACTCGGTAGCTGCGACTGAATGTCAGGCAGGATCGCGCGGACCGAGTTCGCCACGCTTACCGCATTCACGCCAGCTCTGCGAAACACAGCCACCACGACCGTTGCGCCCGGTTGGGGATATCCACGCACCCAGAAACGCATATCGATGCGCTCGTCCTGAACTCCCTCTCGTGCCCTAGCCACATCCTTCAGATAAACCGGCGCGCCGTTGCTTTGACCGACAATGAGGTCGTTGTACTGATCAGCTGTAATGAGCTGACCTTGCGGCTGCAAAAGAAACGTGCGATGCGGGCCATCGACCTGCCCTGCTCCGGTGTAAGCAGTTCCATTCTTGATTGCGTTGGTCAGATCCTCCAGCGTGATGTTGCGAACCGCCATCTTGGACGGATCCGCCTTAATGCGAACCGCCGATTGTGTTCCGTAAACCGCAACCTGGCTGACTCCAGGCAAAATGCTGATGCGCTCGCCGACTTGCGTATTCGCGTAGTCATAGAGTTGGCCCTCGGTTGCCGTATCGCTGACCATGGCGATATACATGATCGGCTGGTCGTTCGGATTGGTCTTGGTAAATGTGGGAGGGCTCGGCAAATCCACCGGAAGCTGGCCGGATGCGCGCGTGATAGCAGCCTGCACATCGGTCGCGGCGCCGTCGAGGCTCTTGTCGAGATCAAATTGCAGCACGAAGCTCGAGTGTCCTTGGCCGTTGTTTGAGGTCACCAATTCCAGCCCAGGAATTTGCATGAATTGCCGCTCAAGCGGCGTGGCCACATTGTTGGCCATCGTTTCCGGCGTGGCTCCCGGATAATTCACCTGAACCTGGATCACGGGATAATCGATCGCAGGTAAGTCACTGACCGGCAGCCTGAAATACGCAAATAGTCCAAACAGCAGCACCGACACGGTCAGTGCGACGGTCATGACCGGACGACGAATAAAGAGCTCAGAGAGATTCATGACCGGCCTCCCGATCCGACGTTGTTACTACTGCCATTCGACTGCGCGGCTGCCGAGTTGGTATCGACGCGCACCTTTCCACCCGGACGCACCAACATCTGCCCCGCCAGCACTACGCGCTCGTTCGGAGCCAGACCTTCTGTCACGACGACGTCATCTCCCTGACGTTGTCCTAGTTTTATGGGACGGAGCTCAGCACTGTTGTCACTGTTCACTACGTAGACAAATGGGCCTCTCTGGCTGATCTGCGTGGCTTGATTTGGAATCAGCACAGCATCTTTCTCGGTGTC
>Ga0335072_10009069_pt1 | contig 14385 bp, 11 predicted proteins | sample Lox_Sample_21_FD_206725 | JGI IMG/M metagenome (GOLD analysis project Ga0335072, IMG submission 206725) | Soil microbial communities from Loxahatchee National Wildlife Refuge, Florida, United States - Lox_Sample_2.1 | ecosystem: Environmental > Terrestrial > Soil > Wetlands | place: USA... | reverse complement strand
TGCGTGGCCGAGGGGGACAGCTTCCAGGTGCTCGACGGGGGCGTCGTCGTCGCGGATCTGCCGGTGAGCGTGCTGGTCGATGATTGCCCGCTGTACGACCTCGAGCCGGCGCCGCCGGCTGCCGGGCTGTACGCGGGCGCGGTCCCGCTTCTGAGCGGGGACGAGTCGCCGGGCGAGACGCTGCTCGCGCTGCTGCGCTCGGTGAACATCGCCTCGCGACGCCCGGTGTTCGAGCAGTACGACCCGATCGTGCAGTCGCGGACGGTGCGCCGTCCCGACGAGGCCGACGCCGCGGTGCTCGTGCTCGGTGAGGGACCCCAGTCTCCGGCGATCGCGGTGTCGATCGACGGGAACGGCCGGCGCGTCGCCTGCGACCCGCAGCGCGGCGCCGCCGAGGCCGTGTACGAGTGCGCCGCCAACCTCGCGTGCGTCGGCGCCGAGCCGCTCGGACTGACCAACTGCCTGAACTTCGGCAACCCGGAGAAGCCACACGTCGCCTGGCAGCTGGTCGAGGCGGTCGAGGGTCTTGCCCGCGCCTGCGAGGAGTTGGGCGTGCCGGTCGTCGGCGGCAACGTGTCGCTCTACAACGAGGCGCCGACCGGGCCGATCTTCCCGACGCCGGTGGTCGGGATCGTGGGCAGGCTGCCTTCGGCGGCGCGGGCCGGGCGGCTCGGATTCGCCGCGGAAGGCGATTCGATTGCGCTGGTCGGACCGTTCGAGCCGTCGCAGGTCGGGTCAGAGCTGTCGAAGCTCCGCGGCCTGGTTCCGGTTGGGGAGCTTCCGGCGACGGATCCGGGGAGGATCCGGGTCGCGCACGGGGCGGTGCGGTCGCGGGTGCGGTCCGGCGCGTTCAGGAGCGCGCACGACATCGCCGAGGGCGGGGTCGCGGTCGCGCTGGCCGAGTGTTGCGTGGCGGGCGGCCTTGGCGCTTCGGTGCGGTTGCCGCGCGGGCTCGATCCGTTCGGCGAGGCGCCCGGCCGGGGGTTCATCGTGTCGGGACCGCGCGAGGCGCTCGCCGGGTTTGTCGTGATCGGCGAGGTCGGCGGCGACGCCCTGACGATCGAGGGACTGCTCGAGGTTGCGGTTTCCGAGCTGCGCGACGCCCGCGAGGCCGGGCTGGCCGAATGGGTCTAGTGCCGCTGCTAGCCTCTCTGACGGACGGTTGGGCTTGCCTGCGAACCTGAACGACCATCGCGACGGACCTCGCGACGAGTGCGGCGTGTTCGGCATCTTTGCGCCGGGACACGACGTGGCTCGCGTCGCGTACTTCGCGCTATTCGCGCTCCAGCACCGCGGCCAGGAATCGGCGGGGATCGCCACCGCGCCGCGCGGCCGCGAGATCATGGCGATCCGCGACCAGGGCCTGGTGGCGCAGGTGTTCGACGAGCACAAGCTGCGCTCGCTCGTCGGCGACATGGCGATCGGCCACGTCCGCTACTCGACCACCGGCAAGTCGGCCTGGGAGAACACGCAGCCGATCGTCCGAGACGACCGCCGCACGCTGGCGCTCGCGCACAACGGCAACCTGATCAACGCGGTCGACCTGTACTCGGAGTTGCACGAGCGCGGCTTCTCGTTCAGCTCGACGTCGGACTCGGAGATCATCGCGGCGCTGCTCGCGACGCATCCCGCGGACCGCGTCGAGGACGCGATCGCCGACGTGCTCCCGCGGCTCAAGGGCGCGTTCTCGGCCGTGGTGCTGACCGACGATTCGGTCGTCGCCTTCCGCGACCCGCACGGCCTCCGTCCGCTCGTGCTCGGGATGATCGAGGATGAGGAGAACGGGACCGCGGCGTACTGTGTGGCCAGCGAGTCGTGCGCCTTCGACCTGATCGGCGCCAAGTACCTGCGCGAGGTGCTGCCCGGCGAGGTCGTCACGTTGACCGAAGGCGGCGTGCAGACGCGGATGGTGGCCGGCTCCGAGCGCCGCGCGTTCTGCGTGTTCGAGTACATCTACTTCGCCCGCCCGGATTCGAAGATGGCGGGCACCGTGCTCCAGGTGGCGCGCGCGAGGATGGGCGAGATCCTGTGGCGCGAGGCGCCGGTCGACGCCGACGTGGTGATCCCGGTGCCCGACTCGGGCAACCCCGCCGCGCGCGGACTCGCGCGGGCGGCCGGCCTTCCGCAGGACGACGGCTTCATCAAGAACCGCTACGTCGCCCGGACGTTCATCCAGCCCGGCCAGGAGCTGCGCAAGCACGGCCTGCGGCTCAAGTTCAACCCGCTGCCCGAGGTCGTCGCCGGCAAGCGACTGATCGTCGTCGACGACTCGATCGTGCGGGGCAACACGACTCGCCAGATCGTGCAGATGCTGCGCGACGCCGGCGCGGCCGAGGTTCACCTGCGCATCTCCGCGCCACCGATCAAGCACCCCTGCCACTACGGCATCGACATGTCGAGCCGCGAGGAGATGATCGCCCACGGGCGGACCGTGGACGAGGTCGCCGAGGAGCTGGGGGCCGACTCGCTCCACTACCTGTCTCTGGAGGGCGTGTACGAGGCGGTCGGGGTGTCGCGCGAGAATCACTGCGACGCATGCTTCAGCGGCTCGTACCCGCTCGCGGGCACCGAGGACGCGCTCGGCAAGTACGCGCTCGAGCTTCCGCTCGCCCGGGCCTAGCCGCCCGAGAGACAGCCGGGGCCGCCGCTACAGTCGGGCGCCCCATGGATCCCGGTGACGCGCTCCGGCGGCTGTTCGGATTCGAGCATTTCCGGCCCGGCCAGGCCGAGGCGGTCACGGCCGCGCTCTCAGGTCGCGACGCCCTCGTCGTGATGCCCACGGGCTCGGGCAAGTCGCTCTGCTACCAGCTCCCCGCGCTGATGCGCGACGACCTCACGCTCGTGGTCTCGCCGCTCGTGTCGCTGATGCAGGACCAGGTCGCCGCGCTGCGCGAGGTCGCGCCCGGGCGGGTCGAGCTCGTCAACGGGCAGCAGGGCGGAGCCGCCAACCGTGAGGCGCTGGCCCGGGCCGCGGCCGGCGAGGTCCGGCTCCTCTACATCGCGCCCGAGCGTTTCGCATCGCCTCGCTTTGCCGAGTTCGTCGGGCAGCTCCGGGTCGGCCTGTTCGTGGTTGACGAGGCTCACTGCATCTCGCAGTGGGGTCACGACTTCCGCCCCGATTACTTCTTCCTGGCGGACGCCGCCCGGCGCGTCGGTGCCCGAGCGACGATGGGGCTCACGGCGACCGCGACGCCGGCCGTGGCCGACGACATCGCGCGCCGGCTGGCCCTGCGCGATCCGGTCCGCGTCACGACCGGGTTCGACCGGCCGAACCTTTCGTTTGCCGTCGCTCGATGCGGGACCGCGGTCGACAAACGCCGGCGGCTCGCTGCGGCTCTGACGCAGCCCGATGCGCTGCCGGCGATCGTCTACGCTGGCACGCGCCGGGCCAGCGAGGAGACGGCTCGGTTGTTGGCGCACGAGTTGGGCGAGGAGGTGGCGGTGTACCACGCCGGCCTGCGGCGAGAGGTGCGGGCGGCCACCCAGGAGCGGTTCATGTCCGGCGAGGTGCGAGTGATCGTCGCCACCAACGCGTTCGGGATGGGGATCGACAAGGCCGACGTGAGGACGGTCTGCCACGCCACCGTGCCCGGCTCGCTCGAGGCCTACTACCAGGAGGCCGGCCGCGCCGGCCGGGACGGCGCGCCGGCACGCTGCCTGCTGTTCGCCGAGCAGCGCGACAAGGGCCTGCACGTGTTCTTCATCCAGCGTTCGCGGCTCGACGCCGGCGTGTTCGAGCGAGTCGCCGAACGGTTGCGATGGGCCGGGCTCGACGGGCGATACGACGTCGCCGTCAACGAGCTGGCCTCCGAAGTCGGGTCCGATGGTGACTCGGCCGGGGAGACGGTTCGGGCGGTGATCGGGCACCTCACCCGCGCCGGGTTGGTGACGCCACTACCCGCCCCGCCCGATCGGGCCGCCGGGAACGTGGTCAGAGAGTGGGACGGGCGCGTGCTGGCCTCGTGCCTCGGGTCCGCGCGCGACGCCGAGCGCGCACGCTGGGCGCAGTACCGGTCGGTGTGGGCGTATGTGGAGGCGTCCGGTTGCCGGCGGGCGGCGCTGCTCGCGCACTTCGGCGACCGTTCGAGCGGCGCGCCATCGGTGGCCTGCTGCGACGTGTGCTCGCCGGAGGCGGCTGCGCCGGCATCACAGGGCACCCGCGCCCCCGCCTCCGCCGCTGCCCGCGCCCCCGCCTCCGCCGCTGCCCGCGCCTCCGCCGGAGCCCGCGCCACCGCTTCCGCCGCTGCCCGCCCCTCTGCCGGAGCCCGCGCCACCGCTTCCCCCGCCTCCCGCGATGGCTCGGCCGGTACCGGGAACCTCGACGACGCGATCCTCGACGTGGTCGTTTCGGCGGCGCCCCCGGTCGGCCGGACGCGGGCGGTCGAGATCCTTCGCGGTGGCCGCTCGAAGGTCATCGTCGAGCACGCCTACGACCGGCTTGCGGCCTACGGCGCGTTCGCCCACATGCGCTCGAGCGAGGTCCTAGGCCGGGTCGATCAGCTGCTCGAGGCCGGGACGCTCCGCTCCACGGGCGGCCGGTTCCCGAAGCTTCGCGCCGCATGAACGTCGGCGTGCTCGCCTCGGGCGAAGGCACCAACCTCCAAGCGCTGCTCGACCAGGTTCACGGCCGCGACGGGGTCGAGATCGTGGCGGTCGCATCCGACAAGCCGGAGGCGCGCGCGCTCGAGCGGGCGGGGTCCGCCGGCGTCCCGGTGCGAGCGTTTCCGCGCGGCTCTTACGACGGGCGGGTCGAGCGCGACCGGGCTATGGCGGAGTGGCTGGCGGAGCGCGGAGTGGAGTTGGTCGTGCTCGCGGGCTACATGCAGCTCCTGGACGTCGAGTTCCTCTCGCGCTTCCCCGACCGTGTGATCAACGTTCACCCGGCGCTGCTGCCCGCGTTCCCCGGGCTCGAGGCGGTGGAGCAGGCGCTCGCATACGGCGTCAAGGTGTTCGGGGTGACGATCCACTTTGTCGATGCCGGGGTAGACAGCGGACCGGTGATCCTCCAGCGCGCGATCGAGCTGCCCGACGCGAACGATCCCGACGCGGTGCTCGCGCGTCTGCATCCGATCGAGCACGAACTGCTGCCCGAGGCGGTCCGTCTGATCGCCCGAGGGGCCGTCAGCTTCGACCCCGCCAATCCGCGCCACGTCGTTATCGAGCGATAGAGTCGGGGCCTCATGGAGCAGGGAACATCGCGCGCGAACCAGTTTGCTCCGGTCGCTTCCGAGGACGTGCAGGTCGCTCGGGCGCTGCTGTCCGTGTCCGACAAGACCGGGCTGGTCGAGTTCGCGCGGGGCCTGGCCGAGCTCGGGATCGAGATCGTGTCCACGGGCGGCACGGCGCGCGAGCTGTCCGACGCCGGCCTCCAGGTCCGCCAGGTCTCGGACCTGACCGGCTTCCCCGAGATCATGGACGGGCGCGTCAAGACGCTCCATCCGAAGCTGTACGGCGGCCTGCTGGCGCTCCGCGACGACCCCACCCACATGCGTCAGGCCGAGGAGAACGACGTCGAGTTCGTCGACCTCGTCGTCGTGAATCTGTACCCGTTCGAGCGGACCGCGGCCCGTCGCGGCGTCGCCGACGCCGAGGTGATCGAGAACATCGATATCGGCGGTCCCTCGATGATCCGGGCGGCGGCCAAGAACTTCCAGTTCGCCGCGCCGGTCGTCAGCCCCGAAAGCTACGACGCGATCCTCGCCGAGCTGCGTGAGTTCGACCGCCGGCTGTCGCCGACGACGCGCGAGTCGCTCGCCGCCGAGGCCTTCGCCTATACCGCGCGGTATGACACCGCGATCGCGCGCTGGTTCCAGGAAAAGGGCGCGGACTTCCCGGCGCTGATGGTGCGTGCCTTCGAAAAGGTGCTCGAGCTCCCCTACGGCGAGAACCCGCACCAGCGCGCCGCCTACTACTCGCAGGTGGGAACTCGCACCCACGTCCTGTCGATGATCTCCCAGCTCGGCGGCAAGGAGCTGTCGTTCAACAACCTCCTGGATCTGGACGCCGGCCGGCTGCTCGTGAGCGAGTTCCAGATCCCCGCGTGCGCAATCCTCAAGCACAACAACCCCTGCGGCGTCGCCGTCGGCAAGACCGCGCTCGAGGCGTATCAGAAGGCGTTCGACTGCGACCCTCTATCGGCCTACGGTGGCGTGATCTGCCTGAACCGCCGCGTCGACCGCACGCTCGCCGAGGCGATCTCGAGCCAGTTCGTCGAGGTCCTGTTCGCCCGCGGCTACGACGAGGACGCGCTCGAGGTGCTCGAAGCCAAGCGCAACATGCGCATCCTCGACGACCGCGAGCGCCGCAACCCCGACATGATCGACCCCCAGCTCCATCAGGTCGTCGGCGGCATGCTCGTCCAGGACCGCGACTACGACCTCGAGGAGCGCTCCGAGATGCAGGTCGTCTCCCAGCGCGTCCCCACCGAGGCGGAGTGGGGCGAGCTCTCCTTCGCCTGGAAGGTGTGCAAGCACGTCCGCTCCAACGCGATCGTCATGTGCCGCGATCTCGCCACCGTCGGCATCGGCGCCGGTCAGATGAGCCGCGTCGACTCCGTCCGCCTCGCGATCGAGAAATCCCGCTCCTCGCTTGAGGGCTCGGTGCTCGCCTCCGACGCCTACTTCCCCTTCGCCGACGGCCCCCAACTCGCTCTGAGCGCCGGCACGATCGCGATCATCCAGCCCGGCGGATCGGTCCGCGACCACGAGGTCGTCGAGGCGGTCGACGCCGCCGGCGCCGCGATGGTGTTCACGTCGCGCCGCCACTTCCGCCACTAAGGTCCACGCCCCCACGGCCCCGGGTACGCGATCATGGGACCCACGCCGCCGTAGCTCAGCTGGCAGAGCAGCGGACTTTTAATCCGAAGGTCGTGGGTTCGATCCCCACCGGCGGCATCACCACTCACGGTTCGGGAGTGTTCCGCGGAACACTTTTCATGTCCCAGGATTGGCCCTTCGATCTACGCGTCGGCACGGTTCGTCCTCGTACTGGTCGCGTCCTCCGGCTCGAACGGTCGCACGGGCCGGTCTGGTACACGAAGCGCACCGCGGGAGTTTGGTTTCGCGACCTAGTCGTCCAGCGCGCCGCGGGACCTTGCCGGGGACGTCCGGACCGGCAAGACGTTCGCCGACGTCGCGGCTGACGGGCTTCGGTTCATCGAGGAGGACCGGGCGCCCAGCCCGTCTACGTTGCTCGTCGACCGGTCGGTGGCGAAAGCCCTACCTTCTGCCGGCGCTCGGCCACGTCGGAGCGGATAGACGCCTGGCGTCGCGTGGTGTTGATCCACGGCGCTCCGCGCTCGTCGAGCGCACACGCGTCCTCACCGGCTGCGAGCGTCACCGCCACCGCACCGATCGCACTGCGCGGACGCATCGGCCACGGCACGGGCAAACAACTCAAGCAACGGAGCCTCTCGCTGCGCGCCCGTCGCAAGGTCAACCTCCGGGACGAGATTAGCCCTCGTAGTCGCGTTACATCGGAGGTCCCGGGAGCGGATTGATCTTGTCCCCGTCCCACGTCACGAGCTGGTCGACCGAAACGGCCAAGGCCTCCAGGGATCGATCCGCGAGCAGACCCTGGATGCAGTCCCCACTCCCGCCGACATAGGTCGTCATCAGATCGATGTCAGTGCCGACGCACCATGCTTGGTCCTCGGGCCACCATAGGTTGACTGATCCAAACGCGGGCGTGGAGTACGGCGAGATCGCAGCGGCCTCAACTGGTCCATGGAGCAGCCACATCTCGCGCATTGGCAACTCGAAGCGCGCGGCGATCCCGAGTCCAGCGGCGAGCGGTCCCTTCCCAACCCAGACTCCAAGCCAGCACGCCGTCTGCGAGTATCGGGCTAGCGGCGCCGCAAGACGACGAGCGACGTCAGGAGGAAGGCTTCCCGTCGACGGGAGCTCGTTCCAGACCGCACCCTGGGAGCTCAGTTCCCACGAGCCGGTGATCGATCCCCATTCAGCTGCTGGATGCATCAAGCGGCTGTTAGCGGCAGCGACCGCGCCCCAACGAACCTCTAAGTAGTCGGCGCTCTGTCTTGACGGGGCGCACGTACGCTGGGTGAAACACCCTGGCGTACTGCTCAAAGCACGCAGGAACAACCGATCCAACAGTGTGATCAAAGTCGCGTACAGCAGCCGTGACCCAATCCGCCGCGGCGGCGTCTCGCGCGGCCTCAAACATCGACGCCGCCGCTGCTAGGTCATCAGAGGACGCTCCCAGCGAAGAGCCATTCACGTTGCGGGTCAGCCTGGTCCGACCAGCCCCGGCTGTCCGCGTCCGCACTTCTGTGCCGCCTGCTCAAACGCGGGTGAGCTCGGATTGATGTTGAGGTCGGGGTTGAAGTTGTGATCGATCGATCCGCCGATGAGCGTGGGGTCGGGATATTTCGGGACACCGCTGGCGCGCATGCACGCCGCGGCCTTCAGCGACTTCTCGAACTCCTGCTGTTCCTGCGCCGGGATTACCTGCTCTCCGGCGGAGCCGAACGCCCCGCACACACGCTCGGCGGCCTGGAACGCCGGCGAGGTCGGGGCCAGATCCTCGATCGGAGTCGTGCGCCCATCTTCGACCTTGACGGGCCGGAGCGTGAACTCGCCCTGGCCGTTGGGGTCGGGGAAGTCAGGCACGTGGTGGGAGCGCATGCAGTTCGCGTACGCGAGCGCGCCCGAAAGTACCTTGGTTTGCGAGCTCGAGTGTGCGCTGCCGCCGCAACCCGCCAGGATTACCGGAGCGAGCAGCGCGAGCGCGAGGGCCACCGCACCGCTGGACGGCAGAGGGAGGCCGCTCTGAGACGCACGCATCAACGTCGATTGTCCCGCGCAGAATCACGCCTTGCAAACCATCGATGTGTCAGTTACCCAGGCTTGCCGAATCTGCATTTGGGTCTCATGCTGAGTTACCCCAACATCCAACCAAAATTCTCCGAAGCGACGCCCGTCGCGCGGGCGACCCCGTGCCGGCATGACTTCGACGCGAAGCGCCAGCCCGGATTTGCCCTAGCCCTCCCAGCGAGGTGTGCACGCTAGTAATTGTGGCGTACACATAGCAACGCGGACCTAGGGCGACTCACATGGGTCGCTTTTTTCCTGCCTGAAGGCAGTCCGACCGTATTGAAACCAACAAGGTGATGCTCAACTTGACGCGGCTCTAACTGTCAGGTGTGACGGTGGTCCACTGTCGGCTTGGACAAATCGTTCGCTGTAGAGCTGAACGGTTAACGTATGCGGCTGCCGAGGGATCCGGTGATGTAAAACGCAGCAAACCGGCCCGCTCCAAGCCGGGCATGCGCGAAATACAGCTGGTGGATGCTTATGTGGTCCGACCGCCGGCGCTGGGGCCGATTTGCTGCGTTGATCAGGGCGCGGAGGTTCGAGACCCGCCGCCGGAGCCGCACCGCGATGCTGGTCGACCTCGCGGTAAGGGGTTGAGTCCGGTCCCGCAAGGGAGAAGGCGAGGAAGTAGACCCGGCCGCCCCACCAGCACGTCGCCGGCAAATCCAAATTATTTCTGGCTCTGGGGGGAGGTGGCCACCCCGCCGGCCCCGGACGCCGGTTCGGGTCCGGCCGGTCAGCCCGCGTCTCGCTACTTGTTTCCGCCCCGCCGGAATCGTGACAATCGCGAGGCCAGCCGGCTTACCTTGTTCCCGATTTCCTGGCCGGCGTCAGCGGCGATCTTGCCGACCGTGTCGTCAGTTTTGATGATGCCCGCCTCCTCGTCCGTCGCACGTGCGGGGCCGCCTCGAGCGACGCTGGCGGCGGCGTCCGCGCGGTAGGCCGCGCGGCGGGCTTTGGTGGCCTCGATCTCCGCCCGCAGGCGAGCAACGTGGTCGTCAGGATCGGGTGCGCCAGGGCTTGTATCTGCATCGTCGGTCATGGGATGTATTGCAGCACCCATCGGATCGTGACGGGCAGAAATTCGTGCGGCTCTGTCGAGAACGGTGAGCCGCTCACGCGGGGCTCTGGACACGGGTCCCTTGCTAACAACGACAACCACCAGGAAGGATGTGAACCGATGAACATCAAGACGTTCGGCCCGGTCGACGATCGCAGCCTCAAGCAGCTCGAGCGCTGCATGACCGCGGGCGAGGCCGACTACGGCGTGCTGTGCGCCGACCATCACCCGGGCTACAGCCAGCCGATCGGCGGCGCGGTCGCCTACGAGGGCTACGTCTCGCCGTCGGGTGTGGGCTACGACATCGGCTGTGGCAACAAGGCCGTCCAGACCGGGCTGAGCCAGGCCGACCTGGACGACCTGGGAGGCGTCGAGCGGATCATGCGCGAGATCACACGCCGGGTCTCGTTCGGCATGGGCGTTCCGGCGCGCGAACGGGTCGACCACGACGTGCTGGAAAAGATCCGCGCGGCGCAGTTTGCGCCGCAGCGCAGGCTGGCCGGTCTGGCGGAGTCGCAGCTCGGCACGGTCGGCTCGGGCAACCACTACGTGAACCTGATGGAGGACGAGGCGGGGCACGTGTGGGTCGGCGTGCACTTCGGCTCGCGCGGGTTCGGCCACAAGACCGCCTCGGGCTTCTTGGCGATGGCCCAGGGACTCGCGTTCGACGCTCGCGCGACCGAGGGCGAGATGGACTCGCCCCCGGTTCTGCTCGAGGTCGGGACGGAGCTCCTCGACCGACGAGGCGCTCACGGTGGCCGAGAGCACGGTGGCAGCCGAGGTGCGGTGAGACCCCGCGGGGCTGGTCACAGAGTCACGATCCGAGGCCGTTGAGGGCGCGGACGACTCCGAGCGCGTCGCCACGGCGGTAGAAGTCGACCGCGACCAGGTTAGGGAGCCTGCCGCGGATGCGCCGGCATTCCTGCGCGCGCTTCAGAAGCGCGGTGTGGGCGTTGACGACCTCCGCCAGCGACGCACGCGGGAGCGGCGTCGCGTCGACCCAGTTGTTGAGCAGGAACAGCGGAGCCGAGGCCGGACCGCGGTTGTCCCGGCAGCTCGTGGCCAGCTGCGACGGGTCGGTCAGCGTCGCCGCCGTCTTGAACGTGAACGGCGTCTCCTGGAGCGCGTCCCCGTACGCCAGGTGGTACCAGGGAATCGTGCCCGCGTCGTTCTCGGCCATCACGACCAGGCGCTGCCCGGAGTCGATCATCTCGCGCAGGGTGGGGAACGGCCCGAGCGGCCCGCGGTACACCAGGTCGAGCAGTCCGGCCTGCTCGAACGCCCGCTCGATGTCCTGAGGGGTGACGCCCTCATCCTGGTTGATCACGATCACCACTGCGCCCGGATTCGAGACCAGGAACGTGCGCAGGTCGGTCAGCGCCGCGCCAAGTGACACGGCCCCGAGCTCGCTTCCGGATTGCCTTGAATGGTCGTCGGGGCGAGGTGTGGATATGAGTTGACCGACCTGAAGATGCTGTCCAGCGGTTCGGTGGCGGCGAGAATCAGCGGTGCCGCAACTCCGTTCACGAATGGCCGGATGGCCTGATCGATCTGGCGCGCGTACAGCCGCAGCCGCAGCTTGCGGCCCTCGGAGCCCTGGATCCGCCGGATCGGGGCCCTGTCGGCAAGGGAGGATCGACCGGCGGCACTGGCGGCGTCGCGAGGGAGGTCGGGCACTGCCACTTCCGCCGGCTCGACGTCGGCCGACACCTCGATCAGGCGGACCGAACCCTGCGCGAGTGCGAGCACGAGCGCCACCTGCGGGAACGTCACAGCGCGCAGGAGAGGCTTGACGTGAAACCGGTCGGACACCTCGACGAGGCTGACCAGACGGTTCGGCAACCGGAACGTCGTGAGCGCCTCCGGCGTTGTCAATATGGCCAGACTGCGGGCCTGGTAGCGCCAGAACGTCTCGTCCTCGATCAGGTCGGTGATCTCCTCCTCGATCGTGCCGACGTCGCGTTTGGCGTGACCCGCGGCGTGCAGTTGCCCCATGGCGTCGTCCGCGAGGTTCCGCAGCTCGATGCGCTCACCGGCATCGGTGGAAGCCGGGTCGGTCGGCACGTAGATAGACACGCTGGCGGGATGGCGATTGACCAGCAGCCGGTCCAACTGCGCTCGCGTCGGTATGTCAGTGTGTAAGAGCATTCGACGGTGGCCGAGGCAGCCTACGCGCGCCTGGAGGGCGCACGCCGGATTACGATGCGGGCACGACCCGCCGAGGGATGCCGGCACCCACATCGGATCGGGGTAGCTCGCGCGCGCTCTGGAGAGGCTGTGGTGTTCCCGTCGGGAGCCGCGGCGCGTCGCCAGCCCGGGCCACGCTCGGCGGTATCGTGCTGGAGGTGAGCGACGACCACGAACCCGGGACGCAGCCGATCCTGGCCTCGGACGCCGAGCGCGAGCGCAGCGTTGCGCTGCTGCGGGACGCGGTCGGCGAGGGCCGGCTGACCCTCGAGGAGTTCAGCGAGCGCATCGGCCTCGCGCATGTTGCGCGCACCGACAAAGAACTGGCGAATCTGGTTCGCGACCTCCCGGCGAGCCCGCCCGCGCCGGACCTGCCGGCGCCCGTGGCCGACGAACACCGGGCTTTCTGCTCGCATCTGATCCGCAGCGGACCGTGGTCGGTGCCGCGCCGCTCCTCGTGGCGCTCGATCTTCGGCACGATCGATCTGGACCTGCGCCAGGCACGGCTCGCCGGCCCCGACACCGTGTTCGAGGTCTACAACCTGTTCGGCACGGTGACGGTGATCGTCCCCGAGGGCCTCGAGGTCAACGTGCGCGGCGGCGGCCTGTTCGCCAGCCAGAAGATCGAGCTGTCCGAGCGACCGCCGATCGCCGGTGGCCCGAGCCTGACGATCGAGACCCGTGGCCCAGGCGGCACCTTGCGCGTCCGCGCCCGCCCCACGGTGAAGGCCACGATCAAGCAGATCACGAGGGCGATCGGGCACTGAGCCCAGCCTGACCGCTCGGGGCCGGATCGCGACCGCCTACAGCCGGATCGTGGGGCTGCGCTTCAGGGCCTTGCCGGAGCGGTCGAGTGCGGTGACGGACGCGTAGCGGTGTCCGGGGCTCAGCTGGATGACGGTTTCAAACGCGTGGTGCCTGGCGATTCCGACCGGACGCAGCGCGTCGCGCTTGGACCCGGCGGCCACCCGCCAGGCGGCGACCTCCGTGGCACCGTTCCAGCTTGCGTAGACCATTGGGGAACCGGTCTTGGGGTCCCGTGCCGCGACGGCCGCCGGACGTTCATATGGTGTGCCTTCCCAGTCGAGCCACAGGCCTCGGTATGAGTAGAGGCCCGGCGGCAGCGAGACGTCGAACAGGGGGCGGCCTTCGGCGGTGAACTCGCTCGTAAACGACTCGACTCCCCAACCGACGAAGACCCGGCCCGAGGGGAGGATCTGGACGGATCCCATCGCGCCGGCCAGCGGCCGTCGCGAGCTGGTGTAGGCGTCTCGGACACTCACGGTCCGCCGCGACTCATCGACGTCGAGTGCCAGACCGCGCGACTGGCGCGCGGTGTCGATCGGGCCGTTCGTCTCGTTGTCGAACACGGTCAGCACGTTTCCCCAGAGCAGGGCGTCGTGCTGCCACGCGAATTGGGAGCCCGTGCCCATCTGGAACTGGCTGCGCTTGCCGCCCAGCGTCCAGATGACCGCGCCGGTGCGGCGGTCGATCTTGTAAACCGCCCAGGTGTGACGCGCCGACATCAGCAGGTTCCCATCCGGCAGCTGCTGGATCGAGTTGATGTGCAGGTAGTCGTAGGGCTGTGACATCGGCTCTTGGGAGGCCGGGACCGGTATGTGCTCGAGGCCATGCCACTCGAACAGGAGGCGCCCGCTGGCGATGTCGACCTCCTGGACGATCGACCCGAGGACCCGAGTGTCGCGCGGACCATTGATCGCGGAAAGATCCATCTGGACGGTCTCGGGATAGCACGTGAACAGCGCCGTCCCCTGGGGCGTCACCGTCAACGCGTGCAGGTCCATCGACCGGCCGTTGGCGGCGCGCACGCGGGTGACCTCGCGATAAGAGCGATCGAGCAGAACCGCTTCGCCCTCCCCGTATCCAGTCGTCTGGATCTTGCCCTCCCACCACACCAATACTGGCTCGTCTTGGTACGTCGTAGAGAAGAAGCTCGATACCTGGAGCCCGCCGGTCAGCGGTCTGAACCAGACGGGGGCGCCGTCGCGAGCGACGATCATCGGCCCGTATTGCTCATTGCCCGACAGCGCGACGGGTCCAGGACCCAGGAATAGGAAGCGAGGATCGCCCTGGCGCAGCCGCTCTGCGGTCTCGACCGAATTGGTCGTGACCGTCGGCGGGCGCAGATCCGGCTGGGACCGGAAGGTGTTCTGGCGACCCGACGGTTTGTCCGCAAACGAGGGGATGTGCGGCAGGCGCTGGGATGGATCCGCCGGTCTCGATGCCCTGGATGGCTTGGATCCAGCCAGCAACTCGGCTACTCCGCCGCCTGCGATCGCAAGC
>Ga0335072_10009066_pt1 | contig 14388 bp, 13 predicted proteins | sample Lox_Sample_21_FD_206725 | JGI IMG/M metagenome (GOLD analysis project Ga0335072, IMG submission 206725) | Soil microbial communities from Loxahatchee National Wildlife Refuge, Florida, United States - Lox_Sample_2.1 | ecosystem: Environmental > Terrestrial > Soil > Wetlands | place: USA... | reverse complement strand
GAGCCATGGCCGGAGCTGGGCCCGGTAACGCCGCACCGCATCAGCCTCGGTCTCAAGCCGGGCCACCCCTACCACTATCACGGTCCACCCGGATCGCTCGCTGATGTCCAGAGAGTCCGCCTCGTATGCTACGACCGTGCCGTCGGCGCGGAACGACGTTGCGGACGCCGAGCGGGCCGTCAGCGCGATCACGATCTTCTCGTCCTCGACCAGGTGGTTCACCGGCCTGATCGCGGGCAGCGCTTGATGAGTGAAAACGAGGCGCCCGACCGGAACGCTGGCGAGCAGATATAGCGCTTCAGCGCGGGGCAGTTCGCTCAGCGATCGCTCGTCGACCACGCCGTTCTCCTCACCCGATGCGGCACCAGATCAGTTCAAGCTGAGTAGCCGCGAATCGAGCCGCGCAGTGCCACTGGGCCCATCTCGCAGGGACCTTTGTCCCGGCGTTGGCAGGCACGTCCCGAGGTGGCGAACGTCCCGGCCAGCGAGGCCGAATGCCCGCTGCTTTCCGCCGATGCCCTTGGCAGCTTGGAATAACCGAGGACGTTCAGGCAAAAGAGAGCGGTCATGTACGCACACGTAGGCGACCGGCTTATAGCCGAGGGCGACGCAGCTAGGACTGGCCTCATCATTGGCGTGCCGAACGAGGACGGTTCGCCGCCTTACATCGTCAAATGGCGGTCAGACGGCCACATCGCCATGGTGTGGCCGGGCGACTTTACCTGCGTCGTCCCGGCCGCGCAGCCTGCTCCGGGCGGCTATCCGCAGGCCTCCGATGGCACCTCACCGTCCGCCGATTAGCGCCTCCGGGAGCTCGAGCTCGCTCGGCGCAGCTACTGTTCCTCCGCGCGCAGGCCCGCCGCGGTGAGCACGGCCCGCATCGCTGCATCTGCCTGCGTGCGGTCGGTTTCGGCGGGTCTCCAGGTTCGCCGATCCCCGGTACGCGGCCATCCCCGCCGAGGTCAGGCCCCGCACGGAATCGCTCCGCGACGTGTCCGCTCGCCTGCTTCCGTACTGGTACGACGCGATCGTGCCCGATCTGCTAACCAGCCTGTGCGTGCTGGTTGTCTCGCACGGCAACACGCTGCGAGCACTCATCAAGCATTTGGACCTGGTAGACGACGAGGCAAGTTCGCGGCTCGAGGTTCCAGCCGGTCTGCCGGTGGCCTGCGAACTGGACCGCAACATGCGCCCGGTCTTTGCCGGTGGCCGCCATCTGCTGCCGACGCTGCAGCGATGATAGCGATCAATTCCGTTCGGGGACCATGTCAATGGCGCCGCAGGGACACTCGGCGACGCAGATGCCGCAGCCCTTGCAGTAGTCGAGGTCGATCTGATAGCGCTGGCCTGGGCCGAGCTTAATGACCGCGTTGTCCGGGCAGACGCCGTAGCAGTTGTCGCACTCGAAGCAGTTCCCGCAGGACAAGCACCTGCGCGCCTCGAACAGCGCCGTGGATTCGTCCAGCCCGCCAGTGACTTCGTCGAAGGAGGAGATCCGGCGAGCCGCGTCGAGCTGCGGCCGGACCGTGGCCGGTGCATCGGAGTAGTACCAGGTGTTCAGCCGGTCAAAGTCGGCCAGCCGGGGCTCGGCGACCTCTGCAGCCGCAGCTGCCCCGGTCGCCCCGTTCCCGTCCTGAACGCCTGCCCGCAGCCAGGCGTCAATGCTGCGGGCCGCCTTCTTGCCGTGCCCGATGCCCACGGTCACGGTGCGCTCGGCCGGCACCATGTCGCCGCCGGCGAAGATACCGGGCCGCCCAGTCATTAGGCCAGGCCCCACCTGGACGACACCGTCGTTGATCCTGACGCCAGGCACGCCATCGAGCAGTGACAGCTCGGCTTCCTGGCCGAGGGCTAGCACTACGGTGTCGGCGGCAAGTTCGGTGACTTCGCCGGTCGGCTGCGGGAAACCGGTCTCGTCGAGTTGCATCTTCTCGATGACGAGCTTGCCTTCGTCTGCGCGGGCGATAGTCGACAGCCACATCATCCGCACGCCCTCGTCGGCGGCCTCCTCGACCTCTACGTCGTGGGCGGGCATCCGGTCTCTGGTGCGCCGGTAGACGACGACGGCGTCGGTAGCGCCGAGGCGGCGCGCGGTCCGGGCAGCGTCCATGGCGGTGTTCCCGCCGCCGTAAACTGCCACGCGCCGGCCGAGTTGGGGCGGCTCGCCGTCTGCGGTGGCGTGCAGCAGCGTGACAGCGTCGAGGATCTTCGCCGAGTCACCAGCGGGGATGTAGGCCCTGCGGCCCTGCTGCGCGCCGACCGCGAGGAACGCGGCGTCGAACCCGCCGTCGGCCATCGCCTTCTCGATGTCGGTGACCGTGCCGTGCTCGAAGATGACACCCATGGCCAAGATGCGGTTGATTTCGGCGTCAAGTACCTGGCGCGGCAGCCGGTAGGCCGGGATGCCGTATCGCATCATGCCACCCGGCAGCGGGGCCTGGTCACGCATAGTGACCCGATGCCCAAGCAGCCGCAGGTGGTAGGCGGCGGACAGACCGGACGGGCCGGCACCGACGACGAGCACGTGCTTGCCACTGTCGGCCGCGGTGACCGGAACGGTCCAGCCACGCTTGATGGCCTCGTCGCCGACGAACCGCTCGACCGAGTTGATGCCGACGGCCTCATCGAGCTGGCCGCGGTTGCACGCGGTCTCGCATGGCCGGTAGCAGACCCGCCCCATGACCGCGGGCAGGGGGTTGTCGGCCATGATCTGCCGCCAGGCAGCCTCGTAACCGCCGTCTTCGGCCCGGTAGAGCCATTGCTGGATGTTCTCGCCTGCCGGGCAGGCGTGGTTGCACGGCGGCATGAGGTCGACGTAGACGGGGCGTTCGGTGCGCCACGACCCGGTCTTGTTCGCCAGGCTGGAGCCTGGGTCGAGGGTGATAGCGAACGGCCTGTCCATCACATGAGCTCCTTGCTTGCGGTACTGACGGCCGACCGGCCCGCGTCCGACGACGCGGGGTCGAGGAGCCCGAACCGGGCGATGTTGCGGTCGGCCATCCGCTGCAACCGGGCGATGGTCGCCGCTCCGTCCGCAGACTTAAACAAGTGCGCGTACCTGGTCTGCAGTCTCAGGTAGTCATCCACCGGGGCCTTGCGGCGGATCTTCGACACGCTGACGACCTCGCCCGATTCGGCTTCGAAGACGGGAAACAGGCCGGTCTGCTCAGCCAGCCTGGCGATCCTGATGGTGTCGCCGGGCGCGCTGCCCCAGCCAAGCGGGCAGGGCACCAGGATGTGCAGGTACCGTGCGCCCCGGAAGTCCATTGCGCGGCGCACCTTGTATTCCAGGTCACGCAGCCCGGCCACGGTGGCGGTAGCGACATACGGGATCTCGTGTGCCATCGCGATCAGCGGGGCGTTCTTGCCCTGGCCGAAGCTATTGCCCGGCTGCGGGCCGACCGCTGGCGTCGTCGCGGTGCGGGCGGCCGGGGGAGTGGCGCCAGAGCGCTGCACGCCGGTGTTCATGTAGGCCTCGTTGTCGTAGCAGATGAACAGCACGTCGTCGTTGCGCTCGAACATGCCGGACAGGCAGGCGAAGCCGATGTCGACGGTGCCGCCATCGCCGCCCTGACCGACGACGCGTACGTCGTGGCGGCCCTTGGCGCGCATGGCCGCGGCGACGCCGGTCGCAACCGCCGGCGCGTTGCCGAACAGCGAGTGGATCCACGGGATCTGCCAGGATGTCTCCGGGTACGGCGTGGAGAACACCTCCAGGCAGCCGGTGGAGTTGACCGCGACCATCTGCCGATTAGCGGCCCGCATGGCGGCGTCGAGTGCGTAACGGGCTCCGAGTGCTTCCCCGCAGCCCTGGCAGGCGCGGTGCCCGCAGTTCAGCGAGTTGGTCCGGTCAGGCTCGGACTGCACTGAGCGCTCGTCGTCGGCGAGCAGCCGGTTGCCGATGGCGAAGCTGCCGACCTGGTAGAACTTGATCGGCTGGACTGGCATGACGGTCTCCTATCCGATCTTGTGTGCGACGGCGCCGAGGTCGCGCAGGATGTTCTCGGCAGCAGGCCCGGATCGCCTGTTGGCCGCGGCACGGCGCAGCTCCCGGTCAATCAGGTCGGTGTTCAGGTCGAGGAACGTCAGCGGCTCAAGCGAGTCGGCGGCGGCTCGGGTGAACAGGCCGCGCAGTGACTTCTTCGTAATGGCCCGGCCGCCGAGCCCCGCGATCACCGTGTAGCCGTGCAGCTGCAGGCCAGACAAGGCCATCCGGACATTCGCTGAGACGATGCCGCCGATGCCTACGGCGAGGGCGCGCTCTAGGACCACAACCCGCTTCGAGCCCTGGAGCGCGGCGCGCACCGCCTCGAGCGGGAACGGCCGGAACGACGTGATGCCGAGCGCGCCGATCTTCATGCCGCCCTCGCGCAGTTCGTCGATGGTGTCCTTGATGGTGCCGAGCACCGAACCGAGTGCGACCACGATGGTGTCGGCGTCCCTGGTCCGGTACGGGCGGACCAGACCGCCGGAGCTGCGGCCGAAGTGCCCGGCAAAGCAGGCGGCCACGTCCGGTATCAGCTCTAGCGCCTGAGCCTGCCGGGCGTGCGCGAGGTAGCGCACCTCAGTGAATGCCTCCGGGCCGACCATCGCGCCGATGGACACCGGATCGTCCGGATCGAGGACCTGCCGCGGCTCGTAGCCAGGCAGGAACCGGTCGACTTGCTCCTGGCTCGGGATCTCGAGCTGCTCGTGCGCGTGCGTCAGCACGAACCCGTCCATGCACACCATGACCGGCAGTGACACTTCCTCGGCGATCCGGAAGGCCTGAATGTGCAAGTCGAGTGCTTCCTGATTGGTCTCGGCGTACAGCTGGATCCAGCCGCAGTCCCGCTGGGACATGGCGTCGCTGTGGTCATTCCAGATGTTGATCGGCGCGCCGATAGCGCGGTTGGCGACGGTCATGACGATCGGCAAACCGAGCCCGGACGCGTTGTATAGCGCCTCGGCCATGTACAGCAGGCCCTGGCTGGCTGTCGCGGTGTAAGCGCGAGCACCGGCAGCCGACGCGCCGATAGCGACCGACATGGCCGCGAATTCCGACTCCACGTTGACGAACTCGCACGGCTGCAGGTCGCCGGCCTTCACCAGGGCGGCAAGTGCCTCGACAATATGCGTCTGCGGCGAGATCGGGTAAGCGCACACGACCTCGGGCCGGCACAATGCCACGGCCTCCGCGACGCCGCGCGACCCCTCGACCTGACCCACGCGCCCGGCACCGAACGCCGGGGCTGGAGCAGCGTCAGCGGGCACGGTCCCGGCACCGTCAGGCACCGGGTGACCGAGCTCCGTGCGCGCGGCGCTGTATGCCGCGCGGGCCGCCGCGATGTTTCCGCGACCGATAGCGCCTGCGAACCTGCCGCTGATCGCCGCCGCCACTGACTCGATCGACACCGCTCCGCTGATCGCCGCGAACCCGCCTAGCAGGGCCGCATTCGGTACCGGCCGGCCGACGTGCTGCTGAGCCAGCTCGGTCGCCGGCACCGTCAGCACGGCGCCCGGCCGGAGCCGGCTCGTGAACTCAGCGATGCCGAGGTCAGCCGCAGGCCGCGCGGAGTTGATGACAAGCAGCGCGTCCTGGCTTGCACCCTCGAACACGTCGACCTGGTGCAGCAGCGTCGGGTCCTGGATGACGATGACGTCCGGGTGCATGACGGGCTCACGGACGCGGATGGGCTTGTCGTCGATCCGGCAGAATGACACCACAGGTGCGCCGGTGCGCTCCGAGCCGAAGCTCGGAAACGCCTGAGCGTGCTTGCCTTCGCTAAACGCCGCTGCCGACAGCAGCTCGGCTGCGGTCACCACGCCCTGACCGCCCCGGCCATGGATCCGGATCTGGAGCATCTGCAGACCTCCTCGGCCGGGTCGCCCGGCCAGTCAACCTCTCCCCGCAGCGTGCCAGCCGGGGGTGCCTGCGGCCTGAGGCGAGCGGCCCCCGCTGACGGGACCAAAGGCCTTGACGAGACCTGCCGTTACTCGTGGCGGTGACGTCGGAGCTGAGGCACCGGGATATGTGCCAGGGGCGGCCCGGCTGCCCGGAGCCGCCCCTGTGCTATCAGCCGGCGGTAGTTCTAGCCCGACCGGCGCTGGAGTGTCAGGTTGCCTTAATGTGCTGATTTTGCGTGACCGGAATCGTCCGGGCCGTCTTGCTCGCTGTGTCCTCAGCGAGCTTGACGGTCACCTCGAGAATGCCGTGGCCGTAGATTGCCTCGACGTGCTCCTCATCAGCGCCAGCCGGCAACGTCACACTGCGGCTGAACGTGCCGTAATGGAACTCTGAGTGGTGCTTGTCGCTGCGCTCCTCCCGCCGCTCAGCCTTGATCCTCAGAATGCCGTTGGCGACCGTGACCTCCAGGTCCCTGTCCGGATCGATGCCGGGAAGCTCCGCTCGGATGACATAGCTGCCATCGCGGACGAAGTCCTCCATTCGCATCGGATGACCGGAGAGGGGTCGCAGGGATGTCCATGGGGCCTCGAGCCAGTCAATCATCTCGGCGAGCGGGCTTCGGTAGTCCCTGCGAACCAGCGTGCTCATCATTCACGCCTCCTCTCGCTCCTTGCTTGCAGTGATGAGACAACTGCGCCAGGCCCGATCGCGACAGGGTCGAAAGTCCGGAGAGCAGGACCATTGGTCAGGCAGAGGTCTGGAGCGTACCTAGCTAGCAGCACGACTCAGGAGCAATGGCGCGCACGCGTGACCGTTCGTAGGCGACCGCAGGCTCGTCCGGCAAGGCGGGACGTTGGTCCCGTTAGCGAGGTTCCTTCGCAGCTATCGCCCGGCCGGCGGGGGCCGGATGCTGTCCTTATGACTGTCTCGTCAGTGCCAAGTTACGCGCTGCTGGCTGACGGTAGCACTGTCGAGATCAGTGCCGTCCAGCCGGAAGATCACGACGACATCCGCCAGATGCACGCGCTGATGTCACCGGATAATGCCTATTTGCGCTTCTTCAGCCTCAGCTCGCAGGCGCCCGAGCGCGAGGCCCAGCGGTTGTGTCGTCCGGAACGACCCGATCATGTGGCCCTGCTAGCTCGCGCGGACGGTCGGCTAGTTGGAGTGGCGAGCTACGAGCTGACAGCACGGGCGGGCGTCGCCGAGATCGCGTTCGCAGTCTCGGATGACATGCACGGGCGGGGGGTCGCCACACTGTTGCTTGAGCATCTCGTCTCGTTGGCGAGGCAGCATGGACTGACGGCATTCGTGGGCGAGACGCTGGCGGAGAACAGGGCAATGCAGAAAGTATTCGCCGACGCGGGCCTCCGGGTCGAGCGGCACTACGCCGATGGTGCCGTGGATGTCACCATTCCGCTACCTCGCCATGACGGCGCTCAGCTTGACCGCTACCTGGATGCTGTTGCCGGGCGCGCGAGCCGTGCGGACGTGGCCAGCCTGGCCCATGTTCTGAGCCCGGCGTCGGTTGCCGTTGTTGGCGCTGGCAGGCGGCGCGGCTCGGTGGGCAGGGAGGTCCTCCACAACATCGTCGTCGGCGGGTTCGACGGTCCCGTCTACGCTGTCAATCCGCACGCCCGATCCATGGAAGGGCTGGCCTGCCTCCCTTCAGCCGCCGATCTTCCTGCTGGTACTGAGCTAGCGGTGATCGCGGTGCCGCCGGCCGAAGTACCCAACGTAGCCGCGCAGTGCGGGCGCAAGGGCGTGCGCGCCCTGGTGGTTGTCACCGCAGGTCTTGGCGCTGGCGGTGCCGACCTGCTGGCAATCTGCCGCCGCTACGGCATGCGGCTGGTCGGCCCGAACTGTTTTGGATTGGCGACCAGTGCGCCTCGGCTCAATGCGACGTTTGCTGTTGACATGCCGCTGGGCGGCGCGGCTGGGATCGTCGTGCAGTCGGGCGGCGTCGGCATCGCGTTGCTTGAGCACCTCGGCAGGCTGGGTATCGGAATCTCGTCCTTCGCCTCCGTCGGTGACAAGTACGACGTGTCGAGCAACGACATGCTTACCTGGTGGGAGCACGATCAGCAGACGAAGCTGGCGATCCTCTACGTGGAGTCGTTCGGCAGGCCCCGCGAGTTCGCCCGCACGGCGCGCCGCGTGGCCCGCACGATGCCCGTGCTCACGGTCATCGGCGGCCGATCTGCGGCGGGTCAGCGCGCGGCAGCGTCGCACACCGCCGCGGCGGCCACACCGTCCGTGACGCAGGAAGCGCTCTTCGCGCAAGCGGGCATCATCGCTACCCATAGCCTTGGCGAGATGGTCGACGCGGCAGCGTTCCTTGCCGCGCAGCAGCTGCCAGCGGGGCGCCGGCTGGCGATAGTGTCCAACGCCGGCGGCGCGGGCGTGCTCGCCGCTGACGCCTGCGGCGACAGCGGCCTGATAAATGCGACGCTCGACGGCATGACGCAGCGCCGGCTTGCTCGGTTGCTACCACCAGGGGCGGCGGTGGCGGGCCCGGTCGACACCGGCGCCGCGGTGAGTGTCGACGTGTTCCGGACGTGCCTCGAGGTGGTCGCGGCCGACGAGGGCGTCGACGCCGTCCTGGCCATTGAGGTGCCGACTGCCATCTCCGACCTGACGACAGCCATCACGAGCGCACAAGTCGCCAAGCCGCTGGCGGCGGTCCTGCTCGGCAGCCCAGAGTCGATTAGCTTGCAACAAGCTGGCGAGCGGCGCATCCCGTGTTACAGCTACCCGGAGAGCGCGGCCTGGGCAGTGGCGCATGCCACCAGGTACCGGGAATGGCGAGACGCGCAGCGGGGCGAGGTGCCCGAGCTAGCCGATGTTGACGAGACCGGCGCGCGGGCCATCACCGCAGCGTTCCTGACGCAAAACCCGGCCGGCGGCTGGCTCTCAGCCACCGCTGCCGCAGCGCTGTTGCGTTGCTACGGCATCCCCATGGTAACAACCGAGGCGGTGAGCGACTCGCAGGCTGCGGTCGAGACCGCCGCCAGGCTGGGCGGTCGTGTCGTCCTGAAGGCGGAGGCATCGGGAGTCCTGCACAAGACAGAGGCCGGAGTGGTCCGGCTGGACCTGCGGTCAGCCACGGAAGTCGCAGCAGCGTACGCCGAGCTGGCGCAAACGTTCGGTGACCGGCTGCAGCGGGTGCTAGTGCAGCCGCTGCTGGTCGGCGGAGTCGAGACCATCGTCGGCGTGGTGCAAGAGCCGGTATTCGGCCCACTGGTGGTGTTCGGACTCGGCGGCGGGACAACAGACGCGCTAGGGGACCGGTCGGCCCGGCTGACGCCACTCACCGATGCGAACGCGAAAGCCATGATCGGCGAGCTTCGCGCGGCGTCACTATTGCTCGGCCGGGCCGGCTCACCTTCAGTGGACACCGCAGGGCTCGCGGACGTGTTGCTGCGGGTGTCGTGCCTGGCCGACGATCTTCCGGAAGTGGCTGAGCTTGACCTGAACCCGGTGATCGCTCGACGGGATGGGGTGCAGGCCGTCGACGTCCGCGTCCGCGTGGCGCCCGCCACGCCCCGTGACCCGTTTCTCCGCCAGTTGCGCTGACACACCGCTCCGGCATTCGGCCATCTGACCAAGCGGACGCAGCCGCGCCTAGGCCTGCCTGACCGGGACCAATGTCCCCGTTCTCCACTCCAACGGACCCTGCAACGACGTGCAGATATGCGCAACGCTGCAGGTAGAGACATCAGAGGGGACGAGGCGATGAACAGCGCGCAGGGCCGGATCGTGGTTGGCGTGGATGGCTCGCCGTCATCGAGGGCCGCTCTGGCTTGGGCGGTGCGTCAGGCAGGGTTTACCGGTGCCTCAGTGGAGGCGATCATCGCCTGGCAGAACCCGGTGACTGTCGCCGGCGTGCTGCTCGCCCCAACCGGGCCGCTGGACAACCTCGACTACGGCCGGTGGGCCGCGAGTGAGCTGAACTACGCCATCAATCAGACTGTGGACCCCGATGGGCCGGTCAAGGTCAGCGCGACGGTTCAGGAGGGGAACCCGGCTGAGGTTCTGCTGGACGCGGCCGTCGGCGCGGAACTCCTCGTGCTCGGCAGCCGCGGGCACGGCGGATTCAGAGAAGCGCTGCTCGGCTCAGTCGGCCAGTCATGTGCCCATCACGCGCAGTGCCCGGTCGTCCTCGTGCGGGGATTCGAGGCCGGCTGAGGTTGCCGCGTGGTGCATACGGGGGAGGGGAGCCCGATGGGCATGACCGTAGGGGACGTGATGACGACCAGGGTCATCGCGGTTACGAGAGATGCGGACTTCAAGCAGATCGCTGCGGTGCTGCGACAGTACCGGGTCAGTGCCTGCCCGGTCATCGACGACGCAGGCCGGGTAGTTGGTGTGGTGTCAGAAGCTGACCTGCTATACAAGGCGGCCGACTGCGAGATGCCCGCTGGCCTGATCAGGCTGCGCTGGAAGCTCGGCGAGGAATCCAAGATCACCGCAGTGACTGCCCGGGAGCTGATGACATCGCCTGCCGTGACCGTCCAAGCTGACGTGCCGGTCCAGGTAGCGGCCAGAGTGATGAGGGACCGCCGCCTCAAGCGGCTGCCAGTGGTCGGCGCCGGCGGCAAGCTGTGCGGGATAGTCACCCGGACCGACGTGCTGGGTGTGTACGACCGCCCTGATGCCGACGTCCTGGCTGCGGTGAAGGACGTCGTCGCCAGCGCGTCCGGGATCAGCCCGGAGGACGTCCAGGCGAGCGTGTCGTCAGGCGTGGTGACACTGTCAGGCTTTGTGCCGCTGCAGGAGATGGCGCTTGAGCTGGCAGTCCGCATCCGGCACATTGAGGGCGTTGTCGCTGTGCGGGACCGGCTCGCCGTCGGCCGGCCAATCGACTAGTCCGGGCGGCTAGCTTCGGCGGCGGACTACACGAGAGTGCTCGGTGCCAGCGCCGCAACGGCTGTTACGGCTCGACCTGCACCGGGATGCGCCGGGTACCCCTCTGGTATTCGGGATGCATGCCGACCCGTACAGTCAGGATGCCATCGCGGCAACTTGCCGACACGTCGTGGATGTTGGCTCCAAGCGGCAGCGCGATCGTCTGAGCGAAACTGCCGTACCGGAACTCGCTCTGGCCGTCTTCCGCTCCGGCGGGCCGCCGCTCGCAGCGGACCGTCAGGCTGCCGGTTTCGACCGAGACGGTGAGATCCTGGGCAGGGTCTATACCGGGAACCTCCAGCCGAATGACGTATCCCGCTTCATCGGAGTACTGCTCGACCGGTAGCGACCGCGACTGATGGGCAAGGTGGTGGAGCGTCGACAGCGGGGATCCTGCCCAATCTGATGTGCTATCGGTCGGCGTCGTCCTCATGGTGGCCATTACTCTGCCCTCCTGTGTGACTTACTTTCAGTCAATGGGCGCCGGGGTGTCCGAGGTAGGGACCAAGGTCGCATCTGGGTCAGTCGTTGGGACCCGGTGACTGCCGGCTCGCTCAGCTGAATCGATCCCGCACCGCGACAACGCCCTGGACATGACGGGCCCCATCGAGAAGAGCGCGAGTGGCTTGCTCACTTTGCGGTCGGCCAGAGATAGTCACGATGCCTTCCCGCACTGTCACCTCGAAGTCCTCGGACCTGCCGATCCCGGCTGCAGGTAGCACTCTGTGTGCAACCTCATCGCGGATTTCCTCGTCCGGCCGACTGAAGACGGCCAGGACGTCGGCACGGCTGATGATGCCGAGCAGACGTCCCGTCGCATCGATCACCGGCAGCCGCTTGATGCGCCGGTCATACATGACCCTTGCAGCCTCCGCCACTGAGGCGTCCGGACCGATCGTGGTTGCCGGGCGAGTCATCAGATCTGCCGCTGTGACGCCCTTAGCCTTCTCCTCCTCGCGGACGTGGCGCAGCGCAGCTATGATGCTCGTCCCTGTTGCCTGCACCGCCTCCTTGACGAGCAAGTCCGCCTCCGAGACGACGCCGATGACCCGGTTAGCACTGTCGATGACCGGGAACGCACTGATCCGGGTACTGCGCAGCATGTCGGCCATTTCCTTGAAAGATGCATCTTCGCGGACCGAGACGACCCGACGGGTCATAACGTCGCGGACAGTCGCGTTCACTGGGTGGTCCCGGACAGCTTCAGCTGCCGGGTGTCGACCCGGTCGGCGTAGCTCGGGTGCAGGGGATTCGTGGCCATACCCCAAGGATCCCGATCTGGCGGCTGCTCTACCAGGGTCCTTGAGCCCTGCGTCAGCAGGACCAAAAGTCCTTGGCTGGCTGACGAGATCAATCCGGCGTCGGCTGCGTGGCTGACCTCGCGGGCGGTGGACCAAGGGCCCTGAGCTGAAGGACCTACGCCGTTGGCGGGCCGGGCGCGGCGCCGGATCTGAGTCTTGCGTGACCAAGCGCCGTGAGTTGATCCGGAGCCCGGCCCGCGAGAATAGGACCGGCCATGAGACACCTTGACGAGCTCGACGTAGCGGTCGTGGGCAGTTCGCTAGCCGAAGGCGATCCGGCCAGGAGGCTCGCCGGGCCTGAGAGCGCTACAGGATGGTGACCAAGCATGACAAAGGAGTCCAGTCATGACGCGGATGGGACAACCGGGCAACGCATCATCGTGGGCGTGGACGGATCGCCACCATCTCAGGCCGCCTTCCGGTGGGCAGTCCGCCAGACCCGGCTCACCGGCGGGAGAGTGTGCGCGGTGACCGCATGGCGCTACCCGGTGGCCTATGGATACCCCGTGCCGATCTCGCCGCTCAGCAGTGCCGAGGAGATTGCAGAACGGGTGCTGCGGACCGCTACCGACGAGATCGAGCAGGAACCCGGCGAGCCGGTCACGATCAGCGGCAAGATCGTCGAGGGCAACGCGGCCAAGGTACTTTTGGAGGAATCGCAGGACGCGGACCTGTTGGTCATCGGTAGCCGCGGCCACGGCGGGTTCGCAGCGGCTCTGCTCGGATCGACGGGGCAACACTGCGTGCACTACGCCACGTGCCCGGTCGTCGTGATTCGCGGCTAAGAACGCGGCCGGAACGGGGTCGTGTCAGAATTCCTGCGCCAGTAGTCGAGACGTTCGTACAGGCCTGCGGGCGCTGACCGGTCAGCCCCGGGACCAAAGGGCCTGCTGGTGGCCCCCAACGACGCTGTCACATCCGCCGATGCCGTGAGGCGCCGACGCCCGCGCGCGCATCCGATAGCGTCAGGCCAAGCGGAATCCTAGGCCCCGGCCAGCCTCGCGAAGTTCATCGCGGGCTGCTGGGTGGGCAACGTGAGCGATGATCTGGGCCGCCTGTTCGCTGGCGTCGTTTCCCCAGATGGTCGCCGTCCCTTGCTCGCTCACGAAGTAACTGTGCTGGAAGGAGGTGACCGGTCCGGCCAGGCGCGGGACGACTGTTGATACTTCTGCCTTCGGATGCCACGACGGTAGTGCAATAACCGCGCGGCCGCCCGCCGAGTGCAGCGCGCCGACGACGAAGTCGGTTTGTCCGCCGAACCCGGAGTAGATCATGCCTTTCACCCGCGCGGCGTTGGCCTGGGCGAACAGATCGACCTGCAAGGCGCCATTGATCGACGTCATGGCAGGCTGCCTGGCGATCAGGCCCGGATCGTTGGTCTTCTCCGTTCGCAGCATCCGCACGCGCGGATTGCGGTCAATCCAGCTGTAGAGCTGCGCGCTGCCGAACGCGAACGATGCGGTAATCGGAACCGCTGTATCGAGCGCGCCGGCCTGCTCGAGTGCGAGGACCCCGTCGCTGAACATCTCTGACCAGACCGTCAGGCCGCGGCGGTCGCGCAGGGCGCCGAGCACGGCATCGGGAACCGCGCCAATACCGAGCTGGAGCGTGGATGCTTCGGGCACAAGCCATGCGACGCGCTCGCCGATGGCCAGATGAACGTCAGATGTCGTCCTAGGCGGTGGCGAGCTCAGCGGCGTGTCCGCTTCTATGGCCAGGTCGACTTCGTCCTCTGTTAGCACGGCATCGCCGCCGGTGTAAGGCATGCTCGGGTTGAGCTGCGCTACTACCAGGCCGCCGCGGGCACGCACCGCCTCTATGGCTGCGGGCAGCACATTCACTTCGGTGCCCAGCGATACTGTCCCGTTGACTGGCGTGGAGGTGTGGACGAGAACCACGTCCGGGGGTATCGCGCCCTTGATCAGATTGGGTACGAGGGACAGACGGCACGGCAGGTAGCGCAGCCTGCTGCTTGCCCGCATTCCCGGACCGACGAACGGCGATTCCAGGGTGACCCCGTCCCGGTCTGGAATACCGGCCTGGGCGTTGAGGGCGAAGAGGCGATACTCAGGCAAGGCCGCGTCGAGCACTTTGACGGCCTGCCAGGGCGTGGCGAAGTTGCCGCTCACCACGACCCTAGGCTGACCTTGCAGTCCGGCCAGGACCGATCCCAGCACCGACTCAGTGACAACTCGCATCGGATGGGCCTCCCACTATCAGTTCCGGGTAAGGCTGGTGCGGCCCGCTGGTGGCGGGCCGCACCATCTGGGCCGGCCGAGGAACGGACCAGCT
>Ga0335072_10009065_pt1 | contig 14388 bp, 9 predicted proteins | sample Lox_Sample_21_FD_206725 | JGI IMG/M metagenome (GOLD analysis project Ga0335072, IMG submission 206725) | Soil microbial communities from Loxahatchee National Wildlife Refuge, Florida, United States - Lox_Sample_2.1 | ecosystem: Environmental > Terrestrial > Soil > Wetlands | place: USA: Florida... | reverse complement strand
TGGGCGGCGACCCGGTGGCGACCACGCTGCTTCTCGTCGGCTTCACCGGCGGTCTGGCGGCCATCTTCCTTATGTCCGACGCGCTGCACAAGGAGAACATCCGCCAAGCTGCGATCTATGTCCCCGCTATCATCGGGGTGGTCATCGCCTGCATGTCCACGATGCGCGCTATTCTGCGCGACGCATACCTGAAGCCCTACTTCCACCCCGGCCAGTTCGCCGTGAAGACGCAGTGGGCCGTGCTGCCGCTGTTTCTGGTGCTGTTCCTGAGCGGCGTGGCGCTGTGGTTCGTAATGCTCAAGCGGTATGGGTTCTTTGGCGGCGGGAAGACGGCCGGGCCGGCTGCGGATTCGTAGGCGCCACGCGGTGTAATGGGAGCTGCTCCGAAAACACCACGCCTTCTGTGCGGGCCGCAGTGCAGGCCTTGCGCTCCCCGTGCATTCGAGCGCGCTATTGCGACTTGACCGTGTCACCGACCTGCGGCTTGCCCGAACCGCTGAATGAGCCGACGGCAGAGGTGGAATCGACGCTGGTGATGGTCAACTGGCCGATCGTATCTTCAATCGAACGCAGCGGCTTGCCCGTGGCCGGATCTTTGACCACGCGGATCACGCGCTCCACCAGCAGCTTTTCGCCGACCGTCACGCCGGCGCTGCTGCCGACGTTAATGATGATGTCCGGCGTCGAGGCATCGGCAATCAAGCCTGAAACCGGGGCCGCTGCTGCAGCCGGAAGCTTTCCGCTATCAGCTTCAAGCACCTGGGCCAGCTGCGTGACTGCCTGGCTGGTGGCCTCGCCGATGATGGTCTGGGCAAAGTTGCTGCTGTTCATGCCGGCGCCGCCTTCACCAAAGCCGCCGGTTCCCGCGCCGCCCGCGAGCAGATTGGTGCCTGAGCGCTGCGACTCCCCTTTGCCGGTAGCGGACGCGAAGATCTCGCCGGTGCTGGTGTTAATCAGGCGGGCCGTGATGGCCACCTCGGCCTTGGCCTTGTGGGTTCCCACTCCTCCCAACCCGTAGCCGCTGCCCCACTTGCCCAGCGCGCCTCCGAAATTCCTGCTCTGGTCGTCGCGCCCGAATTGGGTGATGTCGCCCACGATCACGTAATTCACGCCGAGAATTTTGCCGATCTTTGCCGCTGTGTCGGGATCGGCGCGGTTGCTGTTGGAGAAGTTCTGTTCGTTGATGATCTTGTCGATCTCATTCCGCTCGATCAGGCGGTAGGTGCCGTCGTTCACCAGGCGGTCGATCAGCATATCCGAGATGCCTTTACCGATGTCCACGTTGGTGCCGAAGACTGCCTGCGAGGTGGTCATCACGGTCGCGTAATTGAAATCGAGCACGGCGATGCGTGGCCGCTGTGCGGACTGTTGCGCCGGCATTGCAACGCTGGAAGCGAGGAAGAGAAACAGCACGGGTAGAACTCTGCGCATGGCGGGTCTTCTCCTATCGGCCTAAGAAGGAATCGAGCGTAGCCAGTTCCCGTTCGGCACGATCCATGTATTGATTGGCGGAGGCGGGATCGTTCCGGTTGAGGGCCTGACCCGCTTCGTTCATGTCATTGTTGAGTCTGTTCATTGCGGCGATTATGTCGCCTCTTAGATCGAAACCCTGCGCCTGCTGCTGGCGCCGGATCGAATCCACGCCGGTTGTGTCGGCATCCGCGCGCGCACCCAGGTCGCCATACCGGTCATGGGCCTGCCGAACCTCCTCGGCGGACGGTCCCGTGGGAGCAGGGGGTTGAGACACGACAGCCGGCGGCGTGGAGGAAGTGGGAGGCTGGGGGCTGTTGATCGGGACGGGGGCCGTCCGCCGCTCCTTGCCCGGGTTGGCCGGCCCTCGCTCCTGTTGATTCGGCTTCGACGAATCTTCCGGCACAGGCTGCGCCTGCGGAGCGGGCGCTGAAACCGGCGGGGCAGGCGCCTGCGCGACAGGCGCGGCCTGGCTCGCCTGCGGCGCCGGTTGCGTCTCTGCAACCGACGTCTGCGTCTGTTGCCCCGCATGAGTGGAGAAAAAGTGCGGCAGCAGAGCTGCAACGGCAATCAGCGCGGCCAGCGCCACGCAAGCTCCAAGCGCGATCCAAAGCCCGCGATGGCTCTTCGCTGCAGCGGGCGGCGTTGCCACCGGCACCGCACTCCACTCCACTGCGGTTGCGGGCGCAACCTCCGGCGCCGGCTGCTGCATGTTCCTGATCGCGTTGCGCATCTCGTCCGCGGATTGAAAACGGTCTGCCGGCTCTTTCGCCATGGCGCGGAGGATGATCTGGTTCAGCGCTGCCGGGAGCGCGGGATTGATCTGGATGGGCGGGACGGGAGCTTCTTTGAGGTGCGCGTTCAGAACGCTGAAAGAGGTGTCGGCCTGGAATGGGCGCCGTCCCGTGAGCATCTCGTACAACGTTACGCCCAGCGAATAAACATCCGAACGCGCGTCCACAGTGCCGCCCCGCACCTGCTCAGGTGACATGTAATAGATCGAGCCCATGGTAGTGCCCGGCCGCGTCAGCTGCATATCCTGGGTCGACTTCGCGATTCCGAAATCCATGAGCTTGGCCAGCCCATGAGAGGTGATCATGATGTTTGCAGGCTTTATGTCGCGATGCGTGACTCCTCGGCCATGCGCGTAACTCAACGCGGAAAGAACCTGCGCTGCGTACTCGAGCACGTTTTCGACCGGGATTCGCTGCGATGCGCCCAGGCTCTCGAGCGTCACCCCTTCCACGAACTCCATCACCATCACCAACTGGTTCTGGAACTGGAAGGCCGTCCTGAGCTGGGCGATGTTCGGGTGCTCCAGGCCCGCAACGGTGCGGATCTCACTCACAAAGCGGGCGGCCAACTCCGGCTCGGACGCGTAGTCCGGAAGAAGCACCTTCATCGCTTCCTGGCGGTCGGAGATAATGTTGCGCACCCGGTACACGCGGCCCATACCGCCGCTCCCGAGCAGGCTGAGAACCTCGTAGTCGCCTACGCGCTGCCCCTGTTCCAAAGCCATGGCATCCGACCTCATCTTGCATACGTGGCCCGTGATTAACCAGGAAAAGAACGCTGGAATATCAAAGAATTATATGAGAGCGGAGACAGTATACTCCCATTCTGCTTTGGGGCGCGGCAAATTTTCCAGATCCGGCGGCCCTCCAGCGTCTCCAGGGCCTGAAGTCCCTGACAGAGTTGCCTCTGATATTCATAGTGACCGGGGCCCCAAACGCGTTTCACGGGGGCTACGGACAGATGTCCGTCCGTGGATAGGCTGAGCCTCCGCGGCTTACTCCCAGACCACTACGCCGCCGATGGCGTGGTCGATCCGTTGCAGCGCCTCGTCGGGCAGCCTGACACCCACGGCGCGCACATTGTCGGCAATCTGCTCGGGCCGCGAGGCGCCGATGATGGCCGAGGCAACCTCCGGCCGGCGCAGCACCCAGGCCAGAGCGAGTTGCACCATGGTCAGCCCAAGATCGGCCGCGATGGGCTTGAGCTGCGCGACGGCCTCGAGCAGATAGTGAGACCGGTAGTGGCGGCCGGCCGTCTCCATGAAGATGTTCATCTCTTCGCTGGCCGCACGGCTGCCGGCGGGCGGCGGCTGGCCGGGTGCGTACTTGCCGGTGAGCACCCCGTGCGCCAGCGGCGAGAACGCAAGGTTGCCGATGCAGTGCCGCGCGCAGGCCGGAAAGACCTTGGCTTCGGGCTTGCGCCAGAGCATCGAGTACTGCGGCTGGCTTGAACAAAACGCCGTCAGCCCGCCCGCGCCCGCAATCTCCGCCGCCGCGTCGATCTGCTCGGCCGTCCACTCGCTGAAACCGATGGCGCGCACCTTGCCTGCTTTCACCGCGCGGTCGAGGGCCGAGAGGGTCTCTTCGAGCGGGGTCTCATTGTCGTACCGGTGGCACTGATAGAGGTCGATGCAGTCCGTGCCCAGCCGCTGGAGCGACCGATTCAACTGTTTTTCGATCTGGGCCGCGGACAAGCCATGATCCGGCTCGTCGCCGACCGGAAAGTAGAGCTTGGTCGCGATCAGGTACCGGTCGCGGGGATGGCTCTTGAGCGCTTCGCCCAGCACCCGTTCCGCTTCGCCGGCTCCGTACTGGTTGGCCGTGTCGAAGAGCATGATCCCCCAATCCAGAGCAGCATGGACGCAGCGGGTGGCCTGCTCGCGGCCAATGCCGCCTGCCACGGTCAGCCATGTCCCGAAGCTGAGCTCCGATACTTCCAGCGGTCCATTGCCCAACATGCGGCGTTGCATCGATCCCCCCTCAAGCTCGGCGTTCATTGTTCCGCTGCATCAGAATCACCCTGCTTGCATCATCTGCTCCATGAGTGCATCATAGCTGTGTGAGCGTCCACAGTTCATCGACCGGCAGTTCCGCCGCGCGGCGCAAAAAGGCTGAGAACGCCCGACGCCAAAACCTTCCCAGCCGCAGAACGACCGTCACACTTTCGCCCGAGTCGCGCGAGATCGTGGATCGGTTCAAGTGCGCGAACGGCATCTCGACGAGCGCCGCCGTTGACCAGATTATTCAACGCAGCGAGCCAACCCACTCCCGACTCGTGGATGTCAACGGGTTTCTGGTCCTAAGTGTTCCGTCCGATCGGCAAGACGACTCTCGCCGCGTCACCCTTGACGATATCAGGCGGGCCGAAGACGAAATGGACCGGGAATACGCCGAACGAATATTGCATCGCGAGCGCAAACCTGCGCCAACGAACAGGAGGGCGGGCACACGCCCATGACGTTCCTGCTCGATGTAAATATTCTGTTCATCCTTCATCAGCCGAGACACGACGACTACAAAATCGCGTCCCAGTGGTTTAATGGCGTGTCGAGAGACGGATTCGCAACCTGCGCAATGACCCAGGCGGGAATGCTTCGCCTTTTGACCCGGAGGATCGACGATCTGGATCGTTTCCCGATGCACGAAGCGCGTGAAGCCTTGCGACATCTTGCCAAGCGTCCAGATCACGTTTTCTGGATGGAGGCCCCACCCTGCCTCGATCTTACCGAGCCACTGTTCAGACGAATGCAAGGGCATCGCCAGATCACCGACGCTTATCTTCTTGGCCTCGCAAGGCATCATCACGGCAAACTCGCCACCATGGATAAGGCGATCAGAAGCCTGGCCGGCCCGGAGTATGGCGACTTCGTCGAGCTTGTCGCCTGAGAGCCGCTCTTACAGCGCCTGCACCGCACCCTTGCCCACTAGTTCCTCAACGCGCTCGACCCAGCAGCGATCGGCCGCTACGCTCATTCCTTCGGGTTCGAGAATCGCGGACCACTCGCCTTTCTTTTCGAGGCTCAGCATCACCTTCCCCGGTCCCGGCGCGGCGTCGGCTGCGCTCTTGAGCGCGGCGAGCATCTCTTCCGTGGCGCGGTCGAGGTTGATGCGGATGCGTACGCCCACCGGCAGCTTCACCTGGACGTCTTCCAGCGCCTGAATCTGGCTGAGGGCGATCTTCGACGCCGCGTCCTCGTCGCCCATGAGCACGCCGCGCACCAGCACCGGCGCTTCGATCTTCAACTGCGCCGCCAACCGCTCGTAGTCGCGCGAGAAGCAGATCAGGTCAATCTTTCCAGTCGCGTCCTCGAGCGAAGCCTGCGCGTACAGCTTCTGGTCCCGGCGGCTCTTCTGCACCCGCACGGCGTGCAGGATGCCCGCCACCTGAATCTCGTCCGCGGGGTCCGCCTGGCCGCGGCGACGCTCCGGGGGCTTGCGCTCCAGCGCCTCGGCCGTCGTAATCACGCCGGTGAGATTGCGAATCTTCTCCGCGTATTTGTCGAGGGGATGACCGGAGACAAAGAATCCCAGCACTTCTTTCTCGTTCGCCAGGCGCTCGCTCTCTTCCCAGTCGGCCACGCGCGGCAGGTCGTCCCCGTTCCGCCCCCTGGCCGGCGTCTCGTCGAAGAGGCCGAACAAACCCGTCTGCCCCTGCGCCGCGTCCTTCTGCGACTTCTGCGCGCGCTCCATCGCTTTGTCTACCGCGGCCATTAACTGCCCGCGCGTGCCCAGCGAGTCCATTGCGCCGGCCTTGATCAGCGACTCGATGACGCGCTTGTTCATTACGCGCAGATCGACCTTCTCGCAGAACTCCCAGAAGCTGTGGAAGCGGCCGCCTACTTCGGCGCGCGCCTTGAGGATGGACTCGATGGCGTTGCCGCCCACGTTCTTGACCGCGGCCAGCCCGAAGCGGATCGCGCTGCCCTCGTGTGTACTCTGCGGCGTGAACTGCGCCCCCGAAACCTGCACATCCGGCGGCAGCACCCGTATCCCGAGCTCCTTGCATTCGCCGATGTACTTCACGATGTTGTCGGGCTTCGAGGTTTCCGAGGTGAGCAGCGCCGCCATGAACTCCACGGGGTAATGGGTCTTCAGATACGCCGTCTGGTAGGCCACCCACGCGTAGGCAGCCGAGTGGGACTTATTGAACCCATACCCGGAAAACTTGGCCATCTGCTCGAAGATCTCTTCCACCGGCGCCCTGGCGTGACCGAGCGCCGCGGCGCCGTTCAGGAACCGCTCGCGCTGCTCGGCCATCGCCTGCGCGTTCTTCTTTCCCATGGCCCGCCGCAACAGGTCGGCCTCGCCCAGCGAGTAGCTCGCCAGCACGTTCGCGATGCGCATCACCTGTTCCTGGTAGACGATCACGCCGAGGGAGTCTTTGAGGATCCCCTCGAGCGCGGGCAGCAGGTACTCCACCTTCTTGCGGCCCCACTTGCGCTCGATGAAGTCGTCGATCATGTCCATCGGCCCGGGGCGGTAGAGCGCGTTCAACTGCGTGAGCTCTTCGACCGTGTCCGGCTTGTAGCGCCTTAAAATATCCCGCATCCCCGACGATTCAAACTGAAAGACGCCGGAGGTCAGCGCCGTGTGAAAGACCCGCTGGAAGGTCTCGGGATCGTCGATCGGGATCATCTCGATGTCGAGCTTTTCGCCGCGCGTCTCGTCGATCAGCTTCACCGCGTCGGTAATCACCGTCAGCGTCGCGAGACCGAGGAAGTCCATCTTTAAGAGGCCCATCTTTTCGACGGCCAGCATGTCGTAGGCGGTCACGATTTCGTCGTTCTTGGTCCGGTTCAGCGGCACCAGCTCGGTGAGCGGCCGCGGCGCAATCACCACCGCCGATGCGTGCACGCCGGCGCCGCGCACCAGCCCCTCCAGCTTCTTCGCCGTGTCGATCAGCTCGCGGATCTGCCCGTCGCTGTCGTACGCCTTTTTGAGATCGGGGCTCTCTTCGAGGGCCCGGTCCAGCGTCATCCCCACCGTGGCCGGAACCAGCTTCGCGATCCGGTCCACCTCCCCGAACTGCATGTTCATGGCGCGCCCGCAGTCCTTGATGGAGGCCTTGGCCGCCATGGTGTTGAAGGTGATGATCTGGGCCACCTGTTCGCGGCCGTACTTGCGCGTCACATATTCGATGACCTCCCCGCGCCGCTCCTGGCAAAAGTCCACGTCGATATCGGGCATGGTCACGCGCTCGGGGTTCAGGAAGCGCTCGAAGAGCAGCACGTTCTGCATGGGATCGATGTTGGTGATCTCCATTGCGTACGCTACCAGCGAGCCGGTCGCCGAGCCGCGCCCCGGGCCCACCGGGATGCCGTGGTCGCGCGCGTACTTGATGAAGTCCCACACGATCAGGAAGTACCCCGGGTACTTCATCTGCTTGACGATCCCGATCTCGTAGTTGAGCCGCGTCTCGTACTCCTCAGGCCGCGAGCGCAAGACGCCCCGCAGCTCCAGTTGCCGCACCGCGGTGTCGAGGCGCTTCCGCAGCCCCTCGCGGCACACCTGCTCGAAGTAGCTGTCGATGGTGTGGCCCTCCGGGACGGCGAACTCGGGGAAGGGATTGTCCACGGGGTGCAGCTTGAAGTTGCAACGCTCGGCGATCTCCATGGTCCGCGCCGTCACGCCGGGATTGTGGGGAAACAGCCGCGCCATCTCGTCGGCGCTCTTCACAAAGAACTGGTCGCTGTCGAAGCGGAAGCGGTCGGCATCGTGAATCTTCGCGCCCGTCTGCACGCACAGCATCACGTCGTGGGCGTGCGAGTCTTCGCCGCACAGGTAATGCGAGTCGTTGGTCAGCACCAGCGGAATCTCGAGTTCTTTCTCCAGCCGGAAGAGATCGGCCTGAATCTTGCGCTCCTGTTCGAGGCCCTGGTCCTGAATTTCGAGATAGAAGTTGCCGCGGCCGAAGATGTCCTGGTACTGGGTCGCCACGCCCTTGGCCTTTTCGTAGTTGCCGGCCATCAGCTCCTCGCAGAGCTCCCCGCTCAGGCATCCCGAGAAGCCGATCAGGCCCTTCGCATGTTCGGCCAGGTACTTTTTGCTGATGCGCGGCTTGCGATAGAACCCGTGGAGGCTGGCCTCCGAAGTAATGCGGACCAGGTTCCTGTACCCCTCTTCGTCCTCGGCCAGCACCAGCAGGTGGTTGTAGTCGTCCCCCTGGGCCGGCGCCCGGTGGTCCTCGTTCTTGCACACATACAGCTCGCACCCCAGGATGGGCTTCACCCCCTTGGCCTTGGCGGCGTTGAAGAAGTGCACGGCGCCGTAGATGTTCCCGTGGTCGGTCATGGCGACGGACTTCTGGCCGAGTGCAGCGACGCGATCGACTAGCTTGGTGACGTCGCAGGCGCCGTCGAGCAGGGAGTATTCGGTGTGCAAATGGAGGTGGGTGAATTCAGACATGGCTGACTACGATTTTAGCCGCCCGGCCGGCAATAGGCCCCGACCGCAAAACGGTTGAAAACTCAGCAAATGCGAGGATATCCACACACTGAGAGGTTTCTTCGAATAGAGCTACTCTCAGAGTGATAGTATCTTCACCACAAACACCCGATGCACTGGAGTGACGTACATGACCTCTGGAGGCGAATCGAAATTAAGAATCACGATGAGTTGGATCGCGGTCGCACTGGTCACATGCATGACAGTCGGATTCTTCGCGATCATCATTATTCGTGGGATTCTTGAAGGGGCTTGGCTGAAAGTCACACAAGATCATTTCGCAGCGATTGTTGGCCTTCCGGCGGCCGCTGTAGCCGCGCTATTTTTGGTCTTGGTGCTGCGCATCGCGGACGGCCCCATTGAAGTCGAGATCGGAGCCCTGAAGTTCAAAGGTGCCGCGGCTCCGATAGTCTTCTGGCTTCTATGCTTCTTTGTGATTGCATCAGCAATAAAGATGCTCTGGGCGTGAGGATACGCGATGCCGAGGGGCTGGGTGCCCTCAGGCTCCGCCTTTGGGGCCTGGGAGGGGATAGCGGACCATAAACTTCGCCAGACCAGCCACCGGATGGAATCTTCAGCGCGTCACCACGCATCCCGGCGAGATGTCGCGCGAGAAGTTCCTTACTCCTCTCGGAATCTCGCAGAAGGATCTTGGCAGATGGCCCACTCATCGCGGTATCGCGGGCTGTGCGGGCTGTGCCCGTTCATCGCGGTCCTATCGCGACGAGCGGGTCTTCGGTAGCCCGTGCCCAGGGCGCGGCTGTAGAGCCGCCGTCCGCCTCGTCCTCGCGTACCCAGTACGGCGACCCAGAAGTTCATTGAAGAACAACCGCCGATCCTTCGACTCACCACCCCCAAACTGGAAAGCGTTTGGGGCCCCGTTCGCTCAGGATGACAGCTTGTTCTTAATGCGAACTTTGGAGAGAGGACACCAGGCGCAAAAACAAAGACGCGCCGAACCTGGGGCACCCGGAGATGAATCTTTTCGCAACCGACCCCGCCGCGCGTGATTCCCAGGTCTCAAAAGCGAGACCTGGGGCACCCAAGTTCAGTGGTTCGGCTGCGAAATCACGCGGACAAAGCACTGGGAGATGATCTCGCTCATCCGCCTGCTGTCCTTCTCTCTTGAAATCACCCTCGCATCGATTGGGCCGCCGGATCAAGCGAGGGGCCGAGATGCCCAGCGAAGAACCGGCGTCCGGCTGGCTCTCCGCGGCGCCCCGACTCCGCGGCGCGGGGCCGGAGGGTCCGTTCTCCGCTGCCTCACTTCTCCTGCGCGCACTGGCACGCGGTGAAGCCGGCCGCCGTGTAGTTCCCCAGCGCGCAGACGTACTCGGGCCAGAAGGGCTTGATCTCCCCTGAGGCGTCGCCGACAAAGTAATGCTCGAGATAGCTCTCGCCGGCGGAGGTCTTCGCGCCGGGATCGGCCGCGAACCGGGCAATCAGCTTCTCCACCGTGCCCGCCGTGAACTCCGATTCGCCGTACGCTTTGTCGAAGTCGTACTCCTCGGACCACACAGTATCGACGCCGGTCTTGTTGGAGGCGGCATACACGCGGTAGTCCGCGAGCGCCGCCGTCTGCGCGTCCACCTGGGCCACGGTGAACGCGGGGTCGTTGCCGTCGACGGGCGAGATCGAGGGCACCATCTTGATGGCCACGCCGGGCTCGCCCTCCTTTGCCCCGGGCAGCAGCCGCAGCTCGTCCATGTGGGTATGCGCGAAGATGGCAAGCTGGATCACGTCGCCGTACCCGCTCAAGAGAGCGGGCAGGGCGTCGCCGGAGAGGAACATCTCCGGCTTTTGCCCCGCGCAGACGTCCCGCATCTTCGAGATGGTTCCGTAGGGGTCCACGCCGGGGGGAATGTGCGCCATGACCCACACCCTGGCGTGCGCCTGCCGGGCCGCGTCCAGTTGCCGCTGCAGCCACTTGAGCTGCCCGGCCGCGCCCGCATCGTCGGATTTGCCCGCGCAGGTCGTGTACTTCTTCGACATATAGAGATCGTCGAGGACCAACATCTCGGTGTTTCCGAACGGCGCGGGCAGCGCCGCGCTGTAGTAGCCGCCGGCGATGAGGGTGCGCACGGCCTCGCTGGTCTCGTCCTCGCCGAAGCCCGCCGCGATGGCGGGAGCCACCAGCGCCAGGAAACCATCCTGGGTGTCCAGCTTGTAGTCGCCGCATCCGGAGTCGTTGTTGCCGAGCGCCGCGTACAACAGGGCGTGGGGGAAGGCCGCGTGCAGGCGCTCCACCACGTAGTCCACGGTCTTGGCCGCGAAGCTTTGATCGTCATCGGCCGAGGCATGGGGAAACATGGTATGGAACTTGCAGTCGAACTCGTGGGCCATCAGGTCTCCGCTCAGGGTGATGAACAGCGCGCCGGCGGCCTCCTTCCGCATGGCGGCGAGGCTCGACTCGAAGAGTGGATACGAGGTGTCGTTCCCCTTCAGGTTACAGGTCCGCTCCAAGGTGGCGAACTGGCTGGCGCGGCCGTTCGAGTCGGGCGCCGCGAGGATCTTGCCCCAGTCGTTGTTCGTCGCCAGGTCCGCCACTTTCCCCGGATCCCAGAACGGGTCGAAGTGGATGTCGCTGACCATGAGCACCCGGGCGTCGTGTCGGCCGGGGGCCGGCTCCGCACCGGCGCGCGGCCCAGCCAGGAGCCCGCACACGGCCGTCACCGCAACCAACAGCCCCATCTTGCGGCATTCTGCGCGCACCATCGATCTGCTCGGCATCGTCCTGCTCCCCGCTCCGAGATTTCGGCGTGAGTAGAATACCGGAGGGCCGGCGGGATGGGTGTACCCAGGGCGGAGTCCGGTGTGGTATACGTTTACCCATGCCCGCCCGCGTCTTTGTTGCCGCCGCTCTGCTGGCCTTTGTCCTTGCGCCCGCCGGCGCCCAGCCGCCGGCCCCCACGCCGATGGGCCCTCCCATGGGTTGGAACAGCTGGGACTCCTACGGCCTCACCGTCACCGAGGCGCAGTTTCGCGCCAACGCCTCGGTGCTTGCCTCGCTGCGCTCCTACGGCTGGCAGTACGCGGTGGTCGACGAGGGCTGGTATATGCGGGCGCCCGACGGCCAGACGGTCGCGCAGCAGAACTACCTCTGGAATGCCCACGGACTTCTGATTCCCGCGCCCGACCGCTTCCCGTCGGCCGCCAACGGCGCGGGGTTCAAGCCGCTGGCGGACTGGGTCCATGCGCAAGGGTTGAAGTTCGGCATCCACATTATGCGCGGCATCCCCCGCCAGGTCGTCGATGCCAACCTGCCTATCGCCGGGTCGCCCTACACCGCCCGCGAGGCCGCCGACAGCTCCAGCCCCTGCCCGTGGAACCAGGGCAACTGGGGCGTGAAAGATAACGCCGCCGGCCAGGCTTACTACGACTCGATGCTCAAGCTCTACGCCTCCTGGGGCGTGGACTTTCTGAAGGTCGACTGCATTGCCAACAATCCGTACCGCCCCACCGAGATCCGCCAGATCGCGGAAGCGATCCGGAAGACAGGGCGGCCCATGGTCCTGAGCCTCTCGCCGGGCCCAACGAATCTGAGCCACGCCGCGGAGGTCGCCCAATACGCGCAGATGTGGCGCATCACCAACGACCACTGGGACCTCTGGTCCCTGCACCCCAACGCCACCGTGAACGATTATCCCGTGGGCCTTCGCAACGACTTCGACGTTCTGGCGGCGTGGGCGCGTTCTGCCGGCCCCGGCCACTGGCCCGATCCGGACATGCTTCCCTGGGGCTGGCTCGGGCCCAAACCCGGACTGGGCCCGCCGCGCTGGTCGCGCGAGACCCACGAGGAGCTGCGCACCGAGTTCACTCTGTGGGCCATGGCCCGCTCGCCGCTGATCCTCGGCGCCAACCTGACGCGCCTGGACGACTTCACCCGGTCGCTGATCACCGACCGCGAGGTCATCGACATCGACCAGCGGGCAGTTGCGGGCGGTCCTGCTCAGATGCCCATGAACGACGGCGAGCCGCTGCCCTGGCGCGCCTGGTATGCCCGCACCGGCGGCCCTCAGGCGGCCACCTACCTGGCGGTGTTCAACCTGCAGGACGCGCCCGCCTCACTCGATCTGCCGTGGACCGGCTTTCATCTTTCCAGCCGGCCGCACGCCGTCTACGACCTCTGGAACCATGCGCCTGTTGCAGCGGCTGCCTCCCTGCGTGTCCGGCTGGCGGCGCACGGATGCGGCCTCTTCCGCGTCGAACCATGAGTTGAAGCGGACACGGATCCTGGGCAGTCTTCCTCGGCCATGCCCGCGGTCAATCGCCCAAATGTGCGAAACTGAGATTTCCGGAAGAGGCTGTTTTCACGCATCTCTCTCCGCCGTGGTCGCACGATGCCCGTTTTGCGCTCTACCTTCATCGCCCTGTCCCGCAACCGGGCTCTTCGCCGCTTCTGCGAGCGGTCTTCAATGGGCCAGCGCCTCAGCTCCCGCTTTGTCGCCGGCACCGACATCGGGGACGCCCTGGCCGTGGCGGAGGCGATGAGCCACCAGGGCATCGGCGTCACCCTCGACTCCCTGGGCGAAAGCGTCACCTCGACCATTGACGCCCACGCCGCCGCCGAAACCTACCATCGTGTACTCGACTGGATCGGCACACAGAAGATCAACGCCAATATCAGCGTGAAGCTCACCCAGATGGGCCTCGATGTCTCGCCCAACCTGGCCGAATCGATCGTCCAGAGCCTGGCCGACCACGCCCGCGCCACCGGCGGCTTTGTGCGCGTGGACATGGAGGACTCGCGGCTAACCCAGACCACCCTCGATATCGTGCGCCGGCTCCATGCCCACTCCAGCCTGCGCGATGCGATTGGCGTGGTCATCCAGGCCTACCTGTTCCGCTCCCAGGCCGACGTCGAACAGCTTCTCGCCGAAGGCATCCGCATCCGGCTGTGCAAGGGCGCCTACAACGAGCCCCCCGAGGTCGCCTTCCCGCGTAAGGCAGATGTCGACGGCAATTTCATCCGTCTCAGCCGGATGTTGCTCGAGAGCCCCCTCTACCACGGGCTGGCCACGCACGACCCGGCCATCATCGAAGCCATCAGGAGCTTCGTGCTCGACCGCAAGATCGATCCCTCGCACTTCGAGTTTCAGATGCTCTACGGCATCCGCCGCGACCTGCAGCGCAGACTGGCGCGGGAGGGCTACAACGTCCGCGTGTATGTTCCCTTCGGCCGGGAGTGGTATCCGTATTTTATGCGCCGGCTCGCCGAGCGCCCCGCCAACGCGCTGTTCGTGGCGAAAAATCTCTTCCGCTCGTGACCGAGCGGCGGCGCGGGCCAGAACGCCGCCACCGATTCAGTAGAGCATGGATCGGCAAGGTTCGAGGGGGCGCACCGCTCGCAGAAACGGGAGCTGCCCTCATAAACCGGAGGCCCGGTGGCCGGAGAGACAACCGCCTTACTGCGGCTCCTCCTGCACTGCCCCTGGCTGCGAGCTGCGCTTGCGCTGGTAGCGCTTGCGCACCATAGTCACTTCCCGGCAGGCTCCGCACTCCCAGGGGTACAGACCCAGCACGGGATAGACTTTCTTCTGGAGAAAGCCCCGCCGCGCCACGCGCCTCATGCGTCTGGCGCCGCACCCGGGACACTTGATGTCCCGCGATTCAACTGACGAATACTCCGATCCACTCTTTGACGGCACTGCCACTCTCCGGCAACCCTCTTCGACTACGC
>Ga0335072_10009064_pt1 | contig 14392 bp, 11 predicted proteins | sample Lox_Sample_21_FD_206725 | JGI IMG/M metagenome (GOLD analysis project Ga0335072, IMG submission 206725) | Soil microbial communities from Loxahatchee National Wildlife Refuge, Florida, United States - Lox_Sample_2.1 | ecosystem: Environmental > Terrestrial > Soil > Wetlands | place: USA... | reverse complement strand
TGGCGCTGTACGCGCTGGCCGCCGGCGCCTTCGGCATCGGCACCACCGAGTTCGTGATCATGGGTTTGCTGATCCAGGTGGCGGCCGACCTGAAAGTCACCATCGCCACCGCCGGCCTGCTGATTTCCGGCTATGCATTGGGCGTGTTCGTGGGCGCGCCGGTGCTTACCGTCGCCACCAGCCGCCTGCCGCGCAAGGCGGTGCTGATCGGGCTGATGGCGATCTTCACCCTCGGCAACCTGTGCTGCGCCATCGCGCCGAATTACAGCGTGCTGTTGCTGGCGCGCGTGATCACCTCGCTGGCGCACGGCACTTTCTTCGGCGTGGGCTCGGTGGTGGCGACCGGCTTGGTGGCGGCGGATCGCCGCGCCTCGGCCATCTCGATCATGTTCACCGGCCTGACCATCGCCACCCTGCTGGGCGTGCCGGCAGGCGCGTGGCTGGGCTTGCACTTCGGCTGGCGCTCGACGTTCTGGGCGGTTGCCGCCATCGGCGTCGCCGCGATGTTGGTGATCGCAGCGCTGGTGCCGGCCGATCATACACATGGCCATCGCATCGCGGTACGCGATGAATTGCGCGCCATCGGCAATCCTTCCGTACTGCTTGGCTTGCTGATGACAGTGCTTGGCTTTGCCGGCGTGTTCACGGTGTTCACCTATATCCAGCCGATCCTGACCGAAGTGACCGGTTTCGCGCAGAGCGCCGTCTCGCCGATCCTGCTGGTGTTCGGCGTCGGCTTGATCGCGGGCAACCTGCTGGGCGGCAAGCTGGCCGATCGGCACCTGGTGCGCGCGCTGCTGCTGACGCTGGTGGCGCTGATCGCCGTGCTCGGCATGATGACGTTCGCGCTGCACAGCAAGGTGCTGGCGGTGCTGTTCGTCGGACTGCTCGGCATCGCCGCCTTCGCGACGGTGCCGCCGCTGCAATGGTGGGTGTTGCACAAAGCCGACGATGCCAAGAGCCTCGCGTCCAGCTTGAACATCGGCGCCTTCAATCTCGGCAACGCACTGGGTGCCTGGCTGGGCGGCATCGTGGTGGCGCGTGGTCCGGGCCTCGACGCACTGACGTGGGTGGCGGCGCTGGTCACGTGCTCCGGGCTGTTGATCGCACTGTGGGCGCAGCAGCGCGACGCCCATCTGCAACACCTGTCGCTGGACGGCTGCGCCAGCCGTGGCGTGTGATCGTCCCACTTCCGTCATTTGACGACACATAGAGGAACCATCATGGATTACCGATTACTCGGCGCATCGGGTTTCAAAGTGCCGGCGCTTGGTTTTGGCGCCGGCACGTTCGGTGGCAAGGGGCCGCTGTTCAGCGCCTGGGGTAATGCCGATACAGTCGAGGCACGCCGCCTGCTCGACATCTGCCTGGATGCCGGCGTGAATCTGTTCGACACGGCGGACGTCTATTCCGACGGCGAGTCGGAACGCATCCTTGGCGAAGCGCTCAAAGGACGGCGCGACCAGGCGATCATCTCCACCAAGCTCACGCTGCGCGCGGGCCATGGCCCGAACGATGTCGGTGCGTCGCGGCACCATCTCATCACCGGCGTCGAACGCGCGCTCAAGCGATTGAACACCGATTACATCGACCTGCTGCAACTGCATCACTTCGATGCGATGACGCCGGTGGAAAGCGTGATGCGCACGCTCGACGACCTGGTCCACGAAGGCAAGCTGCGCTATCTGGGCGCATCCAATTTCTCCGGCTGGCAGCTGATGAAATCGCAGGCCGTGGCGGATCGTTACGGCTACACGCGCTTCGTCGCCAACCAGACGTACTATTCGCTGGTCGGTCGCGATTACGAGTGGGAACTGATGCCGTTGGGGCTGGACCAGGGCGTGGGCGCGGTGGTGTGGAGCCCGTTGGGCTGGGGCCGCCTTACCGGCAAGATTCGCCGCGGCCAGCCGCTGCCGGAGGGCAGCCGCCTGCATGACACGGCCGGCTTCGCGCCGCCGGTGGACGAAGAACGGCTGTATCGCGTAGTCGATGCGCTGGAGCAGACCGCCGCGGAAACCGGCAAGAGCGTGCCGCAGATCGCGCTGAACTGGTTGCTGCAGCGCCCCACCGTATCGACGGTGCTGATCGGTGCGCGCAACGAAGCGCAATTGCGGCAGAACCTGGGCGCGATCGGCTGGACGCTCACACGCGAACAGGTGATGCGACTGGATGCCGCCAGCGCCGTCACGCCGCCTTATCCGTATTACCCGTATTGGAATGGACAATTCGCCGAGCGCAACCCACCGGCCGTGCAGACCGTTTGAACCTCGCCTTGAGAGATATCGCCATGAAAGCTGTCGCCCTCACCCGTTACCTTCCCATCGACGATCCGCAATCGCTGCTTGACGTGAACCTACCCAAGCCGGAGATCGGCGTGCACGATCTCCGGGTGCGCGTGGAGGCTGTTTCCGTCAACCCCGTCGATACCAAGCTGCGCTCGCCCAAGCCGCAGGTAGAACCGCAGCCGCGCGTGCTCGGTTTCGATGCATCCGGCACGGTGGAAGCGGTTGGCGCCGAGGTCATCGGCTTCAAGCCCGGCGACACGGTGTACTACGCGGGCGATATCACCCGCGCCGGCAGCAATGCGCAATACCAGGCGGTGGATGCGCGAGTGGTGGCGCATCGTCCGCACCGGCTGGATGCCGCCGCAGCCGCCGCACTGCCGCTGGTGACGATCACCGCGTGGGAGCTGCTGTTCCACCGCATGCCTTACGATCCTGAGCATGGCGGTGAAGGCAAGTCGCTGCTGGTGATTGCAGGCGCCGGCGGCGTGGGTTCGATCGCCATCCAGCTTGCACGGCGCGCCGGCTTCACCGTCATCGCCACCGCCTCGCGGCCGGAGACGCAGGCGTGGTGTCGCGCGATGGGCGCGCAGCATGTGATTGATCACCGTCAATCGCTTACCGCGCAATTGAAAGCCTTGGGTTTCAACGCCATCGACGCCGCCATCAACCTGGCCGACACCGCGCACTACTGGACCGAACTCGGCGAATTGCTGGCGCCGCAAGGGCACGTCGGCTTGATCGTGGAACCGAAGACGCCGGTGAACATCGGCGACCCTTACAAGGCCAAGTGCATCGGCATTCATTGGGAAATGATGTTTGCGCGGCCGCGCTTCAAAACCGCGGACATCGCCGAGCAAGGACGCATCTTGGCGCGTGTTGCCCAGTTGATCGACGAAGGCGAGCTGCGTGGGATTCAGCGCGAGACGTTGAACCCGATCAACGCGGAGAATCTGCGCGAGGCGCATCGGCGCCTGGAGTCGGGCAGTACGATCGGAAAGCTGGTGATTGCGGGCTGGTAGTCAAAAGGCGCGGACGTCGATCCTGCGAAAGCGCAACGACGTCCGCGCGGCTTGTTTCAATGTTTCACGGGTTTGGCCGGCTCACCCTTCTTGCCCAGCTCTTCGAGCAAGGTCGACAAATCCTCGGCGTGTTCTTCTTCCTTTGCGAGGATTTCTTCTATCACGCGCCGCGACGTGGGATCGTCGTGCCCAAGGTATTCCACGATGTCGCGATAGCTGTCGATGGCAATGCGCTCGGCAACCAGGTCCTCCTTGATCATGTCGACCAGATCGCCGCCTTCGACGTAATCGGAGTGGCTGCGCGTCAGCAGACCCTCCGGATTGAAATTGGGCGCGCCTTCCAGCTGCGTAATGCGCCGGGCCAGCATGTCGGCATGCTGCTCTTCTTCCTGCGCATGCTCCAGAAATTCCGCTGCCACGCTCTTGGCATGAATGCCTGACGCCATGTAGTAATGCCGCTTGTAGCGCAAGGTACAGACTATCTCGGTTGCCAGCGCTTCGTTAAGCAGCTTGATGACGGTGTCGCGGTCGGCCTTGTAGCCTGCCGTGATGGCACCTTGATCGATATGCTCGCGCGCACGCTTGCGGATCGTCTGAATATCCGTGAGGAAGGGCTTTGCCGCCATGGCTTTCTCCTATGAGCGAGTGGCAACTTCCCTTCCATCCTGTCTTCACTGCTGCGAAGCACGGGTGAAATTAAGGTAGCGAAGGCGTTCCGCGTTCAGCCTTGTCGCCCAAGGGAGCCGCTCATGAAAGCATGTAATCGAAGCTGTAGTAATGCTTGCCTTCTTCGATTCGAATCTGCATCGACCCGCTCAAGCCGCTCAGCGCCTCCGTTCCCGAATCCGGCACCACCGTCACCGACAATTCCGGCACACCGCGATCCATGACGCCACGATGCTGCAGCACGAAACTTCCCGACTTCCCATGCAACGTACCAGTCACGCGCTCGATCGCCACATAGCCCGCCGAACCCTGGACCTGGCCCATCGCCGAAAGCATTTCGCCCAGGCTGGTGGCTTCCAGATCGCCCTGGAATTGCTTGTCGATCGTCATCCGACCAAGGTTGGCCTGTTCGAGGCCGGGGGCCGGCGGCTGCGGGGCGAGTTTCACTTCGAACCGTCCGTTTGCTTGCATGACCTGCTCCGATTCGCTTTCTGGATGCGACCTTAGTACAACTGCGTCCATGGCGATTGGAAAAACGCGACAAACCCGCCCGAACGAGCGCAGCCTGGACGTCGACCTGGGCAAGCCGCGCGGCGTATTGCATCCGCGCCTGGCGGAAGGTGATTTCAAGCACGCCCGCCGTGCACCGTCGCCCGCCCTTGGCGGCTTGATCGAACATTACTGGTATGTGTCATGGGATTTGCGCGACCTTCCCCCGCAGCAGCAGGAAACCCTGCCCCATCCGAACGTACATTTCGTGATCGAACCGGGATGCACTGGCATCTACGGCGTGCATACCGGACGCTTCGTCCGTCGGCTCGAAGGACAGGGGCAGGTGTTCGGCATCAAGTTCAAGGCCGGTGGCTTTTTTCCGTTTTACGGCGCACCGGTGTCGGAGCTATTGAATCGTTCGCTCGATCCGTCACGCGTTTTCGGTCACGAGGCGGCGCGCTTCGTGTCGGACATCTTCGCCAGTACCGACCTCGATGCCATGGCGACGCTCGCCGAAAGACTGTTGCTCGCTCACTTGCCTGCTGCGGATGCAAACGTCGCGCGCGCCGGGGAGCTCGTTGCGAGCATTGCCTCGGATCACGGCCTGACTTCGGTCGACCTGCTGGCACAGCGAAGCGGATTGACCAAGCGTACCTTGCAACGGCTGTTCAACCACTACGTTGGGGTCGGCCCCAAGTGGGTCATCAACCGTTATCGCTTGCACGAAGCCATCGCGCAGTTGCAGGCGGGCATACCGGTTGCGTGGACAGAACTGGCGCTGACGCTCGGCTACTTCGATCAGGCTCATTTCATCCGTGATTTCCGCAAATTGGTGGGACGGTCTCCTGCGGAGTACGCACAGGCCGAAGGCAATCTTGGCGGCTGATGCCGCCACGCCCTCAACCCTAAGCAGATATTCCCGGGACGCAGGCAGTAGCGGTCAATCGGAAAGGGGATCTCGTTCCAGAATTGAGATCCCCATTACCCAAATTCAACGAAGCGCCGTTCTTAGAGACCAAGAATGGTCAACGTCGTGGGGCCACCCGCACCCGTAAGACCACCCGGGGCATTGCATTGATTATTCAACAATCCCTGCAGGCCGAGCAGCGTAAACGTCGCCACGGCTGAATTGCCCGCGTAGCGCCCGGCTGTGATGCTTCCATTGTTGGACGTAATGACGAGATTTCCGTCAACCGCCTCCACCGTCACGTTGAAGGAAAAAGTGCTGGTTGCAGGAAGGGCGCTGTCGTTCCAGTTGATGGTCCAGACAAGATTGTTCACCGGCGCCAGCAGGCCACTGCACGCGAAAGTTGCCTGGAACTGATTGATGGACGAAGCTGGCGTAAGCAGGCCGCCTAGTCCTGTGCACTCCCAATTGGATGTCGTGGTAACCGTGTGCGGTGCGGGGGTATTGCTAACACCCGGGCTCCAGGTAGCCGAGTGGAGTCCCGTGCAGTCCTCAAGCGCAAGACCTGTGGCCTTTGACGATGCTGGCAACACGGCAAGCCCCAATCCAAAGAGCACGGTCAGAGCGAACGCGGAACCGAATCTTGAAGCCCATCTATTTACATATGACGTAAACATGGCTGACTCCTAGAGAGAAAACATGTCGGAAGCGAAAGGGACGAATGGGGTGCGCGAACCGCACCACGGCCAGTGCTCGATGTATTCGCCCGATTCGCTGGGATTGGGCAATGAACGATGCCAACCGCTTGGCACATCATCCGGTTTCGATCGACATCCCCCTGGGCATTCGAAAGCGCCCTGATGCCCGCGCAACTTGTACGTCTTGGCGTGTAGCACAGCGATGAAATGCACGTGTGGGTATTTAGATATTCCTAAAGCAACCCGGCCCCTTTTACACCAGCCATTCCGATGCGCGATTCATGGCCGCATCGCAAGCCATCGCCTCACGCATGATCGACTAAGAGCCGCCGCATCAGCTCGCACACAACTTTGCGTCGAAGAAGAGAGCGATACCGATTCGGGAGTGCGCTTCGCACTCATTCCACACAGCGATCAGGTACTGCTGCCAATCGGCGTGGCTTGCGGCTGGCATACGCGCCTGGGCATCCTGGCCGATCGTCTCAGCGGCATCGAGCCGCCTGCATTCCGGAAAGACGTATTAGAAAGGGAGGCTGTGTAAGTAACCGGGCGGATAAAAGGCGGACCTGCCCTTGGCATCCCACTACGCTTCAGTCGATGCTGCGTCCCATAAGCAGCACAAATCTCGAATTTTTATGGGATCTATACGCCGCCGAGGGGCAGGCATATCGCAATTTTATGCAGCGGCGCCGGAGAATGCCAGGCATGAAGACTCCAACTGCACGCACGGCGTTCGCGACGCGAACAAAACGGGGTTTCGGCCGGGTCGTACTGGCCTTACTTTTCCTGCTGTCGGTTTTCCAGCTATCGCATCTACCCAGGATTGCTGCGGACCCTAGCACGATCGACTTATGGCGAGCACTGGCGGTTGGATCGCTTTTCCTGTTCTTCTGTTTCCCCACAACGCGCCGCCCGCACTCTGGCCCTTGAGCGGCCTATGGCCGTAAGCAAGCGATATTGACTCAATGGGCGCTTCGCCCCGGTGATCGTCAAGGAAGGCCAGAGTTGAAGGCGTTTTTTATTTTTTGTGCCAAAGCTTGGCGCGACCCGCAGAAACACGGGTCGCGCCGCAATCACTGTCAAGCCTTGTGGTAAACCTCCGCGCCTTGTGCGCGGAACTCGGCTGCCTTCTCAGCCATGCCTTCATCCAGTGCAGCGGTCTCGTCCACGCCATGCTCGGCGGCGTAGTCGCGCACGTCCTGGGTGATCTTCATCGAGCAGAACTTCGGGCCGCACATGGAGCAGAAGTGCGCGGACTTGTGTGCGTCCTTCGGTAGCGTTTCGTCGTGGAATTCCTTGGCCTTTTCCGGATCAAGGCCGAGGTTGAACTGGTCGTCCCAGCGGAATTCGAAGCGCGCCTTGCTGAGTGCGTTGTCGCGCACCTGCGCGCCGGGATGGCCCTTGGCGAGGTCGGCGGCGTGCGCGGCAATCTTGTAAGCAATGATGCCGTCGCGCACGTCCTGCTTGTTGGGCAGGCCAAGATGTTCCTTCGGCGTGACATAGCAGAGCATGGCGGTGCCGAACCAGCCGATCATCGCCGCGCCGATCGCGCTGGTGATGTGGTCGTAGCCGGGCGCGATGTCGGTGGTCAGCGGTCCCAGCGTGTAGAACGGCGCTTCGTGGCACTTCTCCAGCTGGCGCTCCATGTTTTCCTTGATCAATTGCATCGGCACGTGGCCGGGGCCTTCGATCATCACCTGCACGTCGTGTTTCCAGGCGATCTGGGTGAGTTCGCCCAGCGTGTCGAGTTCGCCGAACTGCGCGGCGTCGTTCGCATCCGCGACGCAACCGGGGCGCAAGCCATCGCCGAGGCTGAAGGATACGTCGTACGCCTTCATGATCTCGCAGATGTCTTCGAAGTGCGTGTAGAGGAAATTTTCCTTGTGGTGCGCCAGGCACCACTTGGCCATGATCGAGCCGCCGCGCGAGACGATGCCGGTGACGCGCTTGGCGGTGAGCGGCACGAAGCGCAGCAGCACGCCGGCGTGGATGGTGAAGTAATCCACGCCCTGCTCGGCCTGCTCGATCAGGGTGTCGCGGAACAACTCCCAAGTAAGGTCTTCGGCCACACCGCCGACTTTTTCCAGCGCCTGGTAGATCGGCACGGTACCGATCGGCACCGGCGAGTTGCGGATGATCCACTCGCGCGTTTCGTGGATGTTCTTGCCGGTGGAAAGGTCCATTACGGTGTCGCCGCCCCAGCGGATCGACCACACCAGTTTTTCCACTTCTTCGGCGATACCGGAGCTGACCGCGCTATTGCCGATGTTGGCGTTGATCTTGGTGAGGAAGTTGCGGCCGATGATCATCGGCTCGCTTTCCGGGTGGTTGATGTTGGCGGGGATGATGGCGCGGCCGCGTGCCACTTCGTCACGCACGAATTCCGGCGTGATCAGCTTCGGCAGCGCGGCACCGAAGGATTCGCCCGGATGCTGTTTGCATAGCGCACTGCCCTTGAGTGCCTCGATGCGCTGGTTCTCGCGGATGGCGATGTATTCCATCTCCGGCGTAACGATGCCGCGGCGTGCGTAGTGCATCTGCGTAACGTTGGCGCCGGACTTGGCCCGCAACGGAGCGCGCGTATGGCCAAAGCGCACAGGATCGAGTTTGGCGTCGGCGGCACGCTCGCGGCCGAAAGCAGAGGTGAGTCCGGACAACTGCTCTACATCACCGCGCTCGGTGATCCACGCCGCGCGCAGCGCAGGCAGGCCCGCCGCCAGGTCGACCGTGTAGGCAGGATCGGTATATGGGCCGGACGTGTCGTAAACGGTGATGGCCGGATTGGCCTCGCCGCCGAACAGCGTCGGCGTCTGCGCCTGCGTGACTTCGCGCATCGGCACGTTCAGATCAGGGCGGCTGCCCTGCACGTGGATCTTGCGCGAGCCCGGAATGGGGCGGGTGACGGCTTCGGAGAGTTCTTGCGCGGCGCGCACGAGATCGGAGGGCAAGGCATTCATCGGCATTCGTCCAGTGCTGAAGCGGTGTCCCAACAGGACGCGCTTTATTGAAAAGTCCGCACATGGATGTGCGGGGTGTTGCGAACGGATTCGCATACCAGCAACTGAAGCGATGGCGCCAACGCACGGCCGGAACCGCGCGGCGAAGCTCCCTACACCGGTGCTAACCGGATCAGGTTCGAAGGGACTCTCTCAGCCGACAGGTGGTCGGCACCCCCGCTTCCTAACAACAACCCCGCTATTTGACCACGAAGCGGGGTGATAAACGAGTGGAGCCGGCTCGCGGTTCAGCGCCGCGGCGCATAGGCACGCAGGAACATGGCCACGCCCGCGCGCGCATTTTCTTCCACTTCCCTCGCGTACGTCTGCGCGCAGTCGGCGCAGCCAAACATGCGGCGCATCATCATGTCGCCCTTGATCAAGGAGATGAACTGGACGCCGGCACGCGGCACGTCGTCGATGTCCAGCTTGCCCGCATCGACCGCTTGCTGCAGCAGGCGCTCCATCAGCCCACGAGTACGCATGGGGCCTTCTTCCCACATCAACTTGCCGAAGCGGGGATTGCCTTGGCGGCAATCGCTGAGAATGGCGCGGAACGTACCGACGTTTTCGGGATCGCAATCCAGATGCGCGTGGATGAGGGCAATGCGGTTGAGAATCTCGCCGATGTCGGCGCTGGAATCGAACTGATAGGTCTCTTCGGGGAGCAGGTCCTGGATGCGCGAACGAATGACTTCGCGGAACAGGTTGTCCTTATCGCCGAAATGACTATAGACCGTAAGCTTGGATACGCCCGCTTCCGCGGCGATGGCGTCCATGCTGGTGCCGGCGAATGCATTGCGTATGAACAGAGCCTTGGCGGCGTCGAGGATGGCCGCGCGCTTTTCCATGTCCTTAGGGCGGCCTGGCCCATGCGGCTTGGCTAGCGGGATCGAGTTCATGGATGCACCTTCACAAATCGAGAAACCCAATTTAATATACGGGTCGGTTTACTTATTTTCCGAATGATACCGAATATTTCGGCCGATGTGCGCAACGACTCCTCAAATGGCGCTCAGCGCTCCGTACCGCAAGATCCAGCGCCTGCTTTCGGAGTGGCTGGAAGATAGCCGGACAGCGCGTAGACAGGTATTCGCGATTCGGGCACTGGTGCCGACTCTGGATGCTACGGACAAGCATCGTTTATGCCGGTGGCTGGCTTGGTGGTGTGTCGCGGCTGGATATCGCGGCGAACAGTTGCTTGGACGCATCGAGCGATTGGATGCCGCGCTTGGCGCAAGCACTGAAGCGGCGCTTTCAAGGCTGCCGCTCGGTGTGGATCGGAGCATGCTTCGCGCTCGTCGGAAAAGCGCGTAAGTGTCCGCGGACACAGGACATTGCATGACTTACGTCAAGTCACCGCGATGACTTCCGGCACTTAATGCGCGGCATGCCGCACCGCAACCTTACCATTGTCGAAACAGGGTCTAAACGCTTATCCTTTTTGACCTTTTTTGATTCATACAGGCTTGTTTCATGGCGATGAACTTCGATCAGGCGCGTCAAAACATGGTTGAGAACCAGGTGCGCCCCTGGGAGGTACTGGATGGGCGCGTGCTTGACGTGCTGCGTCACGTCCGCCGTGAGGACTTCGTGCCGCCCGCCCATCGCCAACTGGCGTTTGCCGATCTGAACCTGCCGCTTGGCCACGGCGAAGTGATGATGAAGCCGGTCGTCGAAGGCCGTGTGCTGCAGGCAGTGGCATTGAAGCCCGAGGACAGCGTGCTGGAAGTCGGCACCGGTTCGGGTTTCCTCACTGCCTGCCTGGCCAGCCTCGCCGCGCACGTGACCAGCGTGGACATGCACGCGGATTTCACTGCTACTGCTGCTGCGCGCCTGAAGGCTGCCGGCATCGCCAATGTGCAATTATTGACTGCCGAGGCCGTAAACGGCTGGCAGCCGCAGGGCACGTTCGATGCCATGGTTGTCACCGGCGCCGTTTACCGTATTCCCGACCGTTTCCTCACCTGGCTCAAGCCCGGCGGCCGACTGCTTGCCATTCGCGGCGAGTCGCCGGTGCAGCAAGTGGTGGTGCTCACGCACGAAGGCAACGGCCGTTATCGCGAGGAAAGCTTGTTCGAGACGGATCTTCCCTATCTCGCGCACGCCGAACCTCCTCGCCGATTCGTTTTCTGACCTGTCGATTTTCCGAACCTACGAGGCGAAACCATGCGCTTGAAGCTTCTGACCCTTGCCCTGTCCCTGGCTGCAGTTTCCCTGCCCAGCCATGGCGAGGATTTGCTGGATGCATACCGTCAGGCGCGTGCGAACGATCCTGTGCTTGCACAGGCCGACGCCACCCGCCTCGCCGTTCGCGAAGGAATTCCGCAGGCGCGTGCGCTGCTGCTACCGCAGATCAGCGCGGGCATGAGCCTGCAGCAACAGAGCCTGTCCGGCAACAACAGCCTGAATGGGACCGGGGTCAACAGCGGAATTACCAGCGGGCACGAGCGGACACGCTCGATTTCGGCCAGTGTGGATCAGACCATCCTCAACCTGTCTGACATTGCGAGCCTGCAAGCCGCGCATTCCACCTACGATGCGCAGGAAAAAACCTATGAGGCTGCCGCACAGGAATTATTCGTGCGCGTCGCCAGCGCCTACTTCACGGTGCTGAACGACCAGGAGCAGGTCGCCTACGCCAAGGCCAATGAGGAAGCCTATCGCGTCACCTACGACCAGGCCGAGCAGCAGTACAAGGTGGGCATCGCCGCCGTTACCAACGTGTACCAGGCGAAGTCATATTACGAAGCCGCCAAGGCCACCACGGTTACTTACGAGAATACGCTGGCCAATGATCGCCAGGCGCTGAGCGTGATCACCGGCAAGCCGGTGGGCGATCTGAAGAAGCTGCGCGATGACCTGCCGATGACACCGCCTTCGCCGGCCGATCCGCAGGCGTGGGTGGACAGTTCGCTGAAGAACAATCCAACCCTTATGTCTGCGCAGCTTTCCGTCGACGCGGCGGAGCACAACATCAACGCCGCCCGCGCCAACCATCTACCGACCATCACGGCCAGCTTGACCCGTGCCAAGAGCACGGCATGGCTGGAAAACGGCAGCTACAATGCCTTTGGCTCCGTCGGCAACGGCCGCTACGGCAACACCATCGGCGTCACGCTGTCGGTGCCGATCTTCGAAGGCGGCGCCACCCAGGCGAAGGTACGCCAGAACATCTATCAGCGCGACGAAGCCCAGGATTCGCTGGAGCTGACCCGCCGCCAGACCATCCAGAACACGCTGAACTACTACAACTCGGTGCTGGCCGGTATCAGTGAAGTGGAATCGGGCAAAGCCGCCGTGGACTCCGCGCAGAAAGCCGTGGACGCCACCAAGGCGGGCTTCCAGGTGGGCACGCAGATCATGCTGGACGTATTGAACTCCATCCAGCAGCTCACCCAGGCACAGAGCACGTACTCGACGGCGCGTCATCAGTTGGTGCTCAACCGCCTGCTGCTGAAGGAATCGGCCGGCACCATTACTTACGACGACCTGCAGAGCGTCAATTCGCTGCTGCAATAATCTGCTTGAAGCGACTGAAAAAGGCCGGGTGTATCTCCCGGCTTTTTTTGTTCCTGAAAAAACTACTCCTGCAGCATCCGGTCGATCAGATGCATCACGCGCCCCACGGCGCCACGCTCGCTATCGAACACCACGCGCGCCTGGTATCCCATCTGCCTGCAGCGCGCTTCGTCCTGCAACAGTTCGAGCACTTCGCCGCCCAATGCCTCGTTTTGTAGCACGCGCTTGGCACCACCGCCGCGGATCAGGGTGAGGGTGATTTCCTCGAAGTTGAAGGTATGCGGCCCCACCAGCACCGGCCGGGCCAGCGAGGCAGGCTCAAGCACGTTGTGTCCGCCGATCGGCACCAGGCTGCCGCCGACGAAGGCGAGATCGGACGCCGCAAAGAACGGCATCAGTTCGCCCATGGTGTCGATCAGGAACACCTGGTGCGACTCCCCCGGCGCGCGGTCGGCACTGCGCATGGCCATGGTGAAGCCGAGGCTGCGCACGGCGTGTTCCACCAGCCGGAAGCGCTCGGGATGGCGCGGGGCGATCAGCAGCAAGGCATCGGGCAGCCGCTTGAGCACTTCCAGATGCGCTTCCAGCACCGCCAATTCCTCGCCTTCATGCGTGCTGGCGGCAATCCACACCGGGCGCAAGCGTCCCCATTGCTGGCGGAACGCCTCTCCGGCTTGCAGCGCGCCGTCCGGTACCGGCATGTCGAACTTGAGATTGCCGCTGACCGTGACCAAGGCCGGATCGGCGCCCAGCAGGCGGTAGCGCGCCGCATCGGTACGCGACTGCGCCGCAATCTGCCTTACGCAACGCAACGCCGACCGCAGCAGCGCCCGCATCGGTGCGTAGCCACGCAGCGAACGACCCGACAGGCGCGCGTTGACGATCATCAACGGAATGCCGCGCCGGTAGCAGCCGAAATACAGGTTCGGCCAGATCTCCGTCTCCACGATCAGCGCCAGCCGCGGCCGCACCTGCTTGAGGAAACGATGCACGGAGAACGGCAAGTCGTACGGCAGGTACACATGAAACACGCTGTCGCCGAACAGCTGCTGCACCCGCGCCGAACCGGTCGGCGTCACCGTGGTGACCACCAGCGGCGCGTTGGGATAGTCCTGGCGCAATGCCTTGATCAGCGGCTCCGCCGCATTCACCTCGCCGACTGAAACCGCATGCACCCAGATGCTGCCGCGCAGGTCCGGCGCCTTGAAAATGCCGAAGCGCTCCGGCCAGCGCTGGTGATAGTTGCCATAGCGCATCCCGCGCGTCAGCAGCCGCATCACGATCAGCGGCGTGGCCAGGTACATCAGGAGGGTATACAGATAGCGCAACGTCGCGTCGGCTCCGGTCCGGGACGCGGAAGTATACGGGTCTGCGGCCGGGAGCCCACCGAACGAGAGGGAATGCAGGCGTGCCGCTACAATCGTCCGAATGCCTGGAACACCTTACCCCCCTTTTACCCGTGCCCTGCTCGCACCACGCCTTTGGCCGGCGTGGCTCGGCGTCGGCATCATGAAATTGATCGCCATGCTTCCCTTCCCCGTTTTGATGGGGATGGGCCGCACGCTGGGCTGGATCATCCAGCACTTTCCCTCGCCACGGCGCAAGGTCGCCGCCACCAACGTCGCGCTGTGCTTCCCAGAACTGGACGCCAAGGCGCAAGCCGCCTTGGTCGACGCGCACCTACGCGATATCGGCCTGATGCTGATCGAGTTCGCGTTGGGCTGGATGGGCTCGGATCGCGCCATCGGCAAGATCCCAGTGACCATCGAAGGGTTGGAACATCTGGAGGCCGCGCACGCCCAAGGAC
>Ga0335072_10009062_pt1 | contig 14393 bp, 13 predicted proteins | sample Lox_Sample_21_FD_206725 | JGI IMG/M metagenome (GOLD analysis project Ga0335072, IMG submission 206725) | Soil microbial communities from Loxahatchee National Wildlife Refuge, Florida, United States - Lox_Sample_2.1 | ecosystem: Environmental > Terrestrial > Soil > Wetlands | place: USA... | reverse complement strand
CGCAGCCGCTCCCCCAGCCAGCGGCCGCGCTCGGCGACCCGCGGCAGCACGCGCTCCTGCTCGAGCACCTCGATGGTGGCGACGCCGGCCGCGCACGCGAGCGGCGCGTTGGTGAAGGTGTGGCCGGCCGGCAGGGCCGGGTGGACCTGGCTGATCTGCTCCCAGACGCGACCCGAGACGGCCGCGCCGCCGAGCGGCACGGCGCCGCCGCCGGCTCCCTTGGCGAACGTGACGATGTCGGGGACCGCGTTCGCGTGCTGGAACGCGAACCAGGCGCCGGTGCGGCCGAACCCGGACATGACCTCGTCGCAGATCCAGAGGATGTCGCTGGCGTCGCACAGACGGCGGAGCTCTTCGAGGTAGCCGGGCGGCGGGACCAGCACCCCGCTGCCTGACCCGCCGACCCCCTCGAGCAGGACGGCGGCGGTGCGGCGGACGTCGAGGCGCGCGAAGTCGTCGCGGAGCCTGGCGATGCACTCGGCCTCGGCCGTGCGGCCGGCCGGGACCGGAAGCCGGTAGACCTGCGGCGCGGTGATCCGCTCGCCCGGCTGGACCAGCGGGCGGTAGGCGGCGGCGTACCGGGGCTGGCCGGACGCACCGAGGGCGCCGGCCGTATTGCCGTGGTAGCTGACCGCGCCGGACGCGAACCGGTGCTTGTCGGGTTGGCCGAGGGCCGCCCAGTACATGTGCGCGGCCTTCATCGCGACCTCGTTCGCCTCCGAGCCGCTGCCCACGAACAGCACGTGGTCGAGGCCGCCGCCCAGCCGCGCGATCACCAGGTCGGCCAGGTGCTCGGCGGCCTCGTTCCTGAACTGCGTGCGGTGCACATAGTCGACCGCCTCGAATTGCCGCCGAAGGGCGGCGAGCACCGCCGGGTGACCGTGCCCGAGGCTGACCGCCAGCGGCCCCGACGACGCGTCGATGTAGTCGCGGCCGGACTCGTCGAAGATCCGCGCGCCGCGGGCGGCGACCGCGAGCGGCAGCGCCCGGGACGCGGTGGGGATCAGCGCGGGCAGCTTGGTCGGGGGTTGCATCTGGACTCCAGCCTGGCGAGGTTCCGGCCCGCCAACGATACGTCCGCTCGGCCGGGCACGGACATGGGCGAGCGGGGGGAACTCACGGTCCGTTCACTATGATCGGTTTGGTTTTGCGTTTCTATCCGCGGGCGAGGAGATGCGGCGTGGCGATCGGATCGACGCTGGTGCTTGGCGGCGGCGGGGTGGCCGGGATCGCCTGGATCACCGGGGTGCTGGCCGGGCTGGCCGACGCCGGGCAGGATGTGACCGGCGCGGATCTGGTCATCGGCACCTCGGCCGGGGCGACGGTGGCGGCGCAGCTAGGCGGCGGGCTCGGTCTTGACGAGCTGTTCGCGCGGCAGGCCGAGCCTGCCCTGCAGTCGCGGGAGCTGATGGTGGAGCTCGACTTGGCGAAGTTCGGCGCCGACCTGCAGCCGTATATGGCCCGGGCGGTATCGGCGGACGACATGCTCAGGCAGTTCGGCCGGTTCGCGCTCGACGCGCGGACGGTGCCCGAGGCGGAGCGGCGGGCGGTGGTCGAGGGCAGGCTGCCGTCGGCCGGGTGGCCGGCCACGCCGACGAAGCTGATCGCCGTCGACTGCGCCTCCGGGGCGATGACGGCGTTCGACGCGGCCTCCGGCGTCAGCCTGATTGACGCCGTGGCCGCGAGTTGCGCGGTGCCCGGCGTCTGGCCGCCGGTGACGATCGACGGCCGCCGGTACATGGACGGCGGAGTCCGCTCGACCGACAACGCCGACCTGGCGGCGGGCGCCGAGCGGATCACGGTGATCTCGCCGATGGGCATGGACGCCGCCGTCCCGACGCTGCTGCCGCTGCGGGAGGCGATCGCGGCGCTGTCGGCCGGCGGCGCCTCGGTGACCGTGGTGTGGCCGGATGAGGCGTCGGTGGCGGCGATCGGGACGAACGCGCTTGACCCGGCGACCCGGACGCCCGCCGCGGCCGCCGGCCGCGCGCAGGGGCGAGCCGGGCTGCCGCCCGCTCGCTAGAGCCGGGCGAGCGTGGCCTCGTCGGGCCGACCGTCGAAGTAGCGGGTGAGCACCTCGCCGAAGCCCGCCTCGCCCGGCGCCGCGGCGGCGAAGAGCGTCATGCTGGAGCGGAGCTTCATCGCGTCGACCGGCCCGAGAATGCGGTCGGCGGTGCTGTCGTCGAGGGCGGTGATGGCCCCGGTGCACTCGCGCAGGCGGGGTCCGAGCACCAGATGGCCGAGGTAAGCGCGGGCCTCGGGCAGGCCGGAAATCGCGTACCGCTGCGCCATCGCGCTGAACCCGAGCCCCGCGACCTGAGGGAAGATGAACCACATCCAGTGGCTGGTCTTCCGGCCCGCGCGCAACTCGGCCAGCGCGCGCGGATAGGTCGCGCCCGCGTCCTGGGCAGCGACGAACCGCTCCAGTCGGTACGGGTCACCGGCGGCGCCGGCGTCTGTTTTCCTATCGCTCATCAACCGCCTCGATCCCACTGAATGTCCCTCGATGGATGTCACTGCTCGTGTGACAATCAAATCACCCTGGCAGTAAGAGAATCCCTCGTGATCCGGTGGCCTGATGATGCGAGAGCGGATCCGGCAGCAATGCGGACGCCCGGGCACGACTTCACCTGTGTCGTCGACGCAAGCGACGATCTGAGGATCGCGCTCTACTAAAGCGGCGCCGAGGTAGCGCAGGACGGCGAGCACGCGGCGGTGGCCGCTGTCGCTCGGGTGCAGGCCGAGCTTGGCGAAGATCGAGTTGATGTGCTTGGAGACGGCGCTGTCGGTGATGACCAGGGCGTTGCCGATCTCCGCGTTGGAGCGGCCCTCGGCCATCAGCGCGAGGACGTCGCGTTCCCGCTGGGTCAGCGCCTCCATCGGATCGGCGCCCCGGCGGAGCAGGAGCTGCGCGACGACCTCGGGGTCGAGCGCGGTCCCGCCCGCCGCCACCCGGCGCAGCGCCTCGAGGAATTGGGTCACGTCGGCGACCCGGTCCTTGAGCAGGTAGCCGACGCTGCTGGTGTTGGCGGAGAGCAGATCGGCCGCGTACCGCTCCTCCACGTACTGCGAGAGGACGAGGATCGCTATGCCCGGCCACCGGCCGCGGATGGCGAGCGCGGCCCTGATGCCCTCGTCGGTGTGGGTCGGGGGCATCCGGACGTCGGCGATCACGACGTCGGGCTGCTCCCGCTCGACCGCCTCGACCAGCGCGCCGCCGTCGCCTGCGGTGCCGACGACGTGGAACCCGGCGCTGTCGAGGAGCTTGACCAGGCCGGCCAGCAGCAGCACCGAGTCCTCGCCGATCACCACCCGCAGCGGCGCGCCGCCGCTCGTCTCCGGCGCGCCGGGGCTCACCGTCGTCTGCCGTTCTGCTGTCACGGTTCCCACCGTACGGCCGTCCGGGTCATTCGGCCCGCAGGGCGGTGGCCGGCCGGGTGCGAGCGGCCCAGGTTGCCGGCAGCACCGCCCCCGCCACCGCGATGGCCACCGCCGCCAGCGACAGCAGCGCCAGCCGGAGCGGGCCGAATACCTGGGTGAAGCTGGCCGGGATGCCGGTGTGGGCGGTGCCGCCCATCGCGTGCAGGGTGGCGGTGTTGAGCGCGACCGCGGCGGGCGCCGCCATCGCGGCGGCCACGATCGCGGGGACCGCGATCCAGCAGATGACCATCGTCACGATCTGGCCCGGGCGCATGCCAAGCGCCTTGAAGACGCCCAGGTCGTGCACCCGGTCCCTGGTCGTCATGAGGACCGTGTTAAGCACGCCGAGCCCGGCCGCGATCGCGACCATCAGCGCCAGGAAGCCGATCAGGGCGCTGGCGATCAGGTAGAACTGGCTGGTGCTTGGCGGCACCGCCGAGAACGTGCCGTTCGCGCCGAACTTGGCGTTCAGCGCCCGCGTGTAGGCGGTGGCGCTGGTCCCGGGGCGCAGCCCCACGTCCGCCTGCCAGAAGTTCTGGCCTGCGGCCAGGCCGGGCAGGCTCGAGGTGGCGCCGAACAGGCGCGGGTCGTGCGACGGGACGAACACCTCCCCGACGATGCGGACGGTGACCTGGGCGGTCCCGGTGTCGACGGTCGCGTTGTCGCCGATGGCGAGGCCGCTCGCGTCGAGGAACGAGGTGTTCACGTCGACCTCGCCCGGCCCGTCGTACCAGCGGCCGGCGATCAGGGCGTAGCCGGTCCAGGCGGACGGCCGGTCGAAGGCCGTCGCCTGGACCTGCTGGGAGATCCCGGCGACGGTGACCTGGTTCTCGTACAGGATCGCCTCGTGAGCGGTGCCGGGCTGGGCTCGCAGCAGGGCGGTGAGGCCGGCCAGCTGGGCGGTGGTCGGCGACTGGTTCGGGCCGGCGCCGTAGCCGGCCTGCTGGATCTGCACCGGCACGGTGGCGGACTGCGACTGGGCGGCGGCCGCGCGGGCGAGCGAGGAGTGCAGCCCGACCGCGAAGATGACCGCGGTGGCGCCGAACGCGACCGCCGCCAGCGTCACCAGCGTGCGGGCGGGCCGGGCGAACGGCGCGGCGATGCCGAGGCCGACCGGGCGGGGCAGGCGGAGCCTGGCCGCCAGCCGGTGGGCGGCGTAGCCGCGTCCGGAACGCGGGGCGCGCCCGGCCGCGATCGCGTCGATCGCCGAGAGCCGCCCGGCCCGCACGGCCGGCCCGAGGGCGGCGATCATGGTCAGCGCGAACATCGCGGCCGGGGCGATGACCAGCGCCGACCACGGCAACTGCTGGCTGCCGACGCCGTAGGCGCCGGCCGACTTGTGCAGCACCGAGAGGGAGAGCAGCCCGCCCGCGGCCGTGCCGATCAGGCACCCGGTCAGGGCCGGCCAGGTCACCCGGTTCAGGTAGACCGCCACCACCTGGGCAGGGGTGAGTCCGAGGGATTTCAGCACGCCGATCCGCTGGTACTGCGCGACCACCGCGCCGCTGATCACGTTGCCGACGATGAGGACGGCCATCATCAGGCCGATGAGCGCGAACGCGAGGACGAACGGCTCCATGATCGCGCCGTTCCCTTCTGCCTGGAACTGGGCGGTGAGCCAGGAGGCGCTGCTCGCGACCGCGCCCGCGGGCAGCGCCCGGGTGATCGCGGCCACGTCGGCCCGGACCTGCGCGTCGGTGCCTGCCTGGGCGAACCGGTAGAGCAGCTGCGCGGTCGGCGCCGTGCCGGGCGCCGTGAGCGAAGCGATCTCGGCCGGGGCGACCCAGCCGTCGGCGGTGCTGGTGATCGAGTTGGCGAAGCCCACCACGGTGAGGGTCGGCTTGCCCGGCGCGCTTGTCACCTGCACGCTGTTGCCGTCCATGATGCCGCCGTTGCCTTCGTAGCCGTTCAGCACCACCTGGCCGGGCCCGTCGATCCAGTGCCCGGAGTTCAGCACCAGGTCGTCGACCGGCCCGCCCGGCGCGGGCCGGCCGGCCAGCCGCAGTTGCCCCCAGGGCTGGCCGGTGAAGTTGACCTGGACGGTGGTCTCGGCGAACGGCCCGGCCAGGGCGGTGACCCCGGCGACATGGCCGGTCGCGGCCAGCTCGGCGGTGGTGGTGCGGGCGGCGTTCGCGGTGACGGTCACGTCGGCGCCCCGCTGGGCGGAGAACGCGTGCGTGAACGGGCCGTTGGTCGCCGCCAGCAGCGCCAGCCCGAGGGTCGCGGAGGCGGTGGCGACGAACAGCACCACCGCGATGACGATCGTCGCGACCTTGTGGCGGCGCACGCCGCCGGAGGCGGTCCGCACCGGGCCGAGCCAGCTGCCGCCGTGGGACGCGTCCCGACCGGGGCCGACGCCGGTTCCCTGCGGCCGCGGGGCCAGGGCGGCGCGGCCGCTCACTGGAGCGCCCCGGCGGCGGCCGGCACGGCGGGGCCGTCGGCGACCTGGCCGTCCACGATCTGGATGGTGCGGGCCGCGTAGCGGGCGGCGAGGGCCGGGTCGTGGGTGACGAGCACGAGCGTCTGGCCGGCCGCGTTCAGCTCGCTCAGCAGCCGGCCGATCTCCTGGCCGGTGCCGGTGTCGAGCGCCCCCGTGGGCTCGTCCGCCAGTAGTAGCTCAGGCGAGTTGACCAGCGCCCGCGCGATCGCGACACGCTGCCGCTGGCCGCCCGACAGCCGCGCCGGGTAGGCGTTGCGCTGGTCGGCCAGGCCCATCCGGTCGAGCAGCTCGGCCGCCCGGGTCCTGGCCCGCCGCCTGGACTGCCCGGCCAGCTGGGCGGGCAGCAGCACGTTGTCGGAGACGGTCAGGTCCTCGAGGAGGTTGAAGAACTGGAAGATGAAGCCGATGTGCCGGGCGCGGAACCGGGCGAGAGCGCTCTCCCCCAGGTTGTCGATGCGCTGCCCGGCCACGGTGACGGTTCCCTCGGTCGGCCGGTCGAGCCCGGCGATGAGGTTGAGCAGGGTGGACTTCCCCGATCCGGACGGGCCCATGATGGCGGCGACCTCCCCGGCCGCGACCGTGATGCTGACCTCGGCAAGCGCGGGCCTGCTGCCCTGCTGGTAGGCCTTGGTCGCGCTCCCCTGGTACGCCTTGGTCACGGTGTCCAGGCGGATCACCGCGGCGGGCCCGGGTACGCCGCCCGGCGGGCCGGGCTCGTTCTGCTGTCGTCTCATGCCGTAACGATGGCAGGGGCACGTGGATGCGCGCAGTAGCCGTAGACTCCGAACCCGAGGTGAAGCAGGCTGCACCATCGAATGTGAACCACGCTGGATGGGCTTCGGCGGCCGCGGAGAATAGCGTGGATGACATGGCGATCGTCGTCGATACACAGCACAACCCTCCGGCCCAAGAGCGGCAGCGCCGCCCTCGGCCGTGGTCGCCGCGCGCCTGGCGGCAGGCTCTCTACCTGACGGCCGCCATCCCGGCCCTCCTCGGGTGGCTCATCGTTCCTTACGCGCTGGTGCGGGGGTTCAAGGAATGGGGCCTGGGACACTGGCCGATCTGGCCGGTGGCGCTCATCGCGGCCGGTTACGCGCTGCTGCTCCTGCTCCCGGCGCTTACCTGGGTGCACCGGCACCGGCTGCGGGTCACCGCCGGGATCACGATTCCGGCGCACCCGAAGGGCCAGGACCGCTGGCCGTCGCTGCGCGCCGTCTCCGCGGCGGCCCGCTCGCAGGCCGCCTGGCGACAGGTCTGCTACCACCTGCTGGCCGCCCCCGCGCTGGCCGTGGCCGCGATGGCGGCCATCGCCACCTGGCTGGCCGGTCTCCTCTACCTGTTCGTCTACGTCTACGCGTGGGGCCTGCCGGCCGGCAGCACGCTCCACCGCGGCCTGTACACGGACCCCGGCGCCTATAACATGCCGCGCATTCTCGGCCTGCCGGTCGATCTCTGGCTGACCGTGGCGGGGGCGGCGGGGCTGCTCGTGGCGCCCCGGCTCACCGCCGGGATCCACGCGCTCGACGTCAGGACGGCCAGGGCGCTGCTCGGCCCCAGCCGCACCTCGGAACTTGAGCACCGCGTCGAGCAGCTGTCCAAGACCCGGGCCGGGGTGGTGGACGCCGCCGACGCGGAGCGCCGTCGCCTCGAGCGCGACCTGCACGACGGCACCCAGCAGCGGCTGGTCTCCCTCGCCATCAACCTCGGCATGGCCAGAGCCCAGGTCAGCACCGCCGAAGAGGCGCGGCAGGCCATCGCCGACGCGCACGAGGAGGCCAAGTCCGCGCTGGCCGAACTGCGCGACCTGATCCGCGGACTGCACCCGGCCGTGCTCGAGGACCGGGGCCTGGACGCGGCGCTGTCCGGGGTGACGGCGCGGATGCCGATCCCGGTCCGGCTGACCGTGGACCTGCCCCGCCGCCCCGCCCCGGTGATCGAGGCGGTCGCCTACTTCGTGGTCTCCGAGGGGCTGGCCAACATCGTCAAGCACGCCCAGGCCAGCCAGGCCGAGGTGATCGTCTCCCGGGCCGGCGACCGACTGCACATCATCGTCTCCGACGACGGGGTCGGCGGCGCCGACCAGAGCCGTGGCACCGGCCTGGCGGGGCTGGCCAAGCGCGCCGCCTCCGTCGACGGGACCTTCGAAATCGTCAGCCCCTCGGGCGGGCCGACCCTACTCACCGTGGACCTGCCATGCGCACGCTGACCGTGACCCGATGGACGAAACCGCCCGTTGACGACCGCCCGGCCGCCCGCGGCCGCTGGATCTGGACCGTGGCCGGCCTGGCCACGGCGGGGCTGCTCGCCTGGCCCCTCGTCGGGCTGATTACCAACGCGGGGAACGGCGGAAACGCGGAGTTCGCCGGCCCGACACCGCTCATCACGCAGACGGTCACCGTCACCCAGCCGGTCACCAGCCTGAGCGTCGAGAGCTACGGGGCGCCGATCCAGGTCACGGCCGGGCCGGTGCACCAGGTGACGGTCACTGAGGCGATCAGCTACGGGGGCCCCGGCCAGGCGCCGGCCGTGACCGCGGCCGTGGTCGATCGCCAGCTCACCCTGGCCGCCCCGGCCTGCGCCAGCACCGGCTGCAGCGTCGGGTTCACGGTGACCGTGCCGCCGGGCGTCGCCGTCACCGCCGAGAGCGATAACGGCAGCATCGCCGTGTCCGGCGCGGCCGGCGCGAGCCTGGACTCCGGCGGCGGCCCGGTGCAGGCCAGCCACATCCACGGGCCGCTCAGCATCTTCTCCGAGAACGGCGACATCACGGTCTCCGACGTCACCGCCCCGAGCGGGACCAACCTCGACTCCGGCGGCGGCCCGGTGCAGGCCAGCCACATCGACGGGCCGCTCACGATCTCCTCCGAGGACGGCGGCATCACCCTCTCCGACGTCACCGCGCCCGGGGTGAACCTCGACTCGGGCGGCGGCCCCATCCAGGTCAGCCGCGTGAACGGCCCGCTGACGCTCAACTCGGAAGACGGCGGCGTCACGGTGGACGGGCTGACCGGTGACCTGGACGCCGACACCGGCGGCGGCGCCTTCGCGGGCAACCTCTCGTCCGGACGGGCCTCCGTCCTGACCGAGGACGGCTCGACCGCGCTGACGTTCACCTCAGCGCCCGGCTACGTGTTCGTCGATACCGGCGGCGGCCCCGCTCAGCTCACGTTCGACCAGCCCCCGACCGCGGTGATGCTCAGCACCGAGGACGGCTCGGCAACCGTGAGCGTGCCCGGCGGCCCGTACGCGGTGACGGCCGACAGCGACGGCGGGGCGCAGGCGGTGGACGTTCCCACCACCCCGGCCTCGCACCGTTCGCTCACCGTCAGCACCGGGGGCGGCCCGCTTCAGATCGTGCCGCGTTAGCGGTCCGGGGCGCGGCTTTTGCATTAGGCTGACCGCATGGCGGCGGCCGATAGCGCGGTCGAGGCGTTCCCGCAGCTCCCGGCCGCGGTCCGGGCGGGGATCGGGTTTCGTGCGCGGGCCGTCCGGTACCTGGCCGGCGCCGGGGTCCGGCAGTTCCTCGACCTCGGCTGCGGGCTGACGGCCGGTGACCCGGTGCACGTGATCGCGCAGGCGGCCGCCACCGGGTCGCGCGTCGTCTACGTGGACAACGACCTGTCATCGCGCAACGGTTTACACAATCCGCGGTCACCCGTCACGTAGCCCCTCTCGTTTCCGCAGCTCACATTCTGCTTTTGCGAGGCCACCTGACCGACTGCTAGCTTCGCCCCATGACTGAAGACAGCGGTGCCCCGCCGGCGATGAAGCCGATAGACGAGCTGAGTTGGGAAGAGATTCAGTCGTGGGCAATCTCGCTGTCCATCCGCAACGCACTGGAGATGTTCCACGGCGGCGGCGCGATGGACCCGGAAGACCCGGACAGGGACGAAGGGTTCATAACCGACCGGCAGATGAAGGCGCTCAACATCGTCATCCGCAAGACGGTGGCAGACGTGGTGGACATGCTGTCCGACCCCGACGAAGGCGACAACGGGCAGCGCATCGGCTGGACGCTTTTCGGCCGCCACAGCTACATGGAGCCGCCCGGATCGCCCGAGCTGGACGCCGCGTTCGCGGACATTGAGGCGGGCCGCTTCGACCCGCCTGGGTTCGTCCCCGACTGCACGCGGGACAAGCCGTAGGCGGCACTCTGGGTGGACGATGGCGACGGGGAACTGATCGCCGCAGACCTCCGGTAGCCCGACCGGTGGAACGCTTCGGTACGCGAAGCTTCCGCCCGCAGCGATCGGAGGCCCCGAATGTCGTACCGATGGCTGGCCTTGACGTATCGGCCCTGTCAGGGGCCACCTAAGGGAAGGTTGGGCGTCGTCATGGCCCCGAAGAAAACAGCAGTTGGCGGAGAAGACTGGTTGCCGTCGCGGCGTTGCTGGTGTCAGTTGGCGTGTTGCCCAAGTCGCTTAAGCCTTGGATCGCGTTGGCTGGTACCGCCCTGGTGGCAATCAATCTTGGCAAGCGCCTCGGATGGCTGTAGCCGCCGGGCAGACAGACGAGAGCGCCCCGCCGGGAAACCGGCGGGGCGCTCTCCGTTTGCCGATCTAGTCCGCATGCTTGACCTCGGCCGTGAACGCGGCCCATGCTCCCGCCGTGAACGCGAGCGTCACGCCGCCTCTGTCGGTGGTGTCGCGCACGGCGACGGCGGCCGTCGCGGTGCCGACTTCCACGCAGTTGCCGCCGCCGTTGCCGCTGTAGCGGGACTTCCGCCAGGTTGCCTCTAGGTTGTCTTCCATCGCTCCTCAGCTACTTTCCTGATCAGGTCGCGCGAGGCCGAGCGCGGCAGCGCGTCCCGCCGCACCCGCTCGAACGCTACCGCCGCCTGCCGGACCAGAGAGCGCCGCTCGCTGGTCACGTCCTCTACCGCTTCCATTCGCACCACGTCGGGCATCCCGTCAGCGGACGCGATGTCAAACGCGCCGCTCAGCCCGGCGTTAGCCCCGTTGGCGGACGGAACGACGTGCACGGACACGTTGGGCCGCTCGGCCATGTCCGCCAGGTGCATCAGCGCGTCGTGCATGGTCGCCGCCGATCCTATGAGACGGAACAGCACCGACTCGTCAAGTACCGCGATCGTCTCCGGGGGGCCCGCCCGGTCTAGGATCTCCTGCCGTTCGAGCCGGGCGGCCACCAGAGCGCCTATCGCCTCGTCCGACGTGTCCGTCTGGCCCGCAAGGAACACCGCGCGGGCGTAGTCGGCGGTCTGGAACAGGCCGGGCACCAGCAGCGGGGACCAGACGCGGAGCATCGTCGCCGCCCGCTCGGCCTCTAGCCAGTCTTCGAACCAGGTCGGGACCGGGCCGTCGCCGCTGCGGGCGAGCGCGGCCAGCCGGGAGAACATTTCGATATCCAGCGCGCACGCCTCGCACCACGCGGCTAGCACGTCGTCAGACGGCGGGCGCGCGCCGCTCTCCGCCTTGGTGATCACCGTCCGGTCGAAGCCGAGGCGGACCGCTAGCGTGTCCTGCGACTTGAACCCGGCCGCGATGCGGGCGCGCTGAAGCTCCCGGCCGAGGAACACGACCGGGCTGGTCTCCGGGTCACGGGCTGCGGCCAGGTGACGGGCCTCTCGCGTCGATGTGGCGGATCGTGGCGGGCGTTTACGGCACCTATCGTAGCCCGCCCCCCGGTCGCCACTCTGTCATTACTCCCACCGCCGCAACGATCGGGAACACGATGACAACCGCCGTGATGATCGATGCCAGCGCCGCCCTGCACCTCGGTCCCATACTCGCGTCCGCCCGTACCGCCCGGGTGTCGGTGCGCGCTCAGCTGCTGCTGTGGGGCCTGCCCGCGCTGGCCGACGACGTTGAGGCGGTGACGTCCGAGCTGGTGGCGAACGCCGTCGCGGCCTCGGCCGTCGAGTCAACGCCCATCGTGCTTCGGCTCGTGCTGACCACGGGCTCGGTGTTCGTCGAGTGCTACGACTCCGCGCCCGGGCTGCCGGTCGCCACGGCGGCCGGGGACGGTGCCGAGTCGGGCCGGGGGCTGGCGATGGTGGCGGCCCTGAGCGCTGATTGGGGCTGGTGCCCGGCCGAGGGCCGCTCGCGATCTCGTCGGAGAGCCACCTCCCCCGGCGGGGTCAACCTCGACTCGGGCGGCGGCCCGGTCCGGGCCTGCCACCTCGACGGACCGCTCACCATCTCCTCGGAGGACGGCATGATCACGGTCTCCGACGTGACCGCGCCCGGCGTGAACCTGAACTCCGGCGGCGGCCGATCACGGCCGCCCAGATCACCGGACCGCTGACGCTGACCTCGGAAGACGGCAGCGTCACGCTGAACAGCGTGACCGGGGACCTGGAGACCGACACCGGCGGCGGCTCGATCGCGGGCGACGTCACCGCCGCCCGGGCCACGGTGCTGACCGAGGACGGCTCGGCCGCGCTCTCGTTCGGCGGCGCGCCCGGCTACGTGTTCCTTGACACCGGCGGCGGCCCGGCCCAGCTCTCGTTCGACCCGGCCGCCGACCACGGTGCTGCTCACGACCGATGACGGCTCGGCCAGCCTGAGCGTGCCGGCGGCCGTGCTCGGTCACGGCCTCGACCGAGGGCGGGTCGGAGATGGTGGACGTTCCCACCGCCCCGGCCGCGCCCCGGTCGATCACCGTCAGCACCGCCGGCGGCCCGCTCCAGATCGTGCCGCGTTAGCGCCGAGGCGGGCGCACCGCCCGCCCCTGGGCCGCCCAGGCCGGAGGTGAATGGTCGCGGTCGACGGGCGCGCGGAGCGCTCCTTGTTTTGCGGTTTGGATTTTCCGGGGAGCGGAGCGACCTCGGGCCGGGGAATGGGGGTCCGGGGGGAACCGGGCTTTGGGGGTTTCCCCCCGGGTCGGGCAGTGAGGGCGTAGCGCCGCCTTGCCTGTGAACATCGCCTTTCCGCGCGTGGTCTTCGGCGCGGGTCCGGCGGAGCCGGACGGGGCGGCGGGTGGGGCCTGCGGGACGGCCGTCAGGGGCGACTTCCGTCACGGTCCCGTCACGCGGGGTGCCGACGGGGCTCTGGCGCTGCTGGTGGTCGTGGCGGGGGCTCCCTTTCGTTGGCTGCCCTTGGGTTGTCGCCTGGTGCCGGGCGGCCGGGCGTCTATGCGGGGCTGCCACCGGGTTCGATGCCCTGCTCATGCAGAATCGCCAGCAGTCTTTCCAGCTCGGCGTTCATCCGGCCAAATTCATGGGCCAGCGACAGGCGGCTGGCAGCGGGTTCCGTCCACTCCCTCTGCCAGGCAGACCGGGCGGCGAGCAGTTGCTTCTCTTTCTCACGTAGCGCATCGGCGGCTTCGAAGTCGAATCTGGTGATCGCTGCCTTTTTCTCGCTGTGCATCTGCGCGATTTTCTGGTCGCTGTCGCGGAGGTCGGCTGGCACGCCCACCCATCCCTCGATCGCCGCCACGCGGCGGTCCAGCGAGTCGATCCGAGCGAGACCGGCTCCCAGCAGCTGCTGGAGCACCTGCAGGCGCACCATGTCCATGGTGGCGCCCAGCTCTCTCAGGACCTGGGCGGCCACGCCGTCGCTCACCCGGATAAGCCCGAGCAGAATATGCTCGGCGCTGACGTAGTCAACCCCGAAAACGGCGGCCTCGCGGACCGCCAGCTCCAGCGCTTCATTGGCCCAGTCAGTGAACGGGAGGGAGACAGGTGGCAGGAGTTTGCCCTGGCCGATGATCTCCTCCACGGAAACCGCGCCTTCTCCGCGATCGGCCATGCCGCGCTGGAGCGCGCGCCGCACTGCCCGCTCCCGTACCATCTCTGGGCCCTTCCGAAGCGGCTGCAGCGTATTGGCTACCACACGGTTGGCCGCCATGACCATCCCCAGCAGAAGATGCTCGGTGCCGATGTAGTTGTGGTTCAGTTGTCTGGCTTCTTCCTCCGCCAGGTCCACAACCTGGCGTGCCTGGTCGGTAAACCGCTCGAACATGCGCGCCACTCTTCCCCACCACGTTGCAGTTACGCCCCAATATTAAGACAATAGGGCCGTGTTGGTAGGTCCGGGGGAATGGGCTTTGGGGTTTCCCCCCGGGCCCGGGGATTGAGCGCGGCGCCTTTGTTGCCTGCCGTTGACGTTGAACTGCCGCGCCGGGTTTTGGCGCGGGTCCGGCGGAGCCGGACGGGGCGGTGGGCGGGGGCTCGGGGGACGGCGGTCAGGGGCGCGTTTCCGTCCCGGCCGGGCGGGGTGCCGGCGGGGCCTTGACCGGGGCGGGGCTTAGGCTGCGGTCTTCCAGCGAACGTTCATCATCTTGCCGATGCGCTGCTCGGCGTTGGCGCTGGGGAGTTGATGTAGAACCCAAGCGTGGTCTCCATGCTGTCGTGGCCGAGGAGCTGGCTGATGTTGGCCAGCTCGCGGGGGTTGGCGTCCAGGGGCTCGCTGGCGAACTGGTGGCGCAGCGAGTGGGTGTGCGCGCTGGCGATGCCAAGGTGGTCGAGCATCCGCCCGAACCGGTGACCCGGTGCACGTGATCGCGCAGGCGGCCGCCGCCGGGTCGCGCGTCGTCTACGTGGACAACGACCGTTGCAAGTCGGGTTGTGCGC
>Ga0335072_10009061_pt1 | contig 14394 bp, 12 predicted proteins | sample Lox_Sample_21_FD_206725 | JGI IMG/M metagenome (GOLD analysis project Ga0335072, IMG submission 206725) | Soil microbial communities from Loxahatchee National Wildlife Refuge, Florida, United States - Lox_Sample_2.1 | ecosystem: Environmental > Terrestrial > Soil > Wetlands | place: USA... | reverse complement strand
GCGATGGTGGAAGAGGCGACCGCCGCCAACATCTACGTGACCGGCCATGCGTACACGTCGCGGGCCATCAACCGGGGCCTTGAGTGCGGGGTCCGGTGCATCGAGCACGGCAACCTGATGGACGAATCCAGCATCCCGGTGTTCCAGCAGTACGGGGCGTTCTACGTGCCCACGATCGTCACCTATTACACCCTCAAGGTCCGTGCGGCCCAGGGTGTGCTGCCCGCCAACATCGTGGAGAAGCTCAAAGAGGTGATCGACGGGGCGATCGGCGCGCTGGAGCTGGCGCACAAGGCCGGCTTGCCCATCGTCTACGGCACCGACTTGTTCGCCGACATGCACGACCAGGAGTTGCAGGAGTTCATCATCCGGTCCGAGGTCCAGCCCCCGGCCGACATTATTCGCTCGGCGACCGCGACCGCGGCGCGGCTGCTGCGCCGGGAAGGCGAGCTGGGTGTGGTGGCGCCCGGGGCGCTGGCCGACCTGCTGGTGATCGACGGCAACCCGCTGGACGACATCCGGGTGATGACCACCCCGGAGCAAACGCTCAAGCTCATCATGAAGCAGGGCACCATCTACAAGAACGAGCTCTAACGGCCGTCGGTTTGGCGGAGCATCGGTATGCGCCGGTGCTCCGCCCATTCCGCCAGCTGATCGGCGAAGTGCGGGCTCGCCGGATCGCCCGAGCTCCCGCCCGGGATGACGAAGCTGGCGGCAGCCGGGTCAGCAAGGTCGATCACCTGGCGGTAGACCGACAGGCTCAGCACCGTGAACGGGCTGCCCTGGCGCCAGCCGAACCCGCCGGCCTGGATCGTGTCCGCGTCGCCGCCCATGGCCACCAGGGGAAACGGGCCGGTGCCCGCCAGCGGGTGGACTCGCGCAACCCGGTGCACGTCGCCCCACCGCCACTGCGCCGGGTCCGGCCCTCCGCACTCGAGCGCCGCGGCCCAGGCTTCGGCGAGCGCACCAGGAACGACGGCAAGGACCTTCGCTCCCCGTGCGCCATCGGACGCGGCGGGCACCGGGCCGCCGAGCAGCTCCCACGTGTCGTTGCCCAGCCACCGCCGCAGGAGGCCGATGGTGGGCGCGAGCGTTCCGGAGATTACCCATTCCCAGACGTCGGCGCCGAGCAGCGGCCGGTAGAGGGCCTCGGCGAGGGCCCGCTGGAAGCACGCGTAGAGCAGGGCGGCAGCCGAATCCAGCGCGAGATCCCCGTTCCAGGAGGTGAGCATCTGCCGCGCTTCGTCGGCCGTACCGTCCAGTCCGTTCAGCTCCCCGAGCACCTTGATCCAGCCTTGTGCGGCCATGGAAACGGTGTCCGCCTGCATCGCCCCGAGTTCGCCGACGGAAAGCTTCGCGGATCCCGCGAGGTGCGACCGCAGTCGTTCGGCGCGGAAAGGCTGGGTGAATGAGTACGAGACGTACGGCTCATCCCCGCCGGTGATCGTGTTGTTCGCGGACATCACGAACCCCGCTTCCGGGTCGACGGCCCGTGGCATGTCCGTGAACGGCACCGTCCCCGTCCACTCACACGACCCGTCCCACCCCGGCACCGGCAGCCGTCGGTGCGCTGGCCCCGAGCGCACCGGCAGCTCGCCCCGGGCCTGGTAAGCGATCCGCCCATGGGTATCCGCGCACACCAGATTGTTGACCGGATCGACCCAGCCTTCCTGCGCGTCGGCCATCGTGCGCACATCAGGCGCGGTCAGCATCGGCAGCATGCACTCAAGCCCCCGGTCCGGCCGCGCCGTGGCGGTGTATTTCAGCGCCAGCGCCAGCCCCTGACGAGGGTCACCGTGCACCACCGGGCCGTGCCGCGTCTGCCATACCGTGGTCTCGAGCGTGCCGCCGCCACGGACTTCGATCTGTTCGGCTCGTGCCACGGCATCGGCCCAGCCATCCGGCGTCAGGTACCGCGAGCCGTCAAACCGCTCGATGTAGAGATCCTGGTTGTCCGCGTCGGCGTGCGTGATCGCCCAGCCCACCGAGCCGTTGAAGCCGAAGTGCGGAAACCCTGGCAGTCCCGGGAACGTCGCGCCCACGACGTCGAACTCCGGGCAGGTGACCCGGCACTGCCAGTACACGTTCGGCGTGTCGAGAAACCGGTGCGAGTCGTTGCAGATGACCGCGCCGCCGTGCACGGTCTTTCGCCCGCTGACAGCCCATGCGTTCGATCCCGGCTCTGCCTCGGCGAGAAACCCCACGTGCTGCGTCACATCGGCAAGCGCGTCGCTGACCAGCTGCTCGACGCGCGCGGTGGGCGGGACGGTGAGCGGAGACCCAAGCGGCGGCCGGGTCTCCAGCCGCCCGAAGACCTCGGGGCCAACCCGTGCCAGCAGCACCGCCTGCGCCAGCTTGTGCTGCCACTGGCCCAGCAGCACGTGCCGCACCTTGAACGCGGCAACCGAATGCCAGGCCTGCCACGGCTCGACCGGGTAGCCACCCGGCAGCGGCGTGACACCGTCCCCGATCGCCGCGTTGACTCCCTGGGCATACGCGTCAAACGCCGAACGCAGCGGTGGCGACATCAGCGAGACATCGCACTGCGCTGCCGCGGCCAGGCCAAGCCGGCGGGACAGGACATCACCGGTTACCGCGGGCTGCCCGGCGATCTCGGCCCACCGTCCGCAAGCCCGCCGGCGGTCGTAGTCAAGCTGAAACAGGCGGTCCTGCGCACAGGCGTATCCCATGCCGAACCACGCGTCAGCTGCCGCCTCGGCGCGCACGTGAGGTACGCCGTAGTCATCTCGTCCGATGCTGATAGGGCCGAATTCGCCACGAAGGAGGGGACGATGAGTCATTGCCCTTATTCTGCCAAAGTCCGTTGCTATCTCACCTCGGGGGCCTCTGTAAAGACCCGGGACGCTTCGCTTCAGCTAAGCTGTTCGCCAAGTCGGATCCGCCGGCAGCGATGTCGGCTGGATGTTTCTGCCGCACGGGCACACCGGCCCGCCGATCTGGAGCATTTTCTTGACACGCCGTGATTCGGCGCTGCCGGACCCGGCACCGCCGCAAGCTGCTCTCGACGAGACTGACCTGCGGATTCTCGCGTGCCTGGCCGAAGACGCCCGGCTCTCTCAGCGCGCGCTCGCACGCGAGATAGGCATGTCGCAGCCGGCGATTTCCGAGCGCATCGCGCGCCTCGAGGAAATGGGCGTGATCCGCGGGTACAGGGCCCTATTGGACTTCGGCGCACTGGGGTGGCCGAACTCTGTTTTCGTCGGTATCCAAACCGATCAGGGAGGCGAGCAGCGAAGGCTCGCCAAAGAACTCCTTGCCATGCCCGAGGTGGAGAGCGTCGATCTGGTGATGGGGCCGGTGGACCTGATGGTCCGCCTGCGGGTACGGGACCAGGAGCACCTGCGCCGGTTCTTCTTTGATCTGCTGCCGCCGCTAAAGGGCATTCACCGCACCGAGTCTTACATGAGCCTGGAGACCTTCGAGCAACCCAATTTCACAAAAGGGTTGCTCGAGCGAATCGGGCGCCCGCTGGCCCGGTTTTCGGCGCGGCGAAATGAGCAACCGGCCCGCCGCCGCCAATCGTAGCCTTTCACCGGGCCTGGCCGGCTTGTGCGATGATCGCGCAGGGCGAGGCGAGGGCGGGATCGAGCCGGTGGAGATACCATCGGGCCGACTCCAAGCGACCTCCGGGAAGGTGACGACCGCCGTGGCGCAGGGCGAGGCAGCGAACAAGTCACCCGGCGTGAGCCCGTCAGACCCCGATGACATTCCGTTGCTGCCGTTGCAGAGCCAGGAAGACACGGATGCCGCCTGGGGGGAGCACCCAACGCCGGACGATGACGAGCGCCTCTATCGCGAGCGGCCGCCGCACTGGGATTCCATCTGACCCGCAGTGTTTTTGCGCCGCCAGGTCACAGCAGGCACAGCGGGTTCACCGGCGAGCCCGTCGCGCCCTTCAGCCGAAGCGGCCCGATGACGAGCAGGAAGTCGTACTGATTGTTCGCCCGGCAGCGCGCAACCAGGCCATCCAGCCGGCAGTTGTCGACCAGCACGAGTCCCATCGCTGCGATGCCGATCTGATGCAGCGGAAACGCCAGCCGGTCGTAGCCTGACGGCAGGTACTCGATGCAGTCCCCCAGGTACACGGAGACCTGCTTCGCGTGCAGCCAGGGAAGACAGGCCGCGCCGAGGCCGGGGTGCACGCCGGGGCCGCCGGCTGGCGCGTGGGACTGCGTGCCGAGATGCACGATCAGCGCGTCGCCGCTGCGGATGTCGATGCCTTCTCGCTCGGCGCACTCGTCGAGGTGGCTGTCGAGGACCCGTCCCTCGGGCCAGACTTCCGGCACCTGTTCTTCAAGGTCGAGGAGGACTCCTCTGGTGACGATCCCGCCGCCGAGGGCATGGACGTCCGCGAACTCGAGCCCGGCCCTGCTCAGGATGTCGGCGGACGCCCGCCCGTTGTACGCCGCTCCGTCGAGGAATTCGTGCCCGAGAGCGTCGATGTGGGTGACGGCGCCGCCGTGAACCTTGAAGGCGATCCGGTCTCCGCAGGTTATCGGGCTCGGCGAATACAACACGTCGTGCTCGAAACCGGGGGTGCCGGGCTCGGCGATGGCAGCCGTCCGCACGTCCGCACCGAGGGAGACGCATTCGCCGGTGCGCGCCGTCTGGAGCGCCGCAAGCCGCGACGCGGCAGTGATGAAGTTCAGCGTGCCCTGCTGGTCGGCTGCACCCCAGCGCCCAGCGTTGGAGCAGGTGCGGAAGAGATTGAGAGCCTCGCCTTCCGGCAGGTCGTTCATTGGTCACCGCGCCCTTCGCTGATTCGGCTGGATGTCAGTTGAGTTCGGCAGGTCCGTGCCAGGATGTCACGGTGCGCCAGCTGACCAGGCATGTCATGAGGTATCAGATGGGCCGGCGCATCGTCGCGATCGCAGCGGCCGCGGCCTTCGCCGCCGGGTGCGGAGCCGCGTCCACGGCCAGCACCCACCGCAGTACGCCGACGAGCACGCGGGGGGCCGTGCCAGCCAGCACAGAAACGGCGCGAGCCAGCGCTACACCGACGCCGCACGTGACGACGGCACCGGTCATGACGACCGTCGTTCCCGGCGCGCCGAACTGTCCCATGTTCCCCGCCAACAACGTGTGGAACACCAATATCTCCAAGCTGCCGGTGGACAGCTACAGCGCGGCGTGGCTGGCGAGCATGGATTCGTCGGCGACGTTCCTGCACCCCGACTTCGGCCCGAATCCAGGAGGCTACCCGTTCGGCATCCCGTTCATTGTGGTCGGCAGGACGCAGCCGCTGGTCAAGATCGGCTTCCTGTATGCCAGCGAGAGCGACACCGGCCCTTACCCGTTCGGCCCGGACACGCCGATCGAGGGTGGCGCGCAGGCTGGCGGGGACCGTCACGCGATCATGGTGAACCCTGCCACCTGCACCCTGTACGAGCTGTGGGATGCGCGTTACTCGGCGAACGACCCGACGGCCGGCTCGGGGGCCGTCTGGCGCCTGCGGTCCAACCGTCTGCGTCCGGCCGGCTGGACGTCGGCTGACGCCGCGGGCCTGCCCATCCTGCCCGGCCTGCTGAACTTCGCGGAGGTCCAGACGGCGGTGCGGACGGGAAAGCCGATCTCCCACGCGATCAGGTTCACCGCGCAGGTCACCCAGGCGGCGTTCCTCTGGCCGGCCCGTCACGACGCGAGTTCTGATACGAGTCCCGACGTGCCGCCGATGGGCGCCCGGTTCCGGCTGAGGCCGGGCTTCAAGGTGGCGCGGTTCTGCCAGAACTCCGAGCCGTACTGCCGTGATGCCAAGGCGATCCTGGTGGAGATGAAGAACTACGGCCTGATCCTCGCTGACAACGGGAGCAACTGGTTCTTCCAGGGCAGTGCCTTCCCGCAATGGCCAGATGCTCTGGTGTCCCTGCTCAAGGGGATACCGGCGGGGGCGTTCCAGGCTGTCGATGAATCGTGCCTGATGGTGAGGCCCAACTCAGGTGTGGTGCGCGCAAAGCCGGGCTGCGTGATCGGCTGACGCGAACGCAGTGCCCGTGCGCGACGGCGTTGCTGGCTTCAGCGGAAGGCGCCGGCGTGGCGTTCGCACCAGTCGCGGAAGGTCGCGGGGGCCGTTCCGGTGATGTTCTCGACGTCGTCGGTGATGTTGACCGAACGGCGGGCGCGGAAGACTTCGTTCAGGCGTTCCATGAGCCGCGCCTGCTCGGGCGGGGTGCCTTGCTGAATGGCGGCCTCGGCGAATTCGTGCGGCGTGACGTCCTGGAAGTCGACCGGACGCCCGGTCATCTCGGCGATGATCTGGACCTGCTGGCGCGCGGTCAGGGCCTGCGGGCCGGTGAGGAGATACCCCTTGCCTGCGTGGCCGTCCTGGGTGAGGGCGGCCACGGCGACGCGTGCGATGTCTTCCGGGTCCATCACGGCAAGCACGCCATCGCCGGTCGGGTCGGTGACCTTGCCGGCCCGGATCGAGTCGCGCCAGGCGAAGGCGTTCGACGCGAACGCGCTGGGCCGCAGGTAGGTCACGCCAAGGCCGGACTCGCGCAGGATCTGCTCGCGAGCCGCGAAAGCGGCTCCCATGGCATTGCCGCCCAGCGGCAGCAGGCGCGCACCAGCGGACGAGAGCAGGACGATCCTCGGCACGGCCGCGTCTTGTGCGGCGGCCACCATCGTCTTGGTCTGCTCCGTCCCCACTCCGAGCTGCATCAAGAAGATGGCCTCGGCGCCGGTGGCCGCTTCCGCCACGCTTGCGGGGTCGTCGAGATCCCCGACGGCGAGCTCGATCCCCGCGGGCAGGCCGGCCGCGCGGGAGGGGTCGCGCACCAGCGCGCGGACGCTGTGGCCCCGTTCGTGCAGTTGCCGCGCGACGGGTCCGCCGACGTGGCCCGTTGCTCCGGTGACGAGATACATCTGAGTTCCTTTCGGTCGCTGGCTGCCAGGCACCGCGCTGTTGCCACGGCACCTCACAGCCTGGCCGGATTCTGCGGTCTCCGCGAGGAGCTGGCAGGTTGCTGCCATTTGGCCGGCCTGCGGGCCGCTGGCAGACTGGACAGGTGGCTGATGACCGGACCAGCACGGTGCGGGGCGACGCGGAGCTCATCGCCCGGGCGGGGCACCTGTTCGACGCCGTGCACGAGGAGTTCGTCCTCGCGGCGCGCGACCTGGCCACGTGGGCACGGCCGGAGAACCGGTCCGCGCTCGCCCGGCGGGTGCTGTCCCCCGGCAAGGACTGCCTGACCGTGCGCAAGCTGTTGAGCCCGCTGGCGCTGGCCGACGAGGCGCAGCGCGCACACCTGCGGACCGGCACAGCCAGCACCCAGGTTCGGATCAGTTCCGCGCCGCTGCCGCACGAGACGATCATCCTGGACCGGCGGGTCGCGATCCTGGCCGGCCAGCCGTCGCCGCTCGGCCGCGAGTACACGGTGACAAGTTCCCCGGTCCTCGTGGGCGGGGTCTACTCGTTGTTCACGGCCGCCTGGGATACGGCCACTGACCTCGACGCCTACCTGCGTGGCGAGGTGCCCGACCTCGCCCCCGAGGCCCAGCAGATCCTGCGGGCGCTCGGCGCTGGTCTCACCGACGAGGCGGCCGCCCGGCACCTGGGCACCTCGCTGCGCACCTACCGGCGGCGGGTCGCCGAGCTGATGACCGCGCTCGAAGCCGGCTCCCGCTTCCAGGCCGGGATGCGAGCCGCCGAGCTCGGCCTGGCACGCTGACGGCGCCACCCGCCCGTTTTAGGAGCCGGGGGCCCGCGAACTCGGGTTGAACCCGCTCTGCCTGAGCGCCGGGCGGGAATGATGGGTAGCGAGGAGGGAGGCCGAGCGGTGGAGCCAATCGATTCGACCAAGCCGAACATCGCACGGGTCTGGGACTACTGGCTGGGCGGGAAGGACAACTTCGCGGTCGACCGTGAGCTCGCGAAGAAGCTGCTCGAAGTTCACCCGCCGTCGGCACAGATGGCCCGGCAGAACAGGGAGTTCCTCGGCCGCGCGGTCGGCTACGTGGCGGCCCGCGGTATCTGGCAATTCATCGACGTCGGCGCTGGCCTGCCGACCGCGCTGAACACCCACGACATTGCCCAGCAGGTCAGCCCGCGGGCGCGGGTTGCCTACGTCGACAACGACCCGATGGTGATTTCGCACGCCCGCAGCCTGCTCAAGAGCCCGGGGGTTATCGCCGTGCCCGGCGATCTGCGCGACCCGGCGGGCATTCTCGCCGACCCGGGTCTAACGGAGCTGATCGACGTGGTGCGGCCCAGCTGCGTGATCCTCTCCGGCGTCTTGCACTTCCTGGATGCGCAGACCGCCCGCGAGGTGGCCGCCGCTTTCGCCCGGGCGATCGCCCCCGCCAGCTACCTGATCATTTCGGTTGGCTCGGGCAACCCGGTAGAAGGCGAGGTCTTCACCTCTGCCTACAGCGCCGCGCGGGTCTACATCCACTCACGTGAAGAGATCCTCGGCTTCTTCGACGGCCTCGAGCTTGTGCCGCCGGGTGTGGTCCCGGTGATGAGCTGGAACGGCGACGGCCCACCGCTGGACCGCACGCCGCCCACGGCGACGTTCCTCGGCGGCGTCGCACGCAAACTGCACCCCTGATGGCAGCTGGCCCGGTGCGCTCCGGCCCTTTCACGCAACTCGAGATGCGGGAAATGTGGACGTACAGCGATGGCACCGGCACGGTCAAGGCGTACTGGCGGCCCGCCGGAACCGCCGCTGCCGGCAGCTGGGTCCTGGTCGACCCGCGGACCGGGAATGCCGAGGGTGTCGTTGCGGCGGGGGAGTTCTCCCGCCGGTTCCGGCCGGTGGACGTGTTCGCTCATGTGCCCGGGCTTCCCACCTATCTGGGGACGGTTACCGCGCCCGGCGGCGCCGCACTGGTGGACCTGGTCCTTGATCGCAACCCCTTCATGCTGGCTAACGGGCCCCGGCGGGCGGCGCGGCCCCACGCGCTCATGGTGCCCCGGCGGCACTGCGAGGGATGGTCCGGCGCCACCGCTTCCGAACTGGCGGCTCGCCAGGCGGCGATGACCCTGGTCGCTGCGTGGTACCGCAGCCTGGACGGCGGGCGCGTCGTGTTCTGCGCCAACGACAGCGGTCCGAACCTGGACTACCTGCGTGACGGGGAAGCCGGGAGCGGGGTCCTCGCCGATAGCGGCCCCGATGCGGCGATCATCAGGAATCCCCGGCAGGACGTGCAGCACGCCCACTTGCACGCGTTCTATGCCGAACGTGACGGGACCGAGAACCACGAGTCGTCGGCGCGTGCGGGGCATCGCGTCCTCGCGCAGGGCCACCGGGCGTTCAGCGCTGGGCTCGGCGGCGACGCCGTGCAGGTAGACCGGGACAGCGCAACCGTCGCCGCCAGCATGCAGGCTGCGTCGCGGCCCTGGGGTGGCAACTACTGCTCCTACCAGCTGGGCATCGACGGCCCGTTGTGGGTTATGCCGGCGCTGGGACCGTCCCAGGACGAGGTTAACCGGCGGCTGGCGCGGGCCGACGGCTTGCGGGCGGAGCCCGACCCGAAGCTGGGCGGGGCCGTCAACCTGGTACGGCCCAGCCTGGCCGACGCGGGGCGGCTCCACGCGGCGCAGCGGGCCACCGCTGACCAGCGCGCCAGTTTTGAGACCTTCCTGGCCGAGCGCGGGCTGAACGCGCAGTCGCTCGCCGCTGGTGGCCTGGCCGAGCAACTCAGGCAGTGGCCTTGACCTGCGCGAATTGGTCAGCCAGGCCCTTGACGTCGCCGCCCTTGCCCAGGGCCAGCGGCGCGCTGATCCGGAGCACCAGAAGCCGTTTGTCGGCCAGCGCCAGCGCCATCGGGCTGGTCAGCCTCAGCCCGGCGTCCTTGGCGGCCTGACGCTGCAGGGAGGGTACCCCTGGGCTAGACGAGGTCGGCCTCGAGGGCCAGCCGGGTCAGGTCGGCACGGCGGCGGCAGCCGGTCTTGTCGCGGATCCGGTCCAGGTGGGAGCGGACGGTTCGGATGCTGATGGACAGTTGCCCGGCGATCTGGGCGTCCGTGCGACCCTGGGCGACCAGCGTGACGAGTTCCCGTTCACGCTGGGTGAGCTGCGCGCTGGGCTGCCGAGCCTGGGGTTCCGCCGCGCCGGCAGAGGTCAGCAGGACCACGAACTCAGCGGCGATGGTGAGCGTCATGGCGGAGCCACGATGCTCGGCCTCCCGGGTCCGGTCCGGTCCCAGCACCCGCGCTGCCTCGCGCTGCGGTTCGTCGCGGCGGAGCGCGTCATCTTGCGGATCCGTCAGCCCAGCTCGCTGTGTCTGAGCGGCGAGCGCCGCCCACAGCGTCACGGCATCGGCCCAGCGCCCGGTGGCGACGCACAGGTGCCCGCAGTTGTCGATGCAGTTCAGCAGTTCTGTCTGCTCAGCGATCCCGAGCGCAACCTGGACAGATTCCTTCAGGCGTGCCGCTGCGGCGGTCGGGCGGCCTGCATCGAGGTCCAGGTGCGCCAGCAACGTCAGCAGTGCCGCCTGGGTTTGCAGGTCCCCCGCTTCCCGGCAGCCCTCCAGCGCGTCAGAGCAGCAGCGCTCGGCAGCGGCGAGCTCACCGGCGGCGATCAGGACAAGCGCCATGATGCTGTCGGACACCCGGGCGATCACGCCAGAGACGCTCTCGCGGTCGATCAGCTGCGCCTGCCGCGCCCAGGCGAGAGCGTTGTCAATCTCCCCGACGTAGTAGGCGGTTATGGCGAGGTTGATGAGCGCCAGCGCCTCGCCGGCCGGGTAGCGCAGCCGCCTGGCGACAGCCAGGGCACGCTGGCCGTCATCGACCGCCTCGGCGGTCCGGCCGAGGTTCGCCAGGGCGACGCAGCGGCCAGCCAGGCAGTCAGCAAGCACCGGCAGCGGCTCCCGGTCAGCTGCGGCGTCGCAGACGGCTGTGAAATGACCGTGCGCTGCCGTGAAATCACCGGCGCCCATGGCCATCTGACCCAGCCAGAACTGCGCTCGGCTCCATTCGCCGGTGCCCGGCTCGGCGTTATCTGCGGCCGCGCTCAGCAGCGGCTTCCCCGCCGCAAGGCGACCACGCAGCCGCCACCACGGCGACAACCCCACCGCAAGCCGCAGGGCGGCAGCCTGGTCGTGATCCAGCGCCCAGGCCAGGGCGTGGCGGGTGATCGCCTCTTCGGCGTCGAGCCACCGGGCGGCGGCGAGGTCACGCGGAGCGGCCTGCATGCCCGCCGAGGCCCGTTCGGCAACGCCGATGGCATAACGGGCCATCGAGGTCCTGGCCTGCTCGAGCTCGCCGGCATCCTCCAGCCGATCGAGGCCGTAGCCGCGCAGGGTTTCGAGCATGACGTAACGCGACCGGTCGTCCGGCCCGACCCGTGGCGGTATCAGCAGAGAACAGTCCACCAGCCGCAGGACGGCTGGCCCCGCGTCCTGGCCGGCGACGGCTTCGGCGGCCTCCAGCGTGAACGGCGCCGGAAAAACCGAGATTCGCCGGAACACCTGCCGATCAGGCTCACTGAGCAGCTGATAGCTCCAGTCGGCGGTGGCGGCCAGCGAGCGGTGCCGGGCCACGGCAGGCGCGCGGTCGGCGCGGGCCAGCAGCACGAACCGGTCGTCCAGGCGGTCCAGTAGCTGAGGCAGCCCGAGTGCTTCCACGCGCGCGGCGGCCAGCTCGATCGCCAGCGGCATCCCGTCCAGCTTGGCTACCAGCTGCGCCACCGCCGGGGCGGAGTCGCCGTTGAGCGCGAAGTGCCGGTCGGCGCCGCGGGCTCGGTCGGCGAACAGCGCCACCGCCTCGGAACGCGGTATTCCGCCCGGATCATCTGGCGCGGGCAGCGTCAGCGGGGGAAGCCGGTACCGGGCCTCGCCAGCAACGCCGAGCGGCTCACGGCTGGTCGCGAGGATCCGCACGTCGTCGGCGAGCGGGAGCACCTCCGCGCACATTGCGGCCACCGCCCCGGCCAGGTGCTCGCAGTTGTCCAGCACGACCAGCATCTGCTGACGGGCGAGCATCTCGGCCAGTGAGTCCGTTACCGCCACTCCAGGCCGCTCACGAACGCCCAGCACGGCGGCCGTGGCCGCAGCCACCTGCGCGGGGTCCAGGACCGTCGCCAGTTCCACCAGCCAGACACCGTCGGCGAACCGGCTGATCGCTCGCCCTGCCACTTCGGCGGCCAGCCGCGTCTTCCCCACTCCGCCCGGCCCGGTGATGGTGACCAGCCGGTACTCCTCCAGCAGGCCAGCGACGTCGTCCGCCGCGCCTGCCCGGCCGATGAACCTCGTCAGCGCGGGCGCGAAGCCGTGCATCGGGGACCGCGTCATGATCGATGCGCCGTCCCCACGCGGGTACCATATACCGGACTTCCCGGAGATCACGAGAATGTGACGGCGGGAGTACCCGACGAACCTCCGGCCGGTAATGCGCCCCAGGCCGGAGGCGGCCGCCGACCTGACGACCGATTACAGGTTGCTGGCGGTGTCCACGGTTTCCCCGTGGAAGTTCCCGGAACTGTCTTCCCAGTAGAAGAGGAGGTCGCCCTTGGAGTCGTCGAAGGAGATGTTCTCGCTGCCGTTGTTCATGGTGATGGACGGGTCGCCCACAACAATCGGTACATAGGCTGAGTTGTTATACAGTGCGGTCCACGTCCAGGTGCCGCTGCCGTTGACGTTCGTGGCAACGCCCGGGGCGTCGCCCAGAAACCCCCTCCCCACGACGTGAACTCCGCCCGGGTTGCCCGGGTAGGCCACGATGGACGGGTCGCTGAGGTCTCCGCCCGCCACGGTGGACGGGGTCCAGGTCGGGGAGCCGTTGACGGCCCACCAGAAGGTCGCCTGGAAGCCCCCACCCCCGTAGTTGCGCGCCACGATGTTGACGCCGTTGTTCTGCGCGACCATGGCGGGCGCCGACAGGATGGAATCGGCGCCGGCGACGACTTCGGGGTGCCAGGTAGCGGTGCCGTTGATCGCCCAGTAGAAGTCCAGGCTGTTGCTCGGTCCCTCGGCGGCGATGTTCACGCCGTTGCCGGCGGTGTTCGCGGCGATCGATGGCGTGGAGAACGTGGTCCCGGACCCGGCCACCACTTCGGGGTACCAGTTCGTGGTGCCGTTGTACCCCCAGTAGAAGTCCAGGCTGTTGCTCGGTCCCTCGGCGGCGATGATGGTGGTGTTGCCGTTCTGGGCCAGCGATGGCGCGGAGTAGGTCGTCTCAATGGTGGCCACGGTCTCCGCGTGCCAGCCGCTGGTGCCGTTGGTCTGCCAGTACAGGTCCAGGCTGTTGTAGATGCCCTCGACGGCGATGACGACGGTGTTGCCGACCTGGGCTATGGCCGGCCGGGAGAAGGTGGTGCCGTTCGCGGCGACCTGCTCGCCCTGCCAGTTGTTGGTGCCGTACTGGTTCCAGTAGAACCGCAGGCCGTCTTCGGAGGTCTGCACGGCGATCACCGAGTTCCCGTCGGCGACCGTGATCGCCGGATCGGGGAGCACGCTGGCCATCGCGGCGGGACCGCCCGGCGCCAGCACGGTCACGGCGGTGACAGCCAGGGCGGCAGCCGCTGAGAGGGCCGCCATTCTCGGCCTCAATCTGGACATGGGTTTGCTCCCTTCGGGCGTCTGGTTAAAGGTTGGCGGCGCTGTCCACGGTTTCCTCGTGGAAGGACCCGGAGTTGTCTTCCCAGTAGAAGACCAGGTTGCCATTGCCGTCTTCGACAGCGATATTCACGCTGCCGTTGTTGACGGTGACGGACGGGACGCCCGCAACGCCTACTAGCTGATTGAGTCCCGTCCAAATCACTTGGGTGGACGTCCACCAGCCGCTGTCGCCGACGCTGGTGCTGACGCCCATGTAGCCGAACAGTTCGCGGGCTACGACGTAAACATTGCCCGCGTAGGCCGCGATTGATGAGCCGCCGGTGTCTCCGTCCGGCATCGGGGATTCGATCCAGTCCGCGCTGCCGTTGGTGGCCCACCAGGAGGTTGAGAGGTAGCCGCCCTGGTTGAGCGCGACGATGGTGACACCGTTGTCGTGGGCGGAGATCGCCGGGGCGGTGGCGGTGGTCCCGGCGCCGGCGACGACCTCGGGGTGCCAGGTGGCGGTGCCGTTGATCGCCCAGTAGAAGTCGAGGCTGCTGCTGGGCCCCTCGGCGGCGATGTTCACGCCGTTGCCGAGGGTGTTCGCGGCAATCGCCGGCGCGGAGAACGTGGTCCCGGCGCCGGCCACCTGTTCGGGACCCCAGCTCGAGCTGCCGTTGTATGCCCAGTAGAAGTCCAGGCTGTTGCTGGGCCCTTCAGCGGCGATGATGGTGCTGTTGCCGTTCTGGGCGATGGACGGCGCGGAGTACGTCGTCCGGATCCCGGCGACGGTCTCGGCGTGCCAGCCGCTGGTGCCGTTGGTCTGCCAGTACAGGTCCAGGCTGTTGTAGATGCCCTCGACGGCGATGACGACGGTGTTGCCGACCTGGGCTA
>Ga0335072_10009060_pt1 | contig 14394 bp, 9 predicted proteins | sample Lox_Sample_21_FD_206725 | JGI IMG/M metagenome (GOLD analysis project Ga0335072, IMG submission 206725) | Soil microbial communities from Loxahatchee National Wildlife Refuge, Florida, United States - Lox_Sample_2.1 | ecosystem: Environmental > Terrestrial > Soil > Wetlands | place: USA: Florida... | reverse complement strand
CGTTCGACGCTGACCACATCGCGGCGATTGATAACACCACCCGCAAGCTGGTCAACGACGGCAAGCGGCCACTGTCAGTTGGCTTCTTCTTCTCGCTTGGCCACTCCACGATCGTGTTCGTCATGGCGGTCCTCCTGAACTTCGGCATCCGCGCACTGGACGACCAGGTCAAGAACGACAGCTCGACCCTCCACAACGTCACCGGAATCGTCGGCACGTCCGTGTCGGGCGGCTTCCTGTACATCATCGCTGCGCTCAACGTCGTCATCTTGGTCGGCATTCTCAGGGTCTTCGGCGAGATGCGATCGGGCCGGTACAGCGACGAGCAGCTCGAGGCTCAGCTGGACAATCGCGGCCTGATGAACCGGTTCTTCGGCCCCATCGCCCGCCGCGCCGACACCCCGTGGAAGATGTACCCGGTCGGAGTGCTGTTCGGCCTGGGCTTCGACACCGCCACCGAAGTCGCCCTCCTCGTTCTGGCGGGCACGGCCGTCGTCTCCGGTCTGCCGTTCTACGCGATCCTGTCGCTGCCGATCTTGTTCTGTGCCGGCATGTGCCTGTTTGACACCGCGGATGGCTGCTTCATGAACTTCGCTTACGACTGGGCTTTCGCCCGGCCGGTTCGCAAGGTCTACTACAACATCACCATTACGGGCCTGTCGGTGTTTGTCGCTGTCTTCATCGGCACCGTCGAGCTCCTCGGACTCATCGGTCAGGAAGCCGGGCTGACCGGCGGGTTCTGGAGCTTCATGGCTAACTTCAACATCAACACAGCCGGATTCGTCATCGTCGGCGCCTTCGTCATTACCTGGGTCGCTGCACTGTCGATCTGGCACTTCGGCAAGATCGAGCAGAAGTGGGGAGCCAACGCTGCCGGGGTAGTGACGGACGACTGACAGGGGCCGGTGCCGGGCCAGGACGTCGACCGCACGGTGCCGCAGCTTCAGGTCGCCCTATACTCGCGGTGCGGAAGGTTCGCCTCTGGCCCCCGCGGCCGGAGGCGTCGTAAGAGGGAACCCGGTGCGAATCCGGGACTGCCCCGCAGCGGTAAACGAGAACGACCGCCGTCATCAAGCACTGGGCCTCGGCGCCCGGGAAGCGACGGCTAGTAGGTGGCGCCCGTCGGGGCGCCGTGCTCGTGAGTCCGAAGACCTGCCTCCGCCCGCGTGCCAGCCGGCGCGCGGTGGTCCGTGGCCCCTCGGGCGGGCTCCAGGACTCGGCTGCCGCAGGCACCCGATCCCTCCTGTCCCAGGCCACGGCTGATGGCTGGGCGAGGAGACATAGCCATGGAAACAACTGTGCTCGGCTACCCGCGGGTCGGCGCGCACCGGGAGCTGAAGAAGGCCACCGAGGCGTACTGGGCGGGGCGGACTACCGCTGATGACCTGCAATCCACTGCGGCTACGCTGCGGCGGGAGGTCTTCCAGACGCTGCGCGATGCCGGCCTGTCCGGCATTCCGTCGAACACGTTCTCGCTCTATGACCACGTTCTGGACACGGCCGTTATGGTCAACGCGGTGCCGGCCAGGTTCGCTGGGCTGACCGGCCTGCAAGCGTACTTCGCGATGGCGCGCGGCGCCGACGGGGTCGCTCCGCTGGAGCTCACGAAGTGGTTCGACACGAACTACCACTACCTGGTGCCGGAGCTTGGGCCGGGAAGTGACCTGCGCGTGGCCGACGCCAAGCCTGTGCGCGAGTATGCCGAGGCACGGGCGCTGGGAATCGAGACGCGCCCGGTGCTGCTCGGCCCGCTGTCCTTCCTGCTGCTGTCCAAGCCTTCCGAGCCCGGATTCCGCCCGCTGATCCTGCTGGACCTCCTGCTCGACGTGTACGCGAACCTGCTCGGCGACCTGCACGAGGCCGGTGCCCGGTGGGTACAGCTGGACGAGCCCGTCCTGGCCGCCGATCGGACCGGCGAGGAACTGGAGGCCCTTCGGCACCTCTACCACCGGCTTGGCTCGCTGAGCCGGCGGCCCGCGCTGCTGGTCAGCACCTACTTCGGCGAGATCGGCGCCGCCCTGCCGGTGCTGGCCGCCAGCCCGGCCGAGGCGATCGGACTGGACTTCGTCGTCGGGCCAGGCAACCGGGAGGCGCTGGCCGCGATCGGCGGCATCGGTGACAAGACGCTGGTGGCTGGAGTGGTGGACGGCCGGAACGTCTGGCGATCGGACCTGTCCGGCTCGCTGTCGCTGTGCGCGTCGCTGCTCGGACTGGCCGGACAGCTTGCCGTCGCCACGTCCTGCTCGCTCATGCACGTTCCGCTCGACATCGACGCGGAGACGTCGCTAAGGCCAGAGCTTGTCACCCGGCTCGCCTTCGCCCGGCAGAAAGTCGCCGAGGTTGTCGCGATCGGCCGCGCCCTGACCGATGGCAGCGCCACGATCAGGGACCGGCGAGCTGACAATGGGCCGGCTGGCTCTGGCCCGGCTGACCCGAACGTCCGGGCCAGGCTCGCAGAGCTGCGTGACGCCCCGCCGCGCGCCGGATACGCCGCCCGCCGGGCGGCCCAGGCTAACGGCCTGCCGGAACTGCCCACCACGACGATCGGCTCGTTCCCGCAGACCGCCGATATCCGCAAGGCGCGCGCCGATTACCGGGCCGGCCGTCTTGACAGCGACGCCTACGAGGGCATCATGCGCGCCGAGATCGACCGCGTCATCGCGCTCCAGGAGGACATCGGGCTCGACGTGCTGGTGCACGGCGAGCCGGAGCGCAACGACATGGTGCAGTACTTCGCTGAGCAGCTCGACGGCTTCGCCGCGACCGAGCACGGCTGGGTGCAGTCGTACGGCACCCGGTACGTGCGGCCGCCGATCCTCTACGGCGATGTCCGCCGGACTGCGCCCCTCACGGTGAGCTGGGCCCGCCATGCGCAATCCCGGACGGCCAGACCGGTGAAAGGCATGCTCACCGGCCCGGTCACGATGCTCGCGTGGTCGTTCGTGCGGACCGATCAGTCGCTGAGTGACACCGCCGAGCAGGTCGCCCTCGCACTGCGAGACGAGATCACCGACCTCGAGGCAGCCGGGATACGCATCGTCCAGGTCGACGAGCCTGCCCTGCGCGAGCTGCTGCCCTTGCGGCGGGCTGACCGGGATGCGTACCTGGACTGGGCCGTACGAGCGTTCCGGCTCGCCACATCCGGCGCGGCGCCGGAGACACAGATCCACACTCATATGTGCTACAGCGAGTTCGGCGAGATCGTCGGCGCGATCGATGCCCTCGATGCGGACGTGACCAGCGTCGAAGCTGCCCGGTCGGGGATGGAATTCATCGCCGACCTGACCACCGCCGGATTCGAGCGCGGCATCGGGCCAGGCGTCTGGGACATCCACTCCCCGCGGGTGCCGGATGTGGCCGAGCTGACCAAGGCACTCACCGCCGCGGTGCAGGTCGTCGGGCCTGGTCGGCTGTGGGTCAACCCGGACTGCGGGCTGAAGACCCGTGGGTACGCCGAGACCGAGGCGGCGCTGCGCAACCTGGTCGACGCCGCCCGCCAGGTCCGCGGCGCCCTCAGTCGGTGAGCGCTGCACCAGTGGGCCCTGAACCGATGAGCGCCGCCGACTATGCGCTCGAGCCGGTGCACGCGCTGGACGCGGACGTCGTCGACGCGCTCCGGCGAATTTACGAGGACGGGTTCCCGGGCCGCCTGCGGGCCGATTTCGGGACGCTGGCTGACCGGCCCGAGGCTGGCGAGAGCGCTCTGGCACTGGTGTGCCGCCGGCAGCCGTGCGGGTTCGCGATGCTGCGCCGCCTGGGCGGCACCGGCTGGACATTTCTGCGCTACTTCGTCGTCGACCAGGGACTGCGCGGCCAGGGGCTTGGCGGGATCATGTGGGACCTGCTCACAGCGCGCCTGGCGGCCGACGGCTCCACGCTGCTGGTGTTCGACGTCGAGGACCCGGCCGAGACTGGCTGCGGGGCGAGCGAGTCGCAGGTCAGGTCCCGGCGGATCGCGTTCTACGAGAGTCACGGCGCCCAGCTGCTGCCGGTCCGCGGATACCAGGCGCCGCATGGAAACTCCGGCGGGGAACACTGGACGCCAATGCTCCTACTGGCGGCGCCGGTCGCTGCCGAAGCGCTGGCTCTCGGCACTCGCGAGGCACCAGCTATCGTCTCGGCGGTGTACCAGTACCGCTGGGGCCTAGCGCCCGGTGATCCGAGAATCCAGGCTACTCAGGTCGTCGTCGCGGATAGTGCTGCCCGGACCCAGGAATGAAACTCGGAGATGTGGTGCTCGCTCGGGACCAGGACGCCGCCGTGCCGGTAGGCCGCCGAGCTCATCGAGGGCTGGGTGCGCTCGCACGCGGCGAAGTCCTGGCGGTTGACCCGGTCGAACAGCTCCACCGACTGGGAGACGTCCTGCCCTTGCGCCACCACCTCGGCGGCGAAGAGCCAGTCGCAGACCACGGTGGTGCGGTCCGGTCCCAGCGGGATCATCCGGTGAAAGATCACGTGATCCGGCACCAGGTTGATGAAGACCTGGGGCCGGACCGTCACCGCGAAATACCGGCGGTCCTGGTCGTCGGTCAAGCCGGGAAGGCGGGCAAAGCCAGGGCTGCCGTCGACGGTGAAGCCAGCCACTCGGTCGGCGAACGCCGCGCCGTGCCCCACGTAATACTGCGCCGCGTAGCCGCCGGCGAACTCCGGGAGGACGCTGGTCAGCTCCGGGTGGATCGGCGCGCAGTGGTAGCACTCCATGAAGTTCTCGACGATCAGCTTCCAGTTCGCCGCGATGTCGTAGCTCACCCGGCGCCCGACGGCCAAGTCCGCGAGTCCGTAGGCGTCGATCGCTTCCCTGCTGCCGAGCCGGTCAGCCACGGCGTCCATCACCGTCGCCTCGAAAGAGGGGGGCTCCGCGGCCAGGCACACCCAGGCATAACCCAGCCACTCGCGCAGCGCGACCGGCACCAGGCCGTATTCTTCGCGGTCGATGTCCGGCATCCTGGCCAGGTTCGGCGCGGCGGCGAGCCGCCCGCCCACCTCGTAGGACCAGGCGTGATACGCGCAGCGCAGGTAACGCGTGACCTGGCCCGATTCCTCCAGGCACAGCCGGGCGCCGCGATGGCGGCACACATTAAGGAAGGCCCGCAGCCCGCCATAGTGCTGTCGCACTACCAGGACACTCTCCCAGGCGGCCTGAACCACCAGAAACTGGCCCGGTTCAGGAACGTCGCCCGATCGCGCGACGCACAGCCAGTGCGTGCTGAAGATCGCCTCCTGCTCCTGGCTGAAGACCGCCGGGTCCGTGTAATACGACCCGGGCAATGTCCGGATCAGGCTCGGGCCAGCGGACACCGTAGCGGAATCAGAGTGCACGCTCTCTCCTCGCGAGCTCGGACCATGCCCGGAGGCCTGAGGCACCGGGACGCGGTCCACAAGCCGACGCTACCGGCTAGCCGAAAGTCCATCTAGTCCTGGCGGAACCGCCGGCACGACAGCCGGCGAGAAAGGATCGTGACGTGGTCGTCGACTACGAGCTGACTGACTCCGTGGCGCGGATTTACCTGAACCGCCCCCAGCGGCTCAATGCAGTCGTGCCCGAGCTCACCGCCGGACTCGTCTCCGCGCTTACCAGGGCCGGCCAGGACGGCGCGCGCGTCGTCGTGCTGGCCGGCCGCGGGCGGGCGTTCTGCTCCGGGCACGATCTGAAGGAGCAACTGCCGCCGGAGACCGTGCTGACGACCCGGCTGCGGGTGGAGCAGATTCAGGACGTCACCCGTTCCATCCGGCGGTTCCCCGGCCCGGTCATCGCCGCGGTGCACGGATACGCGCTCGGCGCCGGGTGTGAGTTCGCGCTGGGCTGCGACCTGGTCGTCGCGGGCGAGGATGCCCAGTTCGGCTTTCCCGAGGTCTCGGTCGGACTGAGCGTGACAGGCGGCATCTCCCGTCTGCTCCCGCTGCTTGTCGGGCCGGTCCGGGCCAAGGAACTGCTGCTGGTCGGCGACCGCTTCGGCGCAGCTCGTGCGCTGGAGCTCGGTCTGGTGAACCAGGTGTGCGCTACGGGCGAGCACGAGGCCGCGGCGAACGTGCTTGCCGCCCGGCTCCAGGGCCAGCCGCCGCTGGCTCTCGCGCTGGCCAAGCAGGCACTCGACCGGGGAGCGGACTGCGCGCTCGAGGAGGCGCTGGCGGCAGAGGTCGACTCCGCCGCGCTGACGGTAGCGCCGGAGGCGGCGAGCGATGCGCCCTGAGCCAGCCGGCCTGCCGGACACACTCGCGGGCGCGGTCCGGGCCGCGGCGCGGCAGTGGCCGAACCGTATCGCCTGGCGGTTCGATCCCGGTGACCAGCTGACCTTTGCCGAGGTGCACCGGCTCACGGCCGGGTACGCCAGTGCGCTGCGCGATCGCGGCGTCCGGGCGGGCGACCGCGTGGCGGTGCTTCTCGGCAACGAAGCCGCGTTCCCCCTGACGTGGCTCGCCTTGTCCCTGCTGGGCGCGGCAGCCGTGCCCGTCAGCACCCGGTATCAGACCGCAGACGCTGGCCATGTCCTGCGCGTCTGCCGGGCCTCAGCCATCGTGGCCGCGGAGCGTTTCGCGCCCCTGCTCGAGCGGCTGCCCGCCGACGTGCCTGCACTGCGGCTAACGATCCCGGCGGCCGAGGTCGCCGCTACCGCTGCCCGTGCCAGCGGGCCGCCATCCCCGTTCAAGGATCCGGACCCGGCTGGCACAGCGAACATCCAGTTCACCTCCGGCACCACGGGCCGCCCGAAGGGCTGCGTCCTCCCGCACCGGTACTGGACGCAGCTCGGCCGCGGCCTGGTCACCGAGTTCCCGTACCTCGGCGAGCAGGACGTGATGCTGACGGCGCAGCCGTTCCATTACATCGACCCGCAGTGGAACGTCGCCGCCGCACTCCTGGCCGGGGCGGAGCTCGTCGTCCTGGACGGATTCCACCCGTCGTCGTTCTGGGCTAAGGTCCGCCAGCATCAGGTGACGTACTTCTACTGCCTGGGTGCGATGCCGGCGCTGCTGCTGCGGATGCCTGCCGATCCGGCCGACCGCGACCATCGCGTCCGCGTGGTGCAGTGCTCCGCCATTCCGCCTGGCCTGCACGCGTCGCTCGAGGAGCGCTGGGGCGTCCCGTGGTACGAGGCATTCGGCATGACCGAGACGGGGGCTGACCTGCGCGTCACCGACGCGGATCACGACGAGCTCGTCGGCACCGGCTGCCTGGGCGGTCCGGTGAGCTACCGGAAAGTCGCGATTACTGGCGCCGGCGGTCACCCGGTGCCGCCGGGCCAGACCGGGGAGATCACGCTAGCCGGAGCCGGGATGATGGACGGCTACTTCGACGACCCGGAGGCGACAGCCCGGGTGCTGCGCGACGGCTGGTTCCGCACCGGCGATCTCGGCCGGATGGATTCCCGTGGCCGCGTGTACCACGCTGGGCGGATCAAGGACATGATCAGGCGCAGCGGCGAGAACGTCGCCGCGCGCGAGGTCGAGGAAGTCCTGCTGAGTCACCCCGGCATCCGGCTGGCCGCCGTGACGGCGGTACCCGACGAGATCCGCGGCGAGGAAGTCAAGGCGTGGTACGTCGCCAGCGACGGCTGCGGCGGGGTCAGCCCGCTGGAGCTTGCCGACTACTGCGGCGAGCGCCTGGCCGCGTTCAAGGTGCCGCGCTACTGGCAGGCTGCGACTGACCTGCCGCGCACCGACTCCGAGCGCGTCATCAAGGAGCGACTCGGCGAGCTGACCGGGCCAGTGTTCGATCGGTCTGCCGGCCGGGCCGAGAATGACAACGACAACGGCAGGACGAGCGGGTGACAGGGATGTTCCGCTGGCTGAGCCCGGTGTACTTCGACGAGCTGGACCCTGGCGGCGAGCTGCACAACTCGCGGTACGCGGTGCACGTCGAGCGCGCACAGTCGGCGCTGTTCGAGCGGCTCGGCAAAGGCTGGACCAGCCTTGCCGAGCGTGACCCCGACCTGCGGTACGTGGTGCGCGAACTGCACATCGAGTTCCTCGCGCCGCTGCGCGCGCCGGGCACCGTGCTGATCGAGCTGTCGGCCGAGCAGCTCGGGCGCACAAGCGCGACCTACGCGTTCCGCTGCGCCGGTCCCGCCACCGGGCACACGCTTGCGCACGGACATCGTGTCATCGTGAAGGTTGACGAAGCGGGCCGGCCGACGCCATGGAGCCCGTGGTACCGCGAGATGTTTGCCGGGCTGGCGGCCGGCCGGCTGCCCGGCGGCGAGGAAGGGGTGAGCGCCGATGCCGGTGACCGCGGACCTGCTGCTGGCTAATGCCACTGTGCTGACCATGGATCCGGCCCGGCCGCGCGCACGGTCGGTGGCGATAGCCGGCGGGCGGGTCCTGGCGCTCGGAGCTGACCCGTCCGGCATGGACGGCGTGGACGCTCGCGAGGTCGCTGACGTCGGCGGAGCGACGGTGCTGCCTGGCTTCCACGACGCGCATAATCACATGGCCTGGTTCGGGCTCTCGCTGAGCGAGGCTGACCTGCGGCCAGAGGCGGCGCCGACGCTCCGTGACCTCTATGAGGCCGTGACGGCGCAAGCCGTCGCCACCGGGCCGGACGGCTGGGTCGTCGGCTCGGGGTACGACCAGAACAAGCTCGAGGCGCACCCGGACCGGGACGGCCTGGACCGCGCCGCCCCGGGTCGGAGGGTCTGGCTCCGGCACACCTCCGGCCACATGTGCGTGGTGAGCACCGCCGTGCTGGCCGACCTCGGCCTGGCCGACAGGCCGGCGGATGTTCCCGGCGGCAAGGTCGTGACCGACGCCGCCGGGCGGCCGACAGGCCTGCTGCAGGAGAAGGCCCAGGAACTGGTCGGCAGTCTGGTGCACCCCTACCCGCTGTCGGTGGTAGCCGATGCCATCGACCAGGCCGGCCTTCGCTACCTCAGCGAGGGCATCACCAGCGTCACCGAGGCGGGCATCGGCGGCGGCTGGATCGGGCACACGCCGGTGGAACTGGCCGCGTACCAGAGCGCGCGCGACACTGGGCGGCTGCGCGTGCGGGTCGAGCTGATGATCGCCAGCGACGCCCTCCATGACCTGTCTGCTCACCCCGGCGACGGCATCGAGCTCGGCCTGGACCTCGGCATCCGCACGGGATTCGGTGACGACTGGCTGCGGATCGGCGCGATGAAGATCTTCACCGACGGGTCACTGGTGGGGCGCACCGCGGCCATGCACGAGGACTACGCCGGAACGCCCGGTGACCGCGGCTACCTCCAGGCCGATGCCGGCGAGCTGACGGCCACGATCATCGCCGCGCACCGGTCTGGCTGGCAAGTTGCCGCCCACGCTATCGGCGACCGTGCCATCGACCTCGTCCTCGACGCGTACGCCGCCGCGCAGCAGCGATACCCGCGCGCCGATGCCCGGCACCGGATCGAGCACTTCGCGGTGTCCCGGCCCGACCAGGTCGGTCGTGCCGCCGCGCTCGGCGTGGTCCCGGTGCCTCAGGGCCGGTTCGCCACCGAGCTGGGCGACGGCATGCTCGCCGCACTCGGCGACCGGCGGCGCGACTGGCTTTACCGGCAGCGGTCACTGCTGGAGGCGGGCCTGACCCTGCCTGGCAGCTCGGACCGGCCGGTCGTCGCCGGGGCGCCGCTGCTCGGCGTGCATGACATGGTGAACCGCAGGACCGCGACCGGAGCTCCGTTCAACGCAGCCGAGGCCGTCCCGGCCTACGAGGCACTGCGCGCTTACACCAGCGGCTCGGCGTATGCCAGCCATGCCGAGGACAGCCGGGGCATACTCGCACCGGGCCGGCTGGCGGATCTTGTCGTACTGTCCGAGGATCCGACGGCTGTCAGCCCGGACAGCATCGCCGGCATCAGCGTCCTGGCCACCTTCGTCGACGGTGAGTGCCGCTACGACAGCTCTGGGAGCAGCGCGCTCACCTAACCCGATAGGCGACACGCCGGCACGACATATGGTGCTCCAAATTTCTCCCCCGCCTACATATGGTGGTCCTCGCAGCTGGTTCTGTGGGTCATCCAGACGCACGGACGAAAGAGGGAACCCGGTGCAAATCCGGGACTGCCCCGCAGCGGTGAGCGGGAACGACCGCCGTCCCCGGCGCGCCCACGGGCGCGCCGAGAGCAGCACTGGGCCGCACGGCCCGGGAAGCGACGGCCAGTAGGAAACGCCAGCCGACACGTCGGCACGGCGCTACGCCCGCGAGTCCGAAGACCTGCCAGCGCGCCGCGTGCACCACGCACGCGGCGGCTCCGGCCGCGCGGGACGGCCGACGGGCACCGGTGATCTGCCGCCCTGCGCAGTCCCCGGCTCCGTCCCCGCTGCGCGATCCGGGCCATACGGATCGAGCTCGCGAGGAGAGAGCGATGACAGTGACCGAAACCAGGTCTGGCACCCGGGCGCGCCCGGGCATGCAGGTACGCAAGCGCAACGGGGACACCGAGCCGGTCGACGTGAACAAGATCGTGCGCGCCGTACAGCGGTGCGCCACGGACCTGGACGACGTCGACCCCATGCGGGTGGCGACCAAGACCATCAGCGGCCTGTACGACGGCGCCACCACGGCGGAACTTGACCGCCTGTCGATCCAGACGGCGGCCGAGATGACCGGCGAGGAGCCGCAGTACTCGCGGCTCGCGGCACGGCTGCTCTCCGGGTACATCGCGAAGGAAGTCCGCGGCCAGGGCATCGCCTCCTTCAGCCAGTCCGTCGCCCTCGCGCACGCTGAGGGCCTCATCGGCGACGAGACTGCCCGGCTTGTCAAGGACAACGCCCGCAAGCTTGACTTCGCCATCGACGAGGACGCTGACCAGCGGTTCGAGTACTTCGGCATCAGGACCGTGTACGACCGGTACCTGCTGCGGCACCCGTCAACGCGACTCGTGCTGGAGACGCCGCAGTACTTCCTGCTGCGAGTCGCTTGCGGCCTGTCCCGCACGCCGGCCGAGGCGATCGGCTTCTACCGGCTGATGTCATCGCTGGCCTACCTGCCGAGCTCTCCGACCTTGTTCAACTCCGGGACCACCCACCCGCAGATGTCGTCGTGCTTCCTCGTCGACTCGCCGCGGGACGATTTGGACTCGATCTACGCGCGGTACGCGCAGGTGGCGCGCCTGTCGAAGTTCTCCGGCGGAATCGGCATCGGCTTCTCCCGTGTCCGCTCCCGCGGCGCGCTGATCCGCGGCACCAACGGCCAGTCCAACGGCATCGTGCCGTGGCTGCGCACGCTCGACTCCTCGGTGGCGGCGGTCAACCAGGGCGGCCGGCGCAAGGGCGCCGCCTGCGTCTACCTGGAGCCCTGGCATCCCGACATTGAGGAATTCCTCGAACTGCGGGACAACACCGGCGAGGACGCCCGCCGCACGCACAACCTCAACCTCGCCAACTGGATCCCCGACGAGTTCATGCGCCGGGTCGAGGCCGACGAGATGTGGTCGCTGATCGACCCCGACGTCGTGCCCGAGCTTCCGGACCTGTGGGGCGAGGCGTTCGACGCCGCCTACCGCGCGGCCGAGGCCGAGGGCCGCGTCGTCCGGCAGGTGAAGGCGCGCGAGTTGTACGCCCGGATGATGCGCACGCTGGCGCAGTCCGGCAACGGCTGGATGACGTTCAAGGACACCTGCAACGCCCGGTGCAATCAGACCGCTCAGGCAGGGAACGTGGTTCACCTCTCCAATCTCTGCACCGAGATCACGGAAGTGACTACGGACTCACAGACCGCCGTGTGCAATCTCGGCTCGATCAACCTCGCGCGCCACCTCAGCACTGCCAGCGGCCAGGCCGCCGTCGACTGGGCGAAGCTGCGGGAAACCGTCCGCACGGCCGTGCCGTTCCTGGACCGCGTCATCGACCTGACCTTCTACCCGGCCGAGCAGGCGGCCGTGTCCAACCCGCGGTGGCGGCCGGTCGGCCTCGGTGTCATGGGCCTGCAGGACGTGCTCTTCGCGCTCCGGCTGCCGTTCGACTCGGAGGCGGCGCGGGAGCTGTCCGCCCGCATCGCCGAGGAGATCTACCTGACGGCGGTCGAAACCTCAGCCGATCTCGCTGAGGAGAATGGCCCGCACCCCGAGTTCGCGCAGACGCGTGCCGCCGCCGGGCAGCTGCAGCACGACCTGTGGGGCATCACCGGCACGCAGGCCGGCCGGTGGAAGGCACTCCGCACGCGGATCAGCAAGACCGGGCTGCGGAACTCGCTGCTCATCGCCATCGCCCCGACTGCCACGATCGCGTCCATCGCCGGGTGCTACGAGTGCATCGAGCCCCAGGTATCCAACCTGTTCAAGCGCGAGACGATGTCCGGCGAGTTCCTGCAGGTCAACACCGCACTGGTAACCGAGCTGAAGGCCCACGGTCTGTGGACCGACCAGATCAGGGACGACATCAAGCGCGCGGAGGGCTCGGTTCAGGGTGTGGCCGCGCTCCCGGCCGCGCTCCGTGAGCTGTTCCGCACCGCGTGGGAACTGCCGCAGCGCGCGCTCATCGACATGGCCGCGGCCCGGGCGCCGTTCATCGACCAGAGCCAGTCGCTCAACCTGTTCCTGGCCGCGCCGTCCATCGGCAAGCTCTCGTCGATGTACCTGCACGCCTGGAAGTCCGGTCTGAAGACCACCTACTACCTGCGCTCCCGTCCGGCGACGCGAATCACCCAGGCCACCGTCACCGAAAGCGCCGTCACCCAGGCCACCACCTCTGCTAGCCAGCAGGGAAGCGCCGCCGACGCGGTCGCCTGCTCCCTGGAAAACCCCGAGACCTGCGAGGCCTGCCAGTGACCGCCACCACGACCACCGGCGCCACCGGTACGTCCGGTGAGCGCCACCTGCTTCTCGACCCCGGCATGGACCTGACGCTCCGGCCGATGCGGTACCCGCTGTTCTACGACCGCTTCCGCGACGCGATCAAGAACACCTGGACCGTCGAGGAAGTGGACCTTCACTCCGATCTGGCCGACCTGCGGAAGCTTTCCGCGGCCGAGCAACACCTCGTTTCTCGCCTGGTGGCGTTCTTCGCGACCGGTGACACGATCGTCGCGAACAACCTGGTGCTGAACCTGTACCAGCACGTGAACTCGCCCGAAGGGCGGCTGTACCTGTCGCGCCAGCTGTTCGAGGAAGCCGTGCACGTGCAGTTCTACCTGACGCTGCTGGACACGTACGTGCCCGACGAGGCGGAGCGCGCGCGGGCCTTCGCGGCGGTCGAGAATATCCCGTCGATTGCCCGCAAGGCCGAGTTCTGCTTCCGCTGGATCGACAGCCTCGGTGAGCTCAGCGAGCTGCGGACGGCCGCGGACCGGCGCGCCTTCCTGCTCAACCTCATCTGCTTCGCCGCCTGCATCGAGGGACTGTTCTTCTACGGCGCGTTCGCCTACGTGTACTTCCTGCGCTCGCGCGGGCTGCTGAACGGGCTGGCGTCTGGCACCAACTGGGTGTTCCGCGACGAGTCCATGCACATGGCGTTCGCCTTCGATGTTGTCGACACGGTCCGGGCGGAGGAGCCGGAACTGTTCGACGCCGAGCTCACCGGCCAGGTGCGCGACATGCTCGCCGAGGCGGTGCGGTGCGAAGTGCAGTTCGCTGAGGACCTGCTCGGGCAGGGCGTGGCCGGGCTGTCGCTGGCCGACATGCAGTCCTACCTGGAGCACGTCGCCGACCGGCGGCTCGCCCGCTTGGGCATCGAGCCGCTCTACGGCTCGGCCAACCCGCTGCAGTTTATGGAGTTGCAAGACGTGCAGGAACTGTCCAACTTCTTCGAGCGGCGGGTGTCGGCTTACCAGGTCGGCGTCACCGGGACCGTGTCCTTCGAGGAGGATTTCTGACCGCGCGCTGCCAGTCCCGTCGTCGCAGTGAAGAGCGTCCGGGCGCCGTGCGTGTCCTTCCTAGCGGACCACACCTGCAATCCAAGCCGCCCGCCGCGCAGCCTCTGACCAGCGGCTGCGACGACGGGCGACCCTTCAGGGGCGGGGCAGAAGGTCGTTAGGCACTGGCGCTGGGCATGGGCGTCGGCTGAGTCGTCGGCCGCGGCTTCGGCTGGTACTTGTGCTGCGTGAACTTGTGGTGCCGGTGGTGCCGCGGCTTGACGGTCGGATGCGCGACTGGCTTGCACATCAGGTTGTGCTTCGCGCTCGGCGACCAGGATGGCGCCGGGCTGGGCGTGCCGGACGGGGTCGGGCTCGGCGACCAGGACGGGTGCGGACCCGGAGTCCAGCAGCCGTGCCCCTTGAAGGGGTGGACCGGCTTCCGGGCATGTGCGCAGTACGCGGTGATCTTGCCAGCACCGCCGGCCGCCTTTTCTAGCTTCTTGTAAATCGCGGCCCGCTGAGCAGCGGTGCCGTGCGCCTTGGCCCACGTGTAGGCCCAGCACAGAGCGTGACCGGTGACGTCACCGTGGTGGCGTGAGGCGGCGTGGCCGCCCGTGAAGTGCGCAGCGGGCGCACCGATGACATCGTGC